>JACLAD010013597.1_pt1 | contig 65657 bp, 61 predicted proteins | sample 8027901 | NCBI WGS metagenome assembly JACLAD01 (sample SAMN15725071, study PRJNA655200) | protist metagenome | isolation source: fluorescence activated cell sorting (FACS) single amplified genomes of... | place: Spain: Blaines Bay Microbial Observatory, Mediterranean Sea | collected 2016-07-05 | reverse complement strand
GGGCTCGTTATATCAACTCAGTAGTAAATCTGTGGGTAGCCGAGATGAGCGCTATGTCTGTTTGCTGAAATCACAGTCGCTTGGAGAAATTCTGGCTGCACCAGAAAAACCAGAAGTATCCCCGGAACCAGCTCAACGGAGTGGAGTGATGATTGATAGAGGCAATGAAATCTTTTATTGCCGTCCAGGTCAGAAGATTGTTTTGAGAGTTGATGGTAGCTTCGGAGTTCCAACTTCAGATAACACCATGAAAGTGTTGGATGAGAGAGAGATGGACAACGGTATGTTTCGAATTCAACGCAACCACTTGATTTGCCCTCAGGATGAGCAGTGGTGAGAACTGGAAGGAATGGTCAAACTTTGGTTTGGCCTACTTAGGCGACGCTATATATGAACTTTGGTGTCGACAATATGCTTTGCAGAGAAGCCAAAATGCCAGCCAGGTGCATCAGTGGGTAGTAGAGTTAGTTCGCTGTCAAACACAATCAAAGCTGGCGTCTCTTTGGTCCGGAATGCTGAGTGAGGAAGAACTCCAGGTTTTTCAACGTGGGAAGAATCAAAAACCACAAACACGCCCTAAGCACGCAACGGTTGAGGAATATCGGATGGCGACAGGCTTTGAATGTGTTATCGGTTATTGGCATCTCGAACAACGTGACAGACTGAACGAGATGATGCATCTTCCGGAATCCAGAAAATTGATTGAGGCACACACTGCAGAAATCTAAATGAACGTTTACTTGACTGCATTATTATTTATTTTGACGATTGTGGTGGTGACTTTCCCACTTTTTTTCAGCCGAATCCAACGGCATGAACTGCAGAAAGCTGAAGCAGATCTAGATACCAGTGAATCTGACGCACTATTGAGTGCTCTCAGCGAATTGGAGGACGATTTTCAATTAGGACGGGTAAACAAAGACGAATACCAGCAGCAAAAAATTCGCCTACAACGTCAATATTTGAAGCTTAAAGAAACCCCCGAAAACGGATGACGAGCCAGCTTCTGAAAAACTTGCACCGACCCTACGCTCTACCTAATTCAAGACAGAAACGGGGAAAACAAACTCAAAATGCCAAGGAACGCGTCCTTTACATCTGGGGCTTGTTCAGCCCCCCCAAACCCTCCGCCGTTCAGGCCAAACAAGCAGACACGGAGATTCGTACCATCTCCATGATGGGTCTCCTGATAGGTTTTCTACTGATTATGACTTTGGTAGGAGTGGTCGGTGATTACGGTGTGCTCGCCACCTCAAGACTCAATGACCAAGATTTCCGCTTGCGTCATGAAATGCAGGAAATGCGAGTTCAGGAGCAAGAACTGCTGGCCGAAGTCCAAGCGCTACGAACAAGCTCCGAATACATCGATTTTCTAGCTCGGCGTGATTTGGGATTAGTCAAATTGGATGAGTTGATATACTACTTACCCGAACAGATCTCTCTGCCAAGAGAATCCTCCTACTTGGTCTTTCCCTCTAGTCAACATCCCCGTCGTCAAGTGGAGCGAGTTTTAGAACCCTTACCCCCTTTGGCAGAGAATCGACCGGAAGCTCTGTTATCCACAAGTAATACAAACTCTCCCTTGAATGGGGAAGCTTCACAGTAAGCTAGTAATTTTTTCAAATTCCCTCTGAGAACTCTCTCGTCTGGATAACTGAGTCTTACGCAAAGACTTGCAGGTTGCCACCCCCCCAACTCTCCTGAAACGTCCTTCAACAACGGGATCAAGCGGTACGGGGCCTCATAGATTACCAATGTGGTCTGCCAAAATCTCAGGCTTTGTAAAGCCTTTCGACGAAGCTCTGGCTTGCGGGGAAGAAATCCAGCACAATAAAAGTCCTGACAAGGTAAGCCACTGACAACTAACGCTGTCATCAGCGAAGAAGGCCCGGGTAAAGACACAATTTCACCCTGGCTTGCGATGATAGCTTGGATCAAGCGATAACCAGGATCTGCAAAAACTGGAGTGCCTGCATCAGAAATTAAAGCGAGCTGTTTGCCATCTTTCAGCAAATCCAGTAAATCTCTGATCTGCTCTGACTCATTGTGTTCGTTGAGAGTTCTTAGATTTTGTTGAATTCCGTGATGCTTGAGAAAACGACTGCCAACCTTCCGTTCTTCACAAATCACTTCATCGACAGTTTTAAGAACTTCCAGTGCCCGTAAAGTAATATCACCAGCATTTCCAATTGGAGTTGGGACGAGAAAGAGTTTGCCTATGGACATAAGATCTAATTCACCAATGGCTTTGATAGTGGGCAACGGAGAGACGCCTTCTCAAACCTTATTGGATCAGTTTTGGGACAAAGTAGACTTGAGGATCGGAGCGGATGGTGGTGCAAATCGATTATTGTCGTTAGGGCTAAAACCAGATTTTGTAGTCGGAGATCTGGATTCACTTACTGAAGCAAATCAAAAGCAATTTCAAGCTTCCCAGTTGCATCTGATCGCTGATCAAGAGACCAACGATGTGTCAAAGGTTCTTGAATTTTGTCATCAACGAGGGATCAAGGGCGTTCATCTCTTGGGGATGCAAGGGAGCCGGACAGATCATTTCATGGCCTGCCTGGACGCTTGCTTTGGCTTCAAAAATCTGCTGGAAATCAGCCTGTGGAATGAGGCTGAACGGATGGATTTTTCGACGGGGCGATGGTCTGCCAATCTTCCTGTAGGCACCACTGTTTCTCTGATCCCAGCTTTTGGACCTGTGACTGAAATTACTAGTTGGGGCTTGGATTATGCCCTAGCTGGTCGAAGTCTGTGTCCTGGTCAGCCACCGTCTGGTGTTTCCAACCTGAGTGTTCAACCGAATGTTCGAATCGAATTTTCTGAGGGCATCTTGCTAGTTGTTACTCAACGAAAACGAATCGAGTAAAATGGGTATGAGATTTCAAGGTAGGTTCCTACGAATTTAGAGAGAGTCGCTGCCTTGTTTTGCGAACAAAATCGACTAAAAAGACCAAGAATACCCCACCAAACAACCCTACAACCAACGAGAGTGCTAGAATCAATCGAGCATTGGGCTTACTAGGATTTTCAGGAGGAATGGCCCGATCAATGATTCGAACCAGAGGTTGTTGGCCAGACTGCAATAGTTCCAACCGTGATTGATTTTGAGCAAATTGAATTCTCAATTTTGAAATTCCCTCTGATTCTCGACCATCTCCAATTGACTGGCTATCTCTCTGTTTATTAAGTTCAGCTAGTTTTGCCTCCAATACTCCGATTTCTGCTTTCATGCCCGCTATGCTTGCTGCATTAGGCTGTGTCTTTTCAAATACACCCAACTCAATTTGGCGATCAATCAAGCGCTGCTGAAGATTTTCCAGAACTAAAGGACTGACAGAGAGTGAATTCCCCATTTCTGCCGATTTCACTTCAATTGATTTTTCTGTTCCCAATTGCCTCAAGGATTGGCCCAGACTATCCAATTCACGCTGCAAATCAATAATTTCTTGAGAGAGCAAGTAATCGTTGGCCCAACGCAATCCGTCATTAGCCAGGCTTGTTGCCAGTTCCGGATTGTGGAATTGGACTGTTAGTGATTTCAGTCCAGAGGATTTTTCGGCTTGAAATTCAAAGGTAGGATTTTTGTTACTTCCGGTCAGTAAGGCAGCTGCAAATTCATCTGGGGAGAGTGAATCATTCGGTAAGTCGTAGGTGTCCGACGTAGGATCATATAGATCTGCTAGAATCAGAGAGGTCAAGCCTGTGCGATCAAGGAAAAAAGAGACAAACTCAATTTTTTGGAAAAGCCTGATGGTGCGCTGATTGAGGAATTCCTCTTCCAGATCGACTATTCTACCTTCATCATTCTTTTGCTGAAGGTTGACCGGATTTAAGGGGATAACTTCGTAAGAAACTCTGACTACATAGGTTTTCGGATTCAACTCCAAATAAGACCAAGTACCAAGAAAAGCAATCAGGAAGCTAGCTAAAAGTATCCACCAATTTCGCTTCAAACTAAGTTGCAACTCTGAGAGATAGAAGTTGATACCCTTGGAATTTTGAGGATGGTATGGATGAGGAAATTGGGTGACGTTGGAGCTGGTGTTCAAATCTTTGAACTGATCATTTTCTTGTTGCTCCGATGACATATTGAATGACTGAACCTAGAATTTCTATTGACGAGGTCCAACTTGAATAATGATTCGATGGTAACGCTTTTTTCCAGCCCTCAACAATACTTCGCCCTCAACAAAATGCTCAACAGTCAAAGTAGCGTCTAATTCTTCAAGTCGTTCCTGATTCAAGTAAAGACCGCCTTGCTGCAGTAACCGTCTGGCTTCACTACGACTTGGGCACATTCCTACTTCCACAAATAAATCTAACAGTGGGATACCTTCTGTTAGTCTTGCTCGGGTAATCTCAGTTGCAGGAACTTGGCTCCTATCTCCACCTCTCCCAAAAACTGCTTGAGCACCCTTTTCTGCTTTTCGCGCTTCTTCTTCACCGTGTGCCAAACTTGTGGTCTCAAAAGCCAACACTGCTTTAGCTTTGCGAATATCTGCCCCCTCCAACTGCTCCAATTCCTGAATCTGGTCTTGTGGTAAATAAGTAAAAAGTCTTAAGCACTTAGCTACATCAGCATCGTCAAGATTGACCCAGTACTGGTAGTATTCGTAGGGTGAAGTTCTTGTTGGATCCAACCAGATAGCTCCAGATTCAGTCTTACCCATCTTATTACCACTGGCAGTAGTCAACAATGGATACGTAAAACCGAATGCATAGTGCTGGTCGACCCGTCGAATCAGGTCCACCCCAGAGATAATATTCGCCCATTGATCATCACCCCCAAGTTGTAGGGTGCAGCCGTAACGTCGCTTCAATTCTAGGTAGTCGTAAGCTTGCAGGAGTTGGTAATTGAACTCTAGAAAAGAGAGGCCTGTTTCCAGACGAGCCTTGTAGGTTTCGAACGAAAGCATCCGATTGACTGAGAAATGGCGACCAATGTCACGAAGGAAATCCAGATAGTTTAGATCCCGCAGCCATTCTGAATTGTTAATCTGTAGATTTTCTTCATCAAATCTGAGAAAGCGTCCAAATTGAGGACGAATGGCTTCGATATTTTGCTGAAGTTGCTCTTCTGTGAGCATCTTGCGCATCTCAGTTTTCCCACTCGGATCTCCTACCATCGCAGTCCCACCACCCATCAGAGCAATGATTCGATGTCCGTAGCGTTGCAAGTGGGCTAATCCCATGATCGGAATCAGATGACCCACATGCAGTGAATCAGCAGTTGGATCAAATCCACAGTAGGCACAGATGGATTGTTGATCCATCCTTGATGCCAACTCCTCTGGATGGGTTTGCTGCTGGCAGAAACCCCGCCATTCAAATTCTTTCAGGACACTCAAGGCTGGAACTCGCTAGATACTGCAGAAATAAGGGGGATCGAAATGTAGGAATTTTTCAGAAGCTCGCTGTACCCGAACAGACTTCGTCACAGGTCACAGATTCATGGCCACACTCGGCCACAAAAAACTGACCGTTGAAGCATTCACATTGTCCACTCCAACGGAAATCGATTTTCACGTCACCAGAGGCTATTTCATAAGGAAAATTGTAGACGTTATCTTCACAAATAGAGCGTTGTCGCCATTGATTGGCGGTCTGAGTTGGAGGTGGTATGAAGCGAGAGGGAGCGCTGGTCATTTGACAACTCTGCAGGCAATCATTGTAGACTTCAAAGCAGGTATCTCCCTGAAGGAATCCCCCAAGTTCTCGGCATTGAGGAAAGCCGTATTGAGGATGCTCCACCACGCAACGTTCCAAGCAAGAACTTTCAACTGCGCTTACAGATGGTGCAGCCAAGCTCATCAACCCGATTGCCACAGTCAGGATTCCCCACCATAACTTAGTCATGCCAACCTCTCCTTCCAGAAAACGCTTCTTGTAAGGTGATTTCGTCCACATATTCCAAGTCTCCTCCTGCCGGCAAGCCTCGGGCAAGCCTCGTGATCTGAGGGACCAAATCTGCTAACTCTGACTGCAAAAATCCAGCCGTAGCTTCACCCTGTACTGTCGGGTTAGTTGCCAGAATCAGCTCGTCTGCTCCATCTTTTTCCAGCCTTCTGCGGAGGCTACGAATTTGCAGTTGGTCCGGTCCAATTCCTTCCAGTGGGGACAGGGCGCCCAGCAACACATGATAAACGCCCTGATAGACCCTGCTTCGTTCGATTTGGAAGACGTTGTTGGGCTGCTCTACCACACAGATCAGCCGCTGATTCCTCATTTGATTACTGCAAACCGAGCAAGTCCCAAGATCTGTGAAGCCATGACAGATATTACAGTGATGGATTCTTTCCTTCACCTGTCGAATGGCTTCCGCCAGATTTGCTGCTTCTTCTGGTGTGTACCGAAGTATCCCAAAAGCGAGCCGAAGCGCAGTCTTCTTGCCGATCCCGGGTAATCGCGACAACTCACGTGATAAACGATCCAACGACTCTGGATACTGCATGCTCACTTCTTATCAGTGAACAGCTGATGGCCTTGCCGAGCGGCTGTGATTTCTAGTCCAAGGGGTTCACTTACGGTGATTTCGACACCCTGAGCTTTTGGATCCCATTGATCTGGGTAGTTATTCAAGCGTTCTGAAGTCATATTCTGCAAGCGTTGTTGATACTCTTCTTCACGAGCTCGGAGTTGCTTGATCATCGACTTCATCCCTCCCCCAACAAACTTCATCACTTTGGACGACTTTTGTTTCTCCTCGAGTTCATCCAGCTTGTCGAGATTTCTTTGAGAGATGGTGAACTCAGCACGGATGTCAATCGAGATTTCTTCTTCCTCGACAAGTGTTCCACACTTATGAACGCGTCCTCCGGGCATCCGCAATTCGGTATACTCTATCGTGTTGCACTTTGGGCAATGTAGCCAAATCAACCACCCCTCAATTTGACGACTCTCCTCCTTTGCTTTTCGATCCGCCAACCGTTCAGCGAAATTGATCACCTTGCTCATTCAAACCCCATCAGCGTCTTGGAGAGAGTCCCTGCATCAAAAGGTTTGAGAATGTGACCACTGATTCCCGCTGCCTTTCCCATGGCAAGCTGATCGTCCAGCGGGTCCATCAGCATCAGGAGAATTGGCAGAGATTTTTTTGAATGAGTTTCACGGATCTGCTTGACGAGGTCCACACCTCGCGCACCATCCATATACCAATCAACCAGTACCAAATGATATTGATAGCGCTCCAGCAACTTGATCGCCTCGTCAGGGTCTTTCGCTTCGTTACAAAGTTCTGTACCCAGATCTCTCAGTGTCTGGCGAATCATCCTGCGAGAAGTGTTGAAGTCATCCACGATCAAAACACGTGTTTCTTCTCCGATTTCCATCAGGGAACCTCATCGAACAGGTAGGGAGAGAGGAGTTTGTTCAAGGAAATTAGAAATTTTCAAAGCAGGATTGGGACCGTGACGGCAATTCAATCGTTTGCGAGAGCGAGAATTAGCTGAAATTCTGCTTCGGTAACAGGTTGAACGGAGAGACGCATCCCCTTGCGCAAGAGGAACATCTCGTTCAGTTCAGGAATACTTCGCAACTCTTTCAAGGTCACAGGCCGAGAGAATTCGCTCTCAAACTGAACATCTACCATCAGCCAGCGAGGATTTTCTGGAGTGCTTTTCTCATCAAAGTATTTACTCGTGGGATCCCAGGAAGTGTGATCCGGGTAGGCTTCACGAACAACTTTTGCAGTACCAACAATCGCAGGCTCAGCTTGACGACTGTGATAGAAGAAAGCTCGATCACCCACTTGCATCTCATCACGCATCAGATTGCGCGCTTGGTAGTTACGAATCCCGTCCCAATGTTCCGTCTGATTCAGACAATTTTTCAGATCTTCCAGTGAGAAAACATCAGGCTCACTCTTCAGTAACCAGTACTTCATCGAACCTTCTCTTCAGCTAGATGTTTTTCCACCCGCAGTGGCTGCATTTTGACCGCAGGACTACCCCGCCGAACCCAGAGCCGAACACGCTCAACAGTGACCCCATTCTCTCGGCTGATGCTGGCCAACTGCTCCGCGTAAAGGATGTCACCCACACGAAATTCGAACAAGGTGCTGTTGGGCTCTAACGGATTCAGAAGCAACAGCACCAGACCAGGATTGTAATGAAGCCTCAGGGAGCCTTCGAAAGCTACCGCCTCCTCCAGCAAATCAGCCGGACGCTGATCCGAAATTTGCAGTTCGTAAAAGACTCCAGCGTCCAAAAGCGGAAGATTCATTGCTCCCTGTTTACCGATTTACTGATTTTCTGGGCGAAGTGGACGCAACACTTGTCCAGCTTGCCACATTTCCTGGTTGCGAACGATTTCCAGTTCCTTCTCCAACTTATCCCGATAATCCGGCTGGGAGTTGGTATCGATGGATCGCTTGGCCTCATCTCCCCGAATCACGCTCTGGTAGCATTCTTCCACAACGGGCTTGATCGCAGCATGGAACTTGGGGGCCCAATCTAGCGCACCACGTTGAGCCGTCGTGGAGCAATTCGCATACATCCAATCCATTCCCTGCTGAGAAACCAAGGGATAGAGACTTTCTAGAGCTTCTTCAATGGTCTCGTTGTAAGCTTCTGATGGAGAATGTCCGTGCTCACGTAGCACCTCATATTGAGCTAGGAAAGCCCCTTGAAGCATTCCCATCAAGACACTGCGCTCTCCGGTCAGATCGCTGTGAACCTCTCGCTCAAATGTGGTCTCAAAAAGATGCCCGGAGCCAATCGCAAATGCGGTTGCAATACAACGATCTCTCGCCTTGCCCGTGTAATCCTGATGAATAGCGAATGAAGAGTTGATTCCACGCCCTTCGAGGAAGTGAGTACGAACGGTCAGTCCGCTACCCTTAGGAGCACAGAGAATCACATCAACACTGGCTTGTGGCACAATACTGGTGTGATCTTTAAAAACGATGCCGAAACCATGCGAGAAGTAAAGGGCATCTCCATCCTTCAGAGAATCCTTAACCATTGGCCACAGTGCGATCTGTGCAGCATCTGAAACTAGATACTGAAGAATGGTTCCTTTATGAGCAGCTTCTTCCATCTCAAAAAGGTTTTCTCCAGCAACCCATCCGTCTGCAAGCGCTTTGTCCCAGCTACGCCCTGGACGCACACCCAAGACAACGTTGAAGCCTTGATCTCGCATGTTCAAACCTTGCCCACGACCTTGTGGGCCATAGCCAAGAATGGCCGTTGTTTCCTGGTCGAGGATATCCTTGCAGCGCTCCGGTGGATAATCACTGCGCTCGATGATGGTTTCTCGGAAGCCGTTGATGTTGATTTCCTTCATGTCCGTCGCGTCCCTAAAAAAGTTTTTGGTTGACTATTGGGAAACCAATAACCATAGAAATCCACTCAAAAATGTCAATCTTTTCGCAGGTAAAAACTGGGCTGAGGAACTAAAAACTGCTTGCACTTCCGAAACAGTCAGATATATTTATGGGCTTTCGATGAGTTCCCCAATAGCTCAGCTGGTAGAGCAAATGACTGTTAATCATTGGGTCGCTGGTTCGAGTCCAGCTTGGGGAGCCAGTCGAAAACCTACCTCACTCATGCCTAGTCAAAACCCCATTTTCTCGCTGACCGTTTTTATCAAATCAATGCTTTAAGTCTCAGTCTTTATTTCCCTTCTGCTTTCTACTGCGCTACTTCTTCGAGACTTTGAATCCACTCCCAGAGTTGAAGTCCTCCCATCTCAATGATTGCCACCAAAGCTAACACAATCCCGATCACGACCGCACTTGTGATCAAGGGTTGATGGTTTCCACCCTCATTATTTTCCTCTTCAGTCTCATCCGGTCTCTGTGGTTCCATGCGTTGCCTGCGCTCTGTGGTTTGAAATCTTAGATCCAAATACGTTTTAGAATCGCTAACTATGAAGTTTTGATCAAATCATCCAGCCTTACTGAGTCCACCTGCTTTGGGTAGAAACAAGTCACGAACAAACCTCACCGATACTCAATGGCATGTAATCTAGCTTGATCGATTCGTCGCAATTTAATTTTTCGAGAAAGCTCGGTAATCATGCCACTTGCACATCTTGGCAGTTCTCAGGAAATTTGTTAGCTTTCCGTTTTTTCCCAACCTCGCAGCAAACGTTTAGAATGTCATCGCCCGAACCTGTCCGATCCACTCACTTCATCCGCAATATCATCCAGGAAGACCTCCAATCCGGCAAGCATCCAAAGATCGTCACTCGATTTCCTCCCGAACCAAATGGCTATTTACACATCGGTCACGCCAAGTCGATTTTTCTGAATTTTGGTCTGGTGCAGGAATTCCCCGGACACTGCTTCATGCGTTTTGATGACACAAACCCCATCAATGAGGATGAGGAGTATGTGCAAGCCATCCTCGAAGACTTACGCTGGCTCGGCTTTGACTGGCAAGATCGGCTGACCCATGCCTCAGACTACTTCCAAAAACTGTATGACTTCGCTGAAGATTTGATCCAGCAGGGTAAGGCCTATGTGGATAGCCAATCGCAGGAAATCATTCGGGAACAGCGCGGAACTCTGACTGAACCAGGCACGGCGAGCCCCTTTCGTGAGCGCTCCATAGCAGAAAATTTAGAATTATTTCGTAGGATGAAATCAGGTGAATTCGCAGACGGTGCTCATGTTCTTCGTGCCAAGATCGATATGGCTTCCCCGAACATCAACCTGCGTGATCCAGTGATTTATCGTATCCGCAAGGTGACTCATCAGCGAACAGGAAATGAATGGTGCCTCTACCCGATGTACGATTACACACATTGCCTCTCTGATGCGCTTGAAGGCATCACCCATTCTCTCTGCACTCTGGAGTTTGAGGATCATCGGCCTCTGTATGACTGGGTGTTGGACCAACTGGATGTGCCGTGTCGCCCTCGTCAGATCGAATTCAGCCGCCTCAACTTACAATACACCGTGCTCAGCAAACGGCGCTTGATCCAGCTTGTTGAAGAAGGCCATGTCTCTGGCTGGGATGACCCACGCATGCCCACCATCTCAGGCTTGCGACGCCGGGGATACACCCCCGAAAGTCTTCAACTGTTCGCTGAACGAATCGGTATCTCCAAGGCTGAAAACAACATCTACATGAGCGTTTTGGAAGACTGTATCCGTGAAGATCTGGACTCCAAGGCCCCCAGAGCAATGGCCGTCCTGCGTCCGCTGAAAGTTGTTCTCCTTAACTGGCCAGAAGATCAGGAAGAAGAGTTGGATGCCGCAGTTCATCAGCAATTTCCGGATCGTGGGCGACGCCCTATTCCGATGAGTCGTGAAATTTTCATCGAACAGGATGATTTCGACGAGGATCCACCAGAGGGCTTCCATCGATTGATTCCAGGTGGGGAAGTTCGTCTGCGCAACGCCTACGTCATTCGCTGTGAAGAAGTCATCAAGGATGCTTCCGGGAAGGTCATCGAGCTTCGTTGCATCTACGACCCCAATACTGCCCGAGGACGGAAACCGGAGGGCCGTAAGGTCAAGGGGATCATCCACTGGGTCTCCGCCGCCCATGCCGTCTCAGCTGAGGTACGACTTTATGATCGCCTCTTCTCTCAACCCACTCCGGGAAGTGATCATCCTGACAAGAACTTCCTGCTCGACCTCAATCCCAACTCCATGGAGATCCTCTCACAAGCTTGGCTGGAACCCAATTTGATAAACGCTGAAGTAGGAACAGCCTATCAATTCGAACGGCTTGGTTACTTCTGTCTCGATTCTCGGGACTCCAAAACAGATTCCATGGTCTTCAATCGGATTGTCACTTTGCGTGATTCTTGGGGAGGGAAGTGAGTTGAGCACTGGTTTTCTGCTGACATTTCCTTGAAAATCCGCCCTCTTGTTGCTGAGGATCTGCCTCAGCTTCAGCAGATTTACACCCACCATGTGTTGCATGGAACCGGATCCTGGGAATGGGAACCCCCAAGCCTTGTGGAGATGACCGACCGGGCCCAAGCTGTTCAAGAAAAGGGTCTGCCCTACCTAGTTGCGGAAAGCACAGAACAAATTGCGGGTTATGCCTACGCAAGCCCCTATCGTCTTCGGGCAGGTTATCGCTTCACCCTGGAAGATTCGGTTTATCTCCATCCAGAATTCAGCAAGCAAGGGATTGGGCTGCTACTCTTGCAGGAGCTACTTTCACAGTGTGGCGCCTTGGGCTATCGAGAGATGATTGCCGTGATCGGGGATTCCGCCAACCACGCTTCCATTCGTTTGCATGAGCGGGCTGGCTTCGTGGAGGTGGGTGTGTTTCGGAATATCGGTTTTAAGTTTGGACGCTTCCTAGATTCCGTTTATATGCAGGCTCAACTGAATGCTCCTGAAAACCCTGCCGTGAGCCCCTACAATATTCCCTAATTTCTTTCCCCTTAAAGGATTTTCTACGTTGGTCTAAAAACCCCACTCATTTGCAGGTAGCTTTGAATTCAATGAGAACTGAAAACCCTCGCCCAGTTGGCAGAGGGAGGACCACGTTAGTGGTGGGTGAAGGATTGGTTCAGATGAGAAAAAATGATTAAAATTATATATTTGTAGGAATTCCCTCATCCGGCTTGCAGCCACCTTCTCCCTGAGGGAGAAGGACAAATGCGGTGGGTGATTGATTAGCAAACGGTTTAAGCCATGGTCAGCGTCTGCAATTCTTCAGCAGAGAGTTCCACCACTGGTAAAATTTCCTTGAGTTGCTCAAGGTTACGAGCCGAGGCTATCGGAGCGGCGACTGTCGGCTGAGCACGCAACCAAGCCAAGGCAACAGCTGACACTGTTGTTTGTTGTTGTTGGGCTAGTTCATCCAGTTGAGCCAATAGATTCCAGCCACGAGCATTCTGATAGCCAGCCACTCCTCGAGAGCGTACAGAACTGACGCTTTTCCCAGGTCGATACTTGCCTGTCAAAAAGCCACGAGCCAAGCCAAAGTAGGGCAATTGACTGAGTGAATTTTGTGCCAGTGTAGGCCGAAGGGAGGTTTCATAGTCTCGCTCCAGCAGGTTGTAGTGGTCCTGGGCAGCCACATAGGCAACCAGACCTGCTTTTTTGGCAATTTCGATTGATTCCTGTAAGCGAGGAGCTGTAAAGTTTGAAGCTGCGATGTAGCGCACCTTGCCCTCCTGAATCAACGTATCAAAGGCTCCCAGGGTCTCTTCAATCGGGGTCTTCAGGTCATCCTCGTGAGCATAGTACAAGTCGATGTAATCCGTTTGCAGTCTCTGCAGCGACTCCTCACAAGCGGCACGAATGTTCTGCGCAGACAATCCTCGGCGTTTGTCCATTTTGGCAACCTTGGTCGCAATCACCAAGGAACTGCGGTCACCTCTTGGCTTGAGCCAGTTGCCAATGATCCTCTCTGATTCACCCCCCACGTGTCCGTCTCCCCATTGTGAGTACATATCAGCGGTATCAATGAAGTTTCCCCCATTTTCGACGAAGTGACTGAGCACTGCCTCTGAATTGTTGACATCAGCGGTCCAGCCAAAGACGTTGCCGCCAAGACAGAGCGGTGAGATTTGTAAATCGGTGTTTGCAAGATTGATCATGGTTGAGACTTTCTGATGAAGAGACCTGTCTTCTGATCCTGTAAGCCAAGTGAGAACAAAGGACAACCGAACTTATCCCAGGTGAATTTTCAATGTCTAGCTTCCTAGCCCAGCTCTGAAAAATCTGCCAGTGAAAGCTTCAGCATTGCACAATCGAAGATCTCTCACGTCTAGCAGCTCGGCTACCTTCACTGCAAAAGGGGAAGTGGCCAGTTTTCATTCCTATCCATCTCTTGCGGGAATACCCTGAGCTGGATAATGCTGAGGCCAAGGATTGGCAAACGCTGGGTCAGTGAGAAATCCTTGATCCGTCAAACCTACCAGAAACGCAATCACAGCATCCGTTTCCTGCTGGTTCGCTCGGAAAGGTCGGATCAACTCCGACTTGAGGGGGACTTTCTCTGCCATCAACTGTGTCCTACGCAACGATCCCTTTGGGTGCAGGTACAGTACGCAGGGCAGAAAGTGGAAGAGCAAACCGTCTCATTCTTGTTTGAAACTCCGCGACACCCCTACATAGCTGCCTTGTTGGCAGCACTTCCAGAGCGTGCGACCGGCAGGCACCTACTGACAATTCTAGGAGTCGTACCGGTTCAATTTGATCGACCGTCAGGTTGTCTCTTCGCACCGCGATGTCAGTTCGCCAATCAGAGATGCCAGGAAACAAAGCCTACTCCGCTAGGGGTCGAAGCTGCTTTTGCCCGCTGTCACTTTCCTCTAGCGATGGAGGGGGTTGTCAAATGAACACGGATACCGTCGTAGTGGCGCAGGGACTCTCTCGGCATTATGAAGTTAAGAGCAACCTGTTCAGTCCACCCAGGATCACTCAAGCATTGACGGAGAACAACTTCCGTCTGCAAGCTGGTAAGACTCTCGCGGTGGTGGGAGAATCGGGTTGTGGAAAATCCACCTTGGCACGGTTGGTGGCGATGATTGAGGAACCCACAGCAGGAGCATTGCAAATCAACGGGGAGCCAGCCACTCCAGAAAGCTGGGGACGTTTGCGAGAGAGTGTGCAGATTGTCTTTTAAGATCCCTACAGTTCCTTGAATCCGCGACAACGGATCGGTTCGATTCTAGAAGAACCGCTGAAGATCAACCGTCCAGAGTTGACTGCATCCGAACGGACTCAGCAAGCACGAGAGATGATGCAGCAGGTGGGTCTGCGACCAGAACACTTCGAGCGCTACCCACACATGTTTTCAGGGGGTCAACGCCAGCGGATTGCAGTGGCCCGAGCGCTGATGCTCAATTCCAAGGTGCTGGTTCTCGATGAGCCCGTCTCTGCCTTGGATCTCTCCATTCAGAGCCAGATTTTGAACCTGTTGACCGACCTCCAGGATCAACTTGGTCTGGCCTATCTGTTCATTAGTCACGATCTATCTGTGGTGCGTCACATGGCCGATGAGGTGATCGTCATGTATCTAGGACGACCTGTGGAACACGGTACCAAGGACGACATCTTCCAACGTCCTCAACACCCTTACACCAAGGCTCTGCTCTCGGCGACGCCGATTGCTGATCCAAAAGCCAAGAAACAACGGATCAAGCTCGAAGGAGAGCTTCCCTCCCCGCTCGATGTGCCACCCGGCTGTGTCTTTGCCCCTAGATGTTGGAAAGCGCAAGATCGCTGCCGTCAAGAACGCCCGCTCCTCCCTGAAAAGCTTCCTGCTGCTGCTTGTTTCTTTCCAGAAGAAGCGGATCAGCACTAGCCTTCCAAATTCAACATAATCTGAACACCAGCAAGACCCATCATAGAGTTTGATGATCCGGCATCTCCCCCAGGCTGATGTCTTTGTGTCATTTTGATGACCTGAGCAGGGTTTTTACCGGCTTGGTTGCTGCATGAGACTGCGATAAATCAATTTTACTGAAGGGTTAACTCGTTTCATTAGTCAACTGAATGCATCTCGTCTGGCTTTTCCGCACCCCATTAACTTTTTTTGTAGCTGTGATCTTCCTGCTTTCAGCTCAACGTGAGGCACAAGGCATCATTTCAAACGAGAGAGTTGAGTTGGCTGGGGTTTGGAAAAACCCGGGCTAGTTTTTCAATTCAAGATCACGATCTTGCAGTTGGTCTGGATGGTTCTCAACAGGAACTGACGTTTTGGCAGGAGCGCAATGCCAAAACAAACCTATTCAGCGGGCTACACCTGATCAATCAGGAATTTTCAATCATCGGAGGGCAGAGCAATAGCCAAACCTACGATCTGGAGTATCGCAGTCTCAGCATTCTTTATTCGTTTGGTTATGACTGGTTGATCGGTGATTTTCTGCATATTCAGCCCTATGCAGCCTATGGCCTTGGGCAAGGCAGCTTCCGCTTGGCTCACAAGGCGAAAGACGGAACCCAAAGAGCTTTCCCGAAAAAAACAGGGTTCACAGACATCGGAGCCTACGGGACCAACATTCTCCTTGAGATCTCCAAACGATTCTGGATCGGTTTTTCTCAAAATTATTTTCTGGAAACTCGGTCATTTGCCTATGACGGTTTAGGAAAGACTGAACTCCAGCTCGAACATAGCAACATGTTACTGCTGATCTGGAACTGGAACCCAGTCTCTTCATCGATAAAACTTCCTGTTGAATTCATTCGCCTTGAGGATCTGGAAGGTTAAGCAGCCCGAACATTTTACGATTCGCTAGGTATTGATTGGAGAGCCAAACCTTCAACTATGAAAATCTGGGCCAGACACGCTTGGAACCAGCCGCAAGTACAACGTTCATGCTTGTTTGGAATTGGGAGAGAGTTCCCATCAGTCCCATCGACCCGAGGGCGAGTTTTTTTTGACTTTTGAATAACCAATTTCAACTTGGCGTTCTTAGCGCTTCATTATCTTCCTGTCAGCAATTCAGCTAAATTCTTCTTGCTTTTTTTGATTCTCTTCCGCTCAACCAACGTCAATTTCTACTGATCAAACTTTTCGGTATGAATTTGGGATTAATTCGTTTCAATTGAACCAGAAAGTCCAGAGTCTCAACGGAAGAATGAGAATTCATTGCGAATTTTTATCAGATTATGATAGGAAATAAGAAATATGTTACATTATTTAGACAAAATATATTTTTCTTACAACGAATCTCCGCCACTCAATCAGTTAGATCAGCATCATTCTAAGTACCTGTTCTCCGGGCTAGAAGACCAAATCCAAAGTTTGAAGAGAACTTTGGCGAATGTAAGAATGAGCAAAAAAGTTGCTGAAATATTCAAGAAGCGAGGACCAATCCTGCTCCTCATCAGTCTTTGTTGGCTGCCAGTTGGTTGCTTTGTACCTGATGATCTGGAAACTATCGCTGCTGAAAGCACCATTTATCCACCCCCACCTCCTGCTCCTGGCGTTAGCCTCTCCAAAACCACAGCAAGCGTCAGCGAAACTCTCACTACAGACAGTTTTACGATCAAGTTGGACTCGGAACCTGAGAGCAATGTCGTGATTAATCTTTCTGATAATGACACTGGCGAAGCTACTATCTCTGCAAGTACGCTCACATTTACATCGAGTAACTGGTCAGCAGTTCAAACCGTCACCATCACTGGAGTAGATGATGATTTTGCAGACGGTTCTCAAACAGTATTTATCACGATCTCCGTTGATAACTCCTCCGACGCCACCTACACTGCATTAGATAATCAAACTGTCACCGTCACCAATATGGATGCTGGTGAATCACTGGGATTCACCAGCAAAGAGACTAACAGTTCTACTTCTGTTACTGAATCAGGAGGCACTGACAATCTTTCTATTGTTTTAACCAGTGAACCGTTGGCAAATGTTGTCCTGAGCATTACCTCTACAGACACTGGAGAAGCTACCATATCACCAAGTTCCTTAACCTTTACAGCTAGTGATTGGTCAACCCCTCAAGAGGTCACCATCACTGCTGCAGAAGATAATATTATTGATGGTGTTCGTTGGTCAGGCGTGACGGTATCGATTTCAAGTTCTGTTGATGCCTCTTATGCGGCTTTGGGAAGCCAATCTATTACAGCTACCATCAATGACTCCAGAACGGGTCGGCAACAAGACAGCATTATTTCTGCGGGTCTCAAGTATTATATCGCTGTCAATAATACGACAGGGACTGTTTACGCATGGGGTGATGATACTTGTGCTGGAGATAACTATGGGAAATGCGATACCAACCTGTCCAATTCTGCGGCAGTCACAGTCGGGTCAGGTCCAATCTATCCAAGAATCTCAGACACTGCTCCAGATAACACAACACATTTGGGGGACAATTCAACTTCAACACCGATTGCGATGCCTTCAGTGATTCCTACAAGTCCATTTCAAGTGCAAACCAAGCGAAATACTAATTGTTTGATGAACTCAACCAGAGACAACGTGACTTGTTGGGGAAGAATCAACTACGACAACGGTTTCGGGATAATGAATAGTTCAAGCATTTGGAGGCTCTCTCATTCTGCTGGAGCCTTCTATGATTTGGTGATTCATCGAGAGGGTGGATGTGCCTTGAATTCAGATCGAACTGTCAGTTGCTGGGGATATGGCCAGTATGGGGCATATGGAGATGGAACAGAAGGATTTACTGCGGGTCTTAAAACACCAAGCATCACAAATGTAGTTGATCTAGCAGCAGGACAAGATCATCTCTGTGCTGTAGTTGATAATGGTACTGCTTGGTGTTGGGGCAGGGATAATAGCAACCAGCTTGGAGACAATGCTCCCAATACTGGTGGGGTCACTGGTGGTGCTGGCTCTTCGTTACCTGTTGCTGTATCCGGTGGCATCAGCAATTTCATTCAGATTGAAGCCTACTCTCAGACAACCTGCGCCTTGACAGATAATGGAACAGTCTGGTGCTGGGGAGCAAATAGCAACGGACAGCTTGGTGAGGGAACAACCACAAGCAGAGATTACCCCGTCCAAGTTCAAAATATCACTGATGCCTTGGATATCTATGTCGGAGACGGGACAGCTTGTGCTGCTGTAAATAAACGCTTGGATCTGAAATGTTGGGGTAATTACTATCTAGGTGATGGGTCAACAGCTGCTTCTTCAACCCCAGTTACAGTAACAGAAACGAATGGCTGGGGTTCAACTTATACTTTTGATGATGTAGCGATTGGACAGTCTTCAGCATGTGCATACAACGAGGAGATCAACCAGGTGTACTGCTGGGGAGTGAATGCTGATGGGCAGTTAGGACTGGGCAATACCTCGACCCCATACAGCACGATGCAAAACACGGGAAGTCCGTTTTAACAACAAGAAAAAATGAGATTGAAACTGGTTACAAATTAACGAATATTTTCAACTCTTTTACATATCTTAATGATGAGCAAATCAAAGCTTTTTATCTTGGTTATACTACTATTCATAGCAGCTTGTAGTCCTCCTAGCCCATGTGAAATGGGAGCTTCGCCAATGTCCTGTGATAATGAGGTCACTACAAAAAAACCAATTGGTTCTTGGACAATTACAGAAACCAGTAGCAGCACGTCGGTTAGCGAATCTGGATCAACAGACACCTTTACTGTTGTGTTGGCAACACGAGTACCCGACGGTAATGTGATCGTTGATATCAGTTCAAGTGATACAGGAGAAGTGACTGTCTCTCCAAGTTCACTGACTTTTTCTTCAGATAATTACACCACTGCTCAAACGGTGACGGTCACAGGGATCAATGACAATTTAGACGATGGAAATATTACTTCTACAATTACACTGACTTTCAATGATTCACAGAGTGCTGATGAAAGTTATGAGGCACTAGCTGATAAGACCATCTCTGTCACAACTACTGATGATGATACTTTGGGCATTACTGTTACAGAAACTAATGGTAGTACTGCACCGATGGAATCCAAAACGGATACTTTAGACATTACATTGTCTTCAGAGCCAGTAGCTGATGTTACAATCTCAATTACGTCTTCTGATATAGGTGAAATTACAGTCACTCCAAACTCAATGACCTTCTCTTCTGGAAATTTTAGCACAGCCCAAACAGTTACATTAACTGCAGTACAAGATGCCTTGGTTGATAACAACCAAAATTCAATTATCACCTTTTCTGTCACAAGTAGCGTTGATGCTTCTTATGCCTCTTTGGCGGATAAAACATTCACTTCAACTGCCACAGATTCTTTACTAGTGGAGGAGGTCAATGAGATTGCGTTGGGAGATACCCATTCCTGTTATGTGGATAATGATGTGAACAAAACTTTATATTGCTGGGGTGATGACAATTGTGATTCTGCTGGTGCTTCCTGCACAGGCCCGATAACGATTGATGGCACTTCAAACGATAATACCACTGGTGTTCCTGTCCTCAATGGACTCCAGAGTGTCCAATCTCTTGCTATCTCACAGAACTTATCCTGTGCTCTTTTTGACAATAATTCAGCCTACTGTTGGGGTTGGAATGAATCTGGCTCATTGGGTTCAACAGCCGGACAACTCTTGGATGGATCCAATACATATGCAGCGTATAGTTTGGGTGTTGGAGCAAAACATGGATGTGCTTTGCTAGATAATACGACTCCTGCGTGTTGGGGTTATGGTTCCTATGGGCAACTTGGCGAAGGTGGTACCAGTTGGGCAACAAATCGTGTTGCTTACGCAGGGGTAGACAATGTGACTCAACTTACAGGAGGCACTTACTTCAGTTGTGCATTGATCAATGATGGTACTGTCAAATGCTGGGGTAAAAATACAAATGGCCAGATTGGTGATGGCACAACCACCCAACGAAATTCCCCAACAACCGTGTCTGGATTAAGTAACGTCACTAAGGTTGCTGCGGGTGCAAATCATGTCTGTGCCTTAATCAGTGACGGTACCATCAAATGCTGGGGTAGAGGGGATGGTGGTAAGCTAGGTAATGGAGCAGATTCTGATTCAAGTTCTCCTGTGACTGTCAGTGGAATCACTACTGCGACAGATGTTGATGTCAGTGATTTGGTGGCTTGTGCTCTATTGAATGATAATTCCGTTACTTGCTGGGGAGGAAATGGTAATGGTCAACTAGGTAATGGCACCACTGGAGGCAGCAACAACACGCCAGTTGCAGTCTCCAACTTAACCAGTGTGAGTAAAGTAGCCACAGGATTTACTCATGCTTGTGCGATACGATCTGACAATACAGTTTGGTGTTGGGGTAAAAATGCAGCAGGACAATTAGGCGATAACTCAACAACCGACCGAAATACACCCGTACAAGTTATTGGTTTTTAATATGATATTTGGAATTATGCATGTAGAATCCTAACAAGATCAATGAATGTTTGGACCCTGTTCAACATGAGAAACCATGTTCAATCAAGATGACCTGCAACGCCTGAAGGAAACCAACTCTTGTCCAGAGGGGAACTTGTCGGAGGCGGTACTCGTCGGGGCCAACTTAGAGGGATCTGACCTGGAGGGAGCCAACTTATTCATCGCAGTGTTGAAGGAAGCCAACCTACAACGAGCTTTGCTCAGCGATGCCAAGCTGGAGTTGGCGATGTTGCAGAAAGCAAATCTACGAGAGGCTCATCTTGGATATGCCAACCTTTCGTATGCCAACATGCAGGGGACTTCACTCCAAGGGGCGGATCTGACGGGAGCCAATCTAGAAGGGGCCAATCTAGAAGGGGCCGATCTGGAGGGAGCTAATCTAGAAGGGGCCAATCTACAAAAAGCTCATCTGGAAGGGGCCAACCTCAGCTACGTAAATCTGCAACGTGCCAATCTGGATGGGGCCAGTCTGATCTATGCAAGAACCATCAAGACGCTGTTCGGAGGCGCCCGTCTTTGCAACACGACCATGCCGGACGGACATATTGAGTACAGTGGGTGCGCTTACCATCCCTTCTTCGACGAAAAAGTCGAATCTCCTGACGAATAAGCCCTGCTGATTTCTTCATTTCAGCAGGTTCAATCCTTCATCACCTTGAATCAAACTTTTTTTACCTCTGCAGACGGTTCGGATAAACCTTCAATAATTTGAAAAGATCGGGTCGATCCAAGTTGACGAGATCCGCATTCAAGGCTTCAATCTGCTGAAGTTTCGACAAATCGTGGGTAAGGCTGAAAGCCATCGCTCTCACTCCCAAGGCTTGGCATCTTGCAATCTCGGTCAAGTCATCTCGCCCCAATTCGTACTCGACGATGTCAGCCTGGTATTCAGCAATTGCTGCTTCCAAGCTCGGATACATCCAGCGGGTGGCCATCAATTGGGCTTTTGGCTCAAGGTTTCGAATTCTTTGAAGGACTTCTGTTTTACGGCACCAGAAAAACACATCATCCAGCATTGCTTGAGCAACTACCTGGACCAGCACCCGATCTGGATCAGCGTCCTTGATCTCAACGTAGGCCCCACACCGACCACGACAATGCGCTAGAAATTCATCAAGGGTGGGGACCCGCGTTCCAGCATAAATCTCTGAATAAGATGACCCTGCATCCAACTGACGGACCTGCTCCAGCGCCAATTCTCGGACTAGGCCCTTGCTATTTGTTGTTCGATCCACAGTGGCATCATGCATCAGGACGATCTCACCATCCGCCGTGGTCCGCACATCGATCTCGACTAGATCAAAGCCTTGTGAAATGCAGATACTGGCAGCAGGCAGGGTGTTTTCAGGTGCCAGAAAGTTGGCTCCACGATGGCAAACCATCTTGGGGATACCCTGTGAACCACGAGGCCAAGGTTTGAGAATTTCGGGACAGTCTGAGCAAATCCCCAAGATGGGCAAACCATCGAGTCCTCGGAGGACCTCCACTCGTTCTTCATCCCAGGTCACCAACGCCATGCCTTGTTGCTGACAGCGGCTCACCAGCTCCTCCGTCACCAACTCATGAGGAGTGGAAGAGGCCCGTTTCCAACAAAGATGAAAGATATCTGGCGAAGCAACAGTGCTGTATTCGAAGGGATCCACACCAACTGGTATGAGTACAGAGAGCGGATACGAACACTTGGCCTGACGCAGTTGAGCAATCCAGTCGGCATGAAAGGATCCGATGACAGCATATTGGAAGTTCTGTTCTAGCAGAATGCGCCAAGTGTGCTCTGCGGCTTCTGCTGCCTTCAGCTCAATGTACAGTCCAGAGTGGGTTCGTTGTGCTAGTTCAATCACCTCCTCTAGTCGAGGTACTCTCTGGTTTCCCAGCAGTTCGACTTTACTGATTTCTGCCCAAGTCGCATCTGCGATTCGCAGTGGATTGCCTGCTACTCGCTCCAGGCTTTCATCATGACAAACTACTACCACCCCATCTTTGGATAGTCGCACATCCAGCTCCCACATTTCAGCGCCCAACTCCGCAGCCAGTTGGAACGCCGCCAACGTGTTCTCCATGCGATAATCACTCGCCCCACGGTGAGCAATTGCTAGGGGTAAATGTAGCGTTTCAGCATTAGGCCACCCAAAGCGCGTCATCCATTCTTGATTAAAATCCATTTTGCCTATCTGATTTGGTTAGTCCAAAAGATTTTCAATTGATGTTCATAAAATGATATTTTTTGTATTTAAATTTTGATCACTTGATTGTCTTGAATTTGAAATATTTCTTTTCATCAAAAGAATAAATTCAATCAAAAATAAATGTGACCCAAAAACTTTTCATTTTTGTTTGAGTGCATTAAGAATCTTGCCTGTGGTTACTGAAACTCCCAAGAGAGCTTGAAGTTTCCACTTCTTCCTTGATTACAATGGCATTGTTTTCATCATGCTAACATCCTCAAAACAATTTTTGATTATGTTTGAGTATTCAAGAATTCTACTTTGGAAAATAGTTTCCTGAGTTCATTTACTTCAAATGAATGAATGATCAAGAATCTTGAAAACAAGGCATGTGATCTTGCCAGTTTATGTTGGGGCATTGCCATGTTGGCAGAATCCCTTAATCAGCTTGGAGGTTTGTTATGTTAAAAGTGAGTTGGAAAGGCGCATTGACTGGATTTCTGATGCTGGCAACAGCAGCCACTTTGCCCTTTGGTCAAGCAATCGCCAAGGACTTGACCATACAGGTATGGGCAGGAGGATCGAACGTCGCTGACGCTTATCGTGTTGACGCTATTACCATGGCAGCAGACATCCTCGAAAGAGAGGCTGCTATTCGTGGTGAAGACCTTAACATCACCGTTGAAACAAAGTACGACTTTGATGGGTGGGGTGGATTTAAGCAGGCCGTAACATTGGCAGCTGAAGCCAATAACGCCCCACACATCGTAGTAACTGGGCACGAAGACATCGCGCCATGGTCTCAGTCTGGTTTGATTCGGCCAATCGAAGATTATGTTGATTTTGACAGCTGGCCTCTTAACGATCTATTCGAGAACCTAATTGAGATTTCATCGTTTGAGGGAATTATTTATGGAGTCCCTCAAGATGCAGAATCACGTCCGTTCTTTGCTTGGATTCCGCACCTCAAGGCCATTGGCTACAGCGATGCGGATATTCGTGCTATGCCAGAAAAAGTGCAGAGTGGTCAATACACCTTAGATGATGTGTTGAATGATGCCAAGAAAATGCAGGATGCAGGTCTTGTCGAAGCAGGATATGGTTGGTATCCCCGTGTTTCGAAAGGCGGTGACTACTGGCAGTTCTATCTCTCCTATGGTGGAGAGATGCTGGATAGCTCCACTGGAAAATTGGTCTTCAATAAGGCCGCAATGCGAAAAGTTTATGAATTTTTTGCAAAAGCTGTCGAAATGGGAGTTACCCGTAAAAACCATATCGGAACCCCCTGGGATCAATGGTACTCCGAGGTCGCTTCCGGTAAAGCTGGTTTGTGGCATGGAGGCACCTGGCACTATGCGCGATATACCGGCAAAGAGGGGCTTCAAGACTTCTTTGGCAGTGTGATGTTCAGCTTGATTCCAGCCGGGGACAGCAACGGTAGTGCAAACACCATTACTCACCCCTTGGTTTATCTCGTGACAAACCGAGGAAGTGATGATGACGCAGCAGTCGCTGCACAGTTGATTGCGATTGCCTCTGAGCCTCGAATCAATACGCTCCATGCAATCAAATCTGCACACCTTGGGATTGCCAAGTCACAGGAGTCCGTGCCTCTTTATGCTAATGACCGCTGGGCTAGTGAAGCAACTGTTCGCTTGTTGCCCTATGCCAGTGCTCAACCCAACCACACAGGTTTCTCACCTTATTTTGATGCAATGTGGAAAGGACTTGAAGCCAGTTGGACTGGTCAGAAATCTCCTGCACAAGCCATTGCTGACGTGGAGTCTGAGCTGAAAGCACAACTCGGAGGAGACATCATCATCCGTTAATTCTCTCTCTTTCATCTCCCCGGATCATTCTGGGGCGATGTCCTTCCTTCAAATTCTGTTTCGCTTGATTGGCCAATGAGTTTATCTGCAAAACTTGGCTATGTTTTTATTGCCCCTGCACTGGTATTGGTCGCCGTCTTTTTCTTGACGCCAGTGTTACTCACAGGCATCTTCTCCTTCACCAACATGAGTACAGCCACCGGCATTACTGGTGGTGCCTATCAAATTACCCCCTCACTCCTGAGAGACCTCTCTGACCAAGGTTTCGAAAAAGCAACGCTTGATAGCATTGGTTCTGAGAGCTACCAAATTGCTAAAGCCACCTTGCAGATTGCCCGTGAGGCTGGTGCAGAGCCTTCCTTGCTGGCAGAACTTGAGGAAGAGCATCTTGGGCAAAACTTCACAAGCCGTAGAGAATTCGAACGTTTCCTGAAAAAACTACAGAACCGACCACGTAGTACACGTGAACTGAAATCAACCTCACCACACTTCCGAAAATCGCTGATCAATGAGCGATTTGAGACAGAAAAAGATTTAAAAGCCGCACTGACCGAGCTGCAAACCAAACTGACTCCGGATCAAATCAACAAGCTCAGCCAGGCCGCCTACACGGGATGGGTATGGACAACAGATAACTTCTATAAGATGACAATCCTCCCAGAGACCAAGCAAATCCTCTTCAATACGATCATCTACGTCACCTTCACTTTGCTGCTATTCAACGTGGGCTTTGCGCTGTTTCTGGCTATCGCCACCTTCTATCTACCAAAGGGGCAAGCAGGAATTTTTAGAGCTCTCTGGCTATTACCACGGATTTCACCCTCTGTGCTCTATGTTGTGCTCTGGAAGTGGTTGACCTGGGACACAGGTTTTTTGAACGCCATCCTGAATCCTCTGGGTGTCGCACAGCGCAACTGGATGTTGGATACCACTCTCAATGCATGGGTCTTCGTTGTGCTGATCAACGGATTCATTGGCGCTTCGATGGGGATGATTCTGTTCTCTAGTGCCATCACCGCGATTCCCAAGCCATTGCTTTATGCGAGTGAGGTTGACGGGGCCAATCGCTGGCAACAGATTCGCTTCATCATCTTGCCACAGTTAAAGTGGCCGATCCTCTTTGTGACGGTCTATCAGTGTCTTTCCTTATTGACATCCTTTGAACAAATTCTGCTCTCTACAGATGGAGGGCCTGGCTCTACAACAGAAGTCTGGGCTCTAGCGGCTTACCATAACGCCTTGGACAATTATTGGGGCAATTTACAATATGGTTATGGAGCAGCCCTGGCTCTGGTGCTAGTTGTCATTGGTGTGATCATGTCTTTCATTTTTTTGCGATTCTTCCGCTTTCAGGAGTTAGTGCGTCAACCACGAATTGAGCAATAAGGGTTCTGGTGTCTCAAAACTTCAAGAATTGGCCAATTCTTACTGCTTTGGTGTTGGCAACTGTGCCGATCGTGTTGATGTATTCCTATCTGGTGCTGGATACCATCACCAATACAGAACCTGGAGGAATCCTGCCAAGTAGCTTTACCTTGGAACACTGGCGCTTCCTTTACGAGGACATTGAGGGGAAAGCAAATATCTGGCAGGTGACCCTGAATACTCTCGTTTTTGCCAGCTCTGTGATGTTACTGGTGCTCTCTGTTTCCTCAACGGCAGGGTACGCACTATCTCGCCTGAATATTCCGTTTCGTCGCGAATTTCTTGCAGGAGTTTTGATCTTACACGCTTTTCCTTCGATCACTTTGATCATCGCGATCTTTCTGATTCTGCAATTGATCGGGCTCTACAATACCCTGATCGGAGTGATTATCGTGATGACATCGCTCCAGCTCCCACTGGGTATTTGGATTATGAAAGGATTCTATGACTCCGTGCCCTGGGAGATTGAGATGGCAGGATTGCAGGATGGTGCTAGTCGTTTCACGGTTTGGTATCGTCTGGTTCTCCCACAAGTCCGTCCGGGGATTATCGCCTTGGGTGTGTTCTCTTTTCTCTCTGGCTGGGGGGAGTACATCCTACCAACCGTTTTGGCGCCAGCGAATAATGTTCAGGTACTTTCTGGCTACTTGGCTTCCCTAATCGCAGATGATCGAAATTTTGAATTCAATCTCTTCAAATCAGTGGGGCTCTTCTATGCGACTCCCGTCGTAATCATGTATCTGTTCTTCCAAGATAAATTGATGAACATCTACGGAGGAGGAACCAAAGGCTGATGGAAATCATTCTTGAAGATTTCACCAAACGCTTTGGTGATGTGACCGTCATCGAAAAAATGAACCTGAAGATTCGGGAAGGTGAAATGCTAGCCCTTCTGGGCCCATCTGGATGCGGGAAATCCACCACTCTCTTCACAATTTGTGGAATTCATCGGGTTGATGGTGGACGTGTCCTCTTTGGAGATCGAGACGTCAGTCGTGTTCCAGCCCAGCAACGAAATGTGGGTGTCGTGTTCCAGTCCTATGCGCTCTATCCTCATATGAGTGTTTTTGAAAACATTGCTTTTCCATTGACTGTCCGCAAAGAGCACAAAAACACAATCCGAGAGAAAGTCGCTGAAATTGCTGAGTTGGTTCATATTGGAGAATTATTAGAGCGACGACCCGAGCAGCTTTCTGGCGGTCAACAACAGCGTGTTGCCCTCGCAAGAGCATTGGTGCGCAAACCTAGCATTCTTCTACTTGATGAACCCTTGGCAAACCTGGACGCCAAGCTACGTCTAGAAATGCGATCTGAAATCCGGCGGATTCAGTTAGAAACTGGAATCTCCGCAGTGCTGGTGACTCATGATCAGGTGGAAGCGATGAGCATGAGTGACCGGATCGCAATCATGAAGGAAGGTGAGATTCTACAAGTTGCTTCTCCCACAGAAATGTATCAACAACCAATCAACGATTTTGTAGCTGGTTTCTTGGGTAACCCACCAATCGCTTTTCTGGGTGCTCACGTCCAGGATGGTTCGATTCATCTGTTGGACGGAAAAATTCAATTTGACTTTCCAGGCAGCTCCACGCCTACCAATGACACCAAGATTCGCTTGGGTATTCGGCCAGAACACTACCAACCCAACAACCCTATTCAAATCCCTGGAACCATCTCTTTTGTTGAAACCCAAGGGCGTGAAAATCTATATGACGTAATGCTGGATGATGGAAGTATTCTCCGTTCAATTCAGTCCTCTGCTAATGCAAGTATTGAAAAAAACACAAAAGTCAACTGGGGAATCCACCCTGAAAAACTACTGATTTTCAATCAAGCAGGCCTTCGCTTCTAAAAATTAGTCCGATAATTCAACTATCGCCAATCCATCCATTGAGCGATTCTTCTGTCGCGTAACCGTTCGAAAAATTGAAATGTGAAAGATACGGAAAGCAAGAAAACCTTAAATTCTTCAGATGTCTTTGGGGAGTAGTTGGAACCACGAACCTCCACTGAGGCTGTAAATCCTATGATGATCTACAAGTGTAAATTGAGTAGTGAAAGAAAACCGAGGTACTCCAAGCTCCGATGCTTCTGAGCAATTGTCTCTGTATTTGGAGTTGGAAAGACCTCGAGAGCTTTCCCCAAGGTACATTTTTTGGAAAAGTTTCTTTTGAATTGCTCGATAAATTGCAAGATTGGATTTTCGCTGTGGCCTTTGAGAAAATCTCGCAATTGGGCCTTGCTGAATTCACGGAACTACAAAAGGATTATTGGTTTGGCAAACTTCCGGCCTTTCTTGGTGCAACCGCAGCCCTACAAAGTGACATGGTTTCCAGATGTATCTTAGAGAAATGGTTAAAAAAGCTCTCATCACATCTAGGATCATAGAGCATTGAACCCACTTCATTTCATCGTCATATTCAAACATGATTAAACACATCAGCTTTGACTAAAAGCGATGCTCCACTTCGAGAAAGCCCTCTTTAAAAGACCTCCAGTAAAGTCAATTTCTACAATCTATCCCCAGATATCCTCAAACCGAATAATCTTTTCAAACCCTGCTTTCATAGACCGCTGCAATGATAGCTTTCTTCACGTTGATTATTACTTTTTGAAAGCCTTATATCACATCCCTTGAAAATCTGACTAATTTGCAGAAGGCCTTTTTTTGTTTAGCTGTGCTTAATCATTTCTTAACAATGACGACCTACATTAATTCGGGTTTTGGTTCTAACTCAGAATAGATTTTGAGATTCCTGACTGTGGTTGGTCTTCAGAGCCAAATATCCTGTAAGTAATTTCCTAACTTGGAGAGTCTGATGTTCAAGAAAGTTTTGATAGGAGCTGCTCTTGCTTTTTTCAGCTCAACGCATTTGACACCTCTTTTTGCAGAGGAAGTAACGATCAAACTTTGGTCTTTGGCTGATCGTTCAGGACCCTTGCGACCAGGGAATATTGTTGCTGCCGCTGACCAAATGAATCGGATGTTTGCTGCCGCTGGATCTGATACGCAAATCAAAGTTGAATTGATCGAAACTAACAGTAAGGGCTTTGATGCTGATGCACTCGCATTACTCAAAGCACATTCCGTAGGAGAAACACCCGACATTGCTGTTGCAGCACACGAGTGGATCGGGTCCTTTGTTGAAGCTGGTCTAGCTGCAAACCTGGAAGATCATATCAAAGCGAATGAAGGGATGTATGCGGATATGATCCCACAACTTTGGAACTCAGTTTCATACAAGGGTGAACGCTACGGGGTCCCCCAAGACTCTGAGATTCGGATGTTTTTTATCAACAATGACATCCTTCGAGCTGCTGGAAAGTCAGAGGACTACATTGCAGCTCTCCCGGGACAGGTAGAGGCTGGCGAATTCACCATGTATGACTGGTGCGACTTGGCTGCAGAAGCTGTGAAGTCAGGTGCCGCAAAAGTTGGTTGGGTGCATCGTCCCAACGTAGGTCCTGATTTCCAGATGGCGATGGCTTCATTTGGAATTGATATTTACAATGAAGATCAGGCCAAACTGCAGATTACTCGAAAGGGATTGGTGGAGTACTATGGCTGGTTGCTGTATTGTGTGAACAATGGTTCTTTACCAGCTGACATGACAAGTTACAGTTGGGATAGCACGCACGCCGCTTTCCGAGGCGGGGACTCAATGGGTAAATTTCATGGCATCTGGAATGTGGGAGCCCAATTGGAGGCTTTTGGACTAAAGGGTAAGGAGGACTATTTCCGCAAACTTACTTGGATCCATGCACCACCAGCAAAGAAGGGTGGTCAGCCGAAGAATCTGTCACACCCAATTGTGTATATTGTGGGAGACACTCCGAAAAAAGATTTGGCTGCAATGTTGGTAGGTTTGGCTTCTCAGCATGTACCTAATACAGCCCACGCTGTCGGCACGAATCACACCCCAATCAATTACGGTCAAACGGCTATGCCTGATTTTCAGGAGAAAGGTTGGGCTTTGATTGCAGGAACACCAATGCTGAAGTACGCCGAGTTTATGCCGAATCATGCTAAGATTGGGCAGTATAATGCCATCACATACACGGGTGTACAAGCTGTAGAAACAGGGGAAATGAGCCCTGAGGACGCAGCTGACATGGTGCTTGAGGAATTAGAGGTTGAACTCGGATCTGATGTCATCATTCTAGATTGACTTCATTTCAAAATTGAAAAAATAGGCGACCTCTTAGGGTCGCCTAATCGAGCCTCTCAATGAGTCGTCAATGGAAAAACCATCTGGACCAATTAATATTTTTAGGTCCAGCTTGTTTGTTGCTTGCTATGTTTTTGCTGGCCCCGATCGTTGTGAACTTCCTTGTGGCGTTCACCGAGATGGCCCAGACCATTCACTTCGACAATTTTCCCACCACACGTCAGTTTGAGAAACTTGGTAAATTAGATGCTGATGCATTCTTTGGATTCGAACTAAGAGGCTCTTTTTTCAAAGCATTAGCACTCTCTGGAACGTTTGTTTTTTTCACACTCCTTTTCTTCAACCTGAGTTTTGCCTTAATTCTGGCGCTCACCACAACCTCCATGCCAGAGCGACTCGGATCCTTTTTTCGGGCTGTCTGGTTGCTACCCAGAATGAGTCCTTCTGTTGTGTATGCTTTGCTTTGGCTCTGGGTTGTAGATGCAAGCGAGCGAGGTCTCTTCAATCAGATCTGGATGTTCTTTGGTGGAGAGCCTCTGAATTTGAGGCTCAATTTCTCAATGGTCGTCATTGTGGTGGCCAATGGGTTGATCGGTGCGTCACTCGGAATGGTTATTTTCACCAGCGCGATTCGCTCCATTCCTATTCAAATATTTCATGCAGCTCGTGCTGATGGTGCCGGAAGCTTTGCTTTGATCAGACACATCATCCTCCCTGCTTTACGATGGCCAATCAGCTACATCACGATCTATCAAGCGCTCGCTCTGCTTGTTTCCTTTGAGTACATTTTTTTGATCATGGGACCAGCGCGACAGACGATGACGATGGCGATGTTGTCCTACACTAAAACCCTTGCACCCCAGATAGGTGGTGGTCAATACGCCTATGGTGCAGCGATAGCTTTGATTTTAATCGTGATTGGGATCATCGCAGCTTTGGGGATGTGGCGTCTGACAAAGATGGATCGACTGCTCCAACGACCACGCATTGAGGTTCGATGACTAACAGACAAATTGAAAAGGAGCGATCTGTAAAATGGCAGCAGGCAGTTCTTCGATCCCGTAGAAGACGACAATGGAAATTAGCTGCCTTGACGATCTTTCTATCTGTCGTTTCGATACCCATCTTACTGGCTTACCTTTGGATGGTAACCATCGCTTTCACAGCTAAAACTGGTGGTGTTGAAACGGCGACCCTTTGGATTGCTGCAGCCATCCTCACCCCAATGCTCATCATTTATGCCGTGATGCACAACATTGAAGATCTTCCCAACAAGCGGCGTTGGGGTTGGGTTTTGATTGGGGTTGGGTTTGCGATAGGGGCTGTACTACTCTGGGATGAATTCCATCTCAAAAACTTCAGATTCATGGTTAATCCAAATCTAGTGGAAGATATTCGTGGAGTTGCCACAGCTGGAGGACAGTTTCCTTGGGTTTGGGAAGCTTTTTTTAATTCATTGTTTCTCGCAAGTTTTCAGACAGTGATCGTAGTGACTGTCAGTTCCTTGGCAGGTTATTATCTTTCTAGGTTTGCCTTCACGGGACGCTCACTTTTCCTGCAGTCATTGCTTGTACTCCAAGCATTCCCAGCAATTACACTTGTCATTCCGATCTTCTTGATTGTTTACTGGGTGGGCTTGGTCAACACCATCTATGCTCCTATTCTTGTGATCACAGCCTTAGAATTGCCATTCTTTATCTTCATAATGAAGGGTTTTTTTGACGCAGTTCCATGGGATATTGAAATGAGTGCGATGACAGATGGGGCTTCTCGTCGACAAGCTTTCAGAATGGTGATTCTTCCTCAAGTAAGAGTCGGATTGATTGCCGTGGGAGTCTTTGCATTCATCAAAGGTTGGGAAGAATACGTTTTTGTGACCGGATTGACCACTGGGCAAAGTTATACGGTGATGTCTACCTACCTATACTATGTAAGTGAAGATGTAATGGGTGTCGACTACGGCATCGTAGCCGCCGTGGCAGTCCTCTATCTGCTCCCAGCCCTATTGCTTTATCTTGCCTGTCAAAAGTATTTGACTCAAATGACTCTTGGGGGAGTAAAAGGCTGATGGCCAAAGTAGAATTACGAAATGTAACCAAAGCCTGGAACAAGGCTACCGCAGTCAAAGACATGAGCCTCGTGATCGAAGATGGAGAATTTGTTTCACTGCTTGGTCCGTCTGGCTGTGGTAAGTCAACTACTTTGTTGATGCTTGCTGGGATCTATCTTCCCACCAAGGGTGATATTTTGTTCGATGGAGCAATCATCAATGAGGTTGAAGCCAGAGAACGAAATGTCAGCATAGTTTTCCAATCCTATGCTCTTTATCCGAACATGACAGCCTTGCAGAACATCATGTTCCCGCTCCGATTCCAGCCAAATTCTCGTGGCGAAGCGTTAGCTAGAGATATGGCTGACTTGGTACAGGTCGGTGAATTGCTAGAGCGCAAGCCCAGCGAGCTCTCAGGTGGTCAACAACAACGGGTCGCATTAGCTAGAGCCTTGGTGAAGAGTCCAAATCTACTGCTTCTTGATGAACCTCTGTCGAATCTCGATGCTTCCCTGCGTTTGACTATGCGGGCAGAGATCAAAAGAATCACTCGAAAGTTCAATCTGACAACAGTTTTGGTCACTCATGATCAGTTGGAAGCGACAACAATGTCTGATCGCGTGATTGTAATGAATGAAGGACAAATCCAACAAATTGGTACTCCTGAAAGTCTCTACGCTCAACCCAACACACTATTTGTAGGCAGTTTTATCGGGTCCCCCCCTCTCAATCTGATCAAAGGAACTGTTCAAAACGGGAGACTCAGCAAGGATAATCTTTTTCTACAAATTCATGACGCTGACGGTGAAATAACTTTGGGGATTCGTCCTGAAAACTTGGTCGTTGCGGAAACTGGCATACCAGGAGAAGTCAGCCATGTCGAGCCAATGGGCCGAGAGGTACTGACTACTGTAAACACAGCATTCGGTGAACTATGGTTCCTCGAAGCAGGTGTCCAACCTCGATGGGAAATGGGCAATCAAATCAAACTCAACTGCCAACCAGAAAACACCTTAGTCTTTGATTCTACTAGTATCCGAATTCAAGGAGCCAGAGCCAAATTCGACACATAAAACATGCGCACTGTAGTTCATAAAACTGTCGACCAGTTACAACCACCTTCTCAAGAAGATCGTAGCCTAGCTGCAAGGAGTTGGGGTAGTTCAGCGTCTCATGAACACTGGATGGGAAGCTGGGCCTGTCTCAACGAGGTGGAAGTGAAGCAGCCTCAGGCTTCGAGCGATTTACCAGAAAAGATCGTAGTGGGAGCCTGGAACCTTGAACGCTGCAAGTGGATCGAAGAGAGCGCTGAGGTCATCCGTACAGCAAAGATTGATGTTTTGTTGGCAACCGAAGTGGACTGGGGAATGGCTCGCTCAAACCAACGCCACACTACCAAGGAGCTGGCAGAACAGTTGGGCTGGGGCTACGCTTTTGGAGTGGAGTTCGTCGAATTGGGATTGGGAGATCCACTGGAGACAGCTGAGTTTAACGGAGTACCAAATGAGCATGGACTGCATGGCAATGCCATCCTGTCTCGGTGGCCTTTGCAAGCGATCAAACTGATTGCGCTGGACGAAGGAGGTCTGTGGTATGTCCAGTCACCCAAACAAGATGGGCAACATCGAGTCGGTGGCCGAATGGCGATCGCTGCGCTGCTGGAAACGGAGAAAGGGCCACTTGGTTGTGTTGCTGTTCATTATGAAAGTGAAAGTAATCCAGATCATCGGAATCAGCAGACTCAGCGATTGATGGAACTGTTGGTCCAGGAATATGGAACGATTCCCATGATGATTGGAGGCGACCTGAACACCAACACTCTCTCCGAAGCCCACACCAGTCAAACACAACGAAGAATCCAGCCGGGGTCTTGGGAGCCTAGCTTCTCTACTTTTGCAAATTACAATTTTGCATGGAAAACCGCCAATACAGGCCAGACGACTACTCGTCGAGGCCCTCACCATTCCACACACACACCTCACCGAACTCTAGACTGGTTACTACTCAGATCCTGTCAAGGGAGTCAATCTCGAGTTGTCCCCGCGCTCTCAAAAGCAGGGAACTACCTGTCTGATCATGAAATGGTTGTATCAACCGTCTCCTGTTAGATCGTCCACCTCGCTTTCTTCCGTAGCAGAATTCATTGCATCCAATGACTGATTCTTGAATAGATTGGTGGACTGGATCCTTGTTACAATGCTCCCCTTTTTCTTGAAAAATAAAGGTACTCGATGATCTGGGACGCTTCCCCCCACCAAGATCGGTTTGATCCCTTACCAAATGAAAAGACCATGAAAGCTGTTGTGACAGCAGGTAATGGGGGCTTCGAACAATTGCAGTGTCGGGTGGTCAAACGTCCCCATCCTGGCGAAAAAGAGGTGTTGATCCGAGTACTAGCTGCCGGGATGAACAATACCGAGATCAACACGCGTGTCGGGTGGTATTCTGATTCTGTGACACAAGGCACCTCAGCAATCGTGAGTTCCCAAGTTCAACAAGAAGAAATTCCTGTCGATGGCGGCTGGAATGAGACCACCCCTTTCCCATTCATTCAGGGAACGGACTGCTGTGGTGAAGTGGTCCAGCTTGGTCCGAAAGCAGATTCAAAACTCCTGGGGAAGCGAGTGTTGATCAGGTCCTGTATGCGACCTCAGGGATTCACATCAATGAAAAATTTGTGGATGGGCTCTGACTTTGATGGGGCCTTTGCGCAATATGTCAAAGTCCCTCAATCAGAAGTGTTTGAGGTCAAATGTGACTGGAGTGCTGCTGAGTTGGCCACCATTCCGTGTGCTTATGGAACTGCAGAAAACATGATTCAGCGTGTAGAGATTCGGTCTGGAGAAAAGGTCTTGATCACTGGATCCTCCGGTGGAGTTGCCTCTGCCGCCGTTCGATTGGTACAACTTCGGAAGGCACAGATCATTGCGGTTGTAGCTCCTGAGAAGCAGCAAAAAATCATGGATCTTGGTGCAGAACAAACCATTGCACGTGATGAGAATCTGGTGGAAGTGCTGGGAGAAGAATCTGTGGATGTCGTGATCGATCTAGTAGCTGGAGATGCCTTTCAGGCACTATTGAAAGTTTTGAAGCGTGGCGGGCGTTACGTTTCTGCGGGCGCAATCGGAGGACCTGTGGTCTCTTTTGATACACGCACCTTCTATTTGAAGGACCTGCAGTTGATTGGTTGTACTGCCTGGGATGAGGGAGTCTTCCCGAACCTGATTGCTTATCTTGAAGACAAACGACTTCGACCTTTGCTTGCCCAGACCTTTCCTCTAGAGCAAGTTGTCGAGGCCCAACAAGAATTCTTACTGAAAAAGCATGTTGGGAATTTCGTGCTCATTCCTCCAAATTAGATGCTTGGCATTGAGGTGGTTTACTTCTTTGAACGTCATCAATGCGCAAGAAGCCTCCAATGATCCGAATCGAACCAAGGGAGGCTTAAAGCAAATCTTATCAGACGATCATCTGATTATCTTGACGAGTCACAGCAATGATACTGGAACGTGGAGCAGTGTCGCCCCCTCCAGGGAAGTTGCTGTTTCCTCTCTCCCCAGGATGTTGAATACCAACAAACAGGGTCTTTCGGTCATCACTCCAGGTTAGGTCTGTAATCTCACACTCCTTGGGTCCCACCATAACGGCCGAATCTCACCAGACTCCGTGTCTGCAGAGAGCATCTGGTTGTTACCCATTCCAGCAAAGTCCTTCGCATCGGAATAGTTTCCATCCGTTTGGATCCAGAGCAAACCGGTTGGATCAAACTTTATTCCATCCGGTGAGTTGAACATATTGTCTGCCGTCACATTGCTTGAACCCGCATAGGCATCCGAATGAACATTCGGATTGCCTGCAGTGACGAACAGATCCCAAGTGAATCCGTTTGCAGTATGATCTTCGTTGTCCGGACTCCAACGGACAATTTGACCATAATTGTTCTTTTCACGAGGATTCGGGCCAAGAGCAGGCGTTTCGTCTCCACCCGCATTAGGCTTCACTCCACGGTTTTTGTTGTTGGTCAAGGCGCAGTATACCTCTGTTTTCACTGGATTTGCAGCGACCCACTCTGGTCGATCCATCGTAGTTGCTCCCACCTTGGAAGCAGCAATCCTCGAGTGGATGCAAATTTCCGCCTCAGACATTCCCGTGGTTGCTGGAGTCAATGGGACCCACTCACCATGCAAATCATCAATGAATTTTGCGACATAGAGAGTACCATTTTCCAGCAGATCACGGTTGTTTCCTCCCTGCGTGTACTTTCGCTCACTCACGAAGCGGTAGAGGAATTCACCTCGCTCATCATCGCCGAGATAGACCACAGCATGACCGTTTGCTGCAATCACAACTTCCGCATTTTCATGCTTGAAGCGACCAAGGGCTGTCCGCTTTTTTGGTGTAAAGTTCGGATCTGCTGGATCATACTCCACTACATATCCATTCCGGTTGGATTCATTGGGCTCTTTGCTGATGTCAAAACGGTCATCGATGGTAGCCCAACCGTATCCACGATCCTTGTGCCCAATGCCGTAGCGCTTCTTCTCTGCTGAGAGAGGATAATCTGGATCACTGCTTGAGTAATATCCATTGAAATTCTCTTCGCAGGTCAGATAGGTCCCCCAAGGGGTTGAACCGTTTGCACAGTTGTTACAAGTGCCGAGACAACGAGTGCCCGATGGATCAGCTGAAGTTTTCATCAACTCATGCCCAGCAGCTGGTCCGGTGATCTCCATCGGCGTGTTTGGTGTAATCCGTCGATTAAAGGGAGAATCTTTCACAATTCCCCAGCGGCCGCCACGATTTGCCAACTCAACCACAGTATTTCCTTGTGCTGCCATATTCTTGCGCACGTCATCGGGATTTTCTGGTTTCCCTGAGTCGCGGTTACCATGAATGATCCCAAGGTTTGTATACTCATTAGTGAGTGCTAAGAGATAGTGTCCATCGTGCTGGAACAATGTCATTCCATCGTTGTTATCACCAAACGCTAACTCTTGGCTGGCACCTGTACCTCGCGTAGCGTGGTCAAATTCATCTACTCCAGACCACATGGGATCTCCCCAGCTAACAACAGTATGCCAGGTATAGCCTCGAGGTACCCTATTCGTATCCAAACCGTTAGCTTGAACAGCCTCAAAGGCAAGGCGTGAAGCTTTGGCCTGCTTGGGCATCAATGCGGCAGCACCGCTACTTAAAGCTAATGCAGCCAAGCCAAATTTCATTCCTCCTTTGAATACGTCTCGGCGTGAAAACGCTTTTTCACAAATCTTCTCAAACTCTGATTGCTCTGGTCCTGGATTCCTCAACTCATCAAACTCATCAAACTCATCATGAGATAATTTGGATAAATCCATGATTAACTCCCTAAGGAAGGTGTTTCAATTGTCTGACGAACCAAAATTTAGTCAGAAATTAACGAAGTACCCTAGTACCTCAGGGCATAATGTGATTCACATCAAATCACATTTAAACTTAATTCGGGCGAACACAATCATTCAGGCTACTCAACAAAGATTATTTTTCGTCAAAATGACCAAAATCCCTTTGTTGAATCTTCTGCTGCGTGACTCCCTGAAATAAGATCTTCAAAAACTAGTGTTGCTAAATTGGCAATAGAAACGTGAAAGCATTAAACTCAATAAACAGCAGAGTTGTTTGAACTGCTTCAGAGATTGATTAATGCAGGGATCTAGACGCTAAACCCTGAGGCTATTGAAGCCCTCTAAAGAATGTACGGGTTTTAGGGGAGTGGCGGAGTTCGTTGAATGAGGCAAATCAAGACGGGGGTGCTTTCACATATTCTTGTCTTAATTGACACCTTTAAAGCAGTGCTACCATGCAGAGCAAAAGCCTGATCAACTACAGTCTAGAAGGGCTGCTTCCAAAGAAAGCGGAGTAGAAAAAAACTTCCTCCATCATTCTTCTGCAAACCCTTCCGAGATCGGCACTTCAATTTGGCATGATTGGTTTCATTTTCACTTGCTCCATTCGTCCCTTAATCTGCAGGGCCACATACTTGGAATAGAAGCGGGAGAGATGTAGATTTCCCCCATGAAACCAAAGGTTTGACTGTTTCGTGGGCTTCCAAAGATTACGCAGTTCGCCCTCCCAGGGGCCAGGGTCTCCCTTGATTCCAGAACCAATGCCCCAGAATCTTCCAACCTTCTCCGAAGTTTCCTTGGAGATCAGCTTTTCGATGACTTTATCCATCGAGTGATAGCCAATCGCAAAGAAGATCACATCAGCGGCCAACTTACTGCCATCATCAAAGTAGAGAAACTCCTCATCTACGCGCTCTGGGGTAGCCCCTGTCTTGAGCTTGACCTTCTTCTGAATGATCAGCTCGGAAGCACCAACATCAATATAGTAGCCTGATGCGGTCCTCAGAGCTCGCATCAACAGCCCGGAGCCATCCTCTCCAAAATCGAACTGGAACCCTGCTGCACCAAGCTGATCATAAAATTCTCGGTCATGTTCATAAACCTGCTGATAGACCTCTCTGTGCTGATCTGGCAACAACTTGTAGGGAGTGGAGGCAAACAGTAGATCTGCTTTGTCCGTGGTGATTCCGTTTTTCAGGGCCTGCTCGGAATACAGCTCTCCAAAACCATATTCCAGCAAGGTCTCTGATTTGATGATGATGCTCGAACTGCGTTGAACCATCGTGACAGAATTGGCTCCACACTCCCAGAGATCCTGGCAGATATCATGAGCCGAAGTCGCAGAACCTACCACAATGCAGCGCTTACCAGTAAAATCACGCCCATCTTGATATTCGCTGGAATGAAAGATCTGACCTTTGAACTTCTTCTTGCCCTTGATTGGAATACCCTTGGGTGGACCGTAGGCACCAGTTGTGAAAACAAGTTGCGTTGGTCGGAGGGTCAGTTTCTCTCCCTTGCGAAGGACCTCTACCTCCCATTCATGCTTGGTTTCATCAAAGGTGGCCTTGGTGCACCTACTTTCTGTCCAGTAGTTGAGATCCATCACCTTGGTGTACATTTCCAGCCAGTCCCCCATCTTGTTCTTCGGCGTGAAGATCGGCCAATCATCTGGAAAGGGGATGTATGGGAAGTGGTCGTACCAGATTGGATCATGCAGCGTGAGGAACCGGTAGCGGTTGCGCCAGGAGTCACCCGCCCGTTTGTTTTTTTCCAGAACAATCGTTGGGACTCCAAGCTTTTTGAGGCGAGTGGACAGCATGATTCCCGCCTGACCACCACCCACTACCAGACAGTACGGTTGCTTGGCAAAGCCCAAGGCTTGTTCTTCCGCTTGTTTCTCTTCGTGCCAGATCCGACGGTTCTTGTGTGCACCGTGTCGGGTTCCCAGAATTCTCTGTTCACCACGTTTTTCCTCGTGCCCCTGCAGCTCTTCCAAAGTAGTCAGCAGGGTCCAGGCCCGCCCCTGCTTGAGACGCACGTAGCCCTTGCCCCTACCGATCCCACTGCTCAGGTCCAAAAAGCACTCAACGACTCCTCCAGCACGCTTCACATCATAGTAGCCGTCGACCCGTAACGGCAGCGCAGCCTTGTTTTGCTTAAGCGCACCGGTGACCTGTTGTTGGGTTTCAAAGGTATTCAGGCTCCAAGAGATGCAGAGAATGTCTCGCCAGAAGAATTCCTCCTGAAACAGGCTATCTAGGTTGATTGTCTTGGTACTGGCAAAAGAGGTGTTGAACTGCTCAATCCATTGCTCAACGGCTTTGTTTGTCATGCTGCAATCCTACAAATAAATGGCTTGGCCTGTTTGAATACTCTCCTCAGCAGCCAACACGATCTTGAGGCTATTGACGGCAGCCTCCATTGATTCAGACAAATCCTGATCCTGTTCAATCGCATCCAGAAACATTTGTTGCTCCAAGTCACAGAGCTCCTGGTGCGATGGCTCATTCAAAGTATCCACGAACTGATCTTTTTTGAGAAATTGTTTGCTACTGGGATCTACCTCCGCATGGTGGATCTGGATCAGGTTGGTTTTGGTATGCCGATCAATGTTGGCTGAATCTGTTACCTCACCCTCTTCAGCAGATTTTTCAGAGGGAACAATCATCGAAACACACCCCTTCGGTCCGACGATGTCCTTCACGAAGTAGGCGACCTCACTCATCATGGGGCCCCAACCTGCTTCGTACCAGCCTACCGAGCCATCGTCAAAAGTGACATGCAGATGACCATAGTTCTGTTTGTCAGCTTCCGCCCAGAGCTTTGCTCCAATTCCATGCACACGGACAGGCTTGGCATCCGTCAACTGGCACATCACGTCAACATAGTGCACCCCACAATCGACAATCGGAATCAGTGAGTCGATCAGGTTCTTGTGCCAAAACCAAGTCTCCCCACTGCTTTGTTGATTGAGATTCAAGCGCATCACCAAGGGCTTGCCCAAGGTCTTGCCGACTTCAATAAATTTCACCCAGGAGAGATGGACTCTGAGGATGTAGCCAAGTACCAATTTCCTTTGATGCTTTCTGGCCAGTTCGACGACTTTGGCAGCATCTTCCACATTCGTTGCCAGGGGTTTCTCCATGAACACATGACAACCCTGCTCAATTGCCTCAGACGCAAAGGCAGCGTGGGTGTTCGGCCAAGTGTTGATGGAAACCGCATCTGGCTGAGAATCTTGGAGCGCCTTGCTGTAGTCTTCATAGATTGGATATCCCTGCAACTCCTTGGGGAGCTTGTCAACTTTCTCACGCAGGGTTCTGCTCATTAGGCCGACAATTTCGAAGCCAGGATTATTGTGGTAGGCCAGCGCATGAGAAGTCCCCATGTTCCCAAGCCCCACAACCAAGACTTTGACTGACATAAGATCCTCATTATAAGTGCGTTTTTAAAAATTAAGCTGATCGATCTCGTGGTGCAGGAATTCAGCAGATCTCAGAGACCGGAGGGTACGCATATTTCAAGAACGGGTGAGATTTTTTAAGCGCTTGAAGAAAATTTGGAAACTTTGCTTTTCGTAGCGGGTGAAATGTCCAAATCCTTAGAAATTCCACCCTCAATGATTAAGATTTAAGAGTGGTGTTTACTTAACCACGTTCGCATAGAATCGTCCCTTGATCTTATCAACATCCACTTTCGCCAGATCGGCAGAGAGCTTGTAGCTCTTGGCATCGGCCATCACCTTGTTGACATCGAAATCATTGGCAGCCCCAATGCAATCATTGCTAATCACCTTGCCGACATTCACATCTCGCTTCAATTGCCCGATGCTGCGAATGGTCTTGAAGTAAGCCTTCCAGCTACCCCAATCATGGTAGCCCCAACCCTGTCGCTCATCCATGTTGCCACGGAAGACATTTGCCAACTGGAGCATCGACTCTGTTCCAAGGTCTGCACCCAGGTTGCTCTTCACGATGGGTAAAGACTTGAAGACGATGTCTGTAGCAGCTCGTGGATTGTGCTCTCCGAATTCCAGTCCCATTGCCCACCCTCGCAGATACTGTCCAAGAATCTTTCTCTTTTCAGGATCTTGGGTGTCAGAGCGCTTGACGACAAAGGAATTCGCTGGAAAGACGGATTGATCAACACCCAGCCAGTACTCGAATTTCAAGCCCTTGCCTTCCCAGTCCGCCCGCAGGCCTTCCCAAGCTAGGGCTGCATCACCCTCTCCATTGGCAAGAACGGTTCCCCACTGGGGCCAACCAGCTTCGATATACTTGATCTTGGTCACATCGGCACCTGCTGCCGCAAAGATTGGGTCCGCAATTGACTGCCAGGCGGCGCTTCCCAAAAGGACGGTTTTCCCTTCCATTTGGCGTAGATCGGTGAATCCTTCCCCAGGTCGGAAAGCAAAATCGAAAACGTCACGGGCTCCCATGTTGAAGACTGAAACCAAGTCCAATTCGTTTTCGAGGGCAAAAGAAAACACTCCTGGCGAAGGGTATCCCATATCTGCCTGTCCCAAGGCAACAAACTTCACGGTTGCCGTTCCATCTGAGGGGCCTGGCTCCAGCCTCGTGTCAATATCCCCAAAGTACCCCATTTCCTTGGCTACCCAGTAAGGATAGTCATCCAGCACCTCAATGGTACCTCTTGGAGAAATCCAGGTGTAGGTGGTTGCGGCCTGTGCCGTCTTTGGTGTGAGAGCACTTGTTCCCAACACCGAGGTAGCCACTGCACCAGCAGCAGTCACCTGTAAGAACCTTCTTCGATTGAGTTCTGTCATCACTCCTCCTGCTCTGCGGTTGATGGACGCAATGATTCCTTAAATTGACTGCGCCCGTGCCAATTTAAGATTCCCAACTAGCCCACTTCTTACCAACAAAATAGAAGAACAAATAAATCAAAATTCCTAGCGTCGAGAGAATCATAATGATCGCAAAGAACTGGGGCATCTTGATCGTGGCTGAGTACGTTGTCAGTCGATTCCCAAGACCAAAGCCACCACCCACCATCTCTGCTCCGACTGCTGTCAAAAGACCGAAGATCGCACCCACCATCAAACCGACGATGATCATCGGCAACGCCATGGGCACTCTTACCTTGAGGAAAATTTGCATGGTGCTGGCGCCAAAAGATCGGGCCAGGGCAATTTTTGCGAGATCGACTCGGCGGAAACCAGTGGCGGAGTTGATCATCACCATTGGACCGGATGCCAATGCCACTGCGATAATCCGAGGTTCATAGCCAAAACCGAATCGTAGGATCAGCAGCGGCACCAAGGCCAGCATTGGCGTGGTAACCAGCATCAGGATGTAGGGTGCGACAATCTTTTCAACAAAGGGAAACTGGGTGATCACTCCAGCGAGGATCAGTCCGATGGATGCTCCAATAAAGAAACCAGAAAACAGCTCAACCAGGGTGTGACCCAGGTGAGGTACAATAAACTCAAAGTCAGTGAACAGAGCCGTAGCGATTGCACTGGGCCTCGGAAACACAAATTGAGGGACCTCATAAATAATTACATAAGCTTCCAGCCCTCCAACAATGCAGACCGCAAACAGGATGATCAGGATCACCTCCCCCACTGTGCGCTTCTGGACCTTGGTCAGCGCTGACCAATTGGTGAGAGAGACATCTCCACTTTCGTTACTTTGTTTATCGAACTTTGGGATATTATCCCCAAGAAATTTGTCTGCCATACCCACTACTCTAGCTAGTTGGTTTGCTCGATGATGTTGCTACGAATCTGGTTGATTGTCTGAATGATCTTTGGATCTGAGAGCATCTCGATAGATCTTGGCCTGGGGTAGTCGATTTCGTAGACGTTTGCCAATCTTCCGGGTCTTGCTGACATCACGAAAACTTTGCTGGAGAGAAATACCGCTTCCGCAATATTGTGCGTGATGAAGATGATCGTTTTCTTGGTCTCCAGCCAGATCTCCTGCACCAGGAGATTCATTTCATCCCGAGTAAATGCGTCCAGGGCTCCAAATGGTTCATCCATCAGCAACACTGAAGGATCAAATGAGAGGGCCCTGACAATCGATGCCCGTTGCTGCATCCCACCTGATAATTCTCGTGGATACTTTGTTTCAAAACCTGAGAGGCCCACCCGCTTCAGTAGCTCATTGATGTGGGCTGTATTCGGTGCTTTTTTCTTAATTTCAAAAGGAAACTCAATGTTTTTGATGAGACTGCGCCAAGGCAACATGTTGGCTTCCTGGAAGACCATGCCAATTTGATCGTTGGGTCCATCAATCTTCTTTCCATCCAGCGTAATCTCACCGCTAGTCAAATCATGTAACCCCGCAATGGACCACAACAAGGTTGACTTGCCACAACCAGATGGTCCAACAATGCTGACAAAATCTCCTGAATCAATGCCTACTGAAAATTGATCCAAGGCATGAAGATTTCCCGATTTAGTTGTGTAGAACTTCGTTGCTTCCTTGACTTCTAACTTGATGCTCATTTTACCTTCTCAACTGGCATACAACGAATCACGCACGTATTTATTTGGTTTCATCTCAAGCTTGGCTAGAAATGGGAAAGCAATTGCAAAACGCTTGAAGGAAAAATAGCTTCCAACAGCGAATTCAAAATGTATTTAGATTGGTTGGACCAATTTATAATCTAAATTTAATGGTCGAACCAAACGAAGTAGTATTACAGCGGATTTAGAAAATCAACTATAATTTACGTAAGACAAAATAAATCTAAACGGGGTGAGGTTGTCTTGGGCAGAAGAGTTAGAGCGCTGGATTAAGGGAAACCGCAGTAGAAAAGATATTTGGAATTAAATCCTGCACTCTTGGGCCTCCTACAGCCTCCTGTAAAAATGCTTATACTGTCAGTAGAAAAGGCTGGACTGAGCACATTACATTTTGAGGAGAATTGACTGTGATAGATCTGGATGATTTAAGACAGATATCATTCAATTTGCGCAGGTTAGATCTTGCGTCAGAATTTATGATGTTGCGAATCGAATCCAGCTCTTAAATCAATTAATGATCAATGAGGAGTAGGAGCATCGCTACGAATCAGATTAGCCGATTTACAATCATCCCAAAAAGCTGAAGGAATTGGATGTTCAACCAGTTGCCGATTTTCTAGAACCTGAGCTGGTTGAAAAGCCCCGGGAATGATCGAAGCTACTAACGAATGTCCCAATGGAAATTGTAAGGCAGCTGCCTTGAGAGGAATTTGGTGGTCATTGCATAATCTTTCAATAGCCCTCACCTTCTGAAGCACTTCAGGAGTTGCATCCGCATATTTGTACTTTGCGCCCTCAATTGCTCCACTGGCAAGGATTCCAGAAGCATAGGGGGCCCCAACAACGACTCCTACTCCCAAGCTTTCACACTTCGGGAAAATTTCATCCAAGACATCCTGATCCAGCAAGGTATAGGGCATTGCTACCAGAAAGAAATCCAATGGACACTCTTCCAGAAATCTCGGCATCATGTATTCATAGTTGATTCCAGCTCCAAAAGCCTTGATTTCCCCACTACGCTTTAGTTCATCGAGTGCCTTCCAACCTGATTCCAACTCCTTAAAGTATTCATTCATACGCTTTTCCGTGCGATGGTAACCAAGATCTAAATCATGAATGACGAGTAAATCGATCTGGTTCAAACCAAAACGCAGCAGACTATCATCGTAGGAGCGCAAGATCCCATCATAGGTGTAATCAAACTTAAGGGTAAAGGGCAGTCCACCAGCCCAGGGTGAACCATTGAAGTCTTTGGCCCGACCTCGATAGCGTGAGTACACTCTCCCGACCTTGGTGGAACACAGAAATTCCTCCGGATCTTGCTGACGCAGCAATCCACCAATCCGGTGCTCACTCAACCCATGTCCATACCAGGGAGCGGTATCGTAGTAACGAATGCCTGCAGACCATGCACTCTCTAAGGTTTGGCGTGATTGTGTTTCGGAGACACGCTCAAACAATTCACCGAGGGGGGCTCCGCCAAAACCAAGAATCGGTAGTTCCAGAGAAGTCTGACCAACTTTGCGCAGTGGTAACTTGTTCATCTTAAAATATCTCAGAAGTTTGGTACGTCAGAGGAAACATTAACTAATTGAATGGTTCGGAAAACTATGGGACTTTACACAAGCAGTGAATTGTCTATGACAGACGAGGAGAGAAAATTCAATAAGGTGAGAGCCAGCTTTCTTGGATACCCAACCCAAATCCAGGTCGATCATCCAGTTCCATCCAGCCATCTTTTGGGATCTTTTGCTCAGGAACTTCGATAGTTTTCTCTAAAGGAATTCCTGGAGCACCTCTCACAAAGTATTCTAACCAAGGAACGCAAGACACTGCGTGGGAGAAGTGCTGACCATAAGGATTGCGTCCTCCGGCGTGAAGCATAACTTTTTTACCAGCAGACTCAGCAATAGCAGCAATCTTTAGACAAGTGGTCAGTCCCCCAACCCAATTAATATCGGGTTGAAGAATATCCACTACATCATTGGAAACCGCCCATTGAAATGGGAAATGAGTGTACCAGTGTTCCCCTGTTGTCAGCGTTTGCCAAGGCAACGCTTTTCGCAGAGAAACATGACCAAGCAAATCTTCCGACAACAAACATTCTTCCATCCATCTTAGCCGGCAATGTCGAAGTTGCTCAGCTAACCGGACGGTGTATTCGACGTCCAACGCCATCCAGCAATCGAGCATCAATTCGGCATCATCTCCGATGATAGATCTGGCTTTTTCCACAAAATCGATATTTTTCTTTAAACCCTCCAACCCATCTGCAGGTCCATAAGGACAAGCCAGCTTGAAGGCCTTGAAGCCCAGTTCTTTATACCATTCGACATCATTACCCGTGGCGTAGCAGAAGATTTTCTCTTCTTTGGGTCCACCAATGAGTGAATACACAGGTACTCCCAATGACTTTGCCTTTGCATCCCAAAGCGCCAGATCAATCGCGCTGATTGCGTAGGAAGCCAGGCCGACTGTTCCAAAGGGCTTGGTCAATCGGAACATCATGTCTGAAATCATTTCAATGGCAAAACCATCCTGACCCACTAAATTTGGTGCAAGATGATCCCTTATAATGGTTGCTGCAACAGCACCATGATCCGTCATTCCTAAGCCCCAGACCCCATTTTCTAACGTAACTTTACACCAAACACTATTCCACTTGGGCAACCATAGGCTGCGATGTGCTTTAACAGACGGGAAGCGGGACATCGGGTTGGCGACTTCGTCGGTTTCCACCCAAGACTGCTTTCTTGGCTTTGAGTTGAAGCTCTTTTTTGTAAATTGAACCCGAACACATTCAATGGATTTAATCTTCATGAGACTCTAAGAGAATAACATTTTGTAGCTAAAGGGAATGTAAGTGAGTCAGAAATCCATCAAAATGTTTTTTGTACAAGCCATCATAGAAGAAATCCTTCATGGCTTTTGCTTTTTGAATTGGGATCAGATCAAAACTATTGTTGCTTCCAAAGACTGACAGATGGAAAGAGCAAGCAATATTAAGCATATAAGTCGACATGAAAGCCTCTTCAATACAATTTCCAGATACAAGTGCGCCATGATTTTTGAGAAATAGAACGTTTTTATTCTCAAAAGCCTCAACAAGTCTTTGTATGTTTAGCTCTTCCGAAATTGAATCATATTCATTGAAATAACCATATGAATCCATGAAGCAGCATGAATGCTGAGTTAATCGTGGTTCAAACACAAAATCAGTTCGAGTGGCAACTGTAGTAATGGACGGGGTATGAATATGGAAAACACACTTGTGAGTGTCCAAGTGCTTGTGAACTGGAGTATGAAAGTAAGAAGCAGCTTCCAATGGCCTGGCTTTGCCAACAAATGATTCGGTTTCTTTATCAAAAACTACGATATTGTTTAAGTTAACAAGATCCCAATGAACGTGGCTCGGTGTCATAAAGACCGTCTTAGGATGAAGTGGATCATCGTAGCTAATGTGATTCCAAACTCCCTCAACAAGTGAATGGAGTACACCCAAATGATGAGCTGAAACAAATACTTCTTTGGAATTTATAGCTGGTATTTCGTTCATGAATCTAACCAGATTTGACTTACATCAAGAGCAGAAACAACATGTACTTAATTTAATCAACGTTCATTACTTACTGATTTTATTTTAAACGATAGGGTAACCTAGTACTGAATTCGCTTTAAGTTTAGTTCTTCCCTATTGATGCGCAAACCCCATCCCGGCTCATCGGTCAGTCTGATGCGTCCATTTTCTGGGAGAATCTCATTTTCAAACATATTCCCAAACACAGCAGGAAAACTAAGGCAGTCTGGGCTTGTATTCAAGTATTCGCAGAAAGGACAGTGCGGCTGAGTAATCACAAAATGATAGCTGTAGGCACCACTGCCATGTGGAACAACTGGGATGTCGTAAGCAGCTGCGAGTGCAGAAATGCGTAATAATTCGGTGAGACCACCACACCACATCACATCTGGTTGTAAAATATCCACGGCCCGAGATTCGATAAGTTTACGGAAACCGTAGCGAGTGTATTCGTGTTCTCCGGTCGTCCAACGCACCCAAGGAACCCGTTCTTTCAGAATTCGGTGACCGTCGAAATCGTGCGGCTGCAAGACTTCCTCAAACCAATAGAGTTTGATGTCCTTCATAGCTTCAGCCAACTCCACTGCGTAGGGCACATCAAGCGACATCCAACAATCAGCCATCAACAGAAAGTCCTCGCCGACTTTCTCTCGCATCTGTCCAAATTTCTCACGATTCTTCCGTATTCCATCTAGCCGATCTACGGGACCATAGGAAAGCGGCATCTTTCCTCCAATGAAGCCATTTTCCTTGGCAACGTCTGGTCGAATACCGGTGCAATAGAGCGACACTTCCTCACGGACCGCCCCACCAATCATCTGGTAAACGGGTTCATCTCGAAGCAGTCCCAGCAAATCCCACAAAGCCAGATCCACGACACTCAATGCCCACAGGGGGAGCCCCTTCCCCCCATAAAAGACACTGGAGCGGTACATCTGATCCCACATCTGATTCAGGCTTCTAGGATCTTGGCCAATCAAAAAGCGCTTAAAATGCTTTTCAATGATGTAGCAAGCTGGAGCACCTCCCTGCCCTGCGCTAATTCCAATGGTTCCGTCATCTGACTCAATCTCCACAACAATGCTATTCATTACATTGATTCCAAAGCTCGTCCGAGAGGCTTTGTAGCTTGGGTAGCCAGACATTGGTGTCGAGATCAAGGAATCAACCAGCCAATGTCCTGATTCACGGTCATGATAATCACCCCCAGATCCCTTTTGATCTAGGACAAAGGCCCGGACGTCTTTGATCTTTGGAAATTTCATCATTAATTCCTGATAAGTTGTTGTACTGTCAAATATTGTCTTTAGAAGGCGGATTTAACGAAATGTAAGACAGGCTCCAAATCAAGGCATGAGAGTCATCATGCGAGGAAGTCAAAGAAAGGGGAAAGCCTTTCAAGGCATGTGAAACATAAACTCCAGAGGCTTAACAACTGGAGCCCCACTATCCTCAGTTGCCATGATGTCCCCCATGAAAGACCACCAACGCTGCATAACCTCATGTTTCGGCAACTCTTCCATTTGGTGATTTTTTGTTCTTTTCAAAACAGCAGAGAGAATATTCGTTTCAAAATCTAAGAAGATACTATAGTCAGAAATTCCAGCATCTTTCAGAAGAGCAACAAGGTCATCCCAAATTTCATCATGACGCTTCTTATAAATTTCTGCTTGATCAGGGTTAAGAAGCATTTTAAAGGCAATTTGTTCCATCATATTTTTCAGATTAAAATCAGATAAGACTGGTCAACAAGATTCTTTACAGCTCAACAACAGTGTTGGTCTCAAAGGATCTAATAGCTCCCTCAATAGCCTCTTGGGCTGCTAGTCCTTCCTTCCCAGAACCATTCACTTCTGTAGGTGGTACTTGGTTTATGTTATCTTCAACCCAGGCCTCAATTCTTGATCTAAAAGTTTCTTGAAAATGGTTCATCCCTCCATAACAGTCATATTGTTCCATACTTCGACTATGCCTTGGGTAGTAACGAAGAGACTCACAAGCATTTTCAATAACAATTCTACCTTTTGAACCCACAATCTCCAGGCTTTCTAAGCCAAAGGAGCCTGACGGGAAATCACCGTCGTAGCTGCCTCTCAGGTGCCCAATGATTCCATTTTCAAATTGAAGATTCATTTGAGCGTTTGACCAGATTTTTCTTCCCTCGCCCTTATTCGCAAAGCATTGAATCTTTTGAATTGGCCCACCGAAGTAATGGAGAATATTAAAGGAGTGAGGATGTAGTGCACGGAGATGGAACCAAGGAGAAGTCTCCACTAGGTTATCGATCCACATCGTTATATCAATCATGTGAATCGTACCGATTCGATTTGCGTCAAGCCATTCCTTTGCTTTGATTGCAGAGGGTGTGAAACGATGATTTAGATTGATTCCGTAACGAACTTGTTTTTCTTCAGCTAGCTTTGTCATTAAGCGAGCATGTTCAATATTATTGGAGATAGGTTTTTCTCCAAGAACATGTACCCCTGCTTCTAATAGTTGCACCGTTGGCAGATAGTGATCTCCACCGTTTTCTTCACCCTTCGTACAAACACTAGCGATCTCCATTGGCATCTCAGCCAGCAGGGATTCAACACCATAAAATGCCTTGCAGTTGAATTTACTAGCAGCTTTGTCGGCTTTTTCTCGATCGATATCGCAGACAGCAGTCAAATCCACATTTTCTAGTGAAGAGTAAATTTCTGTATGAATGGAGCCAATATTGCCGACTCCAATTACTGCGGCCTTAATTTTTTTCATAGTTTAATCTGCAATGGATGAAAAAGCACAATTTAACCATCCCTTCGATTCTGCAGCAATTACTGTACAGGAAGGAAGAGACAGATGTCCTTGTTTTGCCCCAATAACTTCAAGATTAACAGGTCCCGTATAATTTGACTCCTGTAACAGTTTCAGGATTCCGCTTAGATCAATTTTTCCTCTACCACAAATTTGTTGAAATGGTGAACCTGGGCCTTTGATATCTTGTGCAATACAATCTCTGATGTGGACATGACTGATCCACGGTAAAACTTCTTTGAATCCATCTACTGGATCCTCTGGAACTCTAAATATATGACTAGGATCAAAATCTAAACGAACATTGTGGTCTTCTAGTAACTGTACAGCTTTTTTGGAGAGTTCAGTGTTATCAATGCAAGTATTGTAATGGGCCTTGAAACAAGTCGTCACATTGTATTTATTTGAAATTTCACTGTGTCTTTTTAGACTCTCAACTGCGTAATCAAAAGAACCTCCGGCAATGGGCACACCATTCGGGTCAATACTTCCACCAGGACCAAGGTTAATCACAGGGCATCCAATACCTTCTGCCAATTGAACAATGTATTCCCAAGAATTGAGATCGTGCTTTGCCCGCTCAATCGCTGTTACAGGCAATTCATATTTATTGATCAGGGCTGAAATCGTAGAAATATTTTGACTGACTGGATCAGATTCATTGATGTGCTCACTCATTGCTGGATCGAGGGCAGAGATCTCAATTCCTGAATAGCCGATTTCACTGGCCGCAATAAACGCTTTTTCAAGGTCAAAGTTGCCGAACAGTACTGAGTTAAAACCAAGTTGCATTGTGCCTGTATCGTTGATGAAGATTGTCTTGGAGCCCTGCTAATGAGTTGCAGAATTTTAGATTGGTAAAAATGGATTCCCTTGGATTGGCTGACCATCTTCACTGGCAATATGCTCTTTCAATAGGTGGTCACCCTGACAGTTGAAAAGAGTCTCAGTATCCATAAAATGCAACGCAATAGCCCTTCTTGGCTGACCTGAGAGGTTTGGACCTGAGCTATGCCACGTAAGTGAATCGTGAAAATGAACGTGACCTTTTTGCACTGGACAGAGCACTTGAGTTGGTTCACTCATAAAGCTGTCATTGTATCCTAGCTGCCAGCCCCCATCATGCTGATGCAACCACTCATTCTGATTTCCCTTCAGGTGTGATCCCGGAACCATCACCATACACCCATTCTGAGGACCAGCATCATCAAGAGCGATCCAAGCAGTCAATTGGGTCCCACCCTTCATTACAGGCCACTTTGGCAAATCCTGATGCCATGAAAGGCGGCCTCCAACATGACTTGGTTTGTACTGCACCTGGTCATGCCAAATTCTGAAATCGGACTTCCCTGTCAACTTCGAAATGTAGTGTTTCAGCTTCGTATTTTTCAAAAGTTGAGAAAACGCTGCAGATGCCTGCCAAATATTGACGATTTGCCAGATTGGCTTCTCTGCTTCACGTGAGAGATTGGCAAGCCGTAGTGGTTGAGGAAAATTTGAATCTTCTCTACGCTCAATAATTGTCAAAATTTCATTAGCGAGTTGATCTGCTTCTGCCTCAGAAATCAGAGGCCCCGCATTAACAAAACCGTTTCTCTCAAACAAATACACTTGATGTTCAGATAACATTTCATCAAAAGCCATTTGGATCCGTTGATCTAGATTTTGAGAATGTCGTCAGTTCGGACAACTTTTTCATGAATTATCGATTGTACAGCAGCCTCCAAAGCGACTTGTGCTTTCAGCCCATCCAAACCACTTCCATCGATATCGTGTGGCGCAACATTGCGATCAATTTCATCAACAAGATGGTTAATGCGATTCACAAAGGTATCTGTGAAACTCTCCATACCCCCAAAGATGGGATTTGTGTAGACAGATTTGACGAGATCACCCGCGGGATAAAGAGTTGCCTCTCGATACATGTCATCAATCACAACTCTTCCATTAATTCCTGCAAACTCACATCTCTCCATTGGGTGGCCTCGTTGGATATCATAACTCCCTGTCAGCGAGCCAACAGCTCCGTCCTTAAACTTGATGTTAAATTGAGCGTTTGACCAGATTATCCGATTTGGACCCTTCATCGCGAAGCAGTGAACCTGTTCAATATCCCCAAAAAAATGGCGCATGATATCTATTGAGTGAGGATGCAGAGCCTTGATGTGAAAAAATGGCGAAGACTCTCTCGGATTATGAATCCAAATGCTCATATTGATGAAAAGGGGGGTTCCTATTCTATTGTCAAGCTGCCATTGCTTTGCAATTCGAGCCGCCGGAGTAAACCGATGATTCATGTTAACGGCTAATATTTTATTATGCCGCTCTGCGGTTTGAACCATTTCAAATGCGTTTGCAATGGAATTGCTAATCGGTTTTTCACAAAGCACATGAGAGCCATTGGTTAGTGCAAATATTGTTGGTTCAAAATGATCACTGCCATATTCATAACCCCCGGTGGTTACGCTACATAGATGTATTTCTTCCTTTGAAAACATCTCTTCTGTTGAGGCATAACACGGCAAATTAAATTGAGAAGCTGCCTTTTTGTTCCTTGAGGGATCTTTTTCACACAATCCAACAAGATTGATTTTGGGATTCTTTATATAAATTGCCGCATGGCGATTCCCAATAGGCCCCATACCAATCACAGCTGTGTTAATTGGCATAATCTCCAAGTAGGATCTGTTTTTTTTGTGAACTCGACTCGTAGCAGAGCAGAGTCAATGTGAGCGAATCTAGGTATTCGTCAGATGGAGGGGGATCATATAATCCCTGGGCAAACTCAATAATTTTTGGAGCCAGTGCTTTGATCCGAAAAGAGTGATTCTCTGGTGAATCAACTTCAGCATGTCGCCATTGTCCGTCCCCAAACATCTTCCACTTTAGGCCACAGTTAGATTTTTCAGCCTGATTACAACTTGGAGCATCCCCATAGTATTGGATGAGCATTCCATCTGTACCCACTAGCTCCGTCGTGGTCTCACCAAAGTCAGAAGTGAATGAACACTGAATTTCTGAGAATAAGCCCGAATCATATCTAAAAATGGCAATCCCGTTGTCATCAGGCACTTCCGGATTTACGAGAGTGTCAATATCGGCATATACCGTTTTAGGGCTTCCAAACAACCATTGCATTAAGTCAATCGGGTGAGCCGCATCATCCGCCCACATTCCTAGATTCAGTTGCCTATTTACATGCCAGCTTTTCTGAAAATCAGGCCACCGATGTGTGGATAGACAGTGTCTTCGGCGAAAGTGGAGTAGCTGTCCGAGTCGCTTCTCATCAATGATTTGCTTGATGAATTGGTTTGCAGGATCAACTCTCATTTGCCAAAGCATGAACAGTCGGGCATCGGATTGCTGGATTTCTCGTAAAATTTTCCTTCCGTCTATGATTGTAGTTGCAAGTGGCTTTTGAAGCGCGATGTTCTCCACATATCTACAGGCCAAAGAGACCGCTTCCAAATGATAGGCTGTCTCACAACCAATAATCACAACATCGATCTGCTGAGAGAGTAAGTCTTCGGGATTGTCAAACTTTCTAAGTTTATGTCTATTACAAAACGAAAGAGCTCGTTCGGAATCAGCATCAAAAACACCGATGATCTGAGCAGTCGCAAGCTTAGAGAATTCCTCTACGTAGTGAGAGATATGCCCATGAGCAACTCCATACAAGGCGATCTGAATTGAAGAATTATTCATAGAAATAGTCATAATAATTCATCGCATCAAAAAGATATGAAAACTCAGCTGGATTGATTTTGTCTCGCCACTTGTGAAGAGAATCAGGCCGCATTGGAATTCTAGCTAACTCTTTACCGAAAAAGTTTTCTAATCGACTAATTGTAGTTTCCTGATTGAGAACAAAGTCTTCAAATCTCACTTCAATCGAATTTTTTGGCTTTGGAATACATTGTTGAATCTCGTGTTGATAAAGCCAGGAGATTGCCCGATTCTGAAAGACATCCTGTGAAATCGGATAATCCACAGAAAAGTCATGTAGATCATCTGTTAAATGTTTACCTAGAATACTATCAAATGGGTGCCTAGCCCAAAAAATATAGAATGCATCTGGGAAAAGTTTGTAAATCCAAGGATAGATAAGAGTCGTTTCAGGTAATTTCCAACCTTTAAATTCATTATTCGATTCTAATACAGGCTTAAGATATTCCTGAACTAATTTTTTGAAGCTTTCTGGCACCTCTAGTCCCAATGCTTCTGAAAAATCCCATGTATAATTATCGGAATACTTCACATACTTCGAGAATATATGGCAACTGCGATAGAGGTTGTGCGGTGGCACAAAATCACAAGAATTATTAAGCAAACTACCCATGTAAACATTACTTGCATACAGTGTCTGAGCAATACTTCGTGTACCTGAATGCCCACGTCCGATGACAATGATCATCATGATTTTTTTGCCTCGATATTCAGCCCATTCAACTCTATTTCGTTTGTTCGCATGCATGCTGTCAAGTGATGGCTTCCAACATCTGACAACTTCATTGGGTTAGTTTGACAGGCATCTATCCGATAACCACATCTTTCAAACATACTACAACCAATTCTTTCTCTCGATAAATCTGGTGGCTCACCCGATAAAATCTTCCTCTTACCTTTCGACCTTCTATTTGAAATTTTAGGAACTGCATCTAGTAAAGCTTCTGTATAAGGGTGTTTTGGTGAATTCAAAACTTCTTCTTTGGTCCCAAATTCAACAATTCTCCCAGCATACATAACAGCAATTCGGTCACAGATATGCCGAATCACACTCATATCGTGTGAGATGAAAATATACGAGTAGTTGTAACGCGCCTGGAGTTCTTTTAATAAGTTAATGATTTGGGCTTGAACAGATACATCTAGTGCTGATACTGCTTCATCGCAAATAATAACTTTTGGAGAGATAATTAAAGAACGAGCAATTCCAATCCGTTGCCTCTGGCCTCCACTAAAACTATGCGGATAACGCCTTAGATGCTCATCACGCAAGCCAACCTGAGCGATAACTTCCGATACCTTTTGTTCAATCTCTTCTTTTGGATACTGATGAATAATTAATGGCTCTGCAACAGTTTCAAAAACATTAATTCGTGGGTTTAATGATGAAAATGGATCCTGAAAGATAATTTGGACTGATTTAGTGTAGTCTTTCTTCTCTCTGTCACTAGCATTGATCAAATTGATCTTCTGATCGCCATCATTATAAACAACCGACCCGGAGGTTATGTTGTAAAGATTCACTAAAGATCTACCAAGCGTAGATTTTCCACATCCACTCTCACCAATAATACCGAGTGTCTCCCCCTTATATAATTCGAGGCTAACCCCATCGACAGCTCGAATATACCTGGTTTCGCTAAAGAAACCCTTGCGTAAGGAGAAATATTTTTTCAGGTCATTTACCTGAAGAATTACTTTTTCATCATGCATGAAGATGACAGCTCACCGTGTGGCCGTTTTTGTAAGTTTTATTATCAGGTTTCTGACGCAAGCAGATCTCACCAAGCCTTTCTGTACATCGACTGTAGAAGGGACAGCCTGTATGGACTTCGAATGGAGAGGGCATAGATCCTTCAATCGGCTCTAGGGATTCGATTGGTTGGTCAATCTTAGGAATCGATTTGAGAAGCGCTCTGGTGTATGGATGAAGTGGATTGTCAATCACTTCGTCAGCAAGCCCACTTTCCACAACACGCCCAAGATACATCACTAAAATACGATCAGAGATTTCTCCAATGACTGCCAAATCATGGGAGATATAGATCATTGACATGTTGAACTCTGATTTGATCGACTCCAACAGTTCCAGAATCTGGGCTTCAATCGTTACATCCAGAGCAGTTGTAGGCTCATCTGCGATTAAAATCTTTGGATTACATACTAGCGCCATTGCAATCATTGCCCGCTGACGCATGCCCCCACTGAATTCATGAGGGTATCTTTTGAAAAACATCGCCGGAGAGGGGATGCCAACTTTTTCCAATAATCCTAGGCATACACTCAGGACATCAGCTTCTGATAATTCTGGTCGATGTAAGGTCAGTGCCTCTGAAATCTGATCACCAATACTATGAAGAGGGCTGAAGGAAGACATTGGTTCCTGAAAGATCATACTGATGTCATTCCACCGAACATTTCTATAGACATCTCCATAGGTTGGTAGGGAATTCAGTTCAAGATTCCTCGCTTCTGGTTCGAAACGAATACTTCCACTAACAATCTTGGCGGGGGGCTGAGAGAGTATCCCGAGAATCGATTGGACGGTGACTGACTTTCCACTTCCACTCTCTCCAATGACCCCAAGAGTTTCATTCTCATAAACTTCGAAGTTCACATCTGTCAGCGCATGAACAACTCCCTCACGCAGATAAAAGTTGATTGACAAGTCCTTTACTTCAAGAATTCTCTGCATGAACTTTCAAGAATAGGGGTCGGCAGCGTCGCGCAATCCATCACCAACAAAATTGAACAGGAGTACGGTTCCAATGACAAAAAGGGCAGGTATCAGTAGCCAAGGCTGGTTGGTAATTGCCATGAGATCTTGGGAGTCTTGCAGCAAAGTCCCCCAACTCACTGCTGGAGGTTGAATTCCCAAACCCAGAAAGCTCAGTGCAGTTTCAGCGAGGATCATTCCTGGAATGGAGAGTGTGATCGAGACAATCAAGTGACTAGAAAATCCAGGCAACAAATGCTTGACGATGATTCGAGTGGTAGAAGCTCCAGCCGCCTTTGCTGCCAATGTGTAGTCCTCTTCGCGCAGAGCTAAAATCTTCCCCCGAGTTACTCTGGCGAGGGGCCCCCAACTAATGATTGAAAGGATAATTGTTATCGCAAAATATGTTTTCAATGATGACCAATCCCTTGGCAGAACCGCTGAAAATGCCATCCACAGAGGTATTGTCGGCAACGAAATCATGAAGTCGATAAAACGCTGTATCAGGTCATCAATATAACCACCGTAGTACCCAGAGACACCCCCAAGCAAAATACCAATTAAGAAACTGAGACTCACTCCCACAAGACCTATTGACAATGAGATCTGTGAGCCATGAATAGTTCTGGAGAAAACATCCCGACCTAAGCGATCTGAACCAAACAGAAACACTGGTGTTTTATCATCTATCCCAAAAAGATGAATGTTACTTTTAAAGATGCCAAACAGGCTATATTCTTCACCCTCTGTAAAAAATTGAATATGAATTTTCTTAGTTAGGTCAGGTTCATATTTCCAAGCAAAAGTTTTCTTATCCAATATTTTTTTTTGTTCATAGACAAATGGGGTCGAAAAACCATCTTCTGAATCATAAATATGAATTGAAGTAGGCGCTGCAAAATTATATTTCGAAAATCTTTGTGTTGATGAATAAGGCGCAAGAAAATCCGAAAAAATTGCAAATAAATAAAGCAAGACCAGAATAATAAGTGAAATCGAGGCAAGCCGGTGTTGACGAAAACGAGACCTGATCAGCGACCACTGAGTGGCATAATAAAAATTCTTATCTTGTTCACCGTCAACTGGTGAATCGACCTGAAGATTTTCCATTTATTACTTACTAAGTCTTTCAAATCGGATTCGGGGATCCAACCACACTAATAACAAATCAGAAATCAATGAGCCAATAATCGTTAAAAGGCTTAAAATCATCACTATACTTGCAGCTAACCACATATCTTGAGACAGGACAGATCTTAACAAAACTGGTCCCAGGGTTTGGATTCCTAGAACAATAGAAATGAGAATTTCTCCAGCAATCAAGGCAGGTAATAGCCAACCAATTGTACTAATAATTGGATTGATTGCCATTCTGACAGGATATTTCATTAACAGGTCACGAAACTTTAAGCCCTTTGCTTTTGCTGTAATTACATATGGTTTCTTCAATTCATCTAGAAGATTGCCACGCATCACTCTGATTATTGTCCCCGTTCCCTGAAGTCCTATTAAAATCACCGGCAGGATAAGATGTTTACATAAATCAATAAATTTATCGAAACTCCAAGGTGCAGTCACATACTCTGGTGAATATAATCCTAGTACTGAATAATCAAAGAATTTAAGAAACAACCACGCAAAAATTAGAGCCATCAAAAATGGTGGGGTTGCTAAACCCAAGAAACCAACAAATGTAAAAAAATAGTCAAATTTTGAATATTGATGAATCGCTGAATAAATTCCAATTGGTATCGCCAGTGCCCACGAAATAATTAGTGCGCCAAAGGTAAGGCCGATTGAGAGAGGTAATTTTTCTGCAATAATTTCATTGACTGGCTTTTGGTATTCGAAAGAATATCCAAAGTTTCCATGAAAAATAATGTTTTCTACCCACCGCAAATATCTTTCAACTAATGGCTTGTTAAAGCCATATTGATCTTTAATTCTTGCCGCCTCGTCCTCTAAGACAGTCAGCCCAGTAGCCCTCAAAGAAGAAATGTAGAAATCTGCAAAATCTCCAGGTGGAAGTTCGATGATTGCGTAGGCAACAACCGAAACAACAAACATGATTGGGACTAGTTGAAGCAATCTCTTGATCGTGTAGGTCAGCATATGCTTGATGGCTGGCCCGAAAGCCAGCCTAAGTTGGTTAATTATTCATAGAACATTTGCTCACCGCTATTATCAGCGGCAATCGCCTGTCCACTTTGTTGCACGTTCCCCATCTTTGGATTTGTGATCAGCACGTAGTTGACATTATCCACAATGTTGAGCATCCACATGTTATCTGACATGTTTGACATCAGATCATTGTACAACTTAGTGTCTTCAGCAGAGTAAGGTACGTAGGCTCCTCTTTCTCTGGTGATGTTCATCAAGTCCTGCATTGCAGCTGGAGGTACTTCCCCTTCCTTACCGTTCGTGTCATACCACTTTCTCCACAACGGAGCATAGCCTTTTGCGCTGACTTCAGGTAAATGATCATTCCAACCACCGGAGACCCACAAGGGTTTATGAACCCACTGAATTGTAGAGTGCTTGCGCTCGTTGTTCTGACCTGTCACATCCATCAAAGTAGCTTCTAACATCTTGCTGGTTGTCTTGATACCAACCGCCTCAAAATGCTGGGTCAGCAATTCAACAACAAATTTGATGTCTGGAGCATAGTCTCCATACTCAATGCGATATTCGAATGTTTGACCGTTGGGGCCAACTCTCCATCCGTCACTACCTTTCTTCATGCCAATACTGTCCAGTAGTGCTTCTGCCTTTTTCGGATCATAACCCTTGTCCAAGTGTTCGGGCATTGTTCCAAAACCGAAATATACATTCTCAAGAATTTCCTCTCGGTTCATGGCATAGTTGAGAGCTTCCCGGAACTTCACATTGTTGAGAACTTTTCGGTCATTCTCATCTGCGAGTGTGAAGTTGAAGAACAGTACGGTCGGATTAACGTGCATATCCAACATGTGTGTTTTGATCAGGCCCTTGTCTTCGGCTTCACGATATAGAGGCATCTTCACAAGCGCGGTATCTTCACGAAGAAGATCAATTTCACCAGCCAGTACTTTTAAGTTGACAGCTTCTGTATCATTCACTTGCTGCGAAATCACATGATCAACATAAGGTAGCTGCTGTCCAGAACTATCCACCTTGAAATAGTACGGATTTCGTCTGAATTCCAGGATTTCATCTGCTGTTTCTACCTTTAACCAAGCCCAAAGTGACGGGTAATTTGCGCTACAGGGTCGTGTAATTTCCCAGTTCGTACAATCTTTCGCATTGAAATATTGCCACCACTCATCATTAAAGCCCATTTTCACCATCTCTGGTTTCAATGTATCAAGCGAGGTATATTTAGGATGAAACTGCTTAAGATGATGTGCTGGTCGGAGTACATCAGTATATCCTTGCCATCCTTTAATACTTAGTTCACTCAATAGAGAACCATAAGGTCGATCAAACTCCATTGTGAACTGGTAGTCACCTTGATAAGTAATCTTTGCTGGAGTACCAGCAGGGTCACCACCAGATTTGAACTTCGCAGGATAGGTAGAGGTAAGCTTTTCATTACCGTAGATATCCTCAAAAACAAACCTTACATCTTCTGTAGTCACTGGCTTACCATCTGACCACTTCAGCCCTTCTCTGAGGTAGAAGGTAAACTTCTGGTTGTTGTTTTCGATCTTGTAATCTTTGAAAACATTCCCACGAACATTTTGGATGCTAATCCCTGGAGCCATTAGCACGTGTTCATTCAACATGATAAAAACATCTGGGTTCCAGCCAGGATTCGTATGTCCGAAACGCATGGAACCACCATATTTTCCTGGCTTCCAGTTTGGAAGTTGATCTGCATGTGAAATAACACCCTTCTCAACCACAAACGGGTCATCTGGCAACCTTTGTTCAATGGGTGGTATCTCGCCCTTAGCCACCATCTCCTTCAATGAAGGAGCTTCTTTATAATCTGCTGAATAGGCAACCGATCCAACAAGAAGGGCTGCTGACGCTAGTAGCGATGCTAGTTTCATTTGAACCTCATAAGATGTGATCAATAAGTCCAATTTTACTGAGAATATTTTTTTTGAGCCTCCTTGATAAGATGTTATTATTCATGGTGAAGTGTGTTTATCTGGATTTTTCCTGTAATCTTTTTGCTGTATTTGCATCTCCTATGTATAGGCTATCGTAGGCTTCCTGAGAACTTTTGAAAGATCCATGGTCCTTGATACCATGCCAATCCCCTTGCTCATAAATTGGTGATTCCAATCCAGTCTCTTCCTTTCTCTTAGCTAACCAGGCTTCCATCTTTTTCTTTAAAGTTTCGACCATGTCGGAGCGTAATTCTGCCAGATTCTTTAGCTCATTGGGGTCATCTTTCAGATTATAAAGTTCCACTTCAGGCTTGAAGTGAAAATCTGGCTCAAGAGCAATAATCAACTTCCATTCTGGTGTTCTCCAACCGTGTTTTCTCATCCATGTACATTCGGTAATATAAAATTCTTGCTCCATGTCATGATCATGGAAATCAATCAGATTTTTTAAACTTTTCCCATCGTATTGAACGCCTGTATCGATTTCTAGTAAATCGAGAATTGTTGGCACAATATCAACGTGGCTCGTGTACGACTTTATCTCTTTCCCTTTTGGTAATTTTGAGGGCAACCTCATGATCAAAGGGACTTTTAGATTGGATTCATACAAACCATGATGATCAAAATAGCAATCATGTTCATACAAAGTTTCACCATGATCTGAGTTCAAGACGATTAGGGTTTCGTCATAGACTCCCAAAGATTTTAAGACCTGTATCATGTTTTGAATACAAGCATCCATGTAGGCGATTTCACCATCATACTGTGCCACTACGTAGTCTTTATCGGTTATACCAGGTGGCATCCAGCTCTTATGAAAATCACAAAATGGTTTGAAATTGAAGATGGGATCCATGGAATTATTGCCCTCCATAAACTCGTCCCCTTGATAAAATAATCTTTCAAACGGAGCAGGAGGCAAATAGGGAGCATGTGGGTCCATATGTCTCAAGAAAAGCAGAAATGGTTGTTCTCCCTTTAGAAGTTCCTTTAGTCGTGGAATTGCAACATCGTTTAATTTTTCTGCTTTGTGCAGACGTCCTTCGTCCCAGCTCCCCCATGCGGGATAGTCTAGATATTCATTAAAGCCCCTTGAGCTTGGATTCCCTGTAAATCCAACACAGCTGGTATAATAGCCTTGGTCTCTGAGTATTTCAGGCAGGGTCTGGATTTCCTCCCTAAGCTGGCCCTTGTGCCTCAGCGCGACCACCTGCGTATTGATCACATCAAACCCTGTCAGCATGGAGGCATATCCAGGAGTTGTGGGGATATTCGGGCTAAAATAGTTTTTAAAACATACCCCTTCACGGGCTATCTGATCGATGTGAGGAGAGGTATTGCGTGTGTAGCCATTACAGCCAAGGTGGTCTGAACGCAATGAATCAATTCCAAAGAATATGATGTTCTTTTTTTCGCCCATTCTCTGATTCCTCTAGATAAATTCGAATTTTCGTCTACCCATCTTCCGTGATGGAAAGCTGATCCGATAACTTGGTTCTTCGGAAATGTTCGACGTGAATTATCGTATATGATATGTGGCGTCAACTTTTATTTTTCAAACAAGTTCTTGAAATCTACATTGTCAGACAACTTACGTCTCACATAAAAAGATTGCTTTTCCACCCTCAATTCCTTTAATTAATGCCTCTTCGTACGTGGCTGGATTTCTCAAACCATGAAAGAGAAGGAACTTTATGAAGTTGAATGAGTCCAAGCGGACGTCTGGTTGGCGTCGTTTTCTCAAGTACAGTAAGAAAATTGTTGGCGGGACCACCCTACTCTCTGCCCTCTGCCTAACGCCCTCCGCTGTTCTGGCAGGTGGGCATGGGCTGCCCAAGGATGCTGCACCTGCAGACCAGCAGGTACTCCGTGTACCCTGCGACAACACTCGCAATGAAGTAACTTTTGATTTCGCTGTCGCAGTTTATCAGCGCTACGAGTGCATTGCGGACCTCTTTCAGGACACGTTGGTTGACCTGGACAAGGACTTCAATGTCATTCCTGCCTCCGCAGAGAGCTGGTCAGTCGATGCGAGTGGGAAAGTCTGGACTTTCAAACTGCGCAAGGGTCTCCAGTGGAGTGACGGAACTCCATTGACTGCTGCGGATTATGAAGCAACCTTCCGCTACTCAGCAGACCCCTCCAGTGCCTGGGACTTCACCTGGTTCTATTCGTTTATTGGAGCTGGCGGAATCAAGAACTGGAGCAAGGTAATTGCTGGTGAAATGCCCACCTCTGCGCTAGGTATTCGGGCTGTTGATGACCTGACACTAGAAGTAGAAACCGAAGGAGTTTTCCCTCCACTGCCCGGTGTGATGAAGTTTGCCTTCTTGCTCTCCAAGAAAGCCCTGGAAGCACACGGACCCTATTACAACAACGATCCCGACACCTCTGTCTCTGCCGGACCTTACGTGCTGACAGAGTTTGATCCAGGTAATCGAATCGTTGTGGAAGCCAACCCAAATTACAAAGGGTATCGTCCAGCTCGTTTGCAACGGATCGAGGGGATCTACATGTCTCCAGCAACCTTTTTCACTGCGTTCCAACAGGGTGAAGTCGATACGGTCCCTTATGAGCGACTCACTCCAGCAGACTTCAAAGTCATTGAGAGTGATCCCGTGTTGAAGAACAACTATCTCCGTCACTTTGGAGATTTCCGTACTGATTATCTGCTCTTCGATACCTACACGGCCCCCTTCAATGATCTAAATGTTCGCAAAGCCTTCGCCTACGCCTTGGATCGTGATGCCATCGTCAAGAACGTCTATGGTGAGGTCAAAGCGATGCCTGCGCATTCCATGTTGATGCCGGGTTACCCTGCTTCTGATACCAAGGGTGAGTTGAAACAATACCAGACCTTCAACTGCCCGAAGGCCAAGAAACACCTGGCTGATGCAGGCTATCCTGATGGGAAAGGATTCCCAGCTCAGGAGATGTGGCTTCGTGGAGAGGGTCCGGCGATGAGCGCTGTCTATCAGGCTTCTGCCGCTTCAATTGCACAGTGCCTGAACATCAAGATTGAGGTTTCCAACAAGGACGGAAAGGTCTACATGGATGCCCTCAACGCCAAACCGACCCAGCTGACTCTGGGTGCCGTTTCCTATGGAATGGACTTTCTGGATCCTTCAAACTTGTTAGGAATCTGGGTTTCTTCAGGACGACACTCCTGGACAAACGACAAGTTCGACAGCATGGTGGCTGAAGCCAGTAACCTGGTCGGAGATGACAAGAAGCGGGATCAGATGTTCCGTGATGCCCAAAGGATTCTGGTTGACGACGTAGGCGGAGTCTTCATTGCCCATCGCTGGCAAGGAGACCTCTTCAAGCCATATGTCCAGGGAGACAGCTTCCGAGTGCCAGATTCAAATGGAATTTCGGGGAAGCACTGGGGTAACGACTGGTACTGGGGTAATGTTTACATCACGAATGCGAAGTAAACGTAAATCCAGACTCAAACCTGATTGGGGTTAAGACGATATGCTAGGTTACATTTGTGGGAGAATTCTTGCGCTAATGATGATTCTCCTTGCTGTGTCCGTAATCGTCTTTTCCCTGATGCACTCCGTTCCGGGCGGTCCATTCGATGAACGAAAGGGCCGCCTCCCTCCGGCCGCAAAGGCCAATATTCTCAAGAAGTACGGCTTAGATCAGCCCGTTTGGAAGCAGTACATCAATTACATGAGCCATGCGGTTCGCTTCGATTTCGGTATTCCCTACCAACGCCCTCATACGACGGTCGCCAAGTTGATCAGTAAGTCCTGGGCCATTACGGTTCAGGTGGGGCTTACAACGATTGTTGTTGCCTTTGGCTTTGGGATACTAGCTGGTGTTTACGCCGCCTACCACCAGAACTCATGGATCGACACGCTAGTCACCTTTGTTTCCAGCCTAGGAGTCACTGTGCCCAATTTTGTTGTGGCGATGTGGCTAATTCTGGTCTTTGCTGTCTCCCTTAACTGGCTTCCCATGGGGGGCTGGGGTTCTTCTGGTCAATGTTTGATCGACAAGTATTTCTGTACGGATTGGATCCTACCCGTAGTTGCCTATGCGATTGCACCAATGGCTATCGTGGCCCGTTACACCCGGGCAAGCATAGTCGAAGTGATGGGTGAAGATTATGTCCGCACAGCCAGAGCCAAAGGACTCTCCGAGGTCAAAGTGATGCGCAAGCACGTCTTCCGCAACGCCCAGATCCCAATGGTCACTGCTCTTGGAACTGAGATCCCCAACCTGATCACAGGAAGTATCTTCATTGAATCGACCTTCCGCATCAACGGTCTCGGTAAGTACTTTGTCACAAGTACGCTGAACAGGGACTATCCAATGATCATGGCCACCTTCCTCCTCATTGCTTTTCTTTGGGGAATTCTTTATCTGCTGACGGACATCGCCTACACCATGATCGACCCACGAGTTCGTCTGGGCGCCAAATCGCTTTCATAAGTCCACTCTTGAGTAACTC
>JACLAD010007859.1_pt1 | contig 65854 bp, 64 predicted proteins | sample 8027901 | NCBI WGS metagenome assembly JACLAD01 (sample SAMN15725071, study PRJNA655200) | protist metagenome | isolation source: fluorescence activated cell sorting (FACS) single amplified genomes of... | place: Spain: Blaines Bay Microbial Observatory, Mediterranean Sea | collected 2016-07-05 | reverse complement strand
GAACCATTTCGTGTAGGGAGTCGTAGTAAGCGTAGGTTGCCGCGCGGGTCATTTTCTCTTTCTCGCCCAGCGGATTAGGATTACGGGCGATATAGTTACTTTGCAACGCTAGGGTGTTGTCGCTCAGATTCTGGGTGAGGGCACCAATATCGGTGCCGGATCCCGTAATGTCTTCATAGCGTTGATTGAATTCGTCTCTGTAGTAGGTCTTCAGCTCATTTGCCGACTGATAGTTGACTTCAGTAGCGTAGGCATCGAAGCCCGCGATCAGCTCAGTCAGTGATTCGCGGATAAAGGGGCTTTTGGCTAGTAGGCGAAGCTGCTTATCCGTGTCACTGAAATAGTTCTCGATCTGAGCTTTTTTCTGTTCTCTCTGCGCTGTCAGGTTGTCGTTGATCAGGCGCTCTGCATGCTCCGATGAGGCGTTGATAGAGGTTGTTACCGTAACCAGGGTCGTGACCAGAACGGCGGCGACAGTACAGGCGATAACGCTCAGTGTGATTTGCTGTTGAATTCTCATGGGAGTTTCCGTTTAACGATCTGCCTAATTAGGAATAGAATACCGGGCTGAGTGCGAGAGGAGGTGTCATACTTGACACTACCCCCCGGTTAACAGTGTGGCCTGATTGGCTAAAAAGAGTGTAGTTGATAATGGAACGGACAGAGCGGGATTTTTACGCGCGGGATAAAGCTGATCAGGAAGCATTTCTGACGCAAACCTGGTGCAATAACTGTATGGAAGTGGATCTGGGGATGAAAGATCCGGTTGAATACGAGCTTGATGGTGTGGTTTACATCGACGGTAAGTGTGTGAAGTGCGGCAGTACGGTGACCACGGAGATTGCTGACGACGATACTGACGGTGAATGGGACGACGAGTAACGTCATCCCATCCTTAGCGAGCAGGTCTTGGTCGCAGAATTAAGCCTGTTCTTCTGCTTTTTTCCAACGGGTAAACATGAGTGCTGCGATAAACATCAGCGCTATGGTCAGTACTTGAAGCCACATCCAGATGCCGGCGCCTGTCGCAATGATGACTACAAAGTAGAACATTGCCATGTAGGAAAGCCACGAGGCGGCATAGTGCGATTTCTTGATGATGCCTGGAATGAAAAGTAGCAAGGGAATGCACTTGAGTAACCAGAATACCAGTGTGGCTCCGAGAATATCTTCGTCACCTTTTACATGCTCTGGCGCGCTGGCGTAGGTACCTGTCAGTAGAAGCCCAAAAAGACTCACGTAGCAGAGCAACATCGCCCACCAAGCCCGGTTCGACTTCATGCTTCTGCTCCTGACAGTCGTTTCGCCAGTGTGGCCATGCGTGCGCCCTGAGCCTTGCAAAGTCCGATTTCTTCTTTACTCAGATCGTGATCACCATTAGAGCCTGCCCAGTGGGTAGCGCCGTAGGGCGTACCTCCTGAGGAGGTCGTTGAAAGACCCGCTTCGCTGTATGGCAAGCCTGCGATGACCATGCCGTGATGCATCAGTGGTGTCATCATGGAGGTTAGCGTGGTCTCCTGGCCGCCGTGCAAAGACGAGGTTGAGGTGAAGACGCTGGCGGGCTTATCTATCAGCGCGCCAGTCAGCCAGAGGTTGCTGGTGGTATCGAGGAAATACTTCAACGGGGCCGCCATATTGCCAAAGCGGGTCGGGCTACCCAGCACCAGACCGGAGCAGTGTTTGAGGTCGTCGAGCGTGCAGTAGACGGCGCCGTCGTCGGGCACGGCAGCTGCCGTTGCTTCAGAAACCGGGCTGACTTCTGGCACTGTTCGTAAACGCGCTTCCAGCCCCGCGGATTCAATACCACGTGCGATCAGCTTTGCCATCTCGGCGGTTTTACCATGGCGGCTGTAATACAGCACCAGAACATAAGGCGTAGCCATTAGAGAATCTCCAGTACCTGTTCTGGCGGACGGCCGATACGGGCTTGATTGCCTTTGATCACAATCGGGCGCTCTATTAACTTAGGAGATTCGATCATTGCTTGAATGATGGCATCGTCATTAATGCTCTTATCACTCAGGCCGTGTTCTTTGTATTCGGCTTCTTTGGTACGCAAAAGGTCACGAGGTGTGATACCGAGCTTATCAATAACCGCTTTCAGGGTCGCCGCATCGGGCGTGTCTTTCAGATACTCGACCACCAAAGGCTCGACGCCATTTTCCTGCAAAAGCGCCAGTGTCTGGCGGGACTTGGAGCAACGGGGATTGTGATAAATGGTAATATCGCTCATGCTTTTTCTGAATTCCGGTAGACAGTTATTTGGTCGCCATTGTAACAAGGATACCCGTTAAGGATACCTATGAAGCCGAGTTTTATCCCTGAGCCAGCCCATGTGGGTCGCGTGTTATGGCAGACACTGAAGCGTTTCGAAAGTATGGAGCGTCGTAAAGAGGCGGCGGCTCTGACTTATACAACGCTGTTCGCTCTGGTGCCTGTGATCACTGTCAGCTACTCCATTCTGAGCGCAATACCGACGCTGCAGGAATGGGGGCAGGATGCGAACCAGCAACTGCTTAGTTATGTTTTGCCGCAAGGCAGTGAAGTGATTACGGATTACCTGCGCCAGTTCAGTGAGCAGGCGAGACAGTTGACCTGGATTGGTATTGCAGCCTTATTTGTCACCTGCATTTTTCTTTTGCAGACCATCGAAGGGCAGTTTAATCGTATCTGGAACGTTGAAAGTTCTCGTTCGAAAATTCAGACATTTTTCCGCTACTGGGCGGTATTGAGCCTGGGGCCACTGCTGTTTGGTGCCGGGGTGGCCACATCGTCGGTTCTGGCGTCGATGCCGCTCTGGGAGAGCTCTCCGGGAGGGCCGCTCACCATTCTGGCGCGGCTTATTCCATGGATTCTGACCATCGCCGCAGTGACTGTGGTTTATCTGATGGTCCCCAACTGTAAGGTGCCTGTGCCACACGCGTTGATTGCTGCTGTCATTGTAGCTTCGACATTCGAACTGGGTAAGTTCCTGTTCAGTGGTGCTTTGGGATTGTTCCCTTCTTACAAACTGATTTACGGCGCGTTTGCTGCTGTGCCGCTGTTTCTGTTGTGGATCTACGTATCCTGGATGCTTTTACTGTTGGGCGCTGAGTTGAGTTATGGCTTGAGCCACTATCGCCGTCCCGGTGCAGGACGTTTTCCGGTGAATGAGCGCCTGCGTCTGGCCCAGATTCTTATCAAGGCACGCAGTGGCGAGACACTTAACCGCGAACTGGATATTCGCCGTCAGTTGGGCGACGTGGATGCCGGGCGTGTTACCAATATGCTTAATGAATTCCGCCGGTCAGGCTGGGTGGTGTTCACCGAAGAGGGCCGTTGGGCATGGGTTCGTGCCCCAGAGACGATTAAAACGTCTGAGTTCTTTGCCGGACAGACATTGAAAGAGCTGTGCAAGGCCAATGCCGGAGACGCCAAAAAGCTGGTGAAATTGCGCCAATGGCAAAACGACTTTAGCTCAGAGTTCGAAGAGCGCTTTGATGTACCACTCAGTGAATTACTTGACTGAGGCCGTTATTCAGCGCCTGATCAGGCCTGCCGCCTGGCCAGTGGAACGATGAGCAGATATACCAGGAGACCGGAATGAAACATGCGATACAGGACGTAGCGAGTGAGGAAGTACCGAGTGGGGCAGGTACGCCAGAGATCAGCGCTCCAGCGGTCTCGTTGCGCGTGCATCCGCAACGATCTTCGCTCTATGAAGAGTTGCATAACCGTCCATCGCCCATTATTGATGGAGGCTGTCAGGTCACTCATTTTACCGTGATGCTCGACAACAATCGTGAAGAGATTCTTGAGCATGTAAACGACCTGTGTCGGCGCTACAGTGTGCCAGTGCCTGGCACTGGCTCAAGTTGTCTGTATCAGGATTTTGGTGGCTTTGAATTGCGCTGGGAGAGGCACCTTGAGTTCGCGAACTTTACCTTTATCAGTAAAGATGCCGCGCCGTTTTCGGATGATGCATTGGCGTTTATCCCAAAAGACTGGTTGGCCAGCATGCCGGGCGAACTTGTGGTTGCCGTCAATCTGGTGATGGTTGAGTCAGAACCCAGCGAAGTGGATCTGAAACGTTGGTTTGAAGGGCAGCGGGTTTCTGGTTCTGAAGTTGCCGAAAACAAGGCTCAGGTCTGGACGGCTTTCAAACTACATAGTGATGGTTTTGGGCGAATAGTGGCCTGGAACCGGGACCTTAATGCGTATCAGGCTGGGCGAATGGTACAACGTCTGTGTGAGCTTGAAACCTATCGCTTAATGTCTCTGCTGGCTCTGCCGGTCGCCCGCGAAATGGGCGCTGAGCTTTCGCGCATTGAAGATAATCTGGCGACACTGAACCTGAGTATTTCAGAAATCGATAAAGAGAAAGATGAGAGGGAGCTTCTACAGGAATTGTCGCATCTTGCTGCTGAGGTTGAGCGTCATCGCTCTGATACAAACTTCCGATTTTCTGCGTCCGTGGCCTATCACGATCTGGTTCGTGACAGGATCAAACAACTCCAGGAAGTTCCGATGGATGGTGTTCAGAGTTTGCAGGAATTCCTTGAGCGTCGACTCACGCCCGGCATCAAAACATGTAACTCTGTCAGAGACCGCCTTGAGGATCTTTCCCGTCGTATTCACAGGACCACAAGTCTTCTCAGGACGCGAGTTGATCTGTCGATTCAGGAGCAGAATCAACACCTGCTGTCCTCTATGAACCGTCGTAGCCAGTTACAGCTGAGGTTGCAGCAGACGGTGGAAGGGCTATCTGTCGTGGCAATTGGCTACTATCTGCTGTCGTTGTTGGAGATAGCATTCAATGGCGTTAAAGCGGTCGGTGTCCCTATTGACGTCAGCCTGGCGAAGGGAATAGCCATGCCCGTCGTACTGCTTCTGGTACTGCTGGGTGTGCGCAGTGTACGTACACATATCACGCGCCGTAACCGGACAGCGGATACTCCGGGCGGAAAGAGCAACCGGCAGTAATCTGACACTGTGCGGTAAGGAATGACCGCTCCCTTCTTTACTTGCCTGATTTTAAAGGGAATTTGGGTTTTGGCTTGTTAATTGCTGAATCCTCCACATCTTCAGTGGAGGGTGCAGTATGCTGAATTGGTTACCTGAACATATACAGAAGCCGGTAGCGTCGATACCGACAACCGGCACTCCTCATTCTCTCGTCCGCCGTTCAGCGGATGTGCTTGCACTTCTTATCCGCGATGCACTTCTTGCGGGTGATCACGAGAGCGCGTTTGCACTGGCTGGAGTACGCGACGTGCTCAACGGGCTGAGCAAACCGACCGACACACTCCGTCGACGTGCCGAATCTGACGCATATGACTTTATAGCCGACTACACTGAAAGCCAGGCAGAGGCTGGAATACGCGGGCAGGCTCTTTCTGATCTTAAGTTGGTCGCGGATGTTCTTGCAGCAACCGACATTGCCCGTAAACAGGAAGCAGCCTCGGGGCAACTCTGCAGTTTTGCCCGTGTTGAAGAGATTATCGGAAATGTGTATGCGAAAAATAACGACTAGCCTGCTGCTATCAGCGGCGGTGCTTCAGGCAGAAGCCTCTACCTTTCAATGGGGGCAGGAGATTTCAGGGGCGCCCGATACTGGCGTTGGCACTCGGTTTGCGACCAGTACCGTTGCTATCTCTCTGCCTCTAGAGCGGGCCGACAGAGGAACAGAATCTCTCACTTCGGATGTGTCACTGGAGCTCACGGAGTTTCGCTGGGAAGGCGCTAATGCTGCCGAAGGTGAGTACATCTGGTTATCGGTACCCATCAAATATCGTCAGAAGCGCACTGGCAGCACAGAATTTCATCTGATGGCTGAGCCCGGTGTTATGACTGATCTCGATGCCGTTGGCACGGAAAATCTGAATCTGAATGTCGAAATCAGTGGGCGAACTTATACTGGTCGAACAACCTTCTGGCAGTACGGTATCCTCGTAGACCGTAAGTTTGGCGACCGCAAGCCACGCCCTTTACTGGCGTTGGCTACCAAGCTGACATCAGATACTGAGATGTGGTTGGGCTTTCCAAAATCAAATATACAGACGCGTTGGAGTCAGGAGTTTTCAACGTACGCCCGTTTCTATCCGGACGGTGGCTACTGGAAGGAAGAAGTGGATGGACTGACGCCAGCGAAAGTCACTACCATTTCTTACACCAACTGGCGAATGGGCGTCGGTGCAGAGTTCCGCTGGCGCAATGGCGTCTGGTTAAATGCCGAAGTGGGTCAACTACGAAATCGTACGATCAGAGCTACAGACAGTACCGGAGTCGAGGTCAGTGCAGACCCGGCTGAAAACGGGTATTGGCAGCTGGGTGCCAGCCTGAGATTCTGATACATTGGGCAGAGTGTCAGATAACAGGTTGCTTATGCTTCACTTTGCCCGCTACACCCAAGTTAGTTTCTATCATCTGGCGGTATTGATTGTCTTCTTGGTGCCATTCGCGGCATCGGCAGCGCCGCCACCATTCCCCGACAGTGAATTAATTGATCGTTCCGAAGAAGACGTTTCCCGTTACCGGCTGGTTCTTTCAGAACTGAAACATCAACGCGCGGATACTTTTGGCGAGCGAGAGATGCGTGTGTCTGGTGAGCGCCTGCGTTCCCTTTACAACTTGCCCGACGGTGTCAGTCTTGAAGAAGTCCGCGTGTACTTTCGACGCCAGACCGATGGCCAGAGAGTTCTCTATGAATGTATCGGCATTGATTGTGGCAGCAGTAATTTCTGGGCGAACGACGTGTTTGATGTTTCCAGTCTGGTCAGTAGAGACAAGGACCAGGCGTATTTCGTCACCATTGAGCCCTATGCCGATACTCAGAAGTTGACCATGGTGTATATCTCAATGCGCGGTGGTCGCCAGCCCAAAGTTCTGATTGATCAGGTGGTCACCCGGACGCCACTCAAAATAGGGCAGGTCACTCAGGACGAGGTGCTCGCTTCGTTATCTGTTACTTCGGGGTGGTTGCCAGGCTTTGTGGCTGACAGCCGCGGTGTGAATGTCACCGAGAGTCAGATACTTTTTGATGCGGTTCAGGGACTGTCTGTTGGTCTTAGATCTCGTCTGCACTTAATGGTGCACTGTTATGATGGTGCCCATATCAAGGACACATTAGAATGCTCTGAAAGGTTGGCCGAGCAGGTGCGCAAGGCGTTACCGGGCATTGATGTCCGAGCGCATGGTGCCTTAACTCCTGCTCCTTCGGCTGACCGCCGTCCGGCTGTGCGGTTTACGTTCTGGCCGGGCCGTTAAATCAGATCACTGTCAGGCAGCTGCCTGAGGATAGGAACAGACAACCCGATGAATCACGAGAAAAAAACCGTCGCGCTGGCGTTGGGCAGTGGCGGTGCGCGCGGTTACGCCCACATTGGAGTCATTCAGGCGCTTGAAGAGCGCGGCTATGACATTGTTAAGATTTCTGGCTGCTCAATGGGCGCCATTGTTGGTGGCTTCTACGCTGCCGGCAAGCTTCCTCAATATCGTGACTGGGTAACGAGTCTCGGCTACATCGATGTTTTGAAACTGGTCGATTTCAGTTTGCTATCGGGTGGTGCTATCAAGCTTGAGAAGGTGTACGGGGTGATAGGCGAGTTGCTCGGCGAGATTAATATCGAAGATCTTAATATTCCCTATACATCGGTGGCGACCGATCTGAAGCATGATAAGGAAATATGGTTCCAGCGTGGGTCATTGGTTGAGGCGATGCGCGCATCGGCGGCGATTCCTACGATCCTTGAGCCAGTCATCACCGATGGCATGATGCTGGTAGATGGTGCGGTGCTTAATCCTCTGCCTATTACTCCGTGTGTATCTGCTCACGCGGATCTGATTATGGCGGTCGATATTAATGCTGATGTTCCCACCCCTCAGAATCTCGTTCGTGATGTCGCTGAATCAGAGAGCGAAAAGAAAGCCTGGCTTAATACCGTTATGGATCGTGCTTCTGAATGGCTTGGTAAACGTACCAACGAAGCTCGAAAAGAAGCAGATGAGAATCTGGGTAAATTAGAGACTCTCACCCGGATGTTTGAAGTTATGCAGTCTTCGCTTAGCCGGTTTAAGACGGCAGGATATCCACCTGATCTGTTGATCCGCATTCCCACCGAGAGCTGCGAGATGTACGAATTCTATCGTGCCCAAGAGATGGTGGATCTGGGTTACCAGATTGCGAATGACGCTCTGGATGCTTTCGAGCATGGCCATAGTAGTCTCTATGGTGAGCGGCGCTGCTGATCCTGATACAATATTGCCTTTTTACACGGGCCAGACCTGATGAAATTCGACCAACTTGCTCAGGAAGCCATCAACGAACTGTCTACGTTGCAGGATTTTGTGCGCTGGGCAGTCAGTCGCATGGCGGAACATGAGGTTTACCATGGTCATGGCGCCGATAATCCGTGGGATGAAGCGCTGTATCTGGTTGCGCACGCACTAAACTTACCATGGCAGCTGGCGGACAACTGGCGGTCTTCGAAGCTGACCCGGTCCGAGCGGGAACGTGTTATCGACCTGCTCGGTCAACGTGTACACGAAAAAGTACCAACGCCTTATCTCACTGGCGAAGCCTGGTTCTGTGGCAAACCCTATCTGGTGGATGAGCGGGTGCTGGTGCCGCGGTCGCCGATTGGCGAGCTTATCCAGGCGCGTTTTTCGCCCTGGCTCCCTGAAGGTGCAGAGCCTGCGCGTATTCTGGATCTTTGCACAGGTTCTGGCTGTATCGGCATCGCTTGTGCGCACGAGTTCGGCGATGCTCAGGTGGAGCTGCTCGATATTTCGTTTGAGGCCTTAGAAGTCGCTGAGGCAAATATTGGCCTGCACGTCGTTGACGATCGCGTCTTTGCGTTGCAGTCGGATTTGTTTTCTGCAGCGAGTGGACGTTACGACATCATTGTGTCGAATCCTCCTTATGTCGATGCCGACGATATGGCTGAGTTGCCGAAAGAGTATCGCCATGAGCCTGAACTGGCTTTGGCAGCAGGAGAAGACGGTCTGGATCTGGTCAGAATTATGCTGGCTGAAGCCCGGGAGTACCTGACCGACGACGGTATATTTATCCTTGAGGTCGGTAACAGCTTCCCAGCTTTGCAGGCAGCTTACCCCCAGTTGGCTTTCGAGTGGCCTGAGTTTGAACATGGCGGGCACGGCGTCTGTGTTCTGAGAGCGTCAGATCTTGATGTATTAACTGAAGAATTAACAACAGGCGCGTGAGCGCTGCGACGGAAATTTTATGTCTGGTAACAGTTTCGGAAAATTATTCACAGTCACCTCGTTCGGTGAAAGTCACGGCCTTGCCCTTGGGGCGATTGTTGATGGTTGCCCACCGGGTATTCCACTCACTGAAGAAGATCTGCAGGCTGATCTGGATCGTCGTAAGCCCGGAACCTCGCGTCACACGACTCAGCGTCGCGAGCCTGATCAGGTGAAGATTCTTTCTGGTGTTTTCGAAGGAAAGACCACAGGCACGCCGATTGGCCTGATCATCGAAAATACAGATCAGCGTTCTAAAGACTATTCGAATATTGCCAAAACCTTCCGTCCTGCACATGCTGACTACGCTTACACGCAGAAGTATGGTTTCCGCGACTATCGTGGTGGTGGTCGTTCATCTGCGCGCGAGACCGCGATGCGCGTTGCTGCTGGCGCGATTGCAAAGAAAGTGCTTGCCGGAAAGGGCATTGAAGTCCGTGGTTACCTTTCTCAGCTTGGTCCCATTAAGGCTGAGGCCTTCGACTGGAACGAGGTTCACAACAATCCTTTCTTCTGTCCTGACGCGAGTAAAGTGCCAGAAATGGAAGAGTACATGGATAAGCTGCGCAAAGAGTGTAACTCTATTGGTGCCCGCATCAGCGTCGTAGCAACAGGCGTAAAGCCGGGTCTCGGTGAGCCGATCTTTGATCGCCTCGATGCGGATCTCGCTCACGCACTCATGAGTATCAACGCAGTGAAGGGCGTAGAAATTGGCGACGGTTTTGATGTTGTCGAACAGAAAGGCACTGAGCACCGGGACGAAATGTCGCCAGAAGGCTTCCTGAGTAATCATGCGGGTGGCGTACTTGGCGGAATTTCTACGGGACAGGACATCATTGCGCATATTGCGCTTAAGCCAACCTCGAGCATGGCTCTGCCGGGGCGCTCTGTAGATACTGACGGTAATCCGATCGAGGTCATCACGAAAGGTCGTCATGATCCGTGTGTTGGTATTCGTGCGACACCAATTGCCGAAGCCATGATGGCCATCGTGCTGCTTGATCACCTGATGCGTGATCGTGGCCAGAATGCCGATGTTGTATGTACTACGCCAGTGATTCCAGGCCAGGCGCCGGAATAAACATCAAGATAAGCACTTCGACTACCAGCGGGCACTCATGACCGCTGGTACCTTCACCTCATACGTATGTCTGGTCGTCCGCTGATGCCAGTTTCACCGTCACGCTTCGCGTTATTTTACGCCCTGTACTTCGCACTTCTGGGGTGTATTGCTCCGTTCTGGGGCCTGTATCTGAAACACCTCTCGTTCACTGCGGTCGAAATTGGTAGCCTCATGGCCTTGTTTGGCGTTGTCAGAATTCTTGCACCCAATATGTGGGCCGCGCAGAGCCAACGATTCCGTGGCCCGGTTCAGATGGTGCGAATGGCTGGTCTTCTTACCCTGGTCTGCTTTTCTCTGATCTACGTCACACAAAGCTTCTACGGCGTGGCTGCAGTTATGATCGCCTATGGCTTTTTCTGGGCAGCCATGCTGCCGCAGTACGAAGTACTCTGTATGCAGTCGCTGTCGAATCAGGTCGATCGATACAGTCGCGTTCGCATGTGGGGTTCCGTTGGCTTTATTGTCACTGTGGTGTTGCTTGGCGCAGTGCTTCAGGCGTTAAGTATTTCAGTGTTGCCTGCGGTGATGTGGACGCTCATGTTCTGCATCGTCGCTAACGCCTGGCTGATGCCACATGCTAGTCACCCTGTCAGGCCTGAGAATCAGACAGAGCAGCAGTTCTGGCGGCGCTTGCTTAAGGGGCCTGTCGCCGGTTTTATTCTTCTTAATGTCCTTCTGCAGCTGTCTTTTGGCCCTTATTACACCTTTTTCAGTATTTACCTCGGTGAAGCTGGTTACAGCGCCAGTCTGACCGGGATTATCTGGGGCGTTGGGGTAATCGCCGAAGTTGTGCTGTTCTGGCAATTCGGACGCATTATGCACCTGCTTAGCTGGAGAGGCTGGGTCGTTCTGAGTCTTGCTCTTACAGCCGTTAGATGGATGTTGACCGGATACCTTATCGGATCTCTCTGGGTACTTCTGCTGTTGCAAATCTTACACGCGTTCAGTTTTGGTGTGATGCACGCAGTGTCGATGCGTTATGTTCAGACACTTTTTCCGGATCATCTTCAGGGGCGTGCCCAGGCTTTATACAGCAGTGTCAGTTTTGGCTTAGGAGGTGCGGTGGGGGCCTGGGTCAGTGGCTTGCTCTGGGAGCCTCTGGGTGGCACGCTGGTGTTTGTGCTTGCAGGGGCAGCCTCCTTGGCCGGTGCGGTCATAGCCTGGCTTAGTTTGTCCCCAGATGAGCAGCGACAGAGCCGCCAATAACCAAATAAAGGAACACGAAATGAAAGTGAATGTCACATTCGATATGACGCCAGAAGAATTCCGTCGTCTGCTTGGTTTACCCGACGTTCAGCAATTTCAGACAGATGTGTTTGAACAAATGATGGAAAAAATGAAGGCGGGAGAAGATGGATACGATCCAATGAGTATCTATCAGCCAATGATGGAAAAAGGCATGAGCGCAATGACCAATTTTCAGCAGAATCTGATGTCTATGATGATGGCGGGACAGTCTAAAGACTGACGGAATTGGATAAATCCGGACACAGTGACGGGCAATGTAAGCTTTGCTCATTGCGGTGCGGTTAAAGGGGTGCAATCACTGCTGTGACTGCTACTTTAATCGTACGGCTGTCACCCAAGTGTAATGTTACTTCTGCAGCATGTGGAAGTGACAGTTGTTCTTACCAACCATTGAAGGAGCAAGACCATGCAAGAGAATATTCTTAATGCATTCGCTGAACAGGCAAAAACGATGTACGCGCCTATGTCGAAGTTCAACAGTCTGTTCGTTGAAAACATGGAGAAGCTGACTGAGTATCAGATCAACGCGGTTAAGAGCTACGCTGAAATGGGACTGAGCCAGATGAAATCTGCGGCTGATGTACAGGACCTGGAATCAATGCGCACGTTCGCGTCTTCTCAGGCTGAGGTTGCATCTGGCATGAACAAGAAAATCATGGAAGACGTTAAAACACTGTCTGACATGACTATGGAGTTCAAAACCCAGATGGAAGGCATCATGGAAGAGATGCGCAACACTGCGGCTGAAACTGCCAAGACAACTGCTAAAACTGCGGCGTCAAAAGCTAAAGCGGCTTAATCTGACGGGTGCAGTGAATAAGGCCACCCATGCGGTGGCCTTTTTTGATTGGACGTCTTACTAACTGAGTTGTTTATTAATTACATGGAGATTGAACGTCGATGAGTGATGTGTCTGAGCAGCTGACGGCTGCAGTTAGCGATTATTTTGATATGGCTATACAGGCGGCGGAGCATACCGGCAAAGTTTGGGAAAAATTCATACAGCAGCCAACCTCGGCAGAAGACCCGGCAGCCTGTGTATTGAACGATTTCTCAGAAGCCCTTAAAGAACTGGGCGAAGCCATGATGGAACACCCGGATAAACTTATCGATGACCAGATGGATCTGCTTAAAAAACAACAGGCGTTATTTCAGAACACCGTACTTCGCCTGATGGGCAAAGAGGTAGAGCCAATTGTTGAGCCCGAAAAAGGCGATAAACGATTCAGGAATGCTGAATGGGAAGCGAACCCTTTCTTTGATTACCTGAAGCAGCTTTACCTTATTCAGGGAAATACCCTGAAAAAGATGATTGACGACACAGACGGCCTCAGCGATAACGCACGACGTAAAGTTGAATACCTGATCCGTCAGTATACAAATGCGATGGCACCCTCCAATTTTGCCGGCCTGAATCCTGATGTGATCAATAAAACGCTCGAAACCGGAGGAGCGAACCTCGCTCACGGTATCGAGCAACTAACTGAAGATCTGGAGGCCAGTGCGAATGGCGCATTAAATGTTGCTATGACGGATACTTCGGCCTTTCAGGTGGGTGTGAACGTAGCAACGACGCCAGGAAAGGTGGTATACCAGAATGAGCTGATGCAGCTGATTCAATATTCGCCAACAACGGAAGAAGTTTTCAAGCGCCCACTTCTGGTCATTCCGCCTTTTATCAACAAATACTACATCATGGACCTGCGTGAGAATAACTCGCTGCTTCGCTGGCTGGTAGGTCAGGGGCATACGGTGTTTGTTATCTCGTGGGTTAACCCCGGCCCGTCATTACGTGATAAAGGTTTTGATAACTACCTGCTGGAAGGCCCGGTAGAGGCGTTGAATGTGATCGAGCAGATTACTGGTGAAAAAGATGTTAACGCGATCGGTTACTGCCTTGGCGGAACCCTGCTGTCAGCAACCCTTTCTTACTTGAAGAAAAAGCGCAAAGAGCGTATTAAGTCAGCGACTTTTCTGGCAACACTGATCGACTTTTCTATGCCTGGTGAAATTGGCGTATTTATTAACGAAACGACCATTGCAGGACTAGAAAAGCAAATGGACATGCTTGGCTACTATGATGGTCGCCAGATGTCATTCAGCTTTAACACGCTGCGAGAGAACGATTTGTTCTGGTCTTTCTTTGTGAATAATTACCTGAAAGGCGAGCGTCCGGCAGCGTTTGATTTACTGTACTGGAACACAGACAGCACCAACCTGCCGGCGCGGATGCATTCGTACTATCTGCGCAACATGTATCTGAATAATCTTCTGCGAGAGAAGAATGCACTGGAGGTCGATGGCGTGAAGATCGATCTGTCCGCCGTTAAAGTTCCAACGTATTTTCTTTCGACCTCGCAGGATCACATTGCACTCTGGAAGGCCTCTTATGAAGGTGCCAAAGTGCTGGGAGGTAAGCCACGCTTTGTCCTGGGTGGCTCAGGCCATATTGCAGGTGTTATCAACCCGCCAGCGGCTGACAAATACAATTACTGGACTAACGATGCTTTGCCTGACGACAGTGATGAATGGTTCCAGGGAGCTGAGAGCCATCGAGGCTCGTGGTGGCCGGACTGGGAAGCGTGGATTCAGGAGCAGGGTGGTGCAGAGCGTGTACCCGCCCGGGAACCGGGAGACGGCCCGCTGGCGGCCATAGAAGATGCCCCCGGTAGCTATGTTCGTATGCGTATTCAAGACGTTGTCGGGCGTTGAATGGTGTTTGTATGATTCCACTCATAGTTGCTCAGGCAGTTTCTGTCGGAGCAACTTTTGGGTATCATCAAAACCTTAGTCAGCATTGAGAGAAGCTCGTGTCTCAGTTTGATCAGGAATCGATCGTCTACGGCGTGATTCGCCATATTCCTTCCACAGAAGATCTCGCAGCCCGTCGCGAGCGCCGCATCAACTGGGGGGCGATCCAGACCCTACCTGTCGGTCTGGATGATGACTTCTCACTACTTAAGCGTGAGATGTTCTCTATTTCAGGAGATGATATTTTCAGTGGCACATACCAGACTCAGATCATTCACTTTGCCGCCTCATACCGTGCTGTCGAGTATGAATGGGAAAACTGGTTACGTCAGTTTGAAAGCCTGCTCAAAGCAATGCACTGGGTTTCCGCCACGGTTCACCTTGAGACTGAGTTGTCAGGAAAGCACACCTTTAATTGGCAGGCCGAGCACGGTCACACACCGTCGGACGCTGAACTGCGGATGAGCTGCGAGTGGGAGCGGGAGGGCGCGTTTGCCATCTGACATTCATACTGGCGATGAACAGGCTCCGGAAGAGGGCGTTATTCGTGTCCCCTATGACCGCCTGTCTGCAGATGCCCTGGATGGCATCATCGAAGAGTTTATCAGCCGTGAGGGCACCGATTACGGCGACTACAACTATTCCTTTGACGACAAAAAAGAACAGGTTCGCGAACAGATTCGTCGTGGACTGGTTGTGATCCTGTTTGACCCCGTCGGAGAAACCTGCCAGCTGGCGCTAGCAAATCAGTTACCGCCGGGGATTTGAACACTCGAATTTATAACTTATTCCGGATTAAATCACGCAACAGAAACCGGTTTGGCGACAAAGCATCGACGACGGTTTGACTGGTACTGACGGCATCGCCTGTCATCTGCTCGGCGATGAGCTCTGCGCATAAAGAAGAGGACGCCAGTCCTCGCGAGCCGTGGCCAATATTCAACCAGACTCCGCTCATCCAGGGCATAGGCTCACGAGGGATACGCTTCGCGTTTTTCGTCATCGGGCGGAAGCATTCTATAAAGGCGTCTTTTTTCACCAGAGGCCCTGCCATCGGCAGATAGTCTGGTGTTGTACAGCGAAAGCCCACACGCCCTCCAATAATTTCAGCGGAGTTCGCAGCCGCTTCCCATTCAGAACCAAAATCACAGAGATGGCTCAGGTTGGTTTGATGATCCGAGTCCCGAAGCTCTGTTTCTTCATCTTTTAAGTTATAGGTAGCACCGAGTACGAGGCGTCCGTTGACTGGCGGTGCCATGTAGCTTCGCGCGCAGAGGACGGTATCAGCCGTTGGTAATGCATCAGCATTAAGATAGGTAAGCTGCCCACGAATTTTTTTGGTTGGCAGGTAGCTATTATCACCAGCAAGTTCATTCGCTTGGTGGGCCGTTGCTATTACGATAGCAGAGGCATCAAGTTCACCAGAGTCTGTAGTAATGGCCAGTGCATTCTGGTCGCCGGTTATCCTTGTTACTGCAGCGGTAATAAACTGAATATTCGGGTGGTTGACGAGAGCTTTGCAAAAATCAGCCGGAGATACCCATCCAGCCGCTGGGAAGATCAGCCCTTTCTTTTTGCTATCGAACGCTACGAATTCAGCGGGTGGTTGATGTCGCTCTATAAAGCGTTGCTGACGCACTTCTTCTTTAGCGCTGTAGGCGAGCTGTAGTACGCCACAGGCATCCCAGGTTTTATTGTTCTCTGCTGGAGCTCCCAGTATACGCTCGACTTCTTTGAGAGCGAGCAGGTAGGCCTGACGATAAAAATCAGAATGGGTTGCCTGGTCGTCTGCGGCCAGCTTTATGTAAAGTCCGCCCTGTGGATTCCCTGAGGCCCCATTGGCGATACCTTGTGGGTCGCACAGCGTGACCCGGAAACCACGCTCTGCCAGCGCGCGCGCGGTGGTGCAGCCTGCCAGACCGGCACCTGCAACGATCACCTTACTGGCGTTTTCAAGTGGTGCAGGGAACAGCTGCCATGGGAGATGGTTGTGCAACCGGCTTTTCTCTGGGCCAGCAGTTGCTGCATACCTACCTGCGAGCATCTCTCGTTTGCGGCCGAAGCCCGGTACTTTTGAGATGTTAAAACCGGCGCCTTTTAAACCCCGCCTGACTATGCCTGCTGCAGTAAAGGTCGCCACCGTCGGTATTCGATTTGAGCGAGGGTTTCTGCTAATGCGCCGAATCTCAGAAAAGAGTGCGTCAGACCACATTGCAGGGTTTTTCGCTGGGGCAAAGCCATCAAGAAACCAGGCGTCAACCGGGCCATTCAGTTGGGGGAGGGCAGCATGAACATCATCAAAAATCAGCGTCAAAGAGACCCGCTCATCCGGCCATTTGAGAGTATGGAACCCTCTTAATGCCGGGGGGTAAGCTTCAATAAGCTTTTCTGATAATTCACTAAGCTCCGGCCACAGGGCCAGTGCTTTCTGCAGTTGTTCACGGCTTAACGGGAATTTTTCGATGCTGGTAAAGTGCAGCCAGTTATTCTTGCCAGGAGTGGATTGGAATGCCTGCCAGGTAGCAAGAAAATTGAGCCCGGTGCCAAAGCCGGTCTCAATAATGCGGAAGGGCGCCTGGTGCGACTGCCAGCGCTGCGGGAGGCCATTCTGTTTCAGAAAAACGTAGCGGGTTTCCTCTAAGCCGTTCTCAACTGAAAAGTATGGGTCGTCGAAATCATCAGCCACCGGGAGCCCTTGCTCGTTCCAGGTGAGGTCTGGATGCTTCAGGACCGTATCGGTATCACCCGTGGTTGTTTCTTTGATGCTCAAATTTCTCACCCGTCCGGTTTCTCGGTGCGTATTGTAATAAAGCTGACGAAGGAGCGGTATACTCCCGGCCATGATGATTGAAATAGCAACCGTACTCTTTCCTGTCGTGCTCTGTGCTTTACTAGGCGCAATATGGGCACACACCCGCACTGGCTACGACAGTGATTTTGTTTCCCGCCTGGTGCTGAATATAGGTGCGCCTTGTCTGATGTTGTCGGTATTGGGGCAGGTCGATATTGACCCACAGGTCTTCGGTCAGACAGCCCTGGCATGCGTGCTGGTAATGATCTTGATGACGTTTCCGGGCATCCTGGTGCCACGCCTGTTGGGGGACAGTGTTCGTACGTATTTACCGTCCTTTCTTTTTCCTAATGTCGGCAATATGGGGCTTCCCGTTTGCATGTTGGCTTTTGGAGAGCAGGGGCTGGCACTGGCTCTGGCCTTTTTTATGATGCTGTCTGTTGCGCATTTCCCCGTGGGAATTTTGCTTGCAGGAGGCAAAGACGCTGGCGGGCTGGGCGGTGTTGCGCGCATGCCTGTTATGTATGCGATCCTACTGTCTGTGATTCTGGTCATAACCGGCGCGCGCATGCCCGAGTTTCTGAATAACGCAGTGGGGTTAATTGGAGGTATGACCATTCCCCTGATGTTGATTACCCTCGGGGTGTCGCTATACGGCCTGAAGGTGAGTGGGTGGAATAAGGCATTGTTATATAGCCTGATACGCATACTGGGTGGGTTGTCCGCAGGGCTACTGGTTTGCTGGTTTATGGAACTCGAGGGTGTCGCTCGAGGTGTGGTATTGATACAGAGTTCTATGCCGGTTGCGGTATTTAACTATCTTTTTGCGGTTCGCTATAACAAAGAACCCGGCGCCGTGGCCGGGTTAGTTGTCGTGTCGACCTTTATGTCGTTTGCGTTTCTGCCGGTTCTCCTGGCACTTTTGCTGTGACAGGGGCAGGTTCAATGATCACGGGTCGATCATTCGCTGGCACTTTTAGTTTTCAATTAACGGCGCCGCGGCTTCTTTCGCCTCTTTTTCAACGACGACAGCGCTGTTAATCACGATGTCGTTGGCTGGCTGGTCGCGGCGACCAACCCGAGTTTCTGCGATTTTATCGACCACGTTCATACCTTTTACCACTTCACCAAATACTGCATAGCCGTAATCACGTACGCCATGGTCCAGGAAGGTATTGTCTTTTACGTTAATGAAGAACTGGCTGGTGGCACTGTCTACGCTTGCAGTACGAGCCATTGCAACCGAACCGCGCTTATTTTTAAGACCATTTTTAGCTTCGTTTTTTATCGCCGCACGGGTTGGTTTACGGTTCATTGAGGCATCGAAACCACCACCCTGGATCATGAAATTTTTAATTACACGGTGGAAGATGGTGCCATCGTAATGACCTTCTTCAACATAGGTAACGAAGTTTTCAACAGAAATTGGTGCTTTCTCTTTATCGAGTGCCAGCTCAATATAACCTTCGCTGGTGTTCAGACCGACGTAGACGGTCTCTTCCGCACTCGCGCTGAAGACAGGAATTGCCAGGAGTGCCAGCATTAAAAACTTACGCATGAAATTTTCCTTATTTATTAAATGTATCTGCTTTACGCCCAGCCGCTGTTACTACGACGACCGCGGAGACCCGGTAGAATAAGACCACCGATAATACCTACGACAACCAGACCGCCGCCGTAGATCAGATAAGAGAGACTTCTGTCGCCACGAAGTTCCTGATTTTCCGCTGACAGTGTACTCACCTGAAGTTCCAGTTCCTGTGTTTTGCGGGTCAGCTTTCGTGCTTTTTCGTCAAGCGCGACCGCATTCTCTGAAATAGTACGGATACGTTCGAGTTCGCGTTCTAACTCTGTGCTGGAGCGACTGGCATCTGCGCGTTCAGACTTGGCCGTTTCGAGTTCTTGCGTCAGTTCTTCTACCTGGTTCCGGGCGGTTGTGAGTTCAGCTTTGATATTATCGAGTTCACGATTTGCCAGAATCAGATTTTCTTTGGCCACGGGTTCGTTAACCAGGTATTGAGTACGTACGTAACCTTCCACGCCTTTTGTTGTTTTCACGTGTGTGAAGTCACCTTCTTCGCCAAGGTAGATAAGGTGCTCGCCACTCTGAACGACTTTCAGAATCCGATACTCATTCGATGGGCCAGAGCGTAGCTGGATATACAGTTTGTCGGTTACATAACGCTTTTCGACAGCTTGTGCTGCCTGGCTGGCAAGCATGAGTCCGAGTAGCAGGCTGATCATGTACTTCATTGAGTCCTCCGTCACTGATCTTGTTGGTCTTCTTGGCTTCAGTGGGTACTGTTTAAGGTAATACTTTTTTGAACGGTTTGACGACGACGTGTGCGTACACGCCCGCTGCAACGTATGGGTCGGCATCTGCCCATGCCTGTGCTGCATCAAGTGATTCAAACTCAGCGACGACGAGGCTGCCGGTGAAGCCTGCTTCACCCGGGTCTTCACTATCAATGGCAGGGTGTGGGCCTGCGATCAGGAGTCGACCTTCGTTTTTCAACGCTTCAAGTCGTTCAAGGTGGGCGGGGCGGGCTTCTTTCCGCAGTGGCAAGCTGTTTTCTATGTCCCGACTGATAATGGCGTACCACATATTACGGTTTCCTCGTTGTATCACTTATTCTGTTGTTCGGAAGGTATGCACAGGTTTTCTCGCTCACAAGAGAAAATATGGCTCAAAATCGCTTATTCGCTATGTGGCGGCTGTGCATTTACAATGGTCTGCATTATGTCGTAAGCCACCCAGAGCGTCCAATCGTGAACTCCGTGATAGACCTTCACTGCCATACTACTGCTTCCGATGGCAGCCTGAGCCCAGCCGAGCTGGTGGAGCGGGCGTCAGAACGTGGCATTAAAACGTTGGCCATCACAGACCATGACACCCTCGAAGGGTTCCGTCAGGGACGTGATATGGCCGAAAAAAAGAATCTGCGTCTGATACCGGGGATCGAGCTATCCTGCGTGTGGGGCGGTGCGACGATACATATCGTGGGCCTGAACATGGACGTAGATTCTGCAGCAATGAAGGAAGCCGAGGCGTTTCAGTTGAAGGCGCGCAATGAGCGCTGTGAGTTAATTGCTCAGCGAGTCGGCAAAAAACTGAAGCAGGATATCTGTATGGACTCAGTGCGGGAGTATGCAGGCAGTGATATTGTGGGACGTCCCCATTTTGCCCGCTACCTGGTCGATCAGGGTTGGGTACCTTCTATGCAGGCGGCTTTTACTAAATACCTGGGTTCGGGCAAAGTCGGTGATGTGAAAACCAGCTGGCCTGAACTTGAGCAGGTGGTGCGATGGATCGTTGATGCTGGCGGCGTGGCTGTTATGGCGCACGCGCATCTGTATAAGATGACGCGAACTAAGCTCCGTGCCTGCATGTCTGATTTTATTGAGGCAGGGGGCTCCGCCGTCGAAGTCGCTTATGGACAGATGGACAACAATCAACGCGGTCAGATGACGACCCTGGCAAAAGATATGGGCCTGATGGGCTCATGTGGTAGTGATTTCCATGGGCCGAACCGTTTTGGGCTTGATCTGGGCGTTATGCCAGCGTTCCCTAAAGATGTCACGCCAGTATGGTCTTTGTGGCAATAAGCAAAGAGCCATCTAATTGAACTATTGAAGGATTTATTTTGAGCCAGTTTTTTCAGATCCACCCAGAAAACCCTCAGGCACGTCTTGTTAAGCAGGCGGCGGACATAATCCGTGAGGGCGGGCTGGCAGTTATTCCGACAGACTGCGCTTATGCGCTGGCCTGTCGCCTGGGCGATAAAGCCGCGACGGAGCGTGTTACGCGGCTACGCCAGTTAGGATCTAAGCATAACTTCACTCTGTTGTGTCGTGATCTCTCTGAATTGTCGACCTTCGCAAAGGTTGATAATACCGAATACCGGCTGCTCAAATCGCACACGCCAGGGGCATTTACCTTTATCCTTCCAGCAACCCGTGATGTGCCTCGCCTGTTGATGCATCCTAAAAAGCGGACGATTGGTATCCGTGTTCCTGATAACGCGATCGCGATGGCGCTGCTTGAAGAAATCGGCGAACCTCTGATGACGAGTTCGCTGATCATGCCCGGAGATGAACTACCTCTTTCTGACCCGTATGACATCCGCGCCACGCTGGAGCATCAGCTGGATGTGGTCATTGATGGTGGTTTCTGCGGTTTTGAAGCGACGACCGTCGTCGATATGACCGGAGACGTTCCTGAGATCGCACGTCAGGGCGTGGGCGATGCCAGCGCCTTTGCCGAGTAAATTAAGTAAGTAACCCGCAGGTTACCGGCCCTGTGACTCACCGGTTAAAACCGCTATCATTGCGCCCTTTACGATTGAACGGATGTAACGGGTTCTTCCAATGAGCAAACAGCGTGTTTTAACCGGTATCACGACCACCGGGACTCCCCACCTGGGTAATTATGTCGGTGCTATTCGTCCGGCGATTGAAGCCAGCCGCGATACCAATAATGAGTCCTTCTACTTCCTTGCTGATTTCCATGCGCTGATCAAGTGCCAGGACCCTGCAGCTGTCCATCAGTCGACTAAAGAGATTGCCGCCACCTGGCTGGCTCTCGGACTCGACACAGATAACGCCGTATTCTATCGCCAGTCTGACATCCCAGAGATTCCGGAACTGACCTGGGTGCTTAACTGCGTGTGCGCGAAAGGGCTTATGAACCGTGCTCACGCTTATAAAGCTGCTGTTGATGCCAATGTTGAAGAAGGTGAGGACGCGGATAAGGCCATTACCATGGGGCTGTTCAGTTACCCTGTTCTGATGGCGGCGGACATCCTGATGTTCGGTTCAAACAAGGTGCCTGTCGGTAAAGATCAGATTCAGCACGTTGAAATGGCCCGTGATATGGCGCAGCGCTTCAACCATATCTACTGCAAGAAAGAGCCATTGCTCACTTTGCCGGATTATCAGGTAGACGAAGACAGTGCCATTCTGCAGGGGTTGGATGGTCGTAAGATGAGTAAAAGTTACGGCAATACCATTCCTCTTTTTCTGCCAGAGAAGAAGCTGCAGAAGCATATCAATAAGATTAAAACCAACCTGCTTGAGCCGGGTGAGCCAAAAGATCCGGATACATCAGCCGTGTTCCAGATCTGGAAAGCGTTTGCGACGCAGGAGCAGACCGCTGAAATGCGTCGTGCTTTCGAAGAAGGTATTGGTTGGGGCGATGCCAAGAAGAAACTCTTTGCACTGATCAATGAAGAAATCGCCGAGGCTCGCGAGCGCTATGAAGACCTTCTTGCGCGCCCAGCGGACATTGAGGCTGAGCTTCAAAAGGGAGCTGAGAAAGCGCGTGCCGTCAGCAAGCCTATGCTGGCGCAGGTACGTGAAGCCATCGGTATTTCCGGTCTCAAGTAATTTTGAGCGGTAGCGGTGGTTACCAGAGCGTGACATCGCTGCCGAGTCAGCGTAAAAACGAATACATACGAAGCAAAGAGAGGAAGCAGGCTTGAGTACAGTGGATCCGCAGAGGCGGGTGGTTTCCGGAATGCGCCCGACTGGCCCGGTACACCTGGGGCACTATCATGGTGTTCTGAAAAACTGGGTTAAGTTGCAACACGAGTACGATTGCTTTTTCTTTGTTGCCGACTGGCACGCCCTTACTACCGGTTACGCCTCCCCGGAAGACATCGCTTCAAGCACCTGGGAAATGGTGGTTGATTGGTTAGCCGCCGGCGTGAATCCTGGTGCTAGCCATATGTTTATTCAGAGTCGTGTGCCAGAGCAGGCGGAGTTGCACCTTCTTCTGTCTATGATCACGCCTCTCGCCTGGCTAGAAAGGGCGCCAGCCTATAAAGAGTTCATTGAATCTAACCGGGAGCAGGATAAGGCCAGTTACGGCGTTCTGGGTTATCCATTACTGCAAAGTGCCGATGTGCTTGCGTATCGTGCTGGACTGGTGCCGGTGGGTGCGGACCAGACGCCTCATGTCGAACTGGCCCGCGAAATCGCCCGTCGGTTTAATCATCTTTACGGCTCAGAAGAAGATTTTGCTGCCAATGCAGAGGCGGCAATCAGGAAACTGGGCAAGAAGACCGGAAAGCTTTATACCGAGCTGCGTCTTGCACACACACGCCACGGCGATACAGACGCTTTGGCAACGGCTCAGGCGTTGATTCGTGAGCAGAATAAGCTGACGCTGTCAGATAAAGAGCGACTGCTCGGGTATCTTGAAGGAGACAGTGTCGCCATCCTTCCGGAACCTCAGCATGTGCTGGCAGAACAGGCGGCGAAAATGCCGGGGCTGGACGGACGTAAGATGTCCAACACCCACGATAATATTATTCCGCTGAGAGCGGAGCCAGAAACGGTTGAGAAGGCACTCCGTAATATGCCGACAGACCCTAACCGGGTAAGGCTTGCGGACCCTGGGACGCCAGAGGCCTGTGCTGTCTGGCAGTTTCATCAGGTGTACACCGAAGGGGCTGAACTTATTGAAGTGCACGATAAGTGCAGCAGTGCTGGCTGGGGCTGTATTGAATGTAAACAATGCGTTGCTGACAAGATCATTGCTCAGCAAGCACCAATCAGACAACGGGGCCGGGACTTCGAAGAGAATATTGACCTGGTGCATAGCATCATCGCTGAAGGTACAGAGCGTGCGCGGGATGCTGCCCGGGCAACGCTAGAAGAGGTACGTGATGCGATGGGCTTAGCCTATCGCTGAGATCACTATGGAAGAAAACGGATCAGAGAAAACGAGTAAAGCCCGTCAGAGCGAAATGCCGTTTGCACTCGTGCAGGGGCAGCCAATGACGCAACTGCCACTCGATCTGTATATTCCACCTGACGCTCTGGAAATTATCCTCGAACAGTTTGAAGGGCCGCTGGACCTGCTGCTCTATCTGATCCGTAAGCAGAATCTCGATATCCTTGAAGTGCATGTCGCGGATATCGTCGAGCAGTACATGCAATACATCAATATGATGCAGGCGTTGCAACTTGAGCTGGCTGCTGAGTACATGGTGATGGCGGCCATGCTGGCCGAGATAAAAAGTCGTATGCTGCTACCCAGGCATAAAGCAGAGGGTGAGGATGGTGAGGAAGAAGACCCGAGAGCAGAGCTGATTCGTCGCCTGCAGGAATACGAGCGCTTCCGCACAGCGGCGGAGCAGATTGATGAGCTTCCCCGACTTGAACGCGACATCTTTGTTGCCGATGTTGATGCCCCTGACAGAATTCAGGAACGTATTCACCCGGATGTTGATATGCGTGAAATCATGCTGGCTATGGCTGCGGTTATGCGGCGGGCAGAGCGCTTTGAACATCATGAGATTGAGCGCGAGCAGCTCTCAACCCGTGAGCGAATGGCTGATATTCTCGAAAAACTGAAAGGGGGGCATTTTGTTCCTTTCAGTCAGCTGTTTGCACCGGAGGAGGGTAAGCTGGGCGTTGTGGTCAGCTTTCTGGCGATACTGGAGCTGATCAAAGAGCGCTTACTTGACCTCGTTCAGCATGAGGTGCTCGGCGTGATACATGTAAAGTTGAGGGGGACGGATGAGCACGCCACCGCTTAAGAACATACTTGAAGCAGCCATGATGGCCGCCGGTGCCCCATTGTCTGTTGAGCGGATGAAAACCCTGTTTGCGGAGGGTATGGAGCCGACATCGTCTGAGCTTCTTGATGCGATAGTTGAATTGCGCAAAGACCTTCTCGGACGTGGAATCGAGGTGTCAGAGGTCGCTTCTGGCTTTCGTTTACAGGTTCGTAGCGACGCGGCTCCATTTGTTGCTCGTTTGTGGGAGGAGAAACCTCAGCGATATACGCGGGCTTTGCTTGAGACACTGGCCTTGATCGCGTACCGTCAGCCGGTTACTCGCGGCGACATTGAAGATGTCCGTGGGGTGGTGGTCAGCAGTTCGACAATTCGTACACTGCTGGAGCGTGATTGGGTTCGTGTTGTCGGGCACCGAGATGTGCCTGGCCGTCCGGCCATGTATGCCACTACGAAAGAGTTTTTAGACTATTTTGGCCTTCAGTCGCTGGAGGATCTGCCATCTTTAATGGAGATTCGCGAACTGGAAGACACCAGCCGCCGACTTGAGTTAGGCGATGATGCTGAGGCGCGACGGCCAACGCCTGATCGTTACGATTTTACCAGTGACGAAGAGCGCGAAGAGCGCGGTGCAGAAGTGCTCAGTCAGACGGAAGATGATCTGGCAGCCGCGTCGGCCCTGGTCGATAAAGTAGAAGACAACGTATTCGAACCGGTTGAAGGCAAGGTCGGTAAAGGCGAACCGCGTAAGGTCCGTGATCTGGGGCAGATATTGCAGCGACTCGAAGAACAACATTCTACTGCGGAGGAAACCGCGGTAGATCATGGTGAAACACAACGCAGTGGCGAACATGATGACGCTACTGCACAGGAAAAAGAATCTGACAATGAATGAGCGTATTCAGAAATTACTGTCACTGACGGGGGTCGCTTCTCGTCGGGAAGCCGAGCGCTGGATAGCAGATGGTCGCGTTACAGTGAATGGTGAGCGGGCCAAGCTCGGAGACAGAGCGGGGCGTAATGATGATATCCGCGTTGATGGGCGTGCGGTATCTGTTGAAGAAGCAGGGGTCAATACCCGTGTGATCGCCTACAACAAACCCGTAGGTGAAGTCTGTACTCGTGATGACCCTGAAGGTCGACCGACCGTTTTTGACCATCTGCCGAAAACAAAGAATGAGCGTTGGATCAATGTCGGCCGCCTCGACATCAATACCAGCGGTCTGTTGCTTTTTACCACCGACGGAGAGCTGGCGAATAAGCTGATGCACCCATCCAGTGGTGTCGACCGCGAGTATGCGGTGCGAGTTCGCGGTGATGTTGATCAGGACATGATTAACCGCCTGAAAGAGGGCGTACTACTCGAAGACGGCATGGCAAGCTTTACCGACGTTCGATATTTTGATGGTGAAGGTCAGAATAAGTGGTACCACGTTGTTCTCATGGAAGGCCGGAACCGCGAAGTGCGTCGCCTTTGGGAAAGCCAGGAAATTACAGTCAGTCGTCTGAAGCGTGTTCGTTATGGCTGTATCTTTATGCCTGCGAATGTTCCGGTTGGGACCTGGGTCGAGCTTGGGCAAAAAGAAGTGAACGATCTTTATGATCTGGTGGATCTGCGTCGTCGCACCGTGAAGAAGTTTGTCGGTAAAGAAAAAGAGCAGTATTTGCGTCAGATGCGCCGACAGAAAGTTCGCCAGACTGCGAGTCGCAGAAAGCGGTAATCACACCTGCGCAAATTGAAAAAGCCGTGCATTGCACGGCTTTTTTGTTGCGGCTTGATCGGGTTGGTCAGTGGCCGCTGCTCTCTTTACTAGCTTCTTTACTTGGCTCCTGGCCTGGCTCTTCGTTGGCGTTGCCCTGGCGCGTGTATTCGATATCAAGGTCGCTGATAACGCGATTACGGCCGCTGTCTTTGGCGACATACAGTGCGGTATCGGCCCGTGATACCAGTTCTTCTGTATCATCGCTTGGTTGTAGCGTTGCACAGCCAATGCTGGCGGTAACCTGCAGCTTATCTTTCTTACCTGCGAACGACAGTTGACCAATACCCATGCGCACACGTTCGGCAATACGCAAAGCACCGGACTGGTCTGCATTACTCAACATAATCAGAAATTCTTCGCCACCGTAGCGGAAGCACATGTCGGTCTGGCGAATGCAGCCGGTCATGGCTTTCACCGCTTCTTTCAGAACTTTATCACCCATGCTGTGACCAAATTCGTCGTTCACTTGCTTGAAGTGATCAAGATCGATCATCAGCACAGAGAGAGGCTGGTCGTGACGTTTAGAGAGTTCGACTTCACGGCTGAGTGTTTTGTCGAGTGCGACCCGGTTACCGGCACCTGTGAGAGGGTCCCTGAAGGCCGCGGCCAATGCCTCGTGATACCGAAGCGCATTGCGCAATGGGTATACCAGGGTTGTCATTAAGCCTTCAATATTAGCCAGTTCGTGTTCGCGGAAGCGAGTAGAGCGATGGAACGTCATATCACCCATGTAATCCTGTTGCGTCTGAAGTCGGTAGTTGGCGGTATGCAGGCTGTTTCGCCCAACCGCTAATGTTGTGTTGGTAGGCTCGTGATGAAACGTCAGGCCGTCGACCAGAACCGCCTGTTGAATTTCTTCGAGAAAAATCTCAAGTAACTGACTTAATTCGAGCGTGGTCTGCAATTTGCCAGACAGGCGTAACAGCACTTCAGGGCGGATATCCGGCCGGGGTGCCAGATCCCCGAAAGGTGTAATGACCTTGTCGTCTCGCAGTTCCGCTCTGCCATTCATTGGGCTGACCATGAGCTACCTCATACATTGGTGATATCAATGTGAGGTAATAAGCGATTTCTGTGCCAGTGTTTTAAAATCTTAAAAGTTGTTTTAAAACAAATGGTTATGAGATTTTTCAAGCATGGAGAAAATTTTACGCCAGTTCATTGACGAAAAAAGCGGCAAAATCGAGCCAAATTGATGACTAAGTTTGCCGCCGGAAGGATCTCGTTTACTTTGGCTGCGCGTCCAGGCTTTGTCCGTGTGTTCCAATCGACGCTGGGCTCATCAGGTGCAGGTACAGATCCATGATTTCTGAGGCCGGTTTGACCGTCGCAGGGTTCTCGGCAGGGTACGCTGAGGCACGCATCCCTGTTCGCGTCGCGCCGGGATTAATGCAGTTCACTCGGATATTGCTGGTGTTCTCAAGTTCTTGTGCAGCGACCTGCATGAGGCCCTCAGTCGCGAATTTAGAGACAGAATACGCGCCCCAATAGGCCCTGCCTTCACGTCCTACGCTGCTGGTGGTGTAGATTAAGGACGCGTCTGCGGGGGCTTCACGAAGTAGCGGAATCAGGTGTTTAGTTAGCAGAAACTGGCCGTTTACGTTGATTTTCATCACTTTCTGCCAGGTATCCCAGTGGTAGTTGTCGAGCATCGTACGTTGCCCCAGAACGGATGCGTTCAGGAGCGCACCGTCGAGGTGGCCGAAGTGGGTGCCGATGAGCTGAGCAAGTTCGATAAACAGGCTCTCGTCTTCTGACTCAAGATCAAACGGCAGTACGGCTGCCTGTGGCAGGCCTTCGGCCTCGATCAGGTCGTAGGTGTCGTTCAGTGCCTCTTCTGTGCGGCCGAGCAACAGAACGGTAGCACCCGCTCTGGCGTATGTCAGAGCGGCTTCGCGACCAATACCATAACCACCGCCTGTCACTAATATGACGCGATTCTTTAAGGTGTGCTCTTTATCTGCGGTCATTTTCTGTTTTCCGTTTGATTCTCTGATAAGTCATTGGGCTTCTGTGCGACAAGGGTGGCAACTGCCGGTCAGGCTTTGCCGCTCAGGAGGACCGTAATTTCATTGGGTTCACTGACATAATGATCAGCTTGCCAGGCCTGAGGATCTTGAGATTCCTCAATATAACCAAACAGTGCGGCAATACTGGTCATTCCAGCGGCTTTGGCAGCGTCGATATCGCGAATATGATCACCGACATACCAGCAGTTGGATGGATGCACATTCATCTGGGACGCGCATAGCAGCAGGCTATCTGGTGCTGGCTTGGTTCTCTCAACATCTTCCGGGCAAACGACGAACTCACATGCCAGTGGCATTCTTGCTAGTAAAAGGTCGGTATACAGACGTGGTTTATTGGTGACGATACCCCACGGAATGGAATTGCGCTGCAGTTCATTAAGGAGCGTAGTAAACCCAGGAAAGAGCTGCGCTTCCTTGCCCACGGTATTCTCATAGCGATCTAACAAGCGTTGACGATAGTTCTGGATATCCGGGTGGCTCCGCTCTATCTCCCAGGTCAGGCAGGCCAGCGCTACTCCACCGTTGCTTACCTGTTCGCGGATGACGCAATCAGTGAGGGCGGGCAGGCCTTCTTCTTGTCGTAGAGAGTTTACGACACTGAAAAAATCTAAGGCGGTATCGACCAGGGTACCGTCAAGATCAAACAGTACTGCTTCCGGTGTCATACTTCTTCCCGGCGGGTCGCAACGAGATAGTTTACGTCTACATCCTGATCTTTGAGGCTGTACTCCTGCGTGATCGGATTGTAGATCATGCCCGTCATATCAAGTACCGAGAGGTCTGCGGCCCGGCACCAGCGTGTCAGTTCGCTGGGTTTGATGAACTTGTCGTAGTCGTGCGTTCCTGCAGGAAGCATACGCATGATGTATTCAGCCCCAATGATGGCCATGGCGTACGCTTTCGGATTCCGGTTAATGGTTGAGAAGAACACCATGCCGCCGGGTTTTACCAGTTTATAGCAGGCCCGAATAATAGAAGCAGGGTCTGGCACGTGCTCGAGCATTTCAAGGCAGGTTACGATGTCGAACGCGGCTGGCATTTCGTCGGCGAGCTGCTCCACAGGTATTTGCTGGTACTTCACAGTGACACCGCTCTCAAGCGCATGCAGTTTAGCGATATTGAGAGGGGCTTCTCCCATATCAATGCCGGTTACGTCTGCGCCGCGTTGCGCCATGGCTTCACTGAGGATGCCGCCGCCGCAGCCGACATCGAGTACTTTTTTACCAGCGAGAGATGTGTGACGGTCAATGTAATTGGTTCGCAGCGGGTTAATGTCATGGAGAGGTTTGAACTCACTCTCACGATCCCACCAACGGGAGGCGAGGGCCTCAAACTTGGCGACTTCAGCACGATCTACATTCAGTTTTTTTAGTTCAGTCATAAGGTGTCCGCTGTTCTGTTCCGCTTTTAGACTCTGGTCTGTTGTGCCTTTCGTGACAACCGGTCAGGGGTAAATCTTGCTTTGCCACAGTCGTGTATTTTCGAGTATCTGGCTGGCGTCGATGGATGTCAGTTCACCCTTACTCAGTCGAGCTTTACCTGCCACCCATACGTATTCCGTGTAACGGCTGCTGTCGGTATAGACAAGCTGTGACGCGGGATCGTACATCGGGCTTTGCGTGAGTTCGCTCATACGCACCGCCTGCAGGTCGGCGTACTTGTTAAGCTCGATTGAGCCTGTCAGCTCATCAATGCCAAGTGCTCTGGCACTGCCGATGGTTGCCATTTTCAGAGCAGCCATGGCGGGAAGGGAGGCCGCGTCGTTTGCGACCGCCTTTGCCAGCATGGCTGCTGTTTTCATTTCACCCTGAATATTCAGGTCATTGTTGCTGGCGGCACCGTCTGTACCGATACCTACGTTGACCCCTTCGTTCAGTAGGGTTCCGACGGGGCAAAATCCGCTGGCCAGTTTCAAATTTGATTCCGGGCAGTGAACAACACTGGCTCCGGTTTGTCTGAGAATGTCGATATCGATTTCGTCTATCTGAGTCATGTGCACGCAGCTGACACTTTCGTTAAGGAAGCCCAGCTCGGCCAGTCTTTGGGTCGGACGCATCCCCCGTTCTTCAATGCTCTGGCTTACTTCGAATCCGGTCTCATGAAGGTGAATCTGAACAGGCATCTGCAGTTGGCTGGCGGTGGTTGCGATCTCTTTCAGGGGCTCGTCTGAGACTGTGTAGGGGGCGTGTGGACCAATGCCTACATGGGCCAGCGGTTGGTGGCGGTACTTGCTGTGAACATCCAGAGTTTTGCGAATATATTCGTCGGCGTTCTGAGCAAAGTTTGTCGGAAAATCCAGCACTGGCGTGAGGCTGACGGTTCTTATGCCGGCATCAATCGCTGCCTCTATGCTGTCGCCCGAGTAGAAATACATGTCGGCGAAGGTTGTCGTGCCGCAGCGTAGCATTTCTGCAATGGCAAGTTGGGTGCCCTGGTAAACGAAGTCACCACTGACCCACTGCGCTTCCGCCGGCCAGATGTGATCCTGAAGCCACGTCATAAGAGGCCGGTCGTCGGCCAGACCACGAAACAGAGACATGGCTGCATGTCCGTGAGCATTGATGTAACCGGGCAGAAGTACATGCTCTTCAAGCTTTATGTGCTCTTTTACTTCCGGGCCCAGCTCGCTCTGGGGTTGAAGCCCGACAATCCGACCGTCGGTGATGTACACCGAGTAGTTTTCGAACACTTCGTTGTTGTCGCCAAGGGGCAGTACCCAGCGAGCATCAATACGCAGATCAGCCTGCATGGTGCTTCCTCTTTCGCTTTGCCCGCGATTATAGCGAATGCAGTGGGCTGGGTGCGAATTGTTCCGCAGGGCTGGCTGTTAATTGAACAGTAGGGAACGTCTGTTCAGAAGCGAAAACGCCTCAGAGGGCCATTCAGGAGCTCTCATTAGGTATCAGCTCGATTTGTGGTATGATCGCAACCCTTGTTTGTCGCTCTGTGAGCGGCAACTCCATTCAAAGGAAATCCGCCGTTGGCGGGAGAGAGTACAGGCCCGAGTTTATATGAGTGACTTAGCCAAAGAAGTTCTGCCAATTAATATTGAAGACGAGCTGCAGCAATCGTACCTGGATTATGCGATGAGCGTAATTGTGGGTCGGGCACTGCCTGATGTCAGAGATGGCCTTAAGCCTGTACACCGCCGAGTGTTGCACGCTATGAACATTCTCGGTAACGACTGGAATAAGCCTTACAAAAAATCAGCACGTGTTGTTGGTGATGTGATCGGTAAGTATCACCCGCACGGTGATTCTGCGGTTTATGACACGATTGTCCGCATGGCTCAGGACTTCTCAATGCGCTACACCCTGGTCGATGGACAGGGTAACTTCGGCTCAGTCGATGGTGACTCTGCTGCGGCGATGCGTTACACGGAAATCCGAATGGAGAAGATCAGTCATGACATGCTGGCTGATATCGATAAAGAGACCGTTGACTGGGTGCCGAACTACGATGGTACCGAGCAGATTCCTGAAGTACTTCCTACCCGTATTCCGAACCTGCTGGTAAATGGTTCGTCGGGTATTGCTGTCGGTATGGCGACGAACATTCCGCCTCATAACCTGACGGAAGTACTGAATGGCTGCCTCGCCTTAATTGATGATCCAAATCTGACCGTCGATGACCTGATGGAGTACATCCCAGGGCCGGATTTCCCAACGGCGGCATTTATCAACGGCCGTGATGGTATCGTTGACGCATACCGAACGGGACGAGGTCGTATTTATCTTCGTGCTCGTCATCAGTTTGAAGAAGACGAGAGGAACGGCAAAGTTTCCATCGTTTTCACTGAAATTCCCTACATGGTCAACAAAGCTCGACTGATCGAAAAGATCGCTGAGCTGGTTAAAGACAAGAAGATAGAAGGCATCACTGAGCTGCGTGATGAGTCTGATAAAGATGGTATGCGGATCGTTGTTGAACTACGCCGCGGTGAAATGCCAGAGGTTGTGCTGAACAACCTGTTTGCTCAGACCCAATTGCAGGGTGTTTTCGGTATCAACACCGTTGCCCTGGTCGATGGCCAGCCTAAGACTTTGAACCTTAAGCAACTGCTTGATGCGTTTGTTAAGCACCGCCGTGAAGTTGTTACAAGACGCACAATTTACGATCTGCGCAAAGCGCGTGAACGTGGCCATATTCTCGAAGGTCTTGCTCTGGCTCTGGCTAATATTGATCCGGTTATTGAGTTGATCAAGAAGTCGCCAACAGCAGCTGAAGCGAAAGAAAGCTTGATTGCGGCGGCATGGGCACCAGGCGATGTACTGGATATGCTGGAGCGCGCAGGGGAAGACGCTTGTCGCCCTGATGATCTGCCAGAAGAGTACGGTTTCCGTGATGGTAAATATCACCTGTCACCGGTTCAGGCTCAGGCAATCCTTGATTTGCGCCTGCAGAAGCTGACTGGCCTTGAACATGAAAAACTGATTGCTGAGTATCAGCTGAAGCTCGAAGAAATTGCTGAATATCTAGAAATTCTTGGTAGTGCCGAGCGCCTGATGGAAGTGATTCGCGAAGAGCTTGAGTTGATCCGCGAAGAATATGGAGATGAGCGTCGTACAGAGATCATTGCACAAAAACGTGATCTGACGATGGCTGACCTCATTCCTGAGGAAACTCTGGTTCTGACGCTATCACACACCGGTTATGCGAAGACTCAGCCGATGGATGCCTATCAGGCACAGAAGCGTGGCGGTAAAGGTAAGTCGGCGACGTCGATGAAGGATGAAGACTTCATTGAGCATCTTTTGGTTGTTAACAGCCATGACACGGTTCTCTGTTTTACAGACGCTGGTAAAGTGTACTGGTTGACGGTCTACGATATCCCTCAGGCTAGCCGCAACTCTCGTGGTCGTCCTATTGTGAATGTACTCAACTTGTCTTCTGAAGGTGAGCGCATTACTGCAATTCTACCAGTGGAAGAATACCGTGATGACCTGTACGTATTTATGGCCACAGCTCGCGGCACGGTTAAGAAAACCACGTTGGATCAATTCAGTCGACCACGCTCATCCGGCCTGATTGCCTGTGAATTGGACGAAAACGATTGGCTGGTTGGCGTAGCTATTACCGACGGCCAGCAAGACATCCTGATGCTGAGTGATGCTGGTAAAGCCGTGCGCTTTAAAGAGTCGGATGTCCGTGCCATGGGCCGTACAGCACGTGGTGTACGTGGTATCAAACTGGCTGAAGATCAGCGAGTGATTTCGCTGATTGTGCCAGAAGAAAACGGCACTATCCTTACCGCATCTCAGCGTGGCTTCGGTAAACGTACAAATGTAGAAGAGTTCCCCACCAAAGGGCGTGGCACTCAGGGGGTCATCGCTATGGTCACTAGCGAGCGCAATGGCGCGCTCGTAGGTGCCGTTCAGGTGTTCGACGGCGATGAAGTAATGCTCGTCAGTGATCGTGGCACGCTTGTCAGAACCCGTGTCGATGAGGTCTCCGTGCTTGGGCGTAACACCCAGGGTGTTACGCTCATTAAAGTATCTGAAAAAGAGAAGCTTGTTGGTGTCGAGCGCATCTGTGATGAAGACGAAGCTGATCTTCTTGAAGGAGAGCAAGTGGACTCTGCGAATGGCGTTGATTCTGACGGGGAAGAAACTGAATGACTGAACACATGAATCATCAGCCACACGACGACGAGATCGACTTGTTCGATCTTATCGATGATATTCGTGATAAATGGTACTGGCTGCTTGGTAGTCTCGTTGTGGGTGTTGCTTTGGCTATCGCGTACGCGATGACGGCAACCCCTCAATACCAGACCGAAGCAACCATTACCGAAGCGGCGCCTTCAGAACTGCTTCCATTTAATCAGCCTGCATTGCGTAACAAGCTGACTCTCGCGGCATCCTTCAAAGGTACTCAGGGTCAAGGCGCGGGAGATGAGCCCGTTACCTTAACGGATGAAGCGGTTTTTGAGCTGGACGCTGAATCAGCGTTTGCCAGTGCCCGGTCAGTATTGCGCTCGGCCTCCACAAGAAAGGCTTTCTATAATTTTTTATTAAGCCAGGCGAATGATGAGTTACTAGCACTGATATCCTCTCCAATGCTTACTGACGAACAGAATCTGGCTAATTTTTTAAAACGTTTCTCTTTTAATGATCCAGGCAAAAACGACTCGGATACTTATCTGGTCATCAAGTTCGAACTTCACAGCAGTGCTGAACTGTCACGCGATGTTCTGAACAATTACATTGCCTATGCGTTAATTCTGCATGAGGAACGTTTGAAGAATGAATTTGAGCGCAAGGTGCATGCTGAGCTGGAGCTGTATCAGACATGGGTTGATAACTTCAGACGAGTTTATGAGTCAGAAAAAGCACGCCAGATAGCCCGACTTGAAGAGGCCGCGCAAATCGCTGCGAGCATTGGCCAGAAAAAACCGTTTTACAATACAAACGATGTCGTTGTAAGCAGCGAGCCACCCTTGTATATGATGGGTGAGCAGGCTCTCCGTCAGGAAGCTGAGTTATTGCGTAAACGTTCAGACTCTGCATCTGAGGATATTTTTGTATCGGGTCTTTCGATGCTAAAAAACTATATATCTACGCTCGAAAGTATAGAAGTTGACTGGTCAAACGTTGAATTGGTCGAGCTTGATCAACCTGCGTTGTTGCCTTTAAAACCTGCTAAACCTAGAAAGCTTCTTGTGATAGCGCTGGGAGCTGTGGGTGGCATTATGTTTGGTCTTCTGGCAGCTCTGATTGCTGCGGCATCCGCCCGACATCTGAGACGTAACGAACGCAACCCTTTGCATTTTTAAGTGTGTAGATAACTATGAGTCGTATTTTTAATTTCTGTGCCGGGCCGGCTGCTTTACCTACTGCTGTGCTGGAACGTGCTGGGGCTGAGTTGGCAGACTGGCATGGCAAAGGCATGTCTATCATGGAGATGAGCCACCGCAGTAAAGAGTTCGTTGGTGTTGCTGATAAAGCCGAGCAGGACCTCCGGGATCTAATGCATATTCCGGATAACTACAAAGTTCTTTTTATGCAGGGCGGAGCCAGTAGCCAGTTCGCTATGGTGCCTATTAACCTTTTACGCGGTAAGAGCTCTGCTGACTACATTAACACCGGGCAGTGGTCGTCTAAGGCGATCAAAGAAGCGAAAAACTTCTGTACGGTGAATGTAGTGGCTTCAACGGAAGATAATAACTTTACTTCTGCACCTCAACAGTCCGAACTGAAACTCAATCCTGATGCGGCGTACGTGCATTACACGCCGAACGAAACCATTGGTGGCGTCGAGTTTGACTATATCCCAGACACGGGTGATGTGCCTTTGGTGGCGGATTATTCCTCGTCCATTCTTTCCGAAAAAATCGATGTGTCGAAGTTCGGACTGATCTACGCGGGTGCTCAGAAAAACATCGGTCCTGCTGGTCTATGTGTCGTTATTGTTCGTGAGGACTTGCTGGGTGATGTTATTGCCGGTACGCCGACGATGTTCGACTACAAAGTGGCTGCCGATAATGCATCTATGTACAACACGCCACCGACTTACAGTTGGTATCTGGCTGGTCTGGTATTCGCCTGGCTTAAGGAACAGGGCGGTGTTGAAGGCATGGCCGAGATTAATCAGCGTAAAGCAGACAAGCTCTACGGTTTTATTGATGCTAATGACTTTTATGCAAACCCGGTTGCTGTGAATAATCGCTCACGTATGAATGTTCCGTTTACGCTTGCGGATGGTGCCCTTGATAAGGTGTTTCTTGAAGAGAGCGAGCAGGCGGGGCTGATGAATCTGGCTGGTCATCGCAGTGTTGGCGGTATGCGTGCCAGCATTTATAACGCAGTACCTGAAGAAGGTGTGGACGCATTGATTGCGTTCATGTCTGACTTCGCTAAACGTCACGGGCAACAGGTCTGATCATGAATGAAGCACAGGAACTGGATAAGCTGCGCCATAAGATCGACTCGCTGGATAAGCAGATTCAGGATCTGATTAATCAGCGTGCACAGTGTGCTCAGGATGTCGCTGAAGTAAAACAGAAGTACGCATCTCCGGGTGAGAAAGTTGTCTTTTATCGGCCTGAACGAGAAGCTCAGGTATTGCGGAAAGTGATGGAGCGCAATGGCGGCCCTCTTGGTGATGAGTCGATGGCCCGGCTGTTTCGTGAAATCATGTCGCAATGCCTGGCATTAGAAGAGCCTCTGCAGGTTGCCTATCTTGGCCCTGAGGGCACCTTCACACAGCAGGCGGCAGTCAAGCATTTTGGTCATGCTGTTAATTGCGAAGGACAGGTCTCTATTGCCGATGTATTCCGCGAAGTGGCGAGTGGCGCGGCGAACTATGGTGTCGTTCCTGTAGAGAACTCGACCGAAGGTGTTGTTACCCACACGCTGGATAGTTTCTACGATTCCAACTTGCATATCTGCGGTGAAGTTACGTTGCGTATTCATCACCACTTGTTGGTGAAAAGCGAAGACCAGCAGATTACGCGAGTATACTCTCATGCCCAGTCTCTGGGGCAGTGTCGGCGCTGGCTTGATCAGAATTTCCCCGCAAGCGTCGAGCGTATCGCTGTGAACTCAAACGCTGAAGCGGCGAGACGTGCGGCTGCAGAAGAAGGCGCAGCTGCGATTGCAGGTGAAGCGGCGGCGGAGCTTTATGAGCTTGTGACTCTCCATGCCAATATCGAAGATCGCCCGGACAATACGACGCGTTTTCTTATTATTGGTCGTCAGGAGACGGGGCCTAGCGGCGATGATAAAACATCGATTATGGTTTCGAGCAGGAATCAGCCGGGCGCTTTGTATCAGGTACTCGCTCCCTTTCATGAGGCTGATGTCAGTCTGACGCGCATTGAGACCCGTCCTGATCCTTCTGGTACCTGGAATTATCTTTTCTTTATTGATTTTGAAGGCCACTGCGACGATGAAGTGATTTCTCCATTGTTGCAACGACTGCGTGATGTGGCGACAGATTACAAGTGGCTCGGTTCTTATCCTAAAGCCGTGCTTTGAGGTGAATGATGGCAATTAATTTTTCTGAACTCGCAGTTGAAGGGGTTCGTTCTCTGAAGCCCTATCAGCCAGGCAAGCCCATTGATGAGCTTGCGCGTGAGCTTGGTCTGAATGAATCAGATATCGTTAAATTGGCGAGCAATGAAAACCCTATGGGGCCAAGCCCGGCTGCGCTGGAGGCAATTCGCCAGGAAACCGCGGAATTGCACCGATATCCAGATGGTGCAGGCTTTGTTCTGAAGAAGACTCTCAGCGATAAACTGAATATTCGTTCCGAGCAAATTACATTAGGCAACGGTTCCAGTGATATTCTGGATTTCATTGTTCGCGTGTTTGTTAACGACGGCGACAACGTTGTTGTTTCTCAGCATGCATTTGCAATTTACGGTCTCGTCGCCCGGACGGTCGGTGCAGAATGCATTGCCGTGCCTGCAAAGGATTTCGGCCACGATCTTGAAGCCATGCTGGGTGCGATTAATGATCGTACCCGTATCGTATTTGTGACAAACCCGAATAATCCGACAGGAACCTGGAACACTCAGAACGAAGTTGTTGAGTTTCTGAATAGAGTGCCAGATAACGTAGTCGTTCTGTTAGACGAAGCGTATTTCGAGTACGTCGATGAGGCAGATTATCCAAATGGTCTTGAGCTTCTGGATCAATATCCGAACCTTGTCGTTACGCGTACGTTTTCGAAAGCATACGGCCTGGCATCTCTTCGAGTAGGGTTTGGGGTTTCCAGCCCAGAGCTGGCAGATTTGATGAATCGGGTTCGTCCGCCATTTAACGTTGATTCATTTGCTTTAGCAGCTGCAAATGCGGCGATGCTTGATGAAGATTATGTTCGGGAGAGTGTTGTTCTCAATAATCGGGGTATGACCTACCTGACGTCTGCGTTCGATGAGCTCGGTCTTTCTTTTATTCCTTCTGTGGGTAATTTTATCAGCTTTCGGGTCCCTGAAAGTGTCAGTGCCATGGATGTGTATTCCGGTTTGCTGAAGCTGGGCGTTATCGTTCGTCCGTTGGCAAATTATGAGATGCCTCAGTATCTGCGTGTCTCAATCGGTACAGAAGCAGAAAATGAAACATTCGTACGTGCGTTGAAAAAGGTGCTGGCTTGAGTGGCAAGCTGCTGATTCCTCGTGTTGCGGTCATCGGACTTGGACTGATTGGCTGTTCCTGGATTAAGGGGCTTCGTGTGCGAGGCTGCCTGGAAGAGGTTCGTGGGTATGACCGTAACCTTGACTCCATGCAATTGGCGTTATCAGAGGGCCTGATTGACGCATACAGTGAAAATATCGCTGATGTTGTCAGGGATGCTGATCTGATTATCATCTCTGTGCCTATCATGGCGGTGAAGAGTGTACTTGAGTCGGTGCGGGATCACGTTTCTGAATCAGCTGTACTGACTGATGTAGGTTCAGTAAAAGGGGCGGTGGCCTCTGACGTGGCAGCGGTCTTAGGCGCAAATTTCTCGCGTTTTGTATTAGGTCATCCCATTGCAGGCTCAGAAAAGAGCGGGGTGATGGCCGCCAACGAAAATCTTTATGTTCATCATAAGGTCATTATTACTCCTCAGGATCATACCGATAAAGAGGCGCTGGCTCTGGTGAGACGTGCCTGGCAGGCTGTTGGTGCGGATCTGGAACATATGTCGGTGGATCATCATGATGAGGTGTTAGCGGCAACCAGTCATTTGCCTCATCTACTGGCGTATTCCTTGGTTGATACACTGGCCAACAGTCATGAAAATAAAGAAATTTTTAATTACGCAGCGGGTGGTTTCCGTGACTTTACCCGTATTGCTGCCAGCAGCCCGGTCATGTGGCGCGATATTTTTGCTGCCAACAAAGACCACTTACTGAAGACGCTTGACCTCTTCAGTCACGACCTTTCTTCTTTACGAGCTGCGGTTGAGCAAGGTGACGCTACCACTCTGATGGGTGTGCTGACCCGAGCGAAAGCGGCTCGAGATCACTTTTCTAAAATACTTGCCCGCCGGGCCTACGTTGAACCTATGAAAACAGCTTCTATTTCTTATATTGCCAATCCGGGTAAAGCCCTTTCGGGGAGCTTCCGAGTACCGGGAGATAAATCCATTTCTCACCGTTCTATTATGCTGGGGTCGCTGGCAAATGGGACGACCGAGGTCACAGGCTTCCTTGAAGGCGAAGACAGTCTGGCGACACTGCAGGCATTTCGCGATATGGGCGTGGTCATCGAAGGCCCACATCGTGGCCGCGTTACCATCCATGGTGTCGGGTTGCACGGTCTGCAGTCGCCCCCTAATGCGCTTTATCTGGGTAATTCAGGAACGTCAATGCGCTTGCTGGCAGGGCTCATGGCTGGGCAATCATTTGATGTTGAGATGAGCGGTGATGAATCTCTCTCCAAGCGTCCTATGGGACGAGTTGCGGATCCATTGGCTCTCATGGGAGCAATTGTGGATACGGCTGAGGGTGGTCGCCCGCCATTGAAGGTCAAGGGTGGCAGTGCCCTGAAAGGTATTCACTACGATCTTCCTATGGCGAGTGCTCAGGTTAAAAGCTGTGTCTTGCTGGCAGGCCTGTATGCGGAAGGTGAAACTTCGATCACTGAACCAGCACCAACACGCGATCATACAGAGCGCATGCTGCGTGGCTTTGGCTACGACGTTACGGTTGAAGGAAGCAAGGTTACGCTGCGCTCTGGTGGAGAGCTGACGGCTACTGAAATTGATGTCCCTTCTGATATTTCTTCAGCAGCCTTCTTTATGGTGGGCGCGAGTATTATGCCGGGCTCTGATATCACGCTTGAGCATGTCGGTATCAACCCGACGCGTATCGGCGTGATTAATATTCTGCGTGCCATGGGCGGCAATATTGTTGTGCTGAATGAGCGCGAAGTGGGCGGCGAGCCGGTCGCTGATATCCGCATACGCAGTGCTCAACTAAAAGGTATTCACATTCCGGAAGATCAGGTGCCTCTGGCCATTGACGAATTCCCCGCAATCTTTGTCGCTGCGGCCTGCGCTGAAGGTGAGACAGTTCTCACTGGTGCTGAGGAATTACGTGTAAAAGAGAGTGACCGCATTCAGGCGATGGTTGATGGTCTGGTAACTTTGGGCGTCAACGCAGTTGGCACAGAGGATGGGGCAGTCATTCAGGGCTTCGGTGCTGAAGGTAAGTTTGGTGGTGGCGAGATTGACAGTCAGCACGATCATCGTATTGCCATGAGCTTCGCAATGGCTTCGCTGCGAGGCTCTGCACCTATCGTCATTCGTGATTGTGCAAACGTTGCGACTTCTTTCCCGAGCTTTGTCGAGCTATCAACTAACGCTGGTCTGGAGTTGGTCGTTGAAGGTGGTGACGGTGAGTAAGTCAGCTGAACTGCCTGTTGTTATTACTGTTGATGGTCCTTCCGGTGCGGGTAAGGGCACAGTATGTGCGATTCTGGCTGAAGCCTTGGGCTGGCACTTGCTTGATAGCGGTGCTCTGTACCGTATTACCGGGCTGGCTTCAGACCGCAAAGGCATCGCTCTGAATAGCGAAGACGAAGTTGCTGACGTCGCTGCACATCTTGATGTTCGTTTTATTCCAACCGGAACAGGCGTGCAGGTGATTCTCGAAGGCGATGATGTCACCACCACGATCCGGACCGAAGAGGTTGGTAGCCTTGCTTCGCAGGTTGCTGCGTTGCCAAAAGTCCGTGACGCTCTGCTACAGCGTCAACGTGACTTCCGTCAGGCGCCGGGCTTGATAGCAGATGGCCGTGATATGGGAACGGTTGTGTTTACTGATGCTCAGATTAAAGTCTTCCTGACAGCCTCTGCTGAAGAGCGAGGTCAGCGTCGCTACAAACAGTTGACTGAAAAGGGGATTGATGCTAGTTTGCCCGCCCTTATCGAAGACATCCGGGTTCGCGATGAACGTGACAGCAACAGAGCCGTCGCCCCATTGCGCCCAGCGAGTGACGCGACAGTGATTGACAGTACCTCTCTTTCTATTGAGGAAGTACGTGAAAACATCCTATCGCTGGTCCGCCAGGCAGGACTGATCTGAGATTAAAACCTCTGTATCTGCCAGCTTCCCGAAGGAAGTCGGTACAGAGCGTTTTATTATTAACTAACCCCAGATGCTGGCAGTCTGGTCAGCGCGAACTGCGGATAGCAGCGCGTTTTATGAGACAGGTGTATATACATGAGCGAAAGCTTTGCTGATCTATTTGAAGAATCCCTTAAAGAACTGGACATGCAGCCGGGTTCAATTGTTGCTGGTACCGTTGTTGATATCGACAGCGACTGGGTAACCGTTAACTCAGGCCTGAAGTCGGAAGCTGTTATTCCGCGCAGCCAGTTCCTGAATGACAAAGGCGAACTGGAAGTTGCTGTTGGCGACGAAACCTTCGTCTCACTGGAAGCTGTTGAAGATGGCTTCGGTGAAACCAAACTGTCTCGTGAAAAAGCTAAGCGCGCTGAAAGCTGGAAAGAGCTGGAAAAAGCTTTCGAAGCTGATGAAATGGTTACTGGTGTTATCAACGGTAAGGTCAAAGGTGGCTTCACTGTTGAACTGAAAAACATCCGTGCGTTCCTGCCAGGCTCTCTGGTTGACGTTCGTCCAGTACGCGACACCGCGCACCTGGAAGGCAAAGAACTCGAATTCAAAGTGATCAAGCTCGATGCTAAGCGCAACAACGTTGTTGTTTCTCGTCGTGCCGTTCTCGAAGCTGCTAACAGCCAGGAACGTGAAGAGCTGCTGGCTAACCTGCAGGAAGGTCAGTCTGTTAAAGGTATCGTTAAGAACCTGACCGACTACGGTGCATTCGTAGATCTGGGCGGTGTTGACGGCCTGCTGCACATTACTGACATGGCTTGGAAGCGTATCAAGCACCCAAGCGAAATCGTTGCTGTTGGTGACGAAATCGACGTTAAAGTACTGAAGTTCGACCGTGAGCGTAACCGCGTGTCACTGGGTCTGAAGCAGCTGGGTGATGACCCATGGGTGAACATCAATGACCGTTACCCAGAAAACGCTCGTGTTAAAGCACGCGTTACTAACCTGACTGACTACGGCTGCTTCGCTGAGCTGGAAGAAGGTGTTGAAGGTCTGGTCCACGTTTCTGAAATGGACTGGACTAACAAGAACATCCACCCAAGCAAAGTTGTTCAGGTTGGCGACGAAGTAGAAGTGATGATTCTGGACATCGATGAAGAACGTCGTCGTATCTCTCTGGGTATCAAGCAGTGCACCATGAACCCATGGGAAGAGTTCGGTACCAAGTTCAATAAAGGCGACAAGATCGCAGGTAAGATCAAGTCAATCACTGACTTTGGTATCTTCATCGGTCTGGACGGCGGCATTGATGGTCTGGTTCACCTGTCTGATATCTCTTGGAACGATACTGGTGAAGATGCCGTTCGTAACTATAAGAAAGGCGATGAGCTGGAAACCGTTATCCTGTCAATCGATCCAGAGCGTGAGCGTATCTCTCTGGGCGTGAAGCAGTTGGAAAGCGATCCGTTCTCAGAGTTCGTATCTGAAAACGACAAAGGCACTATCGTTACTGGTAAGGTGATCGCAGTTGACGCGAAAGCAGCGACTGTTGAAATTGCTGAAGGTGTTGAGGCAACCCTGCGCGCTTCAGAAATCAGCCAGGACAAAGTTGAAGATGCACGTAATGCACTGAACGAAGGCGACAGCATTGAAGCTGCAATCACCTCCGTTGATCGCAAGAACCGCACCATTAGCCTGTCTGTTAAGGCGAAAGACTCAGTAGCTGATAAAGAAGCTCTGAAAGAGCAGCGTGCGAAAGCAGAAGCTGAAATGACAGGTCCTACCACTATTGGTGACCTGCTGAAAGAGCAGCTTCGCGGCAAGGAGTAATCCTTAACGCTAGCAAAGAAACCCGCTTCGGCGGGTTTTTTTGTGCCTGAAAACAATGGATTGCCCACAATTGACCGTTTCTTGGGCTTGTAGCTTGCAAAACTCATCGGCTAACTGCATGATTTAACTGGAATTATCCAAAAGCTTCGTTCTCAAGGAGGGAATGCAGTGACGAAATCCGAGTTAATAGAGAGAATCGTCAGTCGCCAGCCGCAGTTGTCGGCCAAAGATGTCGAGCTGGCGGTTAAGACGTTGCTGGATCATATGTCTCAGACTTTGTCCTCTGGAGACCGTATCGAAATACGGGGCTTCGGCAGTTTCTCGCTCCATTACAGAGCTCCACGCGTTGGCCGTAACCCAAAAACGGGTGAAACAGTTGAATTGCAGGGGAAGTTTGTACCCCATTTCAAACCGGGTAAAGAATTGCGTGATCAGGTGAATGACAGTATGCCTGCATAAGTTCCGGATCTGAGGAATTAATCGGTTTAAGCCGACTCGAATACTGACATTGAACGAAGTACCCATCGACCATGCTGTCTGCTGAACTGTTCGACACCGCACTCTTATATATCCTGCTACTTGCCGCAGTAGCGTTGGGTTGGACCCTTGGCTATCGCTACGCCCAGCAGGGCAAGAAAGTAAACTACCCCGATTGGATCCCCTCCGTAGACTACCTGCTTGCCGAGAGCAATGATGCCGCCCTTGAGAAACTCATCAAAATAGATCAGATGGATGATGAGTCTATCGATCTGCTGCTTAAGCTTGGTAAGAGTCTCAGAGACAAAGGTGAGCTAGACAGGGCAATGCACCTGCACCAGAAGCTTTTTGCTCGTGCTGATCTTGAGCGCAGTGCCTTATATGCAATTCAGTTCGAACTGGCTTGTGACTACTCGGCGGCCGGATTGCTCGATCGCGCTGAGCGCATATTACGAGAGTTACTTGCAGCGAAAGGGCGAAGCTCAGATCGAGCAGCGACTCTGTTGATAGAGCTCCTCGAAGAAGAGGGGGAGTGGAGTAATATTCTTGAGCTCTACAAAGACAAAAAGCTACCGTCGACTGCTCGCCTGAATCGCCGTGTTTCTCATGCGGCCTGTGAACTGGCAGAGAGAGCACTTAAAAAGTCTGACTTCCTTGAGGTTCAGCAGTTATGTAAGCAAGCGCTGAAGATTGACTCTGCCTGCGCACGCGCTTACGTCGTTCAGGGCGATCTTGCGTTCGGTCAGAGCGAACATCGGGAAGCTGTCCGCTGTTACCTCAAGGCGGCAGAGATTGATGAAAGCAGTGTTGTTAGTGTTGTTGAGCGAATGACCGAAGCGTTCAGCGTAAGTGGCGATAAAGAGGGGCTGAAAACGCATCTTCACGATCAGTGGGCCAGGACCGGGTACGTACCTGCGCTGATGGCGTCTATGGGGGTTGTTGTTACACAGGGCACTCCCGAAGAAGCAGTAAGCAGAATTCTTGATGAACTCAGGTTGCGCCCGTCAAATCAGGGGTTTCTGGCACTCGCCGAGCTCATCGTTACGCAGCGTCAGCAGCTCGACAAGTCGCAGTTGTTACAGCTCTATGATATTCTCCGCGGCATCGTTGCAGCCGAACCAAAATTCGTCTGCTCAAATTGCGGATTTAAGGCGAAGGAACCGCATTGGCGCTGCCCGAGTTGTAAAGACTGGGCAAGCATAAGACCATTCGTACCATCGCCTGCTCAGAAAAAGCCAGACTTATGACCACAACTTCACCTATTGTCGTCGCCCTCGACTTCCCCGATATGAAACAGGCACTGGCGATGGCAGATCAACTCGATCCGTCCTTATGTCGTGTCAAAGTAGGGAAGGAGCTGTATACCGCTACTGGCCCTGCCATCCTCGAAGAACTTTACAAGCGAAGCTACGAAGTATTTCTTGATCTGAAGTTCCACGATATTCCCAATACCTGCGCCAAAGCCGTAGGCGTTGCTGCAGACCTGGGAGTATGGATGGTGAATGTTCATGCCTCTGGTGGCCAGCGAATGATGGAAGCTGCCCGTAACGAACTCGAAAAGAAATCGCACAAGCCGCTGCTTATTGGAGTAACGGTTCTTACCTCAATGGAGCAAAGCGATCTTGCCGGTATTGGTTTGGATATCCAGCCTATGGTGCAAGTAGAACGACTCGCTAAGTTAGCTCAAGCATCTGGACTTGATGGTGTGGTGTGCTCCGCACGGGAAGTCGGGTTGATTCGAGATGTCTGCGGTAAAGACTTTCTGACGGTGACGCCTGGGATTCGGCCTGAGGGTTCGGATATTGGCGATCAGAAGCGTGTGATGACGCCGAAGCAGGCGGTTGAGGCGGGTGTGGATTATATGGTGATTGGGAGGCCGGTTACTCAGGGCCAATACCCTCAAGAGAGCCTGGTTTCGATCTTTGAAACGCTGTAATCGGCGTTATATATCTTATAGGGTGTCATCGCTAGCAAGCTGATAATTTGCCAAGCATCAGATAATCAGAAGTAATTAGTTTTAAGCGGTTTTGACCAAATTCTTGGGTTTTGATCATGAAAATATTAGTGACAGGTGGTGCAGGCTTTATTGGCTCTGCCGTTATAAGGTACATAATAAATAGCACTGATGACTCTGTTGTTAACGTCGACAAATTAACATATGCAGGTAATCTCGATAACTTGAAAGGAGTCAGTAGTTCCGAGAGGTATGCCTTTGAAAAGGTAGATATTTGCGATCTCCCTGAACTTGAGAGAGTGTTTGATCAGCACAAACCCGATGCCGTTATGCACTTGGCAGCGGAAAGCCATGTTGACCGCTCTATTGAGGGACCTGCTGCCTTTATTGAAACGAACATCGTAGGTACCTGCAACCTGCTTGAGGTGGCTAGGGCGTACTGGTCGAAGCTCCCTGAAACGCAGAAGAACTCATTCCGGTTTCATCACGTTAGTACTGACGAAGTTTATGGTGACCTGCCACACCCGTTAGAGGAAGCGAATGCTTGTCAACGTCTTTTTACAGAGACTACTTCATACGCTCCTAGCTCGCCCTATTCGGCGAGCAAGGCGAGCTCGGACCACTTGGTTCGTGCATGGATGCGGACATACGGTTTACCCGTAATCGTTACAAATTGCTCCAATAACTACGGCCCGTACCACTTTCCTGAGAAGCTAATCCCTCATGTAATTCTTAATGCTCTTCATGGCAAAAGTCTTCCAGTATACGGGGCAGGGGATCAGATCAGGGATTGGTTGTATGTGGAGGACCACGCAAAAGCTTTACATCTGGTGGTGACAACGGGGGTAGCCGGCGAAACCTATAATATCGGCGGCCATAATGAAAAGATGAATATAGATGTTGTTAAAACCATTTGTCGGATCCTCGATCAGGAGATTGGAAAGTCAGGTCTGTCCGAGGGTTATGGAGGCTTAATTAAGAATGTGAAAGACAGACCGGGGCACGATCGCAGGTATGCTATTGATGCTAGCAAAATCGAAAAGGAGTTGGGTTGGAAGCCTGTTGAAACTTTCGAGTCTGGTCTTGAGAAAACAATTCACTGGTATCTTCAAAATGAACATTGGTGGTCACGCGTTCTAAATGGTGACTACAAATTGACTCGAATTGGTGAGGCATTATGAAAGGTATCGTATTAGCGGGTGGCTCGGGTACGAGGCTCTATCCAATTACCATGGGCGTGTCTAAGCAGCTGTTACCGATCTATGATAAACCAATGATTTATTACCCGTTATCAGTGTTAATGTTGGCTGGGATTCGAGAGATATTAATAATAACTACACCCGAAGACCAATCTGGTTTCAAACGATTGTTAGGTGATGGTAGTCATTTAGGCGTAGACTTGTCATATGCTGTTCAGGAAAGGCCTGAAGGGCTTGCACAAGCATTTACTATTGGAGAGAACTTCATTGGTAAAGAGGATGTGTGTCTTGTATTAGGTGACAACATATACTATGGCCAAGGCTTCACACCGAAGCTCAAAGATGCAGTAAAAAGAGCGAAAGACGGGAAAGGCGCAACCGTTTTCGGATATCAGGTTAAAGATCCGGAGCGCTTTGGTGTTGTCGATTTCGATGATCAGATGAAGGCGCTTTCAATAGAAGAAAAACCTGATAAGCCAAAGTCAAACTTTGCCGTAACAGGTCTGTACTTTTACGATAATCGCGTTATCGAGATAGCTAAGAATGTTAAGCCGTCCGAACGTGGAGAATTGGAAATTACTTGCGTAAATAATGCCTATTTGGAATCGGGTGATCTGAATGTAGAGCTTTTGGGTCGAGGTTTTGCGTGGTTGGATACGGGCACTCATGAAAGTCTGCTGGAAGCCGCACAGTTTGTAGAAACACTGGAAAAACGCCAGGGCTACAAAGTAGCGTGTCTTGAAGAAATTGCTTTCCATAACGGCTGGTTATCAAAAGATCGACTACTGGAACGCGGAAAGTTGATGGCCAAAAATAGCTACGGCCAATATTTGTTGGATGTAGCGAGGTAAAGTATGAGTTTAGTTAAATGGCTAGATTTAACACAGTGTGGTGACGAGCGCGGTTGCTTGACAGTTGTTGAATCTATGAAGAGCATTCCCTTTGAAATTAAGCGGGTTTACTACCTTACAAAGCTTTCTTCCGATCTCCCTAGAGGATTTCATGCTCATAAAGAGTTGGAGCAGGTTGCTATCTGCCTTTCTGGTAGTTGCAAGGTATTGCTGGATAATGGACAGGAAAAACAATGGGTAGTATTAGACTCCTCTTCAAAGGCCATCAGAATTGAGCCAATGGTCTGGCACGAAATGAAAGATTTTAGTCGTGATTGTGTATTTCTAGTGTTGGCGAGTGAGCACTATGACGAAGCTGACTATATTCGAGATTATAAAAAATTTATTCAAAGTAAAGGTTGCGCATGAATATTCATTCAACTGCATTAGTTTCACCAAAAGCTAAGCTCGGACATAATGTCACTGTCGGAGCTTTCTCTATAATTCATGACGACGTAGAAATCGGAAGTAACACGACTATTGAATCTTACTGTGAACTAGGCGTACAGAATCATTTATGTGATTCATCACCTTTACTTATAGGTGAAAATTCTCATATCAGATCGCATAGTATATTCTATGCCTCATCTCATTTTGGGGATAATCTTACTACGGGCCACAGGGTAACTGTGAGGGAAAAGGTTGAGGCTGGAGTAAACCTACAAATAGGAACCTTGTCAGATATACAAGGGCATTGTTCTATAGGAGAGTATGTAAGGTTTCATAGTAATGTGCATATCGGCCAAAAGAGTGAGATTGGAAATTATGTTTGGATATTTCCTTATGTAGTACTAACAAATGATCCACACCCCCCTAGTGATTTACATGTAGGAGTGACGGTCAAAGACTTTGCGGTTATTGCAACCATGTCCGTTATTCTTCCCGGGGCTATTGTTGAGCGAGGTGTTCTGGTTGGTGCTCATTCTTGCTTAAAGGGCGAAACAAGGCCTGATTTTGTTTACGCAGGTAGTCCAGCGAAATTAATATTTGAGACAAAAAATATAAAACTGACGGACAATTCAGGAAAAAGTGCATATCCGTGGAGAGAGCATTTTCATCGTGGATATCCTAAAGAAGTTATTGATGATTGGTTAGCTAAATGATTCCATTTTTAGATTTAAAAGCGATCAATGCTCAGTATCGGGAAGAGTTAGTAGAAGCTTGTGCTCGTGTAATTGATTCTGGCTGGTATATTCAGGGAGCAGAGGTTAAGGCATTCGAACAAGAATTTGCAGGATACTGCGGCACCAAGCATTGTATTGGCGTAGCAAATGGACTTGATGCCTTGACTCTGGTGCTTCGTGCCTGGAAAGAAATGGGCAAGCTGAAAGAAGGTGATGAGGTAATCGTTCCCGCTAATACCTATATTGCCAGCATTTTGGCCATTACCGAAAATCGTCTGACACCAGTTTTAGTGGAGCCAGATCCAGCTACTTACAATATTAGTCCAACAAATATCAGTGCTGCTATAACAGACAAAACCAAAGCCATTTTAGCTGTTCACTTGTATGGCCAGTTGGCAGACATGCCAGAAATTATGAACATTGCTAATGGACATGATTTGTTAGTGCTGGAAGATTCTGCACAGGCACATGGCGCAGCAATCAATGGCAGAAAAGCAGGCAGTTGGGGCCATGCTTCGGGTTTTAGTTTCTACCCAGGAAAAAATCTTGGTGCTTTGGGTGACGGTGGTGCTATTACAACTGATGACGAAGAGTTAATGCAGTTGCTTAGGGCGCTTAGCAACTATGGTAGTCACAAGAAGTATGAAAATATTTATAAGGGCGTCAATAGTCGCTTGGATGAAATTCAGGCAGCTATATTAAGGATTAAATTAAAACATTTAGATGTTGAAACTCAGCGACGCAGGGATATAGCAATAGCTTATGCCCGAGGTATTAATAATAGAAATATCCAGATACCAGTTGATAAGGATAACCTGCCGACAACCCTGGAAAATCATGTCTTTCATTTGTTCGTCGTACGTAGTAGTTATCGGAAATTATTATTTGAGCATCTGAAAGACACTGATGTTCAAACGCTTATTCATTACCCAATAGCACCTCACAAGCAACTTTGCTATAAGGAATGGGGACAACGGACGTATCCATTGACTGAAAGTATTCACCGGGAAGTAATGAGCTTACCGATTAGTCCGGTTATGACTGATGACCAAGTTGTCGCTGTTATAAGTGCATGTAATGCTTTTGAGACCTCTTAACTAATGACGCTTTTCAAAACCAGTTTTCTAAATGCTATTGCCGTCGGCGTTAAGATGTTAGTCTTGCTGGTTATTAATAAAGTGCTAGCCGTATATGTTGGACCTGCCGGGTACGCAGCAATCGGGCAGTTTCAAAACACTATTCAAATTATTCTGTCCTTCTCCAGTGGGGCTATTAACGCCGGGGTGACAAAGTATACAGCTGAATACGGTCTAGATAGTGGACGGCAGAGGCTCATTTGGAGTAACGCCGGCACCCTAGCTTTAGTAGCATCGGTAGTTATCAGTGTGTTGATTATACTCTTTAGTGAATATATGTCTGTTAAACTACTGGGGTCGGCTGAGTTTTCTGGTATTTTTTATTGGTTTGCTTTTACACTCACTTTTTTTGTATTTAACGCACTTTTTCTTGCTGTTCTTAATGGTAAGAAAGAAACATCGCTTTATGTTGTTTCGAATATTTCCGGAAGCATACTATCATTGTGTGTCACCTATGCTTTGGTTGTCTTTTATGGTCTGTACGGGGCCTTGCTTGCTTTAGCTGTATATCAGTCTCTAACTTTTTTGGTTACGCTGTTTCTGTGTTATAGGACAAGTTGGTTTAGACTCTCGTTATTTTTAGGATGGTTTGATTCCGCAACGCTAAAAAAACTAACTAAGTATGCATTGATGGCAATCACGACCGCACTGTGCGTTCCGGTTAGTCACATGCTTATTCGCGGGCATTTGTCCGTTGAATTCGGGCAGGACGTTGCCGGTTATTGGGAGGCGGTATGGAAACTTAGCTCGTCATATCTTATATTTATTACGACAACTCTTAGTGTCTATTACCTCCCCAGATTGTCTGAGTTGTCATGGGGTAAGGAATTAAAGAGTGAAATAGTTAGTGGATATAAATTTGTCATTCCTACTGTTGTTCTAATGGCTGCATTTATCTATATATTTAGGTCCCAGATTGTAGCACTTCTATTTTCTAGAGAGTTTCTGGCAATAGGTGAGCTATTGGCATGGCAACTAGTAGGTGATGTATTAAAGGTCACAAGTTGGGTTCTGGCTTATATAATGGTCAGTAAGGCTATGACCAGACTTTATATTTGTACAGAAGTAATATTTAGTATCTTATTTGTACTGCTAACATATCAATTTAGCAGTATGTATGGAGTTGAGGGGGCGGTAATGGCACATGCAGCAAATTATTTGATTTACTTGCTTGTTGTTGTATACCTTATTTGGCCAAAACTTGAAGGTAGAGATGATTCTGTTAATAGGTGAGTTTTCGGGTGTGCATCTGGAATTAGCTAAGTCTTTGAGAAAACTAAATTACGAAATTACTACTGTTTCAGATGGTGATTCGTATAAAAGTATTTCATCCGATATTCTTGTCGAACAGGCTGTATACACCGGGATTTGTAAGTGGCTTAATTTAGTTGTTAACTGGTTGGGCTTTAATGGGGCTTTAAAGTATAGAAAGCTTGTAAAGAAATTGGACGCTTTGCCCAACATTGAACTAGTGCAAATTATCAATCCGGTAGCGATAGATACCTTAGGGGGGGTTGGAAACCTGTTACTGCTGTTATATCTACGAAGGAGAACGAAAAATATTTATCTTTGTTCGCTTGGTGATGATTATCGTTGGGTTGAGGCCTGCCTTAGAGGTAGGTTTATCTATTCGCCAATGGATAGGTTGTTGTCCAATGGTATTGTTGGATTTCTACGATATCAATACACACTAAAGCATATCTTTAGTCCGGTGTATATTTTCTTAAACTTCTTTGCCCGATGGAGTGCAAGGAAGGTTATACCTGGTTTGTTAGATTATAAAATTGCGTACGAGGGGTGCAGTAAATTAGCTCCTTTAATACCGCTGCCGGTATCTGAAGACAGATTCCACTCGCCTGTTAAATCCACTTATCCGTTGATTATATTTCACGGTTGGCAGACTACGAAAGATAATAAGAAGGGAGGTGATATACTGGACTTGGCAGCTAGAAAGTGTGTGGAAAGCGTTGGCGAGGATAAGGTTATATATAAAATCGTCAGTGGTGTTCCGTATGACCAGTATATCCAGACCTTCAACGATGCTGATATATTTTTAGATCAAGTATTTAGTTACGATAGGGGCATGAACGGCGCTTTGGGCATGGCGGCCGGAAAGGTGGTTTTTTCCGGATTTGAGCAGGAATCTTTAGATATTGGAGTAAATGCTACTCCGGATGCAGAGTTGTTAGCTCAGAAACTGATTTCTCTCGTTAATGATATAGACACCGTTAATAGTATAAGAAAAGCGGGGTTTGAGTTTGCAAGTAGGTATTATTCTTCAGATCGGGTGGTGCAACAGTACCTGTCTGTATGGGGAATGCAGAGAGCAGATCCTGAAAATAGTGGATGAGATCTGATATATGTATTTGTGGTTTTTATTTTCCTTATTTGTATATGTTTTTGCAAGCCTGTTTGGTGACGTTAAAAATAGCTCTCACATAAAGTTATTATTGATTCTGATATTAACTTTTTTAGCAGCATTTAGGTTTGATGTCGGCACTGATTATCAGTCATATGCAATATTAATTGAGCAAATAGAGTCGGGGGATGTAAGTCCTGTCTGGGCTAATAAAGAAAAGGGATTTTTCTATTTGGTAGAATTCCTGCTATTCTTGGGGGCGAACTCCCAAGCGGTGTTTATGGTATTCTCCATTGCTACTGTAATATTCTACTTCCGTGGACTTGCTGTATACCGATTCGACGGTCGTTTGCAGATTTTCAGTATCCTCGTATTTATGCTTACACTCTACTTCTATATGTTGAATGGTATACGACAGGCATTGGCAATCTCTATATTCTTCTTTGCTTTGAAATATATCATCGAAAGAAAGATTCTCATGTACTTGGTGTTTTTGGTCTTTGCCTCATTTTTTCATAAGACAGCACTGGTTTTAATTCCATTTTTTTGGCTCCTGAGGATTCCGTTACCTTTTGCTCTATATCTCGTTGGTGTTGCTGCAGTAAGCATATTGCATTATTCCGGAGGAATATCGGCGATGCTTACCTATTATCATCATCTAAAGTTACCCTACTATTACTATACTGTTGTTTCACCCGGCGGTAACGATTTATACGACTTTGCTGTTCTTGTGTCTTCATTTCTATTGTTATGCACAGTTTATATATGGTCAAATCTCAGAGGGTTGATGAGAGCAGTTGTGCTCAATGGCTTTTATGTCTACATTATCCTTAAGTCATTATCAGGATACTCGGAAGTATTTGTGAGAGCAGCATTTTACTTCAAGATTTTCTCTGTTCCTCTGATTATGAGCGTTGCAGAATATTGGATGCGGAGATACCAGAAAGACTGGGGTGTGATATATGTATTTTTTCTGTCTATGCTTCTGTCGATGAGTATTGCCGGTATTATTGCAAGAGCGCAAGTTGACGCTTCTTATAATAACTATGCGATTAATATGTGTTTTATTGGTGATCCTTGTCCTATTTACTTTGGAGGTAAAAAGTGATTTCCGTGATCGTTCCTGTTTATAATGTTGATAAATATATCGAGAAGTGTATTTCTAGTCTCTTAGATCAGTCCTTCCAAAACTTTGAAGTTCTCATTATTGACGATGGATCTACAGACTCATCCATAGAGATCGCCCAGAGGCTAATAGGGGGGGACTCTCGTTTTACTATATATACTAAAGAGAATGGCGGATTAAGCTCGGCAAGAAATTTTGGTATTCGAAAGGCGAAGTATGACTATCTCTCATTCCTTGATAGTGACGATTATTTTCATCCGCATTTTTTGCATAAAATGTATGAGAGAGCTATTGTTGAAAATGCAGATGTCGTTATTTCAGATCTGCTTTTGGTGGATGAAAAAGGAATGGTGCTAAGAGAGCATAGATCAATGCATTCAGATTCAATCTCTGGCATCATCGCGTGTCGGGAGAATTTGTTAGCCACGAGATTGATTTCTATGGCCCAGAATAAGTTGTTTCGTAAATCTTTATTTGAAGATATAGAGTTTATGGAAGGTGTATTTTACGAGGATCGAGCGACTACCTATAAGTTATTTTTGAGATCTAAAACCGTCGCTTTTGTGCCAGAATTTTTATTTTACTATCTGCAACGTCCAGGCTCAATTATGAATGGCATTTCTGAAAAGAAGATTCTTGATAGGGCTATTGTCGTTAATTCTATTAAGCAGTACTTGCTGGAAAAAGATGTTTTTTCGGATTGCGAGAATGAATACATATCATGTTACCTGCTCAATGCAGTCCTCAGCCCTTGCGTTCAGATAGCAATTTACCATGATTCTCCAAGGCTTAGGATCGAAGAGCTCTTACGTAACTGTGATTGGGATAAATTTTCTACTTCAAATATTTTTAAGTTGTTCTCCGTAAGTAGGAGCAAGGCATTAGCGCTTTTGGTTTTGAAAACCTCTGTTTATGGATTTGTTTTTCTGGCGAAGTTAAAGAAAAATCCAATATAATTTAAAGTTTCAGTAGTTAGTGGTATGGGGTTCTCGATTATGTTTATTGTTCGTGTCGATTTATGAATATTTTATTGCTTGAAGGTGCATACTCTTCCTTTCATCAGAATCTTGCTGTTGAGCTAGGCGATGAGGTGTATTGTTTCCTATTTGATATTGGATATTCTGTATTTAACTATAAGATAAAAATGATTCCGATTAAACGTTATCTTAGTTCTGTAGCGTTGACTGCTCATGATGTAGAATATGTTTCAGATGTCACTTCATTACAGTCCGTTTATTATCAAAAAACATTGGCTCAGGAATTACCGAAAGACTTCATTGAAGTATGTGCGAGATACTCTGTCCTTTTGAAGAGTTTTCTTATTGAAAATTCCATTTCTCTTGTTCTTATGCACAACGACATGCGGTGGCAGCACGCTGTTGCTATTAAGGTTCTGAATGAACTTAATATCCCATATTTTGTAACAGAGAGGGGGATGGTTAGACCATATACTACAACATTGGATTTTATAGGGGTCAATGCCAATTCCAATGTTGCTCGTTTTCCTGAAGATTATTCTTATTATGATGATATTTCTGTAGAAGATTATCGGTTGTTGCCGAAATCAAGCAGGATTGCAACGTATACGCGATTTGGATTGTTTGTACTGTTATCAAAGGTGGGCGATTTCCTTCGTTTCAACGTAGGATATAGACATAAACACTTCTCATTTCTGTCCTATATTAAGATATTCTTAAACGAGAATGTTGGCAGTAAGTTTAATCGTACTCAGCAACATGAGAAGCTGCCGGATAGCTATGTATATTTTCCTCTACAGGTAAGTGGGGATAGTCAAATTTTGGTTCATTCAGATTTTAGCTCTATGCAGGAAGCGATTGCATGTGTTGAAAGAGAGTTTTATGCAGCGAACCTAGATGATGTAAAGTTAGTTATAAATCTACATCCTATGGAGCCGGATTCAAGCTACGTATTTGATCCTAGAACAGTAATTAGTAAAGCACCAACACACACACTAATTAATGAATGTAAGTCAGTAATTACAATCAACTCAACAGTAGGTGTTGAGGCCTTACGCCAAGGTAAACTGGTCTACTTATTAGGAAGAGCGTACTTCGCTGATTCCGACTATATGTACATCACACCAAGGGGGGATCAGTTATCGGTGAAATTGGTGGAATATTTTAAATACGATTCTAGCCCCGGGAAACTGAATAACTGTTCGGAATTTATCAAAGACGTATCGATGCGAAACCAAATACTTGGTGATGTTTACCAATACGACAATTCAGTCATTAAAAACGCGGCGAGAATTATTAGGTGCCGGTTAAATTCTATCTAACGTGCCCCAAACCCCGTCAGCATCGTTTTTATCGTTTTAAAGACGATGTCTAAGTCCAGCCAGATACTCAGGTTTTTTACGTAATAGAAGTCATGAGCTAACTTCTCACGGGTTTCATCCTCGTCCGCTGCATACCCGTGAGTCACTTGTGCCCATCCTGTAATGCCGGGGCGAACTATGTGTCGGAAGCTATAAAGTGGAATGACCTGTTCGAATTCTCTTACGAACGCTGCCTGTTCAGGGCGTGGGCCTATAAGAGCCATATCCCCCTTGAGAATATTCAGAAATTGTGGAAGCTCATCAATCCGCATTTTGCGTATGAATTTACCGATTCGCGTGATCCTAGGGTCATCTTCGCCAGCGAACTGAGCACCATTAATTTCCGAGTCAGTGCGCATGCTGCGTATTTTATACATACTGAATTCACGACCGCCTTTGCCTATTCGACGTTGCACAAAGAATGCAGGGCCCTTTGATTCGAGTTTCACTGCGATTGCTACGATTACGATAAATGGTAGCGTTATTGGAGCGCTTGCTAGTATAAGTGAAGACTCGAGTAGTCTCTTAGCAGTGAGGTATGCCTGAGAGGGGAGTAACTCGTGGCCTGCGAGCTCGCCGTAATGATGTAATGGGCTTTTTCCAGAAATTGATTCATAAGCAGCCACTGAGTCCATTACCGGGGTGTCTTTAGACAACTCTGCAGCAATGAACTGTTGCCATTCGGCAGGGAGCTGCTCATTGCTATCGACAATTATGCCGATAGTGTCTGGGGCGGTTAATGCTGGCTTTTCAAGTGCATAGAACTTCGATGGATTCAGGCGTATTAATTCTTGGTAAAAGCCAAATGGAATAACGGCATAACGACCAGTCTGTAGGTGCTGTCTGAGCTTGAATTCAGTGTAGGTAACAATGGGAACGACACCAAGTGACAGTAACAAAACCGAGCGAGAGTAATCGATGCGGGTGAATATGATAACTGCAGTAATCGACAGCAGAGAAACCGTTAGAACCGGTATCATGTAAGAAAGAGGCCTGTTACCCGGAAATCGTCCTAAGTTGTGGAGAGTGACGCTGGAGATCAGATAACCAATCAGTGCTCCACTAAGTACGTTCAGAAACTGAGGTGCTTGTAACTTTAACCCGGTAAAAGTCAGAGAACCTACGGTTATCAAAGAGGCACAAATGAAAAGGCCTAATAGGACGGTGGTGCTATGGATTAAAAAAGATTTTCGAGAGAGTGACGCTGGCTGCAGGGAGCTGTCAATCGCGTGTCCTTGTACCATGCCGCCGACCTTGGAAAAAGAAGTGGCTCCCCGAGCTGGACTTGAACCAGCGACCAATAGATTAACAGTCTACTGCTCTACCGACTGAGCTATCGGGGAACATCAAGCAAGTGGTGCGCATTATGTCAGGATCTTTTTTTCTGTCAATACAGTAATGCGCAAAATTTTGATTTTTATAGAGTTTTTAAGATTCTGTATAGCCTTTGGGGTTGGAGCTCTGCCAATGCCAGGTGTCTTTGACCATGGCAGCGATATCAAGCTCAGTTTCCCATTGAAGTATTTGCTTCGCTTTAGTTGCGTCTGCATAGCAGGCGGCTACGTCACCGGGACGGCGCGGCGCTATTTCATAGGGAACAGGTGTGTTATTAACCTCAGCGAAGGTGTTAACGAGCTGTAATACGCTGGTGCCGTTGCCGGTGCCGAGGTTGATTGCCTCTACGCCACTTATTGGTTTGCTACTGAGTAAGTTATCAACGGCTTTGACATGGCCTTTTGCCAGGTCGACGACGTGAATGTAGTCACGTACGCCAGTACCGTCGATAGTGTCGTAGTCGTCACCAAATACTGAAAGTTTCTCCCGTCTACCCACAGCGACTTGCGAAATGTAAGGCATCAGATTATTCGGGATATCTTTCGGATCTTCGCCAATCAAACCTGATTGGTGCGAACCAACGGGGTTGAAGTAGCGAAGCAGGATAACTGACCATGACTGCTCAGAATCAGTGAGTCGGTCTGCCTCGGGAAGGTCGCGAAGCATCTCTTCGATGATGAGCTTAGAGCGTCCATAGGGGTTGGTCGCCGACAAGGGCATGTCTTCCGTTAGTGGAAGCTTTTCTGGATCGCCATACACTGTGGCGGAAGAACTGAAAACCAGGTTTTTAACATCAGCCTTCTCCATTTCCTGGCAAAGGGTGATAGTACTGCCAAGGTTGTTGTCATAGTAAGCCAACGGCATCTGGCAGCTTTCACCTACGGCTTTTAGTCCAGCGAAATGGATAACGGCAGAGATTTGATGTTGGCTGAATATGCTTGCCACCAGGGCGGCGTCGCGAACATCACCTTCTATAAAAACGGGGGCTGCTCCGGTAATTTTTTCAACGCGATTGAGGGCTTCGGGCGAACTGTTGCTCAGGTTATCGATAACGACAACGTTGTAGCCAGCTTCAATCAGTTCAACGCAGGTATGGCTGCCGATGTATCCGGCGCCACCGGTTACCAGAATTGTGTTGCTCATAATGGTCCTTCGCTTAATCCTTCGCTATTCGTGAAAATACAGCACCTTTCTGACCACGATACTTTGCGTTTTCACGCTTGTTGTATGGGCGTGCAGCGGGGCTGCTGAGTGTTTCAAATGACATGGCGCAGATTATCATTTCTGGTCTTAGTGCCAGAGGCAGTTTGCCGTTATTGTAAAACTCAAGGACGATTTGCCCTTCCCAGCCGGGATCAATCCGACCAGCGGTGACGTGCACCATCAGACCCAGGCGTGCGAGTGATGAGCGGCCGTCAAGCCAGCCAACAAGGTTGTCCGGTATGCTGACTGACTCCATCGTCGCGCCGAGGATCAGTTCGCCAGGGTGGATGTAGAGTGCCTCGTCTCTTGGGATCTCGATTTCTTTGCTCATGATGCGGTCGATATCGCGGTTGAGCTGATCGCGGTCTCCCGACAGGTCGAGGTGAGTAACCGAGTTGTTATTAAACACGCGAAAACGGTGATCCAGGCGTAGGTCAACGCTGATTCCTGCAATAGCATCATCCCCAGGTGGTGGGTCGATGATGATATCGCCAGAGGCAATTTTCTGTTCGATGTCTACATCGCTGAGTCTCATGGCTTGGCCTCGTTATTGTGCGCTGTTGTCTGAAAGTTCAGCGTCGTGCTGCGGGTAATTTACTTCCGTCGCTTGAATTTGATAGCGGAGTTTGCCGTCTTTTTTATCACGCAAGCGGATCAGTGGGTAGCCGGGGGCATCTGCCAGCCAGGCGTAAACTTCTCGTTTCTTGCTGTCGCGCACCTGTTCAATTTTGATCGCGTCGAAGGTTCCGGCTTTGATTTTGATTTCTTCTTTCCCAACTACTCGGAAGCGGAAGGGTTTCGTTTTCGATTTTTCAAAAACGGGCAGGGTGAACTCAGTATTGCCTTTCGCTACTTCGATGCTTGCTTGCAGCATGTAGGTAAGGTTGTCCTGGATACCTTCCTGCCAGTGGTCATCCCGCTTGCGGTCTTTTTCTAAGTCTTCAATGCTCTTTGTGTCGGCAACAAAGTGCAGAGTACGGTCGGGCTCGTCGATCATTCCTGATGCGCGATAGCTGTAGTTGACTGGAGTAATTTGATTGCCTTTATAGATGAAGTCACTGGTTTCCCGCAGCGATGCAATGCTTGCTTCTGCATCAAAATCAACTCGCCAGAGGTTATCCGAGCGTTGCTCTAGGGTACGTGTTGCATCGATATCAAAGCTGAACCACCCGATACGGTACTCACTCGTGTATTCAACAGAGTAGGGCGTTAGCGTCTGGGGAGCCTGAGCTTTAGATTCATCTGATATTGCAGATATAGGTGTGATGGTGGCACATACGGCGGCCAGTACATTGGTCAGCTGCTTGCGGAGTAGGCCTTGAATCATGGTGCCGTCCTGTCGTTGAAAGGTCTCTTGTGAGACCTCGGATTATCCTTCCAGTTTCACACCTGTGTCTGGCATTGGCTTTCCATCAAAGGTGGCGAGTCCAGAGACCATCTCCAGGCGACCTTCGACAAACCACTTTACGGCAATCGGATAGATGATGTGCTCTTGCAGCTGCACGCGCTTCCGCAGTGTTTCTTCGGTGTCGCCATCCATTACAGGTACCACCGCCTGAATAACGTTGGGGCCATCATCGAGAACTTCGGTGACGAAGTGGACTGTGACGCCATGTAGATCGTCGCCCGCCTCGAGTGCCCGGCGGTGAGTGTGCAACCCTTGATACTTTGGCAGCAAAGAAGGGTGAATGTTGAGCATTCTTCCTTCGTAGCGACGTACCAGATCCGGAGTGAGGATTCTCATAAAGCCCGCAAGAACGACCAGATCCGGTTGATAGTCATCAATCGTGCGCATCAAGGCAACGTCAAACTCTTCCCTTGATGTGAAGCCGCGGTGATCGATGACACTGACATCAAGGTCGCGGTCTCGGGCTTTTTGCACGCCCGCAGCCTCGGGTTCGTTACAAATCACGCCAGCGATTTCCGCATCGATCGAGCCACTCAACACCTGATCGGCAATGGTCAGCATATTGCTACCACTGCCAGAAATCAGGATAACGATGCGTGGCTTTTCTACGTCTTCAGTGGGGTAGCGTGACGTTACGTCGTTCATGCACGGCTTCCTGTGAACTGAACGGCATCTTCGTCACCATTGAGTTCCTGGATTTCACCGATGATCCACGATTGCTCACCTTCGGCATTGAGTAGTGCAATCGCCGCGTCAGCTTTTTCTTCTGGCAGCGCGATGATCATGCCCACGCCACAGTTGAAGGTGCGGAACATCTCGCGGGTTTCCACGTTGCCGTTACTCTGCAGCCAGGTGAATACTTCAGGCCACTGCCAGCTATTGGTATCAATAACGGCTTTAGTGCCTTCTGGCAGAACGCGCGGAATGTTTTCCTGGAAGCCACCGCCAGTAATATGAGACAGAGCGTGAACGTCTGAAGCATTGATCAGCTTGAGGAGAGATTTAACGTAAATCTTTGTTGGCGCCATCAGGGCGTCAGCAACAGGTTGGCCGTCAAGGTCTGCTGAGAGATCAGCATCAGATACTTCAATGATCTTACGGATCAGAGAATAACCGTTTGAGTGTGGGCCACTGGATGCAAGGGCGATCAGCTTATCGCCGGCGGATACCTTGGTGCCATCAATCAGGTCGTCTTTCTCGGCGATGCCGACACAGAAGCCAGCGAGATCGTAATCTTCGCCTTCGTACATTCCTGGCATTTCAGCAGTTTCACCGCCGACCAGAGAGGCACCCGCCTGGGAGCAGCCTTCGCCGATGCCTTCAACGACGGCCGCGGCCACATCGACATTCAGCTTGCCGGTCGCGTAGTAGTCCAGGAAGAAAAGCGGCTCTGCACCCGCGACCACCAGATCGTTAACGCACATGGCAACCAGGTCGATACCGATGGTGTCATGCTTGTTAAGGTCCATCGCGAGGCGCAGTTTAGTGCCTACGCCATCGGTTCCAGAGACCAACACAGGCTGGCGATAGCCCTGTGGTAGCTCGAAGAGGGCACCGAAGCCGCCAAGGCCAGCCATGACCTCCGGTCTGCGAGTGCGTTTGGCGACGCCTTTGATGCGGTCAACCAGTGCGTTACCAGCGTCGATATCGACGCCTGCGTCTTTGTAGCTCAGGGATTTTTGATCACTCATGCCGTCTGTCACAGGTAGTGGCTTATGAAAGGCGCGTATTCTAACGATTTGTCGGTCATCCTGCATCCCGCAAATAAAAACAAACTGCAGACTGTTTATCGGCGGGCTTCGTGGCACAATAGCTGCGGACACGAAAGACTGAGGAATAGTAGTGCGTCTCCTGACATTCCTAACAATATTTTGCATAAGTATTTCAGCTTCTGCCGCGACGGTTAAAGACCTCTATGATGTTGCAGTCCCGGTTGAAGATCAGACAGAAGAAAGTCGCAGTGATGCGATTGGAGGGGCTTTCCAGCGTATGCTGGTCCGTCTCTCGGGGACTGAGCAGGTGCTCGAAAACCCGGTCTTGATGGGCGAGCAGAGCAATGCTCAGAGTTATATGAGCAGTCTGCGTTATGAGCGTGGAACGGAAGAGCAACTGCTGCTCAGCGTCACATTCATGGCTGGGCCCATGCAGAAACTACTTGAGCGGGCGGCTGCGCCTGTTTGGGGAAGCTCGCGTCCTCGCACACAGCTATGGTTAGCGGTGAACTCAGACGAAGGCCGTACCGCCGTTGGTCCGGAAGAAGGCGAGTGGAAAGCAGCATTTGATGGTGCGATGCGTCGCCGTGGCTTACCCTGGATGTTCCCCGCCTGGGATCTCGAAGATCAGATGGCTCTGCCTGTTGCCAGCCTGTGGGGGCTCTTTGAAGAGGATATTGCCTCTGCCGCCGCTCGTTATTCCAGTGATGGTTACCTCGCAGGGCGCATTATGGCCGTCGGCGGAGCCTACAGTTTTACTGGCTATATCCATCACTCAGATATCCGACATTCTCTGTCAGTGCAGGCTGATACCCCGGAATTGTTGGCTTTGGAGGTTACTGCTGAGGTCGCCGAAAAATTATCAGAGCGCTACGCGGTTATCCCTCTCGCTGGGATAGATAACAATGAACTGATACGTGTCACTGGCATTAACACCTTTGCTGATTACCGCGCGCTGCTTGAATACCTCAGCGCTAATGTGGCTGTTCGTGATGTCGTCGTGGTTGCCTCTGATCGGGATGAAGTGACTCTGGCACTCGACTTAACAACCGGCTGGTCACAGGTGCTGGATAGTATGGCGCTTGATAAAAAGATCATTGCCGACGAGGAGGGCGTAGCCTATGTCTGGCAGCGCTGAAGTTCGCAATAGCGAACCGTCTCAGCTGACTTTGCAGGTGACACTCAGAGACGACGCCAGATTCGCTAATTATTATCCAGGCGTGAATCAGCAGGTTCGGGATGCACTGCAAGGACAGTGGACGACCGCGGGTGAACCTTTCATCTACTTGTGGGGTGCTACCGGCTCGGGTGTCAGTCACCTTCTTCAGGCTGCATGTCATTACGCGGAAGGGATCGGTCATCAGAGTATGTACCTGCCACTCGCGGAGCTGAAAGAGATCGGTCCTGGCATGCTGGAGGGCGTTGACCAGTTGCCTCTCGTCGCTATCGACGACCTGCAGGAAGTCATGGGTGATGCAGATTGGGAAGAGGCACTGTTTCACCTTTATAACCGAATACGTGACCGGCAGAGCCATCTGTTGATTGGAGCGAATACACCACCGTCACAATGCGGCGGCAAATTGCCGGATCTGGTGTCCCGTTTGAGTTGGGGGATCACCTATCAGGTCGAGACCTTGTCTGATGAAGAGAAGGTTCAGGCGCTGATACTGCGTGCGCGTCAGCGTGGGTTTGATCTTCTTGATGATGTCGCGGTCTTTATCATGAATCGCGGCCCGCGGGACATGGCAGGGCTTTGTCAGATATTGGACCAGCTTGACCAGGCATCGTTAAAAGAGAAGCGAAAGCTGACGATTCCTTTTGTGAAGTCTGAGCTCGGCTGGTAGCTGCTGGCAGCGGGTTGAGGTTATTACGACAGATATAAAAACGGCGACCTCAGGTCGCCGTTTTTATTGATTGCCTGAGTGACTTAACGCAGAGCAGTCATTCCGGGGGATGACATGCGCATGTAATCAAGCAGGATATTACCTGTTTCAATCAGCATGGCGTCGGGCTCTTCGTCATCCTTTTCCTCGTCTGACTTGGCTTTCTCTTCGTCGCCTTCAACTTTTTCGTCTTCTTCTGGATCATCGAGAGAGGCCAGCTCGGGCATGCCTTTCGCTTTGCGGCGCTTGTTTTCAAGTGCCAGACGTCGGCGATCGTTTTCTTCACGCTCTGCCTTGCGCTCTTCTTCGTTGAGGGATACTTGAGTCTTATCTCTCATTTCAGAAACCAGAGCCTTCTGCTCGCGGACGAAGATAAAGTCCGGATTATCGTTGATGCGCTCCTCATGCAACTCTTTAAGCCGGGATAGTTTGCTGCGCACCGGATTACTCTTGGTTTTGCGGGCGGGCTTGATCGTATCCCAAGGGAGCGCCTTCTCAAGCGCGCTCTCACCGATTTTGTCTTTATCAAAGAGGGAAGGGAACATAATGTCCGGGATCACGCCCTGATTCTGTGTGCTGTCTCCCGACACACGATAGAATTTTGCCTGGGTGATCTTTAATTGTCCTTCAGTCAGAGGGCGCAATGACTGGACTGTGCCTTTGCCAAAGGTCTGACCACCAATGACAAGACCTCGTCCGTAGTCCTGAATGGCACCGGCAAAAATCTCAGAGGCTGATGCGCTTAAACGGTTAACCAGAACCGTCATTGGGCCTGCATAAAGAACTTCAGGGTCGCGGTCGCGTAAAACATCAACATCGCCGCGTGCGCCACGTACCTGAACCACAGGGCCAGTTGGAATAAACAGACCTGTCAGGTTGATAGCTTCTTCTAATGAACCGCCACCATTACTACGCAGATCAATGATCAGCCCGTCAATTTTCTCATCAAGAAGCTCATTGACCAGACGACGCACATCACGAGTGGTGCTGCGATAGTCTGGCAGGTTATTCATCCGGCCTTCAAAATCGATGTAAAACGTCGGGATATCAATTACACCGATACGGCGGGTGTCTTTGCCATCCTGAATTTCAATCACTTCTTTCTGTGCAGACTGTTCTTCCAGTTTCACTTCGTCGCGTACGATCGCTATCGTTTTTGGCTCCGCAGTAGCGGCTGCTCCACTGAGAATCTCGAGGCGGACTGTCGAGCTTTTCGGGCCGCGAATCAGGTCTACCACCTCATCCAGGCGCCAGCCGATGACATCGACCATCTCTTCATCGCCCTGAGCAACACCGATGATCTTATCTTCAGGTTCCAGGTTACCTGCCTTGGAGGCCGGGCCGCCAGGCACCAGACGCACTACCTTGGTATGTTCGTCTTCTGTCTGCAGAACCGCGCCAATTCCCTGCAGTGACAGGCTCATGTTGATGTTGAAATTCTCAGAGTTTCGCGGTGAGAAGTACTGTGTGTGTGGATCGAAGGTACGGGTAACCGCATTCATGAACGTCTGATAAGCGTCTACCGGACGGCTCTGGTGCACGCGGTTTAACTGATTCTGGTAGCGTTTGGTGAGCAGCTCGAGGATGTCTTCATCCTCTTTACCCGCCAAGCGCAGGTTCAGCATCGAATTCTTCAGGCGTTTGCGCCACAGCTGATCTAACTCTGCTCGGGTAGATGCCCACGGTGTCTCTTCGCGATCAAGCTCAAGGACTTCCTTGCTCTTGAAGTCGTAGTCTTTCGCCTTCTTCTCCAGCTCGTTCAGCATAAAAGACAGGCGTTCACTGACGCGCTGCTGAAAACGATTGTAGATGTAAAAAGCAGGCTTCATATCACCACGACTGAGAGCTTCATCGAGGTGATTGCGGAACTGCTCAAACTCTTCGATATCAGACGCCAGGAAATAGCTATGCGTACCGTCGAGGTCATCAAGGAGAGTGTTCAGGACTTCAGATGACAGATCATTATTGAGACGCTTACGCTCATAATGCCCGCGCAGCAGGTTGCTCATGATTTGCTGAGTCGTGATTGCTTCTTCCCGTGTTGGTTCCAGAGGAGTGAACGGGGTGCCGGGTTTGATCTCAGGAATCGTAGCGTTCGCACTGATCCCGATTAGGGTGAGTACGACGGCGGTGGCTGAGAGAAGAAGGCGTTTGCCGGTATGCATCATAGCTTTACCTGATCCTTTGTTTCCTGCGATTGTCTTTATGAGTCAGCGCCGCTACCATGCGCGCCGTTCGTCCAGTCAGGCCCGGACATGTGTTAATACTTAATAGTAGACCCTAACCGAGGGCCTGATACCAACGTAAATCCCCGTTGTTTTGTGAAGAAGCGTCGGGTTCACGCCGAATTTGTAACCCAAATAAGACAACAGGAGCCATCAGTGGCACGCGTTAATCTTGAA
>JACLAD010003423.1_pt1 | contig 65983 bp, 58 predicted proteins | sample 8027901 | NCBI WGS metagenome assembly JACLAD01 (sample SAMN15725071, study PRJNA655200) | protist metagenome | isolation source: fluorescence activated cell sorting (FACS) single amplified genomes of... | place: Spain: Blaines Bay Microbial Observatory, Mediterranean Sea | collected 2016-07-05 | reverse complement strand
GAAACCGATCGGCGCCTGATTGGCAAGAATTTGCATGTAATGGTCGGTGATGCGGCTAAGCACCGAACGGCCGGGCACATCGGCGAGCAGCGGGGGTACCATGCCGTCGAGATCGCATTCGGCGACCAGCTCGCTACCCACATAGCGCAATCTCGGGTTGGCGACGTCGCCGCTCAGGTCGAGCAGCACCGAATAGGGGCCGAAATCGGCCAGCATGTCGGGTTCGAGATGGTCGATGTCGGGAAAATCCCGGTCGCCAAGCAGGCTCGCCCAGTGATTATAGGCGCGCACCTGCATGCGGCGTTCGTCCTGGCCGACCGGGGATGGGGGCAGTTCGGCCGTGTCGTCGAAGTCCTCGACATCGTCGTCGAAATCTTCGTCCGCATCGCGCGAGCCCCAGAAGCCGCCCAGCCTGTCTATCACTGCATCGTTCCCCGAAGGTTTTGGCACATTCGGGCATGCTATGCCGCGGGCAGGGTAAACATCGGGTAAAGCGCGTTAACCACGCACAGCCGCGTCAGAGCATATAACGCATGCGGATCGTCAGCTGCCGGTCCTTCGCGCCGATGTCGACCGCCGCATCGCTGAATTTGGGCGGTCCCATGCGGACCTTGGCATCGCGCGAGAAGCCGAAGCCTTCGCGCGGCATCATGCCCAGCGCGCGATCGGCCTTCCCGTTGGCATTCTCGTCATGCAGCAGCGCGATCGCATAGCGTCCCGGGGGCACGTCATGGAAGGTGAAGGACAGGCTGCCTTCGCGCGCCTGCGCGGTCGTGCCGAACGCTCCCGCCACGCCGCGACAGCGCGGAAAGCTGTCGGCGTCCTTGGTCATGCAGGCGCGCACGATGCCCTTGGCGTTGCGCAATTCGGTCACGGTCACGGTTATCGTGGCGCCCGCCGGATCGGCTGCCGGCACGGCCGCGCCGAGTGCACCCGCAAGAGGCAGCAGCAGGAGCGCGGCAGTTCGTTTCATGCGTTGGGGCTGAGGCCGCGGTCGGTTCCGCACAAGCGATCCCAGAAACGGAAATAGAGGCCGTAATTGCATCGATACTCTTCGTGATGACGCTGGTGGTGGCTGGCGGTTATCAGCCAGCTGCCTAACTTCGAATGAACCAGCACGCGGGGAAACATCTCCCAGCCCATGTGGTTGGTGACCCCCATTACGGTCATCACCAGGAGCACGAGGCCGAGCATCGCGACATGGATCGGGATGATGAATACCAGCGCTGGAATGACCACCGCACCGGTCAGCGCTTCCCAGGGGTGGAAGCTCATCGCCGCCCAGGCGGTTGGTGGGCGGCTGGCATGGTGCACAGCATGCATGCTCCGGAACCAGCGCGGCCGGTGCATGAGCCTGTGCGTCCAGTAGAACCAGGTGTCGTGCGCAAAGAGATAGAGCAGCGGTGCCAGCGGGAGATACCACAGCGGCCAGGAATCCCAAGCGGTGTAGATCCGCGTCCAGCCGTGCTCCTGCCATCCCCATGCGACGAGCCCTGCGGGGATGCCGTAGATCGCCGCCGAAGCGAGCGACCACCCGATCTCGCGGCGGATCTGCGGGCCGAGCCGGCTGTGGTAGCCCGGGCGGACGCGTTGGGTCAGCATGGCGAATACGCCGCTGGCCGCAAGATAGCGCAATGCGACGATCGCGGACATTGCGAGCATCGAGAGGAAGATTGCGAGCCAGGTCACCGAACCTTCCTATCCCGAGCAGCGCCCGGCGCAAACCGCCAATTCGTCAGTCGGGCGTGCCCCATGGCGCGCATTGCGGATCTGCCGCCACGGTGGCGCGGCGAAGCGCGGTCCGCGCCAGCCGCTCGACCTCGACCTTGCGACGCGCGGTGGCGAGCGGATGCAGCGGTGCCGGACGCAGGATTTCACCGTCGTAGCCATCGGCCACGATCACGCCGCAGCAATCGGGACGGAAGCCCTCGCCCTCGAGCGGGCTGCGGTCGAAGCCGGGAGGTACGCCCCAGAAGAAGCGATCGCAGAAATCGAGATAGTCGGGCCATTTGCCATCGCCCAGCAGATCGCCGCGCTGGACCTTGATCTCGACGATGATCACCCGACCCTTGGGGTCCACTCCCATCAGATCGGCGCGCCGACCGTTGCGGAGCGGCATTTCCGCCAGTGACCAGATGTCGTTGCGCGCGAACAGCCGCGCGATGCCGCGGGCGACCTCATTGGCCGTCTGGGTTGTGCAAACCGAATCCATGCCCCTGAATTGGAACAGAGCGGGAACGCGGTCAAGGTCTATCTCGTCGCGGGCGACCTCTAGCGGAGGTTAGCCCTTGTCTACGACGTCAACGATCGCATTGCGCGCGCAGTGGAATTCGCGCCACAGCGTGAGCGCTGCCGCAGTGGTATCCTGCCCCTTGGCGGTCAGTGCCAGCAGTGCGCGCAGACCCGGTTGCATGAATGCGGCGAGATCGTCGATTCCGCGCGCGGCGGCTTCGAAATGCCAGCCCCCGCGCTGGGCAGCGCGTTCGGGAAGGTCCGCGATATCCTCGCCCAGCGTTTCGCGGCCCAACTGGGCGAGACCACCCACCGCGCCAGCCGCCTCGTGCACCGCAGCCCACTGCTCCGACAGCACTGCGGCGTCGGGCGCCGCACGCGGTGCCCCGGGCATCGGTGGGAGCATGGTGGCCTGCGCCAGATCGAACTCGTTCGCCATCGCGTTCATGCTGGCGAGGGCTAATCGGCCATCCTTGAGAAAAGCCTAACGCGGTATTGCGGCGTACGAACCATGCCGCGCGTTTTATGACTGGCGAGCCCGCCGCGCCTTTGCTAAGCGGCGCGCTCGCTCGAAGCGACATGCACCCGTAGCTCAGCTGGATAGAGCGCTGCCCTCCGAAGGCAGAGGCCACAGGTTCGAATCCTGTCGGGTGCGCCATAACCGCCATAATTGCGATGATCCGGTCGGAGCCTGTTGGCCCCTCGTGGCTCAGTCTTCCAGAGGCTGTGGCCCGGTGAGTATTTGCGGGGCGTCGGCGAAGGGCTTGATGCCGAAATAGGGGTAGATCTCGCTCGGGAAGTAGACCGTCCCGTTCGCCACGACCATGCGGATACGCTTGATCTCCTTGAGGTTCGCCGTCGGGTCGCCGGGAACCAGAAAGAAGTCCGCGTACTTGCCACGCTCGATCGAACCCAAGTCCTCATCCTGATCGAGATATTCGGCCATGTCATAGGTGGCGCGCCGCAAGACCTGCGCCGGGGTCATGCCGAGCTTTTCGAACAGTTCGAGCTCGCGATGATACGCGAAGCTGCCGCCAAGATCCGTGCCGGGGACCAGAAAAATACCCTTGTCGTTCATGAAGGTGAGCGTTTCGAGGATTGTCTTGAACGCAGCTATGTAGGCATCTCTTTCCGCTTGGCTGTCCGTGCCGAACAGGGCCTGTTTCATCGCGCGCTGCGTGTCGATGGGCATGTTGTCGAACACGTCGACCGAGCCCGCCGGAATCTCCCCGTCGATGGCCGTCAAACCCAATTCGTGGATGGCGATGGTGGGATCGTGGGCCACGCCCTTCCGCGCCATCTTGTCGAGGGTCGACTGGACCAGTTCGCCTTCGAGATCGAGCGAAGGAAACCGTTGCATCGCGGTGAAACGGAACAATGTGCGCGTGTCTTCCCCCTCGTTCAGGACCCAGCCGAGCATCAGCTGATTGACGTGCGTGATTTCATCGAAACCGGCATCGATCATGGCATCGGCAGTCGAAAAAGCGGGCACATGGCCGGCGACGCGCATGCCGAGGGCGTGTGCTTCGCCCACGACGGCAGTCGCCCACTCGGGGTTCATGGAATTGTATAGCTTCACCTGCGGATAGCCACGCGCGGCGTACCACCGCACGAGATCGATGGCTTCCTGTTCGTTGGCGGCGATCTCGCCGGTGGCTGCGGAGAATTCGGACTTGCCCTCGATGAAACCCGACCGGCTGATGCGCGGGCCCGCTATCGTGCCATCGGCAATTCGTTCGATCAGCCCGTCCAGAACAGCGTTTTCATTCCCCATGTCGCGGACGGAAGTGATCCCGGCCACGATATTCATCAGCGCGTTGTCCTGGCCTATATGGCCGTGCATTTCGTACATGCCGGGGACGAGCGTGCCCCCCCCACCGTCGATCACGGTTTCGCCTTCGGTCGGAGTGCTGCCCACCTGCTGGATGCTGGCGATGCGCTCGCCATTTACGACGACGTCTCTCGCCTCTGTAACCGCGAGTGTCTTGGGATCGAAGATGCGGACGTTGCGAATGCGTACCGGGCCCTCGAAATTGCGTGCGGCATTCGCCTGTATCTCGACGAAGCGTTGCGTCGAATAACGCTCGGCTTCCGCGCGCAGCGCCTCGTCGGCGCCTTCGTAGCCTTCACGAACAATCGCAAAACGCGGCGAGGCGACCGAGAACAATTGCAGCTCTTCATCGAGGGTGACGTGTGTCGGATTGGTCGACAGGCCCGTTATTTCGTAGGTGGTGACGGTCACCGTCCCGCCGGCACCATCGTAGGTCGCGCTGTCACGCGCCCTGATCCGGGCGGTACCACCGGGGAGCACCGCCAGTTCGCCGTCCGGTTCCGCGAGCAGGGCCTTGGCCAGCAAGGAAATGCCCCAAGGGCTGCCGTTCTGGTCGATATAGAAGGAGCACGCGTCGGCCGAGCCCGGTCCGGTCGCATCGCGCCAGTCTGCTTTGCCATCGGCGCAGGCATAGGTCTCGTTCACCGGGTTCCCGAATGTCGTGCGGCCCGTAATCGTCCAGCTGGACGGCATACCGCTTTCATCGAGCTTCAGCGTCTCGGCAATGGTCGGCCCCCGGCCGTTCTGCTTGTAGTCGAACACGATGTTCGACGTGTCGCCATCGGTTTCGACTTCCAGCCCGCCAACATCGTCGCCGCCAAAGAGGACGCGATATTCGTGGGATTCCGCCGAGGCGGAAGTTGCAAGCAACGCGGCAACGCAAATGGCTGGAAATTTCATGGCAGGCCCCCTGTTTGGAGTGCCGACCTTAGGCAGAAATCGCAGTTTTACAAATCGCCGGATGCCAGGGCCGGTTCTACCACGCTCAGCTGGCCTGCATTGGCGATTCGGGAGCCGCGGCTGGTGCGGCGGCCAATTAAGCATAACGCCAGAAAGTGGCCGCTAAGAACGGACATCCGCCCTCGCCTGGTGCAGAATGCCGTGCGACACTATTACAATTTGACGAAAAAGTCCTAGGTATGCGGCCGCGGGGGCGAATAAGGTGCAAGGTTCATGGACCGGGTGATATACAATTTCGATAGCCTGCCTCACCGGCAGAGCGTGGTCGCGGCGCCGATGCGCCGGTCGATCTATCGTGCCCGCCGTGCGCCCCAGCCGCGGATCGGGATCATTTACAATCCACGTAGCCACCGCAACAAGGGGCAGGATCTCGCCTGCACCGGCGCCGACAGCATCACTGTCGAACAACCGCGCACCCGCGACGAGATCGCGCATGCTTTGGCCGGCTTCGCGCGCGACGGGATCGATTTTCTTGTCATCAACGGCGGCGACGGCACCGTGCGCGATGTCCTTACCATGGGGCAAGCGGTTTTCGCCGACCGCTGGCCCGCCATCGCGGTACTGCCCAAGGGCAAGACCAATGCGCTCAATGTCGATATCGGCGCACCCGCCGACTGGTCGCTCGAGGGCGCGATAGAAGCCTATACCACCGGCCACCGGCTGGTACGCCGTCCGCTGGCGGTGAGCCGCGTAGGGGATGAAGATCCCGCGATGCTCGGCTTCATCTTCGGCGCGGGGGCTTTCACGCTGGGCATCGAGACCGGGCAGGATGCGCATTCGCTCGGCTTCTTCAACAGCCTCGCGGTCGGCGCGACTTCCGCCTGGGGTATCTTGCAGGCCTTGTTCGGGAGCGATCGCAACAAGTGGCGCCGCGGAACGTCGATGCGGATCGCAAAACTGCCGGAGGGCGAACCGATCGCGCGCTCGGGCCACGGCAACCGTGCGCGTCGGCATGTAATGCTCGCCTCAACGCTCGAACGCATGCCGATGGGAATCCAGCTGTTCGATCCTGCGAGCCGTGGAATCAAGCTCGCCGTGCTCGATCATCCGCGGCGAAGGCTCCTGGCGGCGCTCCCCGCTGTGCTGACCGGCTGGAGACCAGCCTGGCTTGCCAAGGCGGGTTTGCACCAGCTCGGTGCCGAAGGGCTCGAAATCGAAGTCACGGAACCGGTGATTCTCGATGGCGAGGCATTTCCTGCGGGCCGTTACCGGGTCGAGCAGGGACCGGAACTTACCTTCGTCACCCCGTGACCGACACGCTTGCCGATCGCATCGCCGCGACGCTCGACCGGCCGGTGCGCGATGAGGTGGCTGCTTTCGCACGCCGGCTTGGGGAAGAAGCCGGTGGGGTGGCGGTCCTGTTCTACGGCTCCAATCTGCGCACGGGGTCGCTCGAGGGCGTGCTCGATTTCTACGTGCTCCTGCCGGGGCGGCAGCGCGAACGTATCTGGCCGCGGGTGAGCTATCGCGAATGGGACCATTCGGGCATCCGGCTGCGCGCCAAGATCGCGACCTTGTCGCTTGCGCAATTCGCGCAGGCGGCCGGGGGTACGTCGCGCGACACGACGATCTGGGCCCGTTTCGTCCAGCCCTCCACTCTTGCCTGGCATACCGATGAGACCGCGCGCAGTGCGGTGCTCGATGCACTTGGATCGGCCGCGCGCACCGCGGCACGGCTGGCGGCAGCGGTCGGGCCCGATAGCGGATCCGCGGATGACTATTGGCGGGCGCTGTTTCGTGCCACTTACGAGGCGGAGTTCAGAGTCGAGAAGCCTGGCCGCGAGAACGCGATCCTCGAGGTCAATGCCGCGCATTTCGACGGGCTTCTGCCGCTCGCCTGGCAGGCCGATGGAATCGGATATGCGCGCGACGGAACGACGCTGTGCCCGTCGCTCGCGCCGGACGAGAGGAACCGGGTCTTGCGCTGGTGGCGCCGACGGGCCCGGCTGGGCAAGCCGCTCAACCTGTTGCGTCTGGCCAAGGCCACCACGACATTCGACGGCGCGGCCGATTATGCCGCTTGGAAACTCCACCGACATACCGGCATCACGCTCGAGGTGACGCCCTTTCGCTCACGCTACCCGCTGCTGGCGGCCCCGGGGGCGCTTTTCGAGCTGTGGCGCAAGCGCCGCGATCAGCGGTAGCGCATCCGGATCGAAATCGATTCGACACCCGGGCCGACGTCGAAGCGGGTTTTCTTGTAGCTCGGTTTGCCCAGGTTCCAGATGTTGATGCTGGGATTGTTCGACATTGCACCGCCATCGGCGAAGATGTCGGTATCACCGTTCCCGTTGACATCGTGGCGCACTGCAATGGCATAGGTGCCGGGCCTTGGCAGCGGCATGCAGAAGGTCATCGAACCCGCCTTCGCGGGCGCTTCCATGCGGTAGATCCACTTGCCCTTCTCGAGCCAGTCCTCCTTGGTCCCGCGATAGCTCTGCACGCGCATGGTACCCGTGCTTTCGCGAATGTCGGTGACCGTGACGCGCACCGCCGGGCCCGTGCCGGCGGCACATTTCGCGGGATTGTTGCTGATCTTCTGGCGATATTGCGCTTCGGCAGGCGCAGGCGCGGCGAGTGCGGTGAGCGCAAGCGCGGCGAGGCCGGTGGTGGCGACGAGGGTGCGTTTCATAGATCGGTATTCCGTGTCTTGTGGCTACGGTCCGGCGGATGGTCCCGGCAACGACGGGGCATGCCCGGATATGGGATTGTTCTAGCAGATAGCGCTGAATTGCGGCTGAATTGCTGCGTGGATTGCAGGGGCGGGCTGCCGTGAGATCGCGGCCCATGTGGAAAAGCGCGATCGCATCGCTTGTTAACCCTCCTTTCGCGCGCGTAGGGCTGGCCCAGAATTACTGCCGCGACCCGAGGCCTGCCGCGCTGCCATGACCACTCCTTTGATTTCCCCTTCGATCCTGTCCGCCGACTTCGCCGCGCTGGGCGAAGAGGTGCGCGCGATCGACGCCGCGGGGGCCGACTGGATTCATGTCGACGTGATGGACGGTCATTATGTGCCCAACATTACCATCGGCCCCGCAGTGGTTAAGGCGCTGCGGCCGCATACCGACAAGCCGTTCGACGTGCATCTGATGATCGCGCCGATCGATCCCTATCTCGAGGCATTCGCCGAGGCCGGCGCGGATATCATCACGGTTCACCCGGAGGCGGGCCCGCATATCCATCGCACGCTGCAGGCGATCGGCAATCTCGGGAAGAAGGCGGGTGTCGTGCTCAATCCCGGCACGCCGGTCGAAGCGCTCGATTACATTCTCGAGGACGTCGACCTCGTACTGGTGATGAGCGTCAATCCCGGCTTTGGCGGGCAGAGCTTCATCCATTCGCAGCTGCGTAAGGTCGAGGCGATCCGCAAGCGTATCGATGCGCTTGGCAAGCCGATCCATCTCGAGGTGGACGGCGGCGTCAATGCCGAGACGGCACGGCTGTGCGTCGATGCCGGGGCCGATGTTCTGGTCGCCGGCTCGGCCACCTTCAAGGGCGGTCCGGAGCAATATGCCGCAAACATCGCCGCGCTGAAGGGCGGCGAGTGAGCCCCGGCGCCCGCACCCTCCTGCGTGAGGACGCCGGCGCCGCAGAGGACATTGTTGCGCCCGCATTGCCGCTGAACGACAGTGCCGAACCGCTGGTCGCCGAAGTGCCGCAGGAATTGCCCGAAGCCGTGCCGCTCGAACCGGCGCGCGCGCTCGTGCTGGCCGATTTCCAGCCGCCGCGCACGGGCCCGGTCGACAGCGTTGTGCGCTGGGCTTACCGCCTGGGTGTGCCCGGTTCGGTGCTTGCCGCGCCCCTGCGCAAACCCACGCCACCGCGCTTGCTTGCGACCGTCGCCAGTCCGCTCGAAGGCGAGCGGGCTGCGGGAATGGCGCTGCGCGCGGGACAATTTCTGGTTCATGGGCTCAAGGTCCCGATCGACAAGGTCGAATTTACCAGCAACGCGCCGCTGACTCCCCCGGTGCAGCGCGTGGTGCAGGGTTTCACCTGGTTGCGTGACCTCGCCGCGTGCGCCCCCCGCGAGGAATGCGCGGGTGTGGGTGAGAAATTGCTCGCGCGGTGGTTGAAGGCCAATCCCGTGCCCGCACGCGGGCCCGCATGGACAGTCGAGCATACCGGTCTGCGGCTGCTCGCCTGGCTGGTCAATGCGCCGCTGCTGTTGGGCGGCGATGCCCGCCTGCGCGGCCAGGCGCTCGACGCGATGGAGGCGCACGCCCGTTATCTCGATCGGCAAGTTGCCCGGGCCGAGGACGGTCTCGGCCAGGTGGCCGGGTGGTGCGCGATCGTGGCTGCCGGCCTGCTGCTGCCCGATGGCCGCCCGCGCCGCCTGTTCGGCGAAATGGGCTTGTTGCGCGCGCTCGGCGAACTGGTCAGCGAAGACGGCGGTGTCCTGTCGCGCAGCCCGCTGGCGCAAATGGAGGCGATCGCGATGCTGATCGATCTGCGCGCCTGCTACGCCGCTGTCGATCGCGAGCCGCCCACCGCGCTCGAGACCATGCTTGCCCTGCTCGTCCCCCCGCTGCTTGCCTTGAGAATGGGCGATCGGGGTCTGGGCAGCTGGCAGGGCGCGGGCGCAACCTCCGATTTGCGGGTCGATGCCCTGATCGCGGCAAGCGGCATTCGCGCACGGCCGGGCAAGGACAGCCGCCACTGGGGTTACCAGCGGGTCGATGCGGGCAAGGCGACACTGGTGCTCGATGCGGCGCCGCCGCCGAGGTCGCGTCATGCGCGCTATGGCTGCGCGTCCACGCTCGCCTTCGAGCTCTCGCATGGCGAACAGCGGATCATCGTCAATTGCGGGGGTGGGGAACTGGCGGGCGGACTGGTTCCGGTGCGGATCGAGCAGGGTCTGCGGGGCAGTGCCGCCCATTCCACGCTGGTGCTCGACGATGCCAATTCGACCGCGGTGCTCATCAAGGGGCAGATCGGCAAGGGTGTCGAGGAGGTCGATATCGCGCGAACGGCCGTCAAGCAGAAGGGGCGCGATGCAGCACGGCTGGAAGCCTCGCATAATGGCTATGCCGCGCGTTTCGGGCTGATCCATCGGCGCACGCTGCTGCTGGGTGCCGATGGCAGCGGCCTGTCGGGCGAGGACGTACTCGAACCCTCGGGACGCCAGGGCAAACGCGGCAAGATCGCTTTCGCGATCCGCTTCCATCTCGGCTACGGGATCGAGGCCGGCCTGGCCGACGATTGTCGCGGTGCAGGCCTCGCGTTGCCCGACGGAAGCTACTGGCAATTCCGGCTCGGAGGCGATAGCGGCGAGGCGCAAATCGCGATCGAGGACAGTCTGTGGGTGGACGGGCAGGGACGCCCGCGGGCCACCAAGCAACTGGTCGTCGAGGGGCTGACATCGCGCAGCGGGGGACGCTTCCCCTGGCTGCTCAAACGCATGGGGTGAAATTACGTGGCTGACGTGGCGATCAAGCGGGCACTGCTTTCGGTGTCCGACAAGAGCGGCTTGGTGGAACTGGGCCGGGCGCTGGCCGCCAGGGGTGTCGAACTGGTCTCGACCGGCGGTACCGCCAGGGCATTGCGTGAAGCAGGCCTCGAGGTGCGCGACGTCTCCGATCTTACCGGTTTCCCCGAAATGATGGACGGGCGGGTCAAGACGCTGCACCCGATGGTGCATGGCGGTCTGCTCGCGGTGCGCGACAATGCGGAACATGCCGCTGCACTGGAACAGCACGCGATCGGCGCGATCGACCTCGTGGTGGTCAATCTCTATCCATTCGAAGCGACAGTGGCGAAGGGCGCCGAACGCGACGAGATCATCGAGAACATCGATATCGGCGGGCCGAGCATGGTGCGCAGCGCGGCCAAGAACCACCAGTTCGTCACCATCGTCACCGATCCGGCTGACTATTCGACGCTTTTGGCCGAACTCGAAGACGCGGGGGCGACCTCGCTCGACTTCCGGCGCAAGTGCGCTGCCAAGGCCTTTGCGGCGACTGCGGCTTATGACAGCATGATCAGCCAGTGGTTCGGCTTTGCCGACCAGCAGCAGCTCTTTCCCGATTTTCTCGCGGTCAACGGCAAGGCGCCCGTCACGCTGCGTTATGGCGAGAATCCGCACCAGCAGGCTGCGCTTTATACACCGTCGGGGCCGCACCAGCATGGTATCGCCCAGGCCGAGCAGTTGCAGGGCAAGGAACTCAGCTACAACAATTACAACGATGCCGATGCCGCGCTCGAACTTTGTGCGGAGTTTGCCGGGGGCGCGCCCGCTGTGGTGATCGTCAAGCACGCCAATCCGTGCGGCGTCGCGCAGGCGGGCACCTTGCTCGAAGCGTGGAACGAGGCGCTTGCCTGCGACAGCGTATCGGCCTTCGGCGGTATCGTCGCGGTCAATAGCGAGCTCGACGGAGCCACCGCAGAGGCGATCTGCGAAATCTTCACCGAAGTGGTCATTGCGCCATCCGTCAGCGAGTCGGCCAAGGCGGCTTTCGCCAAAAAGAAGAACTTGCGGCTGCTGGTCACGGGCGAGCTGCCTGATCCCCGACGCGGAGGGCTCGCGGTCAAGCCGATCACCGGTGGGTTGCTCGTCCAGACGCGCGACAATGGCGCGATAAGCGAGGCCGACCTCAAGGTCGTCACGCAGCGCCAGCCGACCGAACAGGAACTGAAAGACTGCCTGTTCGCCTGGACCGTTGCGCGTCACGTCAAATCGAACGCGATCGTATATGCCAAGGGCGGGGCAACGGCCGGAATCGGTGCGGGCCAAATGAACCGCCGCGATTCGAGCCGTATCGCCGCGATGAAAGCGGCCGAAGCGGCCGAAAAATACGGTTGGGACGCATCGCGCACGGTCGGTAGCGCGGTCGCATCGGACGCGTTCTTCCCCTTTGCAGACGGCCTGCTCGCGGCGGCGGAGGCTGGCGCCACGGCTATCATTCAGCCGGGCGGATCGATTCGCGACGAGGAGGTTATTGCTGCGGCCGATGCCAACGACCTCGCGATGGTCTTCACCGGAATGCGGCATTTTCGCCACTGAGGCGGGCAATCGACGAAGGAAGCTGAACGGCCGACGACGGGCGCATTAAGGAGCTTGCAAGAGCAGCGGGTGTAACCATGTGGGCAAGCGTAACGAAAGCTCCCCCGTCATGTCCCTTTTCACCCCCGACCTCTACCGCAATTTCGGCATCGGCTTCGGTGCCGGAGCGCTCGCCATCCTGCTGGTCAATGGCACCCACCTGATCGAGGCGGTGCCGCAACTGGTTGCGTCGATCTTCTAATGCGGGTGCGCGCCGCCCTTGCTGCTGCTGCGCTTGCTGTCACCGCGACCGCCTGCCAGCAAGTGGCGCATGCCGCCGAAGATCCCGTGGCGGCACCGGCCGCCAAGCGGATGGCCAAGGAGCGGGGCGGGCTCAAGACCGCCGTGTTCGCGGGCGGCTGTTTCTGGGGCGTTGAGGCGGTCTTCAGCCATGTCAAAGGCGTCACAGCAGCCGTGTCCGGCTATCATGGCGGGACCGAACGGCAGGCCAGCTACAAGCTCGTCTCGAGCGGTGTGACCGACCACGCGGAGGCCGTCCGGATCACCTATGATCCCGCGGTCATCCGCTACGACCAATTGTTGCGCATCTTCTTTTCGGTGGTTGCCGACCCGACCCAGCGGAACCGACAGGGTCCCGACGTTGGGGCGCATTATCGCAGCGCCATCGTCCCTATGTCCGCCGAGCAGAACGCAGTGGCCAAGGCCTATCTCGCGCAGCTGAAGGCAGCAGGTATCTGGGACCGGCCGATCGTCACGCGGATCGAGCGCGCGCAGGCGTTCTACCCGGCGGAGGGCGAGCATCAGAACTTCATGCTCAAGAACCCGCGCAACGGTTATATCCTGCGGTGGGACGCACCCAAGGTGAAGGCGCTGAAGGCGATGTATCCGGGCGTCTATTCCGCGCGCTTCCTGCGCGACTAGCTTGCGCGCAGCGCCTCTGCGTCCTACCTCCTCGGCATGGCCCGAGTTGCACATGCCCATCAGGAACACGAAGGCGAGGATCTCGTAGAGGCTGCCCGCCACACGCTGACCGACAGCGGCGAGCAATGGACGGGCATGCGGCAGTCCGTGTTCGAGGAGCTGGCCCGTCATGAAAAGCCGGCCAGTGCCTACGATATCGCCGACAATCTTTCGCAGTCACGCGGCAAACGCGTGGCGCCCAACAGCGTCTATCGTATCCTCGACCTGTTCGTGCGCACCAATCTCGCAAAACGCATCGAGAGCGCGAATGCCTATCTCGTGAACACGCATCCGGGATGCCGCCACGATTGCATTTTCCTGATTTGCGACGATTGCGGCAAGGCTCTGCATATCGACGACGACCGCGTGACCGGTGCGCTGCGCACCGCGGGTAGCGACGCCGGCTTCAGCGATGTCCGTCCGGTCGTTGAGCTGCGTGGCCTGTGCGAGGAATGCGCGAGCTGATATCGCTCTGGCAAAGCGATTGTTTCAGCAGCCAAAGCGTTCATCGACAGTTGCGATCCGCCGCTGTAGAGCCGCGTTATGAGTACCCGCCCTGAAACGCCGTTGCTTGATACGGTCAATACCCCCGAAGATCTGCGCAAGCTGGACAAATCGCAGCTGCGCCAACTCTCCGACGAATTGCGTGCCGAAGTGATCGACGCCGTCGGGCAGACCGGCGGGCATCTCGGTTCGGGGCTGGGGGTGGTCGAACTGACCGCCGCGATTCACTATGTCTTCGACACGCCGCAGGACAAGCTGGTGTGGGACGTGGGCCACCAGTGCTACCCGCACAAGATTTTGACCGGGCGCCGTGATCGGATCCGGACATTGCGGCAGGGCAGCGGCCTCAGTGGCTTCACCAAGCGTTCCGAAAGCGAATACGACCCGTTCGGGGCCGCGCACAGCTCGACCTCGATTTCCGCGGCGCTGGGTTTCGCCATGGCGAACAAGATGCAGGGTCGGCCGGGGCGCGGCATTGCCGTGATCGGCGACGGCGCGATGAGCGCGGGCATGGCCTATGAGGCGATGAACAACGCCGAACAGGCGGGCAATCGCCTGGTCGTCATCCTCAACGACAACGACATGTCGATCGCGCCGCCGGTCGGCGGACTTTCGGCCTATCTGGCGCGGATGGTGTCCTCGAGCGAATATCTCGGCCTGCGCACCATGGCTTCGAAAATCGCGAAGAAGCTCGGCCGCCGCGTGTGGGGCGGGCTCGAACGCGCAGAGGAATATGCCCGGGGTATGGCCACCGGCGGCACGCTGTTCGAAGAACTTGGCTTCTATTACGTCGGCCCAATCGATGGCCACAATCTCGAGCATCTGATTCCGGTGCTGGAGAATGTCCGCGATAGCGAACAGGGCCCCGTGCTGATCCACGTGGTAACGCAGAAGGGCAAGGGTTACGCGCCCGCCGAAAACAGCGCCGACAAGTATCACGGGGTGGCCAAGTTCGACGTGGTGACGGGCGAGCAGAAGAAGTCGACCGGAGGGCCGCCCGCCTATCAGAACGTGTTCGGCGAGACGCTGGCCAAGCTGGCCGACAGCGATCCGCGGATCTGCGCGATTACTGCCGCCATGCCCAGTGGCACCGGCGTCGACAAATTCGCCAAGGCGCATCCCGACCGGTCGTTCGATGTCGGCATCGCCGAACAGCACGGCGTAACCTTCGCCGCCGGTCTCGCTGCCGAAGGCATGCGCCCCTTTGCGGCAATCTATTCGACTTTCCTTCAGCGTGCCTACGACCAGGTGGTGCACGATGTCGCGATCCAGAACCTGCCAGTCCGTTTCGCGATCGATCGCGCGGGGCTGGTCGGGGCCGATGGCTGCACCCACGCGGGTGCGTTCGACATCACCTATCTCGCCACCCTTCCGAACATGGTCGTGATGGCGGCGGCGGATGAGGCCGAACTGGCGCATATGACGTATACCGCGGCCGAATATGACGATGGGCCGATCGCCTTCCGCTACCCGCGCGGTGCAGGCACGGGCGTGGGCGTCCCCGAACAGCTCGAGAAGCTGGAAATCGGCAAGGGCCGGATCGTGCGCGAAGGCAGCAAGGTGGCAATCCTGTCGCTTGGCGCACGGCTTGAGGAAGCAAAAAAGGCCGCCGACCAGCTGGAGGCGAAAGGCCTGTCGACGACGGTTGCCGATCTGCGCTTCGCCAAGCCGCTCGACACTGCGCTGATCGAAAAACTGATGCGCAGCCACGATGTGGTGGTGACGGTCGAGGAGGGGGCTGTCGGCGGTCTCGGCGCGCATGTGCTGACCTACGCCAGCGACGAAGGCCTGACCGACGCCGGGCTCAAGGTGCGCACGATGCGGTTGCCCGATGTCTTCCAGGACCAGGATGCGCCCGAGAAGCAATATGACGAGGCGGGCCTCAATGCGCCGCATATCGTCGATACGGTCCTTGCCGCGCTGCGCCACAATTCGGCAGGCGTGGAAGAGGCCCGCGCCTGAGCTGCCGGATAGGCGCGCGGGGGTGACGCGCCCGCCGTTTAATGGTTAGGGGTTCTCCGGAGAGGGGAGCTCAGACCATGTCCTTGCTGAAGATTGAAACCGCCGACCACGTCACTAAGCTAACGCTCGATCGACCCGATACGATGAACCCGCTCGGCGCGACCGGCGATGGCGATGCCTTCGCTGCTGCCTGCGACGTCATCAATGCCGATATGGCGGTGCGTTGCGTCATCCTCACGGGCGCCGGGCGTGCGTTCAGCGCGGGCGGCGATATCAAGGCGATGAAGGAACGGACGGGGACCTTCGGCGGGACCGCGCCGGAAATATCGGACGGCTACCGCAACAACATCCACAAGGTGCTGCGCGCGCTCTACGGCCTGCGCGTGCCGCTTATCGCGGCGGTCAACGGACCGGCTATCGGGCTTGGCTGCGATCTTGCCTGCCTCGCCGATATGCGAATCGCCAGCAACCGGGCGAAGTTCGGCGTCACCTTCCTCAAGCTCGGAATCATCCCCGGCGATGGCGGGACCTGGATCTTGCCGCGGATCATCGGCGAAGCACGCGCAGCCGAACTGTTCTACACGGGCGATGTGATCGATGCGGCCACCGCGCTCGAATGGGGCCTGGTCAGCCGCATTGTCGATGCCGAAGCGCTTTTGCCCGAAGCGGAAGCGCTCGCGGCCAAGATCGCGACGATGCCGCCGCATGCCCTGCGCCATGCCAAGAACCTCATGCGGCAGGGCCGCTCGATGAGCTATGATGGTGCGCTGGAGCTGGCGGCCAACACACAAGCGCTGATGCATTTGACTGGCGATCACATGGAAGGTGTGGACGCGCTGATCGAAAAGCGCGCACCGGTCTTCAAGGGCGAGTGATGCACGGGTTGGCTTGACGGCTGATCACCCGTCCATCCTGCAGGGACTGACGGCCAGACCCGCCCCGTTCAGTCGACCGGCGGACATCACACCCATCGCCAGATGCCTGCGGGGATCGCGTTCGCGTGGATATGGGCATAGCTTGCCACAAGCCAGATTGCGATGCCTCCGGCCCAGGCCAGGCCTCCGGCACGATGCAATCGGGTCAATCGCGGCCAATAGGCCGTCTGGCTCTCCCATTCCGCCCATGCCTCACCCATCAGCAATTCCTTCTTCCGGTCCTGCAGGTACGCGCCAAGCAACGCCAGGAGAGCGATGGCACCGCCAAGCAAGAACTGGCGCGCGGTCGGGCTCAGCAGGATGTGGGACAGCGCCGAGATAGCGAAGGACCACATCATGGGATGCCGGGTGACGTGAAAAACGCCATGCGGCCCTTTCGCAGCATGTGCGCGTGCGCGCGGATCGGGAAGCGCGGGGTTCGCCCGGAACGACCCGGCCAATAAAACCGACGCAACCAACGTCAGCAGGCTTGCAAGCAGCCACGGAAGCTCGCCCATTCCGTTCCACAGGCTCGCCCCGCCCGGGCCGACCGCACGAAAGGCCTGCACCATCCAGACGAAGCTGGCCAGCGCAACGAGCGAGTAGACCAGCCGGAACCCGCCTTCACCCAGCCGGCTCACAAGCGATGGGCGGAGCGGGTGCGACAGCGCGAAATGCAGACCGACAAAAGCCACTGCCGCAGCGAGCAAGGAAACCAGCGCCTGATCCATCGGTCATACCCCTGAGTTGACGATGTCAACATAACTACCACGCTTTGCCGGCGAGGCAAAGATGCCGGGCTTGATGGTCAGGTGGCTGGTTCGATGGCGAGCAGCTTGACGGTGAACAGCAGGGTCGCGCCGCCCGGGATCGGTCCTTTCCCGGCGGGGCCGTAAGCGAGGTCCGCAGGAGTCGCGATCTCGATCGTGTCGCCCACGCCCATCTGCGGGATCGCCATCTGCCACGCCTTGACGAGCCGGCCCAGCGGGAAGGTCGCGGGTTCGCCGCGATCGAAGCTGGAATCGAAGGTCTCGCCATTGATGAAGGTGCCTGCGTAATGGACCGTTACCCGATCCTCGACGCTCGGTTTGCGCTCGCTTCCGGCATAGTCCACATGCCGCCAGCGCAGTCCGCCGGGCATGACATGCCATCCCTCCTGCGCGGTCAGTCCGGTGAGATAGGCCTGCTGCTTGTTCATCCAGGCGATGTCCTGCGACCGGTCGCGCGGAGTGTCCTGCGCAGACAACGCATGAAAGCCGACCGCCGCCGCAGCAGCGCCGAGCGCCAGCAAGGTGGTACGCATGTCCTTCACCGCCCTACCAGTCGTAACCCTTAGGTTGGTCGCTGGTGTCGAGATCGCGATAGCGTTCACGCAGGCGACTCTGGTGGCTGTCGAGCGGCTGCTCGATACCGTCGATATAAACCCTTACCGGCATCGAACCCACCTCGAGCGGGTCGCCGTCCCAGATCACCAGATCGCCCATGGCGCCCGGCGCGAGGACGCCGGCCTTGCCGCCCATGCCGCTGATGCTCGCCGGCACCGAGGTGATGGCAGCAAATGCCTGCCCCCAGCTCAGCCCGTCCGCACCGGGAATGCGGGTAAGCGCAACGAGATTGCCCGCGTACTGGTTGAGGTTGCGCGGGTTCTCCATCGCAGCGGCGTTGAGCGCGACCTTGACCCCGGCCTTCACCATCCGACCGATGTTGCTCTGCGTGGCCGCCAGTTCCTCGAAATTGGCGGGCAGATCGTCCAGCCCGTCCGCGATGACAGGTACGCCGGCGGCTGCGATTTCGTTGGCAACCAGCCAGCCTTCGCTCGCGCCAACCAGCACGAGGTCAAGCTTGGGGAACTCGCGCTTGAGCGCGAGTGTGCTGCGAATGTCGGAGGCGCGCTCCACATAGACGTAGAGCGGCTGCTCGCCGCGTGCGACGGGCGCCAGTGCGGCAGCGTCGAAGCGCGTGAGCAGGACGTCATCACTGCGAATGTCGGCACTGGTAGCTGTGCGGTTGGCGCTGGCTTCGCGCAATGCGGCGCGCAGCAGTGTGTGCGTGGCGACGCGGCTGCCGCCCGCAATCCGACCACCATATTCCCCGAGCGCGACGACTTGGAAGGCACGCGCCTGCGTGACTGCATCGGGATCGGCGCCCAGATCGATCACCGCGCCCTGGCCGCCGAAGATCGAGCTCGAAGGCAAGGTGACCGTGGCAGCGCGCGTGATCCCCGAAGCGCGGTGTACGAGGATGTGCTGCGAGGAGGGATTGATCACCGGTGCCACATCGAGCGCGGCGCTAAACGGCGCACCCCCGGCGCGCGTGTCGTTCGATTCGCTCACCGCACCGACGTCCAACAGACCGAGGCTGGTGACGGTCGCGAAAATGCCCGGGGTGACCCAGGCGCCGTTCGCATCGATCGCGGGAAGGTTGCTGGAGGGCGTACCGCTGCCGATCGCGGCAACCTTGCCGTTCTCGACAACGACATAGCCGCTCTCGATCGGTTCGCTGCCATCGCCCGCAGCGACAGTGGCGTTGGTTACGACAAAGCTCTGCGCGGCGGCAGGCGCGCTCAGGGCGATGGCGGCGGAGGCAAGAAGCGTTGCAAGAGCCTTCATTTCACGTCTCCTTCACCGGGCTGTCCAAGCTCGAAATCGCTCACCGGGCGCCGCTTGCGGTCCATCGCATCGAACATCAGCGCGCCATCGACCCAGACTTTCTCGGGGCGGGAGTAGACCGACAGCGGATCGCCGTTCCACAGAACGACGTCGGCCATCTTGCCGGTTTCGAGGCTTCCGGTCATCTCGGCGATGCCCATCGCCTTCGCGGCGTTGTAGGTGAACCAGCCGACCACTTCGGCATCGGGAATGTCGATGCCGATCCGGCGTCCGGCCGCCTGTGCCTTGGCGGCCTCCTGGTTGAGCCGCTGGATCCCGTTCTCATCATCCGAGTGGATCACCACGCAGGCGCCTTCGCGCTGGAGGAAGGCGGCGTTCTCGAGGATGCCGTCATAGGCTTCCATCTTGAAGCCGTACCAATCGGCCCAGATGGCGCTGCAGACGTCGTTCTCGCGGAGCAGATCGCCGATCTTGTAAGCTTCGACCGCGTGGTGGAAGGCGGTGACCTTGTAGCCCATCTCCTTGGCCATATCCATGACCAGCGTCATTTCGTCGGCGCGGTAGCAGTGGTTGTGGACGAGGATCTCGCCGTCGAGAACGCCCTTGAGCGTTTCCTTGCCGAGATCGCGCTTCTTGCCGTCATAGGCCTGTGCATCGAGCCACATCTGCCGGTTGACCGCGAAATTGCCCATACGGGTCGAAGGCATGCGGCCCTTGCCGCCGTAGACACGCTTGGGATTCTCGCCGCAGGCCATCTTCATGCCGTAGGGGGCGCCGGGGAATTTCATGCCCTGCACGGTCCGCGCGGAAACGTTCTTCAGCGTGACCGAGCGTCCGCCTGTGAGATTGGCCGAACCCGGCAGGATCTGCAGGCTGGTGACGCCGCCATTGGCCAGCGCACGGGTGAAACCGGGATCCTGCGGCCAGACCGAATGTTCGGCCCAGACCTCGGGCGTCATCGGGCTGGTCGCCTCGTTGCCGTCCGAATGCGCCTGCACGCTGGGGGTGGGATAGTCGCCGAGGTGCGAATGGATGTCGATCACTCCGGGGGTGACGAACTTGCCGCTGCCATCGATCCGGTCGTAGCCGTCGGTGGCCAGCGAGGCGTCGCCCACCGCGACGACCTTGCCATCGCGGAACAGCACTGTGCCGTTGTCGATCCGGCCGCCGCGCCCGTCGAAGACGGTGGCGCCGACCAGCGCCGTCGGGCGCCCGGGATAGGGGGTGTAGGTCGAAGGGAAGGGGACGTTGCCGTCCTTTCCGACCGGCGCCGTCCAGTCTTTGGTCGCGGCCGAAGCGACATTGCCGCTGCCGCTCGTGGTGGAACATCCGGCAAGCGCGACAGCGGCCGCGCAGGCGAGCAAGGTGTATGTCTTCATGGAACCCCCAATGCAGTCGGGCCGGAGCATCGCTGCCCCGGCCCGATCGGTCAAATGCATTTGTCGGTGTCAGGCTGCCATTCGCCGAAAGACAGGCCGACCGATCAGCGCCTTAGCGGGTTTCCGGGTGGATGCCCGCCCCTTGCGGTTCGCCCGGGCCTTCGGCTTGGCCCAGCAGGTCGTCGTCGATCGTGTCGTCGACCAGCGTATCGAGATGCATGAGTTTCTTGATCAGCGGGCTGATGACCATGACGCCGACGCCGATCGCCACGGCATACCAGCCGACGGTCGAATAGACATCGAGCACAACCTGTTTGCCCGCTTCCTCGCCGACACCTTCGGCGCCGGTTGCCGCCGCAATCAGGCCGGCCGCGAAATTGCCGGTCGCCGAGGCGAAGAACCACGTGCCCATGATGAGCGAGGCCATATGTGCCGGGCTCAACCGGTTCATTGCCGATAGGCCGACCGGGCTGAGGCACAGTTCGCCGGTGGTGTGCAGCAGATAGATGAGGAAGATGAAGATCACTGGCGTCGGAACACTTACGCCGACGCTCTCCGCACCCCAGACGAGGACGAGGAAGCCCAAGCCCACCTGGATAACGGCCATTCCGAACTTCAACGGGGTGCTCGGTTCGGCGCCCTTACGCGCCAGGCCCTGCCACAGCATTGCAAACAGCGGTGCGAGCAGCACGATGTAAATCGCGTTGATCGACTGGAACATAGAGGCGTTTACGCCCTGCGTGTCGACGTGGCGATCCGTGAACAGGTTGAGCGAGGATCCAGCTTGTTCGAAAAGCGCCCAGAAGACGATCGATGTAAGGATCAGGAACATCGCGGCGAAGATGCGATCGCGTTCCTGGCTGGGCAATTTGGTTACAGCAGTGAAAAGAACGTAAAGCACGAGGCCGCCGCCGAATGCACCGAGGACGTAGCCGACCATCTCTTGGTACTGGATCGCGGCCCAGCACAGGGCAACCATGGCGAGGCCTGCGCCGTAGATGCCCCATTCCTTCGCGCCCTTGATCTTCGCAGGATCCTTGGGTTCGCCCTTGCCGAGTAGCAGAGGCTTGCCGATCACGAAGAAAACGAGACCAAGCAACATGCCGAAGCCCGCCAGGCCGAAACCGTATTCCCAGCCGTAAGTCTGGCCGAGATAGCCGCAAATGATCGAAGCGGTCGCAGCGCCAACGTTAATTCCCATGTAGAAAATGGTGTAGGCGGGATCGCGCCGGACGTCGGTCCGCGAATAGAGTTGGCCGACGATCACGGAAATGTTCGCTTTGAGGAAGCCAGATCCGACGATGATCAGGGCTAGCGCGAGCCAGAAAACATTGATCATCGGATCGGCCTGTCCGCCCGAACCTTCGAAAGCCATGAAGAAGTGGCCGAAAGTCAGCAGGACCGCGCCGAAAAGCACCGCCTTGCGCTGCCCGATATATTGGTCGGCAAGGTAGCCGCCAACGACCGGGGTGATGTAGACCAGCGCGGTGTAAGCGCCGTAAATGATCGAAGCCTCGCTGTCGCTGAACAGCCAGTGCTGGACGAGGTAGAAGATGAGCAGTGCGCGCATGCCGTAGTAGGAGAAGCGCTCCCACATTTCGGCCATGAACAGGAGGAACAGCCCCTTGGGGTGTCCGATCACCTCTTCCTGCGGGCGGGTAACAAGCACCACCCCGCCAATAAGAAAGGCCGCCAGCGCGATCACTGCGACCCTGAATGTCCACATTTCGAACGTAGAATCGAATGTGAAGAACATGCCTTCGACCATATGTATCCGGTGTCCTCTAATTCTGTCCGGAGCCGCGCCTTGGCGTCGGCCCTCCCCGAAGAAGCGCGCACCCTAGCGGCTTGCGCGCCCATGTGAAGCATTAGTTACAGCAGTGACCGTCTCGTGGCGGAGCCGCCGGCTAGGTACTCGCCGCAGGGCGGGAACCTTGCGCGCCGCGCTGTATTATGGCACTGAAGCAGTCAGTCGGGGAATTTCTGATGAGCAACCAGTCCAAGCCGGTCTATCTCAAGCTGCGCGACATGATCGCGGCCGCTATCATCGACGGGCGCTATGCCGAAGGCGAAATGCTGCCCTCGGTGCGTGCGCTTGCCTCCGAACAGGGCGCCAATCCGCTGACCGTCGCGAAAGCCTATCAGCAATTCCAGAACGACGGACTGGTCGAAGTGCAACGCGGGGTCGGCATGTATGTCGTGGCCGGCGCCGCCGATCGCCTGCGCCGGAGCGAGCGCGAAGCCTTCTTGCGCGACGAGTGGCCCGAGATACGCGCCCGCATAGCCCGGCTCGGGGTTTCCGCACGCGAATTGCTGGCAGAGGCCTGACCGAACGGGGTTTACGTTTGTGAACTTGCGGCCCAGCGGCGCTTCTGCCACATTCATGCGATTGGAATTGGGCGATAAAGCGATAGTGTGCCGCCCGGCTTCCGCGAACAGGTGCGCGTACGCGCGGGGGAGAACCCGAATGATTCGATCCGAACTTCTCAACTCGCTGGCCCAGGACAATCCCGATTTGCGGGCCGAGGAAGTCGAGCAGGTGGTCGATATCTTCTTCGAGGAGATCGCCCAGCGTCTCAGCGAAGGCGGGCGCGTCGAATTGAGAGGCTTCGGTGCATTCTCGACGCGCGAGCGCGAAGCCCGCAAGGGACGCAACCCGCGCACGGGCGAGACGGTCGACGTCCCCGCCAAGCGCGTTCCCTATTTCAAGCCGGGCAAGGATATGCGTCGTCGCCTCAACGACGACTGATACGCATCGGATGCACCTATGGTGATTGCCCGGCGCGCCGGCAGCGACTAGGGCTGCGCACGCGAGGCGGGTGTGGCGGAATGGTAGACGCCGGGGACTTAAAATCCCCTGAGCTTTGCTCGTGCGGGTTCGAGTCCCGCCACCCGTACCAGTCCCGTAACCGGACAGCGCTGGATTTCCGCCCTATCCTTAGCCGGTCGTTAAGAACTTCCGGTTAGAATGGCAGACGAAGGTGGGCTGTTTCTTCATGTCTACTTCGACCGCGAGTGCCATTTCGGGCCTCGGGGTGGGCAATGCACTGCGGAAGTTGTACTGCGATGGAACTGAGCACCGGGCTGGCTATGGACGACAATGCTTCGCAGGGCGGGAATGATCAGCGCGGTGCGCCGCGCTACACCTCGCTCATCCGCGCGGCAAAGCTCGTCTGCGGGCAGGGCGAATTCGTCTGCGTGATCCGCGACGTGTCCGCGACGGGCGTATCGGTGCGGACCTTTCACCAATTGCCGACCGACGCCGCCATCGCACTCGAATTGCAGAATGGCGAAGCCTATGAGCTCGAACTGGTGCGATCCGAAGGATACGAGGCGAGCTACAAGTTCGACGCGCCGGTCGAAGTCGAACGGCTGATCCGCGAAAACTGGAAATATCCCAAGCGCGGGCTGCGGCTCAACCTGATGCTGCCGCTGACCGTGTCGTCGCTATCGGGCAAGGCCGAAGCAGTGACGATCAATATCTCGCAACAGGGCGCGCGGATCGAATGCGAGCAGATCTACGCGATCGACCAGCGGGTGACGATCTCGTGCGAGCATCTGCCCGACATCCGCAGCACGGTGCGGTGGCGCAAGGATGCCAATTATGGCCTCGTCTTCGAGGACACGTTCACGCTGCGCGAATTCGCCATTGCCGCAGCGAAGGTCCAGTGCCCCTTCCTCGTCGAAGACGACGCCTGGCCGAAAATCCCCTAGAGCCCTGCTTGACCGCCCGCTCAAGCCGGCTTGAAATCCAATGCTGCGCCGTTGATGCAATGCCGCTTGCCGGTGGGTCTCGGACCATCGTTGAAGATGTGCCCGAGATGGCCACCGCAATCCGCGCAGTGAACTTCGGTTCGCGGGTAGCCGATTTTGTAATCGGTACTGGTTCCCACCGCGCCCCGGTCGACGGCTTGCCAAAAGCTGGGCCAGCCGGTGCGTGAATCGTACTTGGTCTTCGAACTGTACAACGCATTGCCGCATCCGGCGCAGATGAAGGTGCCCTGCCGGCTTTCATCGTTGAGCGGCGATGAGTAGGCCCGCTCGGTTCCGGCCTGCCTGAGAATGTAGAATTCCTGCTTCGACAGTTTCTTGCGCCACTGGGCCTCGGTCAGGCGCACGGGAAAGCTCTTGGCTTCCGCACGACCCGATCCGCAGGCACCCAGTACCGCGAGGCTCGCGGAGGCGCCTATCCAGCGCAGAAGCCCACGGCGGTTGCAGCGCGGTCGTGTCATCATGCCTCGGTCCATGCGTGGGACGGTAAAACCCCACGCCTGAACCTACGCTTGAAAGCCGCCAAAGGTTACGCCCGGCCGGATCAGAATTCGGTGATCTCGACCTCGAGTTTGCGGAAGCCATGGACGAAATTGGCGCGAACGCGCTCGATATCGCCCGCGACATGGACGCGCATGCGCCGCTTGTGCATTTCTTCGAGCAGGACCCGCAGTTGCAACTCCGCCAGCCGTGCACCGACACAGCGATGGATGCCGTAGCCGAAGGCGATGTGGCGACGGGCGTTGTCGCGCGTGAGATCGAGCTTGTCGGGGTTCTCGAACACCTCCTCGTCGCGATTGGCCGACAGATACCACAGAACGACCTTCTCGCCTTTCTTGATGGTCTGGCCGAATACCTCGGTGTCCTCGGTGCAGGTGCGCCGCATATGCGCTAGCGGGGTCTGCATGCGGAGCATTTCCTGCACCGCATTGGGGATCACGTCGGGGTTCTGCTCGAACAGCTTGCGCTGCTCGGGGTTCTTGTCGAGCTGGTAGACGAAGCCGCTCATCGAATTGCGCGTGGTATCGTTGCCACCCACGATCAGCAGGATCAGATTGCCCATGAATTCCTGCGGGCTCATCTGGTTCATCGCCTCGGAGTGGATCATCATCGAGATGAGATCGTCACCGGGTTCCTTGTCGTGCGTGCGTTCGATCCACAGCGACTGGAAATAGGCCGCCATTTCATTGAGGAAGCCCCAGCGTAGCTCGTCGAGATCGCGCACGGTGGCAAGCTCGGTATCGCCCGCCCAATCAGACCAGAAGGTCAGCAGGCGGCGGTCTTCCCAGGGGAAACCGAACAGGATCGCGAGCATGCCCGTGGTCAGCTCGATCGAGACCTTGTCGACCCAGTCGAACACTTCGCCGCGCGGCAGGCTGTCGAGCAGTTCGCCGGTACGCTGGCGGATTTCGCCTTCCATCTCGGCCATGCCGCTGGGCGTGAACTTGGGCGCGACGGTGCGCCGCTGGCCGGTGTGCTGGGGGCGGTCCATGGCGATGAACATCGGCAGTTCGCGCCGCTCCTCGATCCCCGCCTCGGCCAGTTCCTCATCGGTCAGCCGGTTGAGGATGGTGATCCCGCCATGCTCCCAGCTGGAAGAGAAGGTGTCGGGCAGGGCCTCGATATGCTGGATCGCCTTGTGGCCGACCACCGCCCAATAGGGACCGAACGGGCTTTCGGGAATGTAGTGCAGCGGTCCGGCCTCGCGCATTTCGCGGAAGATCGGGTGCCACGTGTTCTCCGCATAGATGTCGCTGCGGCTGACGTCCCACTTGTGCGGATGGTTGAGCTTGTCTTCGGGATGCTCGGCGAAATGCTGCTTGAGTGCCTGGTAGGCACTGGGCGTCGTGCGGCACTGCGGACGTTCGATAGCGGCGGTTGCCATGTGTTCTCTCCTCGCAGGAGCGACTCTCGACGTCGCTCTCTCTGATTGCCACCATCCTGCCTTAACTGACACATGTGTCAATAGTGCGTTGCAATTCGCCACCCAATCGCAACCATGCGCGACGGCTCAGGCGGGGGTCGTCCCGCCGACATGGCCCTTGATGGCGCGCCCGCCCTTGCCCGATTTCATCACCCGGCGGCGGAAGATGGTCGCTCCGACCCGGACGAACACCAATACGCAAAGCGCTTGCCACGCGAGTGCAAGCCCGTGCGGCCATAGCGCGTCCGACTGGGCGGCACGCGCGAGCATGGCGAAGGGCGAGGAGAGCGGGAAAATCGCGGCAAACAGTTCGAGCGGTGAACCGGGACGCGTAATCGACGAGGCAGCAAGGAAGAAAACGAGCAATTGCGCCATGGTGACCGGCATCGACAGCGTCTGCACTTCGCGCACCGTTGCGGCCATCCCGCCGATGGTCAGGAACAGCGACCCGAGCAGCAGATAACCCATGGCGAAATAGAGCAGGCCCAGCGTCGCGAAAAGCGGCCAGCCGAGCGCGGGCTCGGGCAGTTGCGGTAAGGCGTTTCCGGCAAGCAGCGCGATGGCACTGCCGACTGCGCCCCAGACCGCGATGCCGACGAGACTGACGCCAAGCATGGCAGCCAGCTTCCCGAGAAAGACCGCATCCATCGGGATCGCTGCAGCGAGAACCTCGATGACCTTGTTGGCCTTCTCTTCCACCAGATTGGACAGGACCATGCCCGCCAGCAGCATCATCAGCAGGAACAGCAGCAACTGCCCTGCCTGGGCCGTGCGGATGCGGTCGCTGCGCTGGGCGGCGATGCTGGTGGCGACCGGATTGGCAGTGATCTCGGGATAGGAACGGTTGTCGCTTGCGCTCGCCTCCGCGACCAGAATGGCGATCGGCCCGCGCCATCTCTCGATCGCGTCCGCCGGTGCGGTGATCTCGGGCCGGCCCAGCGAGCCGCTCACGACCGCGACGTAATTGCGGCCGGGCTCGCGCAGGATCGTCTCGGGAGCGGCCGAACTGTCCGTCGCGGCGAGTTCGGGAAGCGCAGAGCCGATCTGCGGCGCAAGCCGTGCCTGCGCATCGCGCATGGCAGCGGTATCCGCCTCGGACATGGCGACGGCGACCAGCCGCGTATTCGCATCGCGCTGGACCTGCCCCCCGATGCCTCCCGCCAGCGCACCGATCACGATTGGGAACAGCGGGCCGAGCAGGAAGAAGAGAAAGGCGCGGCTGAACAGTATGGCGTGGAAATCCCGGCGAGCGACGACGCGCGCCGCCTCGAGCCGCGAAAGGCGGGTGGTATCGGTCATCGGCTTGCTCCCGCCGCGGTTTCTTCGGCCAGCGCCCGCGCGGCCGCTTCGCCGGCGATCTCGACGAAGGCATCGTGCAATCCCGCGCGCTCGATCGAAAGCGAGAGGATGCCCGCTTCGCCGTCGATCAGCGGCTTGAGCAGCGCTTCGATCCCCGTCTCGGGGACGGGGAAGTACCAGAAATGGCTGCCGCCAGCCTTGGCGTCGTGTCGCGCAGTGTCGGGCAGCGCAGCGCGCCAGGGGCCATTGCCGCTGCGCGTCTCGAGTCGCACCTGCGCGGGGATGCGATCGCGCGCCACGTCCACCGAACCGGCGTAGGGAACCTTGCCCCCGGCGATGATCGCGACATCGTCGCACAGGCGTTCGGCGTGATGGATCACATGGGTCGAGAAGATCACGGTGGTGCCGTCATCGGCCAATGCGCGGATCATCACCTCGAGCTTGCCCTGGTTGATCGCATCGAGTCCGCTGAAAGGCTCATCGAAGACGACCAGCCGCGGCCGATGCACCAGCGTTCCCAGCAATTGTACGGTCTGCGCCATGCCCTTGGACAATTGGCGGATCTGGCGATCGACGGCGTGACCGAGTCCGTGGCGCTCGAGCAATTCGCGGCCCCTGGCGCGCCCTTCGGCCAGGGACAGACCACGCAGCGCGCCCATGAAGGCGATCGCCTCGTCGCATTTCATCGCCGGATAAAGCCCGCGTTCCTCGGGCAGGTAGCCGATCAGCTTGGCGACTTCGTGCGGGCGATCGTTGCCGAAGATACGCCGAACGCCCTGGTCCGGATCGATGATCCCCAGCAGCATCCGCAGGGTCGTCGTCTTGCCCGCACCATTGGGGCCGAGAATGCCGTAGATCGCCCCCTCGGGAACCTCTATGTCCACCCCGTCCACCGCAAGCGTATCATCGAATCGCTTGACCAGTCCGCGGGCCTCGATTGCCAGCGAACGGTTGTCCCCGGAGGCGGGGCGCGTCATGGAGCCTGTCTCGATAAGCATGCAGCCATGGCTAGGGGCTGGCAGTGAACGGGAGTAGGCGCAAGCATGGTTAATGCGGAGTTGCAGGTTGAGCTGCGTGCGGAGGCGACCCGGCTGGGATTCGCCACCTGCGGTTTCACCGCGGCAACACCCGATGCGCAGCGCGCCGAACGGCTCGAACGGTTTCTCGGCGAGGGCCGCCACGGTTCAATGGAATGGATGGAGGCCCGCAAGACCCAGCGCGCTTCGCCGCAGGGGCTCTGGCCCGAAGCCAGCAGCGTCATTGCGCTGGGCATGAGCTATGCGCCCGATATCGATCCGCTGGCACTTGCAGAGGACCCGGAGAAGGCGCGCATTTCGGTTTATGCGCAGGGGCGCGACTATCACGATGTGGTCAAGAAGGCGCTCAAGGCGCTCGCGCGCTGGCTGATCGAACGCGAACCCGCGAGCGAGCTCAAGGTCTTCGTCGATACCGCGCCGGTGATGGAGAAGCCGCTTGGCGAGGCCGCCGGAATCGGTTGGCAGGGCAAGCACACCAATCTGGTCAGCCGGAGCCACGGCAGTTGGCTTTTCCTCGGCGCGATCTACTCGACGCTCCGCTTCGAACCGGACGCACCCCATGCCGACCGCTGCGGCCAATGTCGCGCCTGCCAGGATGCGTGCCCTACCGATGCCTTCCCCGCGCCATACCAGCTCGATGCCCGCCGGTGCATTTCCTACCTCACCATCGAACACAAGGGGCCGATACCCGAGCAGTTTCGCGGCGCGCTCGGCAACCGCATCTATGGCTGCGACGATTGCCTTGCCGTCTGCCCTTGGAACAAGTTCGCCGACACAGCGCACCGGCATATCAAGCTGGCCCCCCGCGCCGAACTCGAAGCGCCCGAACTGGCGCAATTCCTCCAGTTCGATGATGCGGGCTTCAGGCAATTCTTCTCGGGTTCGCCGATCAAGCGCATCGGCCGCGACCGGTTCGTACGCAATTGCCTCTATGCTGCAGGCAATAGCGGCGCAGCGCAGCTACTCCCGCTGGTCTCGGGCCTGTGCAGCGATCCGGATTCGGTCGTCGCCGATGCTGCGCGATGGGCCGCGCAGCGGCTCACCGCCGCCTAGCGATAGGTGCGGTCGTGTTCGCCCAGCCGCGGGGCGGGCGCCGGATCGGGGGCATCCCATCCCGAAAAGCGCGAAGGTTCGCGCATTTCGACCATGGCTCCCTCGCTCGGATGTTCGCGGCGCAGGAAAAAGCCCGAAGCGTGAAGGTGCGGCTCCGACGCCATATCGGCCATGTCGCGTACGGGCATGGCGGGGATCGCGTTGGCATGCATCAATTCGACAAGTTCGCTGGTTGCGAAGTCTGTGCTCAGTTCGGCAATGCGCGTGTAGAGCTCGGGCTGGCCCGCCACCAACCCTTCGACCGTGGCGAAGCGTTCTTGTGCCGCAAAGGCTTCGTCGCCCATCAGCGCGACAACCTTGGTGAAATGATCGAGCCGGTAAGGCACGATGCTGACATGCCCGTCCCGGGTGGGGAAGGGTTGGCGATGCGGATCGACCTGTCGAGCATAGCAGGCATCGCCGACCGGAGGGTCGAATGTGTTGCCGCCCAGATGTTCCTTGAGCATGAAGCTGCTGAACGCCTCGAACATGGGAATTTCGACATGCTGTCCGGCGCCCGTGCGCAGGCGATGGATGACCGCCCCCATCACGGCATAGGCGGCGTGCAACCCGGCTACCTTGTCCGCGATCAGCGAAGGCAGGTAGCGTGGGCGAGCATCGCCATCGGCGCGCGGAAGCAGTGTTGCCGTCCCGCTCGCGGCCTGGATGACATCGTCATAGGCCTGCAGCCCGGCATAGGGCCCACCCGATCCGAAGCCCACGCAATGCGCGTAGATGATGTCGGGGGCCAGTTCACGGACGGTGTCGTAGTCGAAGCCCAGCCGTGCGATCGCTTCGGCGCGGACATTGTGGATGAAGATATCGGCGTCGCACAGCAGGTCGCTCAGTATGCTTCGGTCGGCATCCTGCTTGAGATCGAGCAGGAGCGACTGCTTGCCGCGGTTGAGCGCGATATAACCCGGCGCCATCCCCGGCGTGCGTGCGGGACGCGCCGCGTGGCGAAAGACATCCCCACCGGGTGCTTCCACCTTGATGACCTCGGCGCCGAAATCGGCGAGGATCTGGGTGCAATAGGGCCCGAAAACGACCGAGGTCATGTCGACCACGCGCAGCCCTTGGAGCATCGGGCGATTGTCGCCCGCTTCGATCACAGCATCTCCTTCAGCGGGACGGCAACATCGGCGAGCGTGTCCGGGGCGACTTCGGCATGCGCCATCACCAGCTTGCGCCCCTGCGCATAATCGCGCGTGTTGTTGACGCAATCGAGTGCGATGATCTCGCCTTCGCGTAGATAGATCACGCTGAACTTCTTCTCGGCAGGATCGCCGCGCAACACGGTGGCATCGTAGCCGATGGAGATGCCCACGGTCTGCAAGCGCAGGTCGTACTGGTTCGACCAGAACCACGGCACGGCATCGTAATCCTGCTTGTCGCCCATGATGGCTTTCGCTGCCACGGTGGCCATGTCGTTGGCGTTCTGGACTGATTCCAGCCGGATGACCTTGTTGTCGGCATAGCAGTTCGCGTGGCTGGCGCAGTCGCCGATCGCATAGATGTCGTCGAGTGTGGTGCGGCAATAGCTGTCGATGTCGACCCCGTTCGAGCCCGCCGCGCCGGCGGCGATCAGCGGACCGACAGAAGGCACTATGCCGATCCCGGCGATCACGACATCGCAAGCGATGCGTTCGCCCGAATCGGTCACCACACCGGTCACGCGGCCGTTCTCGCCTTCGATCGTCTCGACCCCGGTCGAAAGCCTCAGGTCGACGCCCTGCTCGCGGTGGTAGGCTGCGTAGAATTCGGAAAGTGGAGGCCCGGCGACGCGCGCGAGTACGCGATCGAGCATCTCCACCACGGTTACCTTGCAATCGAGCTTGCGCAGCACAGCCGCGGCCTCAAGCCCGATGTATCCGGCGCCGATGATGACCGCGCGCTTGCCGCCCCCGCCCAGTTCTTCGCGGAGCGTATCGACATCGCGCCGCGTGCGGATGTAGTGAATGCCCGCATAATCGCTGCCGGGGCAGGACATGCGCCGCGCATCGCCACCGGCCGCCCAGATCAGTTTGCGATAACCGATCCGCGTATCGTCGGAGAGGCCGAGTTCGTGCGCCATGGGGTCGACGTCGTTGACGTTGCGGCCCAGCCGCAGATCGATCTGCTTGTCTGCCCAGAACTGTTCGGGGCGGATCTGGATACGCTCGAAGGGCTTTTCGCCCGCGAGGTATTCCTTCGACAGCGGCGGGCGCTCGTAGGGCGGATTGCGGTCGCGGCTGACCATGAGGATCGATCCCTCATGCCCGTTCTGGCGGAGCGCAATTGCAGCCTGGGCACCGCCATGCCCCGATCCCACGATGACGACGTCGTAATGTTCCATCGCCGCACTGGCTGGCGTGAAATCGCCAGCCGGTCAAGCGGAGCGCTACCGGCCCAGCAGATTGCGCGCCATGCTGGCCACTTGCGCGAGCATCGCCGGGGCGACCGGGGACTGCGCCTGCGCACGCGCGATCATAGAGCGGAAATTGCGTACTGCGACCGCTTGTTCCTCGGCCCACTTGCCCACGATGCCCGGCATGTCCTTCTTCGCGTCCTTGCGCCGTGCCAGTCGGCGAAGCAGGTCGAGCCGCATTTGCTGGAAATCGCGCGCAAGTCCCGACACCAGCAGGCGTTCCCAGACATCGGAGGGGCTCATCAAGGCAGCGGTCGACTGGGCCCAGTCGAGGCCCAGTCGGCGGCCCACCTCGGTGAAGGCTTCGGTCAGGCCGATCGGAGGAATTCCCGTCTCGCTCGCGAGCTTCGCGAGACCGACCGCGCCATCGAGATCGTACAGATGCGCGACACGGGCGGCGAGTTCCTCCGGAGCCCCTGCCGAGACGAGTTGTTCGCGCAGGCGATCGGATTGCAGCCGCGATTCGCTGCTGAGCAATTGCGTGGTTGCACCTGCTAGCTTGGTCACCGCCTTGCCGATTTCTTCCACCAGCGCACCCGGATCGACATTGCCCGCCGAAGTGCGCAGGATATCGGACATCAGATTACCTGCCGCTGCGGCGATGCGATCGAACAGCATCAGACGCGCATTTTCGGGCATCGCTGAAGCATCGATCGCGGCCCAGAGTGCGGGCAGGTCGAACAAGTGTTCGGCAGCCAGGAATGCCGCTGCAACCTGGTTCAATTCTGCCCCTTCCTCTTCGGCAAGTTCGAAGGGATGGACCACGCCCATGCGGTTGACGATCCGGTTGGCCAGCTTGGTTGCGATGATCTCGCGGCGCAGCTGGTGGGTTTCGATCTGCGTCTTGAACTTCTTGCGCATCGGTTCGGGGAAGGCCGCGAACAGAGTCGCCTCGAGCAGCGCGTCGTCGGCCAGTGTCCCGCGCTCGATCGCGTCCTGCAAAACCAGTTTGGAGGATGACAGCAGTACCGCCAGTTCGGGCCGGGTCAGGCCGCTGCCATCGGCCGCGCGGCGCTGCAGGGTCTGGTCGTCGGCCAGACCTTCGGTCCGCCGGTCGAGATTGCCCCCCGCCTCGAGCGTCTCGATGATGTGCCGCTGCGAAGCCATGGCCCGCGCACCGCCGAATTCGGCGATCGACAACGCAAGCGCCTGCAGGCGATTGTCTTCGAGAACGATCTGGCCGACCTCCTCGGTCATCGATTCGAGCAGGGCGACGCGCTTGGGTTCGCTCAGCTTGCCGCTGCGCTTGGCTGCAGCGAGCGCGATCTTGATGTTGACCTCATTGTCCGAGCAATCGACGCCGGCGGAATTGTCGATGAAATCGGTGTTCGACCGGCCGCCGGCCATGGCGAATTCGATCCGCCCGGCCTGCGTGATGCCAAGATTGGCACCCTCGCCGATAACCTTGGCGCGCACTTCCTTGCCATCGACGCGCAGCGCATCATTGGCCGGATCGCCGACCTGTACATTGTTCTCGTGACTGGCCTTGATGTAGGTACCGATCCCGCCAAACCAGATCAGGTCGATCGGTGCCCTCAGGATCGCGGAAATCAATGCTTCGGGTTCGATCTGCGCCTGTTCGATGCCCAGCTTCGCCTGCATGGCCTTGGACAGCTTGATGGTCTTGGCGTCGCGCGCGAAGACGCCGCCGCCCTTCGAGATCAAGCCTTCATCGTAATCCGCCCAGCTCGATCGTGGCAGGTCGAACAAGCGCTTGCGTTCCTTCCAGCTTGCCGCCGGATCGGGATCGGGATCGAGGAAGATGTGGCGATGGTCGAAGGCCGCGACCAGCTTGATCGCTCGCGACAGCAGCATGCCGTTGCCGAACACGTCGCCCGACATGTCACCGCAGCCGACCACCTCGATCGGGTCCTCCTGCACATCGATGCCCATTTCGAGGAAATGGCGCTGAACGCTGACCCAGGCACCCTTGGCGGTGATGCCCATCGCCTTGTGGTCGTAACCCTTCGACCCGCCGCTGGCGAACGCATCGTCGAGCCAGAAGTCCTTCGCTTCGGCGATCGCATTGGCAACGTCGGAGAAGGTCGCGGTGCCCTTGTCCGCCGCAACGACGAAATAGGGATCCTCGCCATCGGTGATGACAACATCGCGCGGGTGCACGACCTTGTCGTCGACGATGTTGTCGGTAACCGACAGCAGCGTACGGATGAAGGTCTCGTAACTGCCGCGTCCTTCGGCGGCCCAGGCTTCGCGATCGATCGCGGGATTGGGCAATTGCTTCGGATAGAAGCCGCCCTTCGCGCCGGTCGGGACGATCACAGCATTCTTGACCCGCTGCGCTTTCATCAGGCCGAGGATTTCGGTGCGGAAGTCGTCGCGCCGGTCGGACCAGCGCAAGCCACCACGCGCCACCGGGCCGCTGCGCAGATGGATCCCTTCGACGCGTCGCGAATAGACGAAGATTTCGCGATAGGGGATCGGTTTGGGCAGGTTCGGCACCTTGGCCGAATCGATCTTGAAAGCGAGCGCTTCGGCTGCAGCCGGGGCAAAGGCGTTGGTGCGCAGGATCGCGTCGATCAGCGAATTGTAGAGCCGCAGCAGGCGGTCGTCATTGATCGCCTTGACCTTGGCCAGCCCGCGCTTGATCGCCGCGCGTGCCTCTTCGATCGCCTTGTCGCGACCATTGCCGAATTCGGGGTCGTGCCGCGCGGTGAACAGCGCGATCAGCGCGCGCGTTACATCGGGCGCGGCCGCCAGTGCATCGACCACCGTATAGATGGTGAAGCCCATGCCCGCCTGGCGCAGATAGCGATAGAACGCGCGCAACCAGTTGGCCTCGCGCGCGGCGAGCCCGGCCTCGGGCACCAGGCGGTTGAACGGATCGTTTTCGGCCTCGCCATTGAGCACGGCGGCGAGCGCTTCCTCGATCGCGTCGGCGCGCTCGACCAGCCCCTTGGGGTCACTCCCCGGCTTGAGATCGAGCAGGAAGTCGTGGATCGTGCCCAACCGACCGTCGTCGAGCACGGTGGGCATTTCGGACCGGACGTAGAACCCGAAGTCTTCAAGCGCGGGAACACCCTCGGACAGGGGCAGGCTGCCCTCTGACTGGTAAAGCTTGAGACGCAGGCAGCCGTCGCTCTCGCGCTCGCAGAAATACATTCGCGCGCCGCGGACAATTTCCTCGCTTTCCAGGCTCGCGCCCAGATCGTGCAGGCGTGCGATATCGAGCGCGGCTTCGCGCGGGCCGAAGCGTCCACGGAAACCCGTCGGGAAGTGATCGGCGAAACGCATCGCAAGCGCGGCAGCGCGCGACCCGTCCTCGACCGTGCCGAGCTCGGCCTCGACCGCTTCGCTCCAGCCACGCAGCAGCGTCTGCATCTGCTCCTCAAGCTGCGCTTCGTCGGGGGCGGTGTCGCCATCGCGGATGTCGAACACGAAGCGGATCGTCGCCAGATTGCCGCCCTCGACTTCGAGGCTCCAGTCGAGCAGGCGCGCCGATGCCGCGTCCTCGAGCAGTGTCTGGATCTCCATGCGCACCTGCGTCGCCACCATGTCGCGCGGCAGCCATACGAAGGCGAACAGGTGGCGTGCCAGCGGTGCCTCGATCAGCGCCAGCCGCGGGCGCGGGCGATCGACCAGGCTCATCATGGTGGTCGCGACGCGTTCGACATCGCTTTCGGAAAAGCCGATCAGCAAATCGTGCGGAAGCGTGGTCAATGCGTGGACCAGCGCCTTGCCTGCATGACCCGTGTCGTCGAAGCCATGACGCGTCCGCAGCGTATCGAGCTGGTTGCGCAGGCGAGGCACCTGCCGCGGGGGCGCTGCCAGCGCCGCGCTGGTCCAAACGCCCGCATGGACCGATAGCGCGACCGTCGTCCCCTGCTGAGTGACCGGCACGATGAACAGGTCTAGCGGAACGCGGCGATGGACGTTGCTGAGATGGTTCGCCTTGATGATCAACGGGCGGCGATCGTCCTTGGCATTCTCGAACCAGGCGAAAGCGCGGTCGTAGGAGGCTTCGGCAAGCAGTTCGCGCGCGCTCTTGCGACAGATGCCCAGCTCGTCGTCCTGTCGCCCGTCGCGATAGCGCGTGACATGGCCAAGCTGCGTGAGCATGCCCGAATTGAGCCATTGCAGCAGTTCGGCGCCTTCCGCGTCCGCCGATGCAATGCGCTCGGCGTCCTGCGACATGGCCTTCTGCAGTTCGGGCCAGTCGGTCACTGCCGCGCGCACATCGCCCAGCGTCGTCTTGAGCGTTTCCTGCAACTGGCGGCGGGTCTTGGCGTCGACGCGTGCCGCTTCGATGTAGATCATCGATTCCCAGAATGCGTCGTCGGGATCGCCGTCGGGCATCGCCTCGAGCTTGCCCTTGCTGTCGCGTTCCACCGGGATGACCGGATGCACCAGTCGGTCGATCGACAGACCCAGCGCGGCGATGGTCGCGGCGATCGAATCGACGAGGAACGGCATGTCGTCGTTGATGATCGCGATACGGGTCAGCCGGCGTTCGTCGCTGATGCTCTCGATCGCCATTGCCGAGCGACCGCGCGTGCGCTGGCTCGCCAGTTCGCCGACGAACTGGGCGGCATCCGCCAGACGGGCCTTGTCGAACGGCGTGTCCCCGCGCAGCAGCGACAGCCGCATGCGTTCGGTGATGGCGTTTTGAAGCTTTTTCGGAAGCGCGGCAGTTGTCGAACCCATGCGGGGCCTCTCTCCTGGCGGCGCATGATCATTTCTGCGCCACGAAATATCCGAGTCGTGTGCGCCACGACACGGCTCCGCGCCTAGGCCTGTTGCCGCGCCCTCGCAAGGTGCTGCAGGCGCAATTGCGCAATCCTATGCACGCCCCCGTGCTCAGCCAGGCGACGTTACGGCACGCTAGCTCCCGAGCGCACTCATCGCGAGGCGCAGCGAACGGCAGCGCGCCTCGCCATCGAACATGCTGCCGCCGAAAACGATCTCGTCCGCACCGGTCCGTGCGATGAACCCACGCATCGCTTCGGCGGCCTGCTGCGGGGTGCCCGTCGCGCTGGCCTGGCCGATGTGCGCCAGCATCGCCTGCGCTCGTGCGGGCAGGCTCTCGCGATAGCCGCGGACCGGCGGAGGGAGCTTGCCCGGCGTCCCCGTCCGCAGGGCCACGAACGCCTGCAATTGCGAGGAGGCGAGATATTCGGCCTCTTCCTCGGTTTCGGCAACGAACAGGTTCATGGCCGCCATCACATGCGGCTTAGCGCAATGCGCGGATGGTTGAAAATCGCGGCGATAGAGGGCGAGGGCATTGTCTAGGTGGTCAGGTGCAAAATGGCTCGCGAAGGCATAGGGCAGGCCGAGTTTCGCTGCGAGCTGGGCGCCGAAGAGGCTCGACCCCAGCATCCAGAACTCGGGCTTCGCGCCCAAGCCGGGTGTCGGATGGATTGCGGTCTCGCCAGCCATCAGTGCCATCAACTCGGCCACATCCTGCGGGAACATCTCGGCCGCGCGGTGCAGATCCTTGCGCAGCGCGCGCTGAAGTTCGGGGCCGGCGCCGGGCGCGCGCCCGAGCCCGAGGTCGACGCGACCGGGAAACAGCGCATCGAGTGTGCCGAACTGCTCGGCAATCTGGAACGGCGTGTGGTTGGGCAGCATGATCCCGCCCGAGCCGATGCGGATGGTCGAGGTGGCGTTGCCGATATGCGCGAGCACGACCGAGGTCGCGCCCCCGGCAATGCCCTGCATCGCGTGATGTTCTGCAATCCAGAAGCGCTTGCAGCCGACCTCTTCCGCCGTCTGGGCCAGGCGCGTCGCTGCGCTGAAAGCGTCCGATACAGTGCCGCCTTCGCGCACGGGGACGAGGTCGAGAACGGAAAAATCGGTCATTCGGCAAGCTGCTCCAGATAGCTGCGGGCACGCACGGCTGCTTCGCTTTGCGGCGCGACATCGAGCACCGACTGGAAGCTGCGGCGCGCCTCTTCCTCGCGGCCCGAAAGCGCGGCGATCACCCCCGCTTCGAGACCCACCGCAGGGTCCTGCGGTGACAGGGTCGCGGCCTGCGCGATTTGTTCGCGCGCTTCGCCCAGCCGCTCGAGCCGGCGCGAAAGTGTGGCGGACAACAACCATGCCCGCGCATGCGTCGGATCGCTGTTTCTCGCTTCCGCAAGCGCAGCGACGGCCTCTTCGTTCCGGCCGAGCGCGACCAGTGCTCGCGCGCGGTCGACCGCCACGCTGGCGAGCAGCGGCATGTCGCCCGAGGATGAGGCGAACCGGATGGCCCGGGCGAAGGCGATTTCCGCAATCGCAGGCTTGCCCTGCGCCATCGCGGCGTTGCCGGACATCGCGGCGAGCCGCGCCTGATAGGCCGGGGCGCCGGGCGGGACCTCGTCGGTGGCGAGGTCGAACGCGCGCTGCGCGCCTTCGAAATCGTCGAGCCGGACCAGCGACAATCCAAGGCAATGCGCCGATTGCGCCAGTTCGAGCTGGTTGGCCGCCGATTCGCGCCAAAGCTGCGCCATGTCGCTTGCGGCCTCGGCATCGTCGGTCGCCAGCGTCACGCACTCGGCCAGCTTGCCGCCAGAGGTCGCGCTTGCGCTGGGCGGAGTGGCCGCCTGGTCGCGTACGGGCCGGTCGCGCAGCTCCTCGGGGATGCCGGGGAAGGCGCCCTGGGCGGGATTGGGGCCGACCTGCATCAGAAGCAGGGCGAGTGCGGAGGCGATCATGCGGTACCTTTCGAAAGCGCGTTCACCGTGCACAGCAGCAGGGATATGTCCTGCTCGCGCGACAAGCGGTGATCGCCGTCCTTTACCAGCGTGACCTGTACATCGTCCGAACGCAGGCTCTGTGCGAGCCGCATGCTGATCTCCCAAGGCACGTCGGCGTCGCCTTGCCCGTGGATCAGCCGCACGGGGGCGTCGATCGCAATCGTTCTGCCGAGCAGCAATTGCTCCTGCCCGTCGGCGAAGAAGCCCGGGTGCATGGGTGTCGGTTCAGGGCCGTAGGGGTTGTCGTCATACACGGTTTCGCCTGTCACCAGCGTGGCCTTGTCGGCTTCGTCGCGTCCCCAGTCGGTGAAGTCGGGGGCGGAGGCGATGCCGATCACGCCGGCCAGCCGGCTGCCCAGAGCGATGCCGACGGTGAGCATCAGCCAGCCTCCCATGGACGAACCGATGACGATTACCGGCCCCTCGCCCACCGTCTCGATCAGCGCCAGCACCTCGTCGCGCCAACGCGAGAGCGTGCCCTCGGCGAAATTGCCCTCGCTCTGCCCGCAGCCTGAATAATCGAGCAGCAGGCAGGATCGCTCATGCGCCTGCGCCCAATCGAATAGCGCGGTGGCCTTGCCGCCCGCCATGTCGGACATATAGCCGGGTAGGAAGACCAGTGTCGGGCCATCGCCCGCGACGAAGCGATAGGCGATGCGACGCCCATCGGGCATGGTGTGAAATTGGATCTCGCTCATGCGCGCATGCTGTCGACGGGTGCAGGCGCAATGGCAAGGGTCAGAAGAAGCCGAACTCCTCGACGTCGGGATCGTCTTCGCACATGGATTTGAGTGCGGCGAACTCCGCTTCGCTGAGCACGGGCGGGTAGTCCGCGCCCTCGCGGGCGGCATCGCGATAGGCTTCCGCGCGTTCCCCGGCCGAAGGATGGCTGGCCAGCCAGCCAAGCACGGCGGAACCTTCCTCTTTGCGATCGCCGTGCTGTTCGGCCATCCGCTCGAAGAAGCCCGCCGCGCCGAGCGGGGAAATGCGGCTTTCGCGCATCCGCGCGCGGGCATAGCTATCGGCCTCGCGCTCGGCCTCGCGCGAATAGCCCATGGCCGCGAGCCCGAAGACCGAGTTGGTCACGCCCGAATCAGCCCCGGCAAGCAGGATGGAAAGGCCGAACTGCCGCAGCAATGCGGTCATCACGTGGCGTTCGCGCACGTGGCCTACTTCGTGGCCGAGAACACCTGCCAGTTCTTCGGGCGTTTCCGCCTGCTGCACCAAGCCGTCGAACAGCAGCACCTGCCCGCCGGGCAGGGCGACTGCGTTGACCATATCCATATTGGCGATCCCCGCGCGGACCTTTTCCTCCGCCGGATCGACCTTGTCGAGTAGCTTGGCGAGCGCGGCATCACCGGCGGGCGTATGGCATATGCGGCCGCCGAAATCGCCGATCATGGCCTCGCCGATCTCGCGCTCCCAGCTCGCCGGGATGCGTGGGCCGAGCCAATCCGGAGCGGTCAGGAACAGCGCCACCGCGGCCGCGCTGACAACGGCGAAAGCGGCTACCGATCTGCCGAGGCCAAGCCGATCGATCCATGCGCCATAGTTGCTCTCGGCGGGCAATCGCGCGGCGAGACCCGGCGGCAGCTCCGCCGGCAGAATGAGGCGGAAATCCGGGACCGTCTCACGCCGATACACGATTTTGTCCGGGCGATTCTCTGCAAATTGAAGGTCGGCGACGTCGAATTGTGTCTCCACACCCGATGCGTCGAGCGTCAGCCTGTCGGCACCGTCCCATCGCAGCACGCCCGAATGGCGCAAGGCGTTGGTCCCGTCATACCACTCTGCAGCGAGGGAGAAATTCTCCTCCATCGGTTCAGATCGCGCCCATGTCGAAAGCATCGAGCAAACCCTCGCCATGACGTGCGGTGCGCGTCTGCGACTGGGTCAGTTCGTCGAGCAGGATTTCGCCATGCGCATCGAGATGGGTGACGAAAAACTTCCAATGGCGATACGACAGGAAGACGAAGCCGATGCCGAAGGTCAGTACCACCAGCAGCGCATCGCCGAGCAGCAGCTTGACCCAGTCGAGCGAACTGGCCTCGAAGTGGAAACCGAGGTCGCGCCAGCGGGTCGCGCCGACCACTTCACGGTAGTATTTGGCGTAGAACGCCACCGCGATCAGTCCGAGTCCGAGATAGAAGAACAGTATCAGCCCGACCATACCGATAATCCCGCCGATCTGCGCGCCGCCTTCGCCGCCGACGCCGTATCCGGCGAGCATACCCATCGCGGCCATGACCATGCCACCGATGAAGAACACGAGCGGGGAGAGATAGAACAGCAGGAATCGCGCGAAGACATTGCCCGAACGCGCATCGGCTTCGAAGGCGAAGGGGCCGAAGCTCATCCGGTTCCAGCGCTCGTTCCACAGGCTGGTCATCGACCATGGCAGCAGCAGGCCCAGCGGCAGCCAGCCGAGGGCGGTCTTCCACATGTAGGACAGGCCGAACAGGAAGCCGTTGCTGTTGCTGCCACCGCGAATGCCGCGCCAACGCGTGCGCGAAAGGCGGTAGCGCAGCGCGCGGAAACGGGCGACGCCCAGAAGGTAGAAGATCGCCAGCGCCGCGACTGCCGAAAGCGCGATGCCAAGCGATTCGTACCCGCGCGCGACCAGCGCCTGCGCGACGAAGCTCAGCCCGAAGTAAGGAATGCCGAACAGGACAAAAACCATGACGAAACCAATGAACAGTTCCATTCCGGTGCCTGCCCATTCGAGATTTTCGTCGACGAAACGCGTGCGCGACCACAGGTAGCGGCGCTCCCGTGTGGTTGCCCAGAAACGGTAGACGCCCAAGGTGACGATGGTGAGCAGCAGATTGGGCAACGCGATCTTTGCGAAATCCTGCCAATTGCCCTCGAACGCGAAGGCGCTGTCGGCGTCTTCGGTTTGGTGCGACCCGTTCATGAATAAAAACCCCTTCGATCCCTGAGGCCCGGTGGTCGGGGATCGAAGGGGCAGTGTCAATTGCGCTGGCGCCTATTCGCCGCGCAGGAAGATATCCTCGATCGCCAGCCCAAAGACATCGGCGATGCGGAAAGCAAGCGGTAGCGAGGGGTCGTAGCGCCCCGTTTCGATCGCATTGACGCTCTGACGCGAGACCTCGAGGCGGGTGGCGAGGTCCTGCTGGCTCCAGTCGCGTTCGGCTCGCAGCACCTTCAGGCGGTTCTTCATGACCCGCGCACCTTCTGCCAAAGCTGCGCCAGGCCCAGCCCGATCGCCCAGACAGGCAGCACCCACCAGGCCCAAATATGCGGCACCAGCTCGAACATTTCGAGGAAGCCGTAGAAGATGCCGATCGCGAGCACGACGCCCAGCGCGACGAGCGCGGCCATGATCATGCGGTGGCGCAGGTACTCGTCCTGCTCTTCGGCGAGGTAGCGCGCCATGGCCCAGATGATGCCGAAAGTCGGGACGGTCGGCAGGAGTGAGATCGCGAAAACGAGCGCGTCCGACAGTTGATAACTATTCCACAACGTCACGGCGATGCCGAGCCCGAGCACGTAACCCAGGCTGCTGAACACTATCCGCCGGTTGTAATCGGCCATGGCGCGGCTGATGCAGCCGTCGGATCGCCGCCGCGCCAGCGGGAGGAGCAGGCAGGTCGCCGCTGCCAGCAGGATGAAGCCGACCGGCGATTCGATTGCCCCGGTCAGTTTCAGCGCCGCGATGATGACGACACTGAAGAAATAGAGGGCGACCCAGCGTCCCGGTGACGTGAGCAGCCAGGGTCTGCCGGTACCGCTCATGCGTCGAGCTTCGCGCTGCACCCGCACGAGCCGCGGCGGGCGATATGGATGGCCGCCAGCGCGGGCAGGAGGATCACGCTGAACCGCGCAAATTGCTCAGGAACAACGTCGAAGATCGCCAGCACGGCAATCGCAATGATCGCACTGGCGAACAGGAGGGCGGGCTTGAATGACATGGCAGTGGTCCTTTCCGTTATGTAAAGCGTGTTTGTCATAGGCGGGGCCTGTTGTCAAGTCTGCTTTCCAAACAGTCACGCGTGCTTGTCGCGGCAGAAAACGGCTTGTCACCACACCGTCATCGGGCGCAGGCAGGGGGCCGGAAGAGGAGAATTCGAATGTACGCGACCGAACCGCCCGCCGCTGCCCCGCTATCCGCGCTCGACCGTCGCACGCTGCTCAAGGGCGGCATCCTCGGGTTGGGGGTGGCCGGTGCGCCCCTCGCCGCGCAGCCCGGTGGCGCCGGGTTCAGCCACGGCGTCGCCAGCGGCGAGCCGGCGGCCGATCGCGTACTGCTGTGGACCCGTTTCGTGGGTGCGCAGGATACCAAGCTCGAATTCGCGGTCAGCGAAACGCTCGACTTTTCGCGCGTCGCGGCTGGAGGCTCGATCACTGCGCGTCCCGAAAACGACTGGTGCTGCAAGGCCTGGGCCGAGGGGCTCGAACCGGGGCGCTGGTACTATTACCGATTCACCGCACCCGACGGATCGCATTCGGATATCGGTCGCACGAAGACGCTCCCCGTAGGCAAGACCGACAAGTTCCGTATGGCGGTATTCTCCTGTTCGAACATCGGCTTCGGCTGGTTCAACGCCTATGCACACGCTGCGGCGGATGGCGACTTCGATTGCGCGCTGCACCTCGGCGACTATTTCTACGAGTACGGCCCGGGCACCTATCCCGCGACCGAGCGGGCGCAGCCGGGGAGGGTGCTTTTCCCTGCGCATGAAATCGTCACCCTGGCTGATTACCGGACGCGTTATGCGACCTATCGCCGCGATCCTGACCTGCGCAGGCTGCACCAGCTCTATCCGATGATCGCCGGCTGGGACGATCACGAAAGCACCAATGATTCGTGGGAAGGTGGCGCGCAGAACCATCAGCGCGAGAGCGAGGGCGAATGGTCGGTCCGCAAGGCTGCGGCGATCAAGGCCTATCGCGAATGGATGCCGGTATCGGACGACGATTGGGCGACCTATGAGGTCGGCGATCTCGCGACCCTGTTCCGGCTCGAGACCCGGCTCACTGCGCGCGCCGAGCAGTTTTCTTATGGCGATATCCTTGCGGGGAAGACGGATCCCGAAGCTGCAATGGCGGCGCTGGTCGCCTTCCGCGACGGCGATTACCGTGATGGCAGCCGCGAACTGCTGGGGATGAAGCAGCAGGCCTGGCTTGCCGACGGGCTCAGGCGCTCGGCCGGGGCGGGCAAGCCCTGGCAGGTGCTGGTGCAGCAGGTGCTGATGGGAAATCTCAACACTGCACCCAAACTCGCCGACGGCCTGCCCGAAGACCTGGCCGACTACATTCGCCAGCGGATCATTGCCGGAGCCATGGCAAGCCGGGCAGAACTGCCGCTCAACATGGACGCCTGGGATGGCTACCCCGCCGCGCGTGATCGCGTGTTAAAGGCCGCTCTCGATGCGAATGCCAACCTCGTCAGCCTCGCGGGGGACACGCACAATGCCTGGGCATTCGATCTCGACCATGCAGGGGAAAAGGTCGGCGTCGAATTCGGCGTGCAAGGCGTGACCTCGCCGGGGCTCGAGAGCTACGCTTCCTATCTCCCTGTCGATGTTCTCGAACGGGAAACCGTGGCGCATAATCGCCAGCTCAAATGGATGGACGGTTCGCGCCGTGGGTACATGGCAGTCGAGCTCACTCCGCAGGCGGCGACGAGTGAATTCCGCTTCCTGTCGAGCGTGCGCGAGAAAGGGGCAGGCGTTTCCGCCACGCATCGCGTTTCCGCAAGGGCGGGTAGCCGAATGCTCGACATGGGTTGAGGATTTCGCTGCAGTCGCTATCTCTCCAATCATGACGCAGCCGCGCTTCACGACCACTACCACCACCCCGGGCAACCGGGGGCGGTTGGTCGCGGCTTAAGCGATCCACCGCCGCCCGGTATCGGGCGGTCGGCGTTTCCCCCGATATCGATCCACCTGGGCCATAGCGGTCCATTCGCGAAAACGCCGCTTCAAGGCTGCGCCCGCTTGTGCCATGGGCGCGGCAACCAGATGGACGACGAGTGACATGACCGAACTGCTCAAGATCAGCCTGCCCGATGGATCGGTGCGCGAGATGGAACCCGGCGCGACCCCGGCGGATGTGGCGGCGGCGATCGGCCCCGGCCTCGCCAAGGCGGCGATCGCGGCGCGTGTCGATGGCGAATTGCGCGATATCAACCGGCCTTTTGAAGGCGATGCCGAGCTGGCGCTGGTGACCAATCGCGATGAGGACGACGCGCTCGAACTGGCACGGCACGATTTTGCCCATGTCCTCGCCGAGGCAGTGCAGGCGCTCTGGCCGGGCACGCAGATCACCTTCGGTCCCGCGACCGACGATGGCTTCTATTACGATGTGAAAGCGCCCGAGAGCCGCGACCCGTTCAGCATGGACGACCTGCCCGCGATCGAGGAAGAGATGCGGCGGATCATCAAGGCCGACAAGCCGCTGCGCCGCGAGGTCTGGAGCCGCCAGCAGCTGATCGAGAAGTGGGAAGCCGAGGGCGAGACCTTCAAGGCCGAGTGGGCGAAGGAACTGCCCGAACACGAGGAACTGACGGTCTACTGGTCGGGCGACGACTGGCTCGACATGTGTCGCGGGCCGCACCTGCCGAGCACGGGCAAGCTCGATCCGCAGGCGTTCAAACTGATGCGCGTCGCGGGTGCCTATTGGCGGGGCGACCAGAAGAACGCGCAGCTCACGCGCATTTACGGCACAGGCTGGCTGAACAAGAAGCAGCTCAATGCGCATCTCACGCGGCTGGAAGAAGCGGCCAAGCGCGATCACCGCAAGCTGGGCCGCGAAATGGATCTGTTCCACCTGCAGGAAGAGGCGCATGGCAGCGTCTTCTGGCACCCGAAGGGCTATCGCATCTGGCGCGAGCTCGAGGCCTATATGCGCCGCAAGATGGATGGTGCTGGCTATCGCGAGATCAAGACGCCGCAGCTGATGGACGTGCGCCAGTGGGAACAGTCCGGTCACTGGGGCAAATATGCCGAGAACATGTTCGCGGTGCCCGACATGGTGCCCGAGGTTGATGACAGCGGTGCGGGAGCGCACCCCAGCGTCGCCAAGGATGCCGACTGGATGGCGATCAAGCCGATGAACTGCCCGGCGCATGTGCTGGTCTTCAAGCAGGGCATTACCTCCTATCGCGACCTGCCGATCCGGCTGGGCGAGATGGGCTGCTGCCACCGCAACGAGCCGCATGGCGCGCTGCATGGCCTCATGCGCGTGCGCCAGTTCACGCAGGACGATGCGCATATCTTCTGCACCGAGGAACAGGTCGTCGAGGAAGTGCGCGCCTTCTGCAGCCTCGCCGCGCAAGTTTACAAGGACTTCGGCTTCAGCTTCGCGATCAAGCTGGCGCTACGGCCGGAGAAGCGTCTGGGTTCGGACGCGGACTGGGACAAGGCCGAGCAGGAACTGCGCGAAGCAGTCGAGGAAGCCGGCATGATGAGCGAGGAATTCGGCTGGGAAGAACTGGAAGGCGAAGGCGCCTTCTATGCGCCCAAGCTCGAATGGCACCTCACCGATGCGATCGGGCGGACCTGGCAGGTCGGCACGATCCAGGGTGACCGCGTGCTGCCCGATCGTCTCGATGCGACCTATGTCGGCGAGGACGGCGACAAGCATCGCCCGGTGATGCTGCACCGTGCGATCTTTGGTAGCTACGAACGCTTCATCGGTATCCTGATCGAACATTTCGCGGGGCGCCTGCCCGTCTGGCTCGCCCCGGTGCAGGCGGTGGTCGCGACGATCGTGTCCGACGCCGACGAGTATGCGAAGCAGGCGGTCGCCAAGCTCGAGGCCGCGGGCATCCGCGTCGAGAGTGACCTGCGTAACGAGAAGATCAACTACAAGGTGCGCGAACACAGCCTCGCCAAGGTCCCGCACCTGCTGGTCGTTGGCAATCGCGAAGCCGAGGAAGGCACGGTCGCCGTTCGCACGCTGGGCGAAAAGGACCAGCGCGTGATGAGCCTCGACGAGGCGATCGCAATGTTGCGTAGCGCAGCCACGCCACCCGACCTGCGCTAGGAGGCGCGCGCGATGGAATTGATGGCGGCCTATGCGCCGTGGCAGATTGCTGCTGCGCTTGGCGCTGCGCTCGGCTCGGCCTTCGTTCGCGGGCTGACCGGCTTCGGCATGGCGATCCTGCTGGTGCCGATACTCGCGCTGGCGCTGCCGCCGGTCGAATCGGTCCTGCTGGCCAATTTCCTGTCGCTGTTCATCGGCCTGACCGAAGTGCGCCGGCTGGTTCGCGGGGCCGAACGTTCGGCCTGGCGTGTCTCGCTGCTCGTGGTGCTGTTCACGCCGCTGGGACTGCTCGCACTGGCCGCCACAAGCGACGACCTTGCCCGTTTCCTCATCGCGATGATCGCGCTGTCGGCCTTCTTCGCGATCCTGCTCCCGCGCCGCGCGGGGACAGAGCCCGGGCACCTAGCCACTGGCGGGGTCGGCGTGCTCAGCGGCCTGATGACCGGCTATGCGGGGATGCCGGGGCCCCCGGTGGTGCCGTATTACGTCGGGCGCGACATTCCGCGCGAAACTGCCAAGGCGTCGATGATGCTGATCTTCACCATCGCCTCATTCGCCGGGCTCGTCTCGGGCGCGGCGCTGGGCATCCTTGCATGGCGATTGCCGTTGCTGGCTGCGGTGCTGTTCCCCGCAGTGCTGATCGGCAATGCGCTGGGCGATCGGGCTTCGGGCCGGATCGGTGACCGGCTGTGGCGGTCGGCTGTCGGGGTTATCCTCGGCGGGGCGGCGCTCGCAGCGCTGCTCCGGCTGGTCTAGCGCGTCAGAGCGGCAGTACGGGGCCGGCGAGCACCAGCGCAAGCGCGCAGCCAGTGACGATCAGCACGCGCGCCACATTCGCAGCCGTTTCGGCAGCAGTTGAGCGGGTAAGGATCGTGGCCTTGGGCATGGCCGCCATTCTCGGCTGCAATCCCTAACGAAGGGTTAAAGCGCGTCGCCGGGCCGACCCTCAGGGCGTCCAGTCGGCAGCAGGCATCTGCTGGCTGGCGCAATGGAAACCCCCGCCGCCGGCCAGCACCGCGTCGCCTGGTAGGCCGATGGTTGCGCGATCGGGAAACAATTCCGCCACCGCTGCAACGCCTGCCTCGTCATGCGGGCTGCCGAAAGTCGGGACCACCACGAGATGGCTGGTGATCGCGAAATTCGCATAGCTGGCCGGTTCGATATGATCGCCGCTGGTAATGCGCCCGGGCGAAGGAATGGTCTTCACGATAACCCCCGCGGCCTCGGCGCGCGATTGCGCGTCGGCGTAGATATGAACATTCGGATCGTCGGGCCCGGTCGCGTGCGGCAGGCACAGCACATTGGGCGCAACGAAACGCCCGAGATTGTCGACATGCCCGTCGGTGTGATCGTTGATCAGCCCCTTGCCCAGCCATAGCACGCGCGTAAAGCCCAGATCGCGGGTCAGCCGGTCCTCGATCTCAGCACGCGACAGCTGCGGGTTGCGGTTCGGATTGAGCAGGCACTGCTCGGTCGTGACCACCAGTCCGGTTCCGTCGCCATCGATCGCCCCGCCTTCTAGGATCCAGTCGGCCGTTGCCAGCGGGAGACCTGCGTCTTCGGCCAGTTCGGCGCCGACCGTCTGGTCGCCTTCCATCAGATACTTGCCGCCCCAGCCGTTGAAGCCGAACCGCCGCGCGGCGCGGTTTCCCGAGCCGTCGCACAGCACCAGCGGGCCGGTGTCGCGCAGCCAGACATCGCCGTAACTGCGCCGTTCGAGCGTGACTGCGCCGTGCGTCAGCTGGCGAGCGCGGGCCTCGTTCGCGGCGTCGCGCACCAGCAGGCGGACCTCCTGCCCGCTCTCGGCCACGACGTTGGCGAATGCGGCAATCTGTTCCTGCGCGCGCGGGAGAACGTCGGGCCACTCATCCGCATCATGCGGGAAACCGATCCACAGCCAGTCCTGCGGGGCCCATTCGGGCGGCATGCGAAAACCCATGGGTCGGTTCTTCCACCAAGCCCGTTCAGGCGCCGCAGCCCGCGCCTTCGGCGGCGCAATCTTCGTCGCGCGTCGCCTTGAACTCGTCGCCCTCGTTCCAGTTGGGCCAGCTGCCGCTGTCTGCCAGCATCCGTCCGATGCGATAGAACAGCGAAAGATCACTCATCACGCCCGACCAGTCCCAGTTGGGATCGTATTCGTCCTTCGGACCGTGATAGCGGTTCTCGCGGTAATCGGCTGCCACCGCCGCACCGGCCTCGGTACCGCCTTCGATGAGGTCTTCGCCGCCATCGAGATAGAGCATCGGTACGCCGCGCTTGGCGAAGGCGAAATGGTCCGAACGGTAGTAATAGCCCGCTTCGGGATTGGGATTGGGCGTGGTGACGCGATCGTCGTTCATCAGCGCCTTGTCGAGGAACAGGTCGAGCTGCGACTTGCCCGGACCGACCACCGTCACGTCCCTGGCTTCACCCGCCATAAGAAAGGCGTCCATGTTGATCCCGCCGACCGTCCGGTTGAGCGGGAACACCGGATTGGCGGCATAATAGTCCGCGCCGAGCAGGCCCGATTCCTCCGCGGTCACCGCGAGGAAGACGAGGCTGCGCTTGGCCGGACCGGCCTTTGCATGCGCTTCGGCCAAGGCAACCAGAGCCGCAGTGCCGGTGGCGTTGTCGACCGCGCCATTGCAGATGTCGTCGCCATCGGGCGCGGGCGTGCAGCGGCCAAGGTGGTCCCAATGCGCGGTGTGCATCACATATTCATCGGCGCGCTCACTACCCGGCAGCATGCCGATCACGTTCTGTGATGCGAAGGTGCGGATGTCGTTGCGGAAGCTGGTCGACGCGGTCAGGCCCAGCGGTACGGGCGCGAAGCCCTCTTCCCGCGCGGCGGCAGCGAGTTCGCCCAAATCCTTGCCCGCCGCGGCGAACAGGCGTTCGGCCACGCTCTTCTGCACCCAGCCGTTGACCTGCGTCATCGGCGGCGGGTTGTCCCCGCGCGAGGCATAGGCCTGCGGGCCCGACCAGCTGCTTTCGACCACGTTCCAGCCATAGCTGGCGGGTTCGGTGTCATGGATGATGATCGCACCGGCCGCCCCCTGGCGCCCGGCCTCTTCGTATTTGTAGGTCCAGCGGCCGTAATAGGTCATGGCCTTGCCGTTGAACGGGCCCTCAAGTGTTTCCGCGCCGAAATCGGGGTCGTTAACGAGGATGACCGCGGTCTTGCCCGCCATATCGAGGCCCTCGTAATCGTTCCAGCCCTTCTCGGGCGCATTGATGCCATAGCCGACGAAGACCAGTTCGCTATCCTCGAGCGTGGTCTGCACGTCCTCGCGATAGCTGACCCCGACCCAGTCGCTGGCGTATTCGAGATCAATCGGACCGCCCTCGGCGCCCCCAATGGTCAACGGCGCATAATCCTTGCCCGTGATCTCGACCAGCGGCACTTCCTGTACCCAACTGCCGTTGTTGCCCGGTTCGAGTCCGGCCTTCTCGAATTCCTCGATCAGATAGGCAACGGTCTTCTCCTCGCCCGGCGTACCCGGCGCGCGGCCTTCGAATTCGTCCGAGGAAAGCCGTTCGGTCACGCGCTTCATCGTGTCTTCGGAAAGCGTTCCGTCAGCCACCTCGGGCATGTCGAGCGTGTCCATCGCGGGATCCATCCCGACGTCGCAGGCGGTCAGCAGCAGCGCGGTGCTGGCGGCAAGCAGGAAACGTTTCATGGCTAGCGGGTCCTCTCGAAAGCGTCTGCGCGCGCTTCTGTCAGCATGACCGCGCAAGGGCAAGCTTGCGCAGCCGCTGCGCATTGCGGCAGGGAACTGCCGATGGATGCCGATTGGACCTCCGCGCTGCATCGCGCGCGCTCCCATGCGCCGTTTCTCGCGCATGCGCTCGAACGTCGCGCCGACCTCGCCGAACTGCTGGCAGATGGGCAGGGCGAGGCGGCATTGCTGCTCGCCAAGCAGTCACGCGATGCCGATGTCGCCACCGCATTGCGGCGCGAACGGCTGGGTCTCGCGCTGGTGCTCGCAGTGGGAGACCTTGCCGGTGCATTCGATCTCGAGAAGGTCATGCGCGAACTCTCGACCTTTGCCGACCGCGCGTTGCACGCGGCATTGGAAGCTGCGATTCGCAAGCGCATGCCCGACGCCGAACCGATCGGGATGATCGGGCTGGCACTTGGTAAGCATGGTGCGGGCGAGCTCAATTATTCTTCCGATATCGATCCGATCCTGCTGTACGATCCCGAAACGCTGCCGCGGCGCCAGCGCGACGAACCGGGCGAGGCGGCCCAGCGCTATGCGCGCGAGACCGTGCGCCTGCTGTCCGAAGTGACCAGCGAAGGGTACGTCTTCCGCGTCGATCTGCGGCTGCGCCCGGCCTCCGAAGTCAGCCCTCTCGCCTTGCCGCTCGAAGCGGCCATCACGCATTACGAAAGTTCGGCGCTGGCGTGGGAACGCGCCGCCTATATTCGCGCACGCGCCTGTGCGGGCGACATCGCTGCCGGTGAGGCGTTTCTCGATCATATTCGGCCCTTCGTCTGGCGGCGGAGCCTCGATTTCGGTGCGATCGACGAAATTCGCCGACTGACCCATCGCATTCGCGACGAACAGCGCGGACCGGGGAGTCCCGAACCTGGCTACAATCTCAAGCTCGGGCGCGGGGGGATCCGCGAGGTCGAGTTCTTCGCGCAGACGCACCAGCTGATCCATGGCGGGCGCGACCACACCCTGCGCGCGCGGGGAACGCGGGCAGCGCTCGACGCGCTGGCGGCAACAGCGCGCATCCGGCCTGGCGATGCGCGGCGTCTGGGCGAGGCCTATGACGGGTTGCGGACGATCGAACACCGCTTGCAGATGATCGGAGACAAGCAAACGCACACGCTGCCGACGGGCGAGGCGCTCGAGGCCGTGGCGCACCTACATGGGCTCGAAAAGGGCGCTCAGCTTGTCGATCTGGTGTCGGAACACGCGCGGCCGATCGCCGAACGCTTCGATGCGCTGCTAGACGAAGATCGCATCTCGGTCCCTCGCAGCGCGCCGCACGTGCTGAGCGAAGGCAGCGCTCCCGCCGAAGTGCCCGCGCAACTGGTCGAGCGGGTGACCGGATGGACCGACGGGAAATACCCCGCGCTTCGCAGCAGCGCCGCCCTCAGCGCGTTCGAGGCGATCCGTCCAGACCTGCTCGCTTCGGTCGCCGGCTCGCCCGATCCGGATGCAGCCGTGATCCGCTGGGAAAGCCTGATCGCGCGTCTGCCCAGCGCGATCAATCTGTTCCGCCTGCTCGAGGCGCGGCCCGGACTGTTTGCGCTGATCGCCGATTGTCTCACGCTTGCGCCGCCGATGGCCGACGAACTCGCCCGGCGGCCCGACCTGCTCGATGCGCTGATTGATCGCACCGCCTTCGACTTGCCCGCAGGGGTCGCGGAACTGGCCGATACCATGCGGCGGCGAGAACGCGGCGACGACTACGAGATGCGGCTCGACCGCTTGCGCGTGATTACCGGCGAGACGCGATTCGCGCTCGCCGTGCAATTGATCGAGGCGGCGCACGACCCCCTCGATATCGCGGCCGGTCTGGCGCGCACCGCCGAGGCGGCGCTGCAGGTGGCGGTGGAAGCGGCGGAAGAGGAATTTGTCGCCAGGCACGGCCGCATCGCGGGTTGCGAGCTGATCGTGCTGGGGCTGGGCCGGTTCGGCGGCGGGCTGCTGACGCACGCTTCCGATCTCGACATCATCTACCTGTTTACCGGAACGCACGAGGGCGAATCGGACGGGCCGCGGCCGTTGGGGGCGACACTCTATTTCAACCGGTTGGCCCAACGGGTGACCGCAGCGCTCAGCGTGCCGACCGCGCAGGGAGCGCTGTACGAGGTCGATACAAGGTTGCGGCCGCAGGGCGCGCAGGGGCCGCTCGCGGTCAGCATCGACAGTTTCGCCCGCTATCAGCGCGAGGATGCCTGGACGTGGGAACACATGGCGTTGACCCGTGCCCGCGCGCTGGTCGGTAGCGACAGGGCGCGCGATACGGTCTGCGATGTCGTGCTGGATCTCCTGTGCCGAAAGCGCGACGTCGATGCGCTGCGCGCCGATGTGCTCAAGATGCGCCACGAGATGGCCGCGCACAAACCGCCCAAGGGCCCATTGGATGCCAAGCTGCTGCGCGGCGGTCTCGTGGATCTGGAGTTCCTCGTTCATTATTTGCAGCTTCGGCACCGCGAGGCGCTCGTCCCGCATTTGGGCGAAGCGATCGCGCAATTGGTCGCCGCGGATCACCTGCTCCCCGCGCTCGTCGATGCGCATGGCTTGATGACCCGGCTGCTGGTGGGTACGCGGCTGCTCGCTCCCGAACTCGAACGTCCTGGGGCGGCTGCCGCGACGCTGCTGGCGCGGCAGAGCGGTTGCGGGGACTATGACGATCTGACCCGGTGCCTGCGTGCCGCGCGCGAAGACGTCGCGGCGGCGTGGCACGATGTGTTCGGCGAGAAACTGGAGATGGATTGATGAGCAAGAGCTATGGCGAGGGCGACGCCTTCCCCGATTTCACGATGGAAACCCCCGATGGTGGCAGCCTGACGAAAGCCGACCTTGCCGGACGCAAGGCGGTGATCTTCTTCTACCCCAAGGACAACACACCGGGCTGTACGACCGAGGCAAAGGACTTCACTGAACTCAAGCCCGCGTTCGACGCGGCCGGCGTCCGGTTGATCGGCGTCAGCAAGGATTCGGCGAAGAAACACCAGAACTTCATCGCCAAGCACGATCTCAAGGTCGAACTTGCGACCGATGCGGCGGAAGGCGGCTTGTCCGATACGCTTGGCGTCTGGGGCGAGAAGAAGAATTACGGACGGACCTACATGGGCATGATCCGCAGCACCTACCTGCTGGACCCAGAGGGCCGCATCCTGCGCATCTGGCCCAAGGTACGCGTAAAGGGGCACGCAGAAGAGGTGCTCGAAGCCGTCCGGTCGGCATGACGTCACCGCGTCGTACTGTCGCGCAGGCAATTCGCGAGGCGCTCCTCACCGGCGAACCGACAGCGAAGGTCTTCGCTGCGCGTCAGGTGGCGCGTGACTGGCGTCTGGGCCGCCTGGCATGCGAATTCGACGTCGCCATGCCCGATCGTCCCGCTTGGCCCGCTTCGCTCGAGCTGCTGCCACCCTCGCAAATGCCCAAGCGCGGCAAGATGGGTTCGCGGCGGAACCGGATCGCGCTTTGGCATGCGCTGGCGCATATCGAATTCGCTGCCATCGACCTCGCGCTCGACATGGCCGGTCGCTTCGGTGCCGCAATGGAGCGGGCGTTCGTCGATGATTTTCTGAGTGTCGCCGCCGATGAGGCGATGCATTTCGCGCTGATCGCACGCAAGCTCGAAGCGCTGGATAGCCGATACGGAGCGTTGCCGGTCCATGACGGCTTGTGGAGCGCGGCGCAGGATACCGCTCATGACGTCGCTGCGCGACTGGCGATCGTGCCGATGGTGCTGGAAGCGCGCGGGCTTGATGTTACCCCTTCCACGCTCGAGCGTGTTCGCGCGCAGGGGGATGAAAATGGCGCGCGAATCCTGCAGCGAATCCTTGACGACGAAATTCGTCATGTCGCTGTCGGCTCCAAGCATTTTCATGCCATTTGTGCCGAACGCGACGAAAAACCGCGAGAATCATGGCAAAAGCTGGTCGAGATGCATTTTTCGGGAGTGCTGAAAGGGCCGTTCAACGACTCGGCGCGTTTGGCAGGCGGCTTGCCGCGAGACTTCTACGCTGCGCTTGCGTGATCGATTTTTTCACCGATAACCCAAACTCACGAGACGCCGGGGGGTTCCGGCAGTGACGTAGAAAGGGCGAATACGGCATGGGACGCCGGCTTCGCCAAAGATCTAACAGGCGCAAAAGCGCCGGATGGACGGGTTAGCATGATCACCAAGCGCGCAACGCTTGCTCTCGCAGTTTCGGCCGGTTTCGGTATTGCCGCCGCTCCGGCGCAGGCGCAGGAAACCAATGCCGCCGCAGCGGTCGGCGCGATCGACATGAGCAAGGTCACCGACGCCGCGCCCAAGGGTGATGACGCCCAGTTCCAGCAGCTGTTTGCGCAGTGGGACCAGCTCGATCGCGATACGCCCGCCGCGGCACGCGTATCGGTTCCCTCGCGTATGCCGCTCGACGATACCCGCCTGACCAGCGATTTTGGCATGCGCACGCACCCCGTATTGGGCGGCCGCCGCAGCCACAAAGGTGTCGACCTGGCCGCGCCGACCGGCACGCCGATCTACGCCACTGCCGATGGTTACGTCAGCAAGGCCGAATGGTTCTCGAGCTACGGCAAGTATGTCTCGATCGAGCACGGCGCGAATCTCCAGACCCGTTTCGCCCATATGTCGGGCATCACCGTCAAGGCCGGCACCCGCGTGAAGAAGGGTGACATCATCGGCTATGTCGGTTCGACCGGCCGTTCGACCGGACCGCACCTGCATTATGAAGTCCGCATCGACGGGCGTGCCGTGAACCCGGTTCCCTATATGGTCGAATCGGAAGCCCAGCGCGCTTTCGCGCTCGCGACGGGTACCGGCGGCCAGGGCGACGGCGACGAGGAATAAGCAGAAAAGCACTTCGGGCTTTGCAAAAGAGGCGGCGGGAGCAATCCCGCCGCCTTTTTTCTTGCCCATGCGAGAGGCTTAGGTAGGTTTCTTCTCGAAACTGGACGAGTCCGCACGCGATGCGGACCGACGGAGAGGAAAGAAAGGCCTATCATGCACCCCATCACCCATGCGCAGACGCGTCCCGACCATCCCGCGATGATTATGGCGGGAAGCGGCGAAACCGTCACCTTCGGCGAAATGGATGCCTATGCGAACCGCTTCGCCCAGCTGCTGCGCGCGCGCGGGCTCGAACGCGGCGATCATTTCGCCGTGCTGATGGAAAACAATGTCCATTACCTGCAAGTTGTGTGGGGATCGCAGCGCGCGGGCACGATGATGGTGCCGATCTCCACCAGGCTGACCGCGCCCGAGATCGCCTATATCCTCAAGGATGCAGGCGCGAAGTTTCTGCTTACCAGCACGCAATATGCCGAAGCAATCGCAGGCATCCGCAACGAATGTCCGGACTTGCCGCTGCTGATCGTCGGCGGAGAAGGCGACGAGGATTACGAGGCGGTACTCGCCGCGCAGCCGTCCGAACCAATCGCCGACCAGGCGCCGGGGCAGTATATGCTCTATTCCTCGGGCACCACCGGCCGGCCCAAGGGGGTGAAGCCCGCACCGCCGGAGGACGACGACATCCTCGCGATCAATCCGCTGGTCGGCCTGGCGGTGATGGGCGCGGGCATGCCTGCCGATGGCAGCATGGTCTATCTCTCGCCCGCCCCGCTCTATCATGCGGCGCCGATCGGCTGGTGCACCACCGCCCAGCGGCTGGGTGGCACGGTCGTGGTGATGGAGAAGTTTGATCCCGAACATGCGCTCGAGACGATCGAGAAATACAAGGTCACCGACAGCCAGTGGGTGCCGACGCATTTCGTCCGGATGCTCAAGCTCGATCCCGAAGTGCGCACGCGCTACGACCTTTCCAGCCACCAGCGAGCGCTCCATGCCGCTGCGCCGTGCCCGGTGCCGATCAAGCGCGAAATGATCGAGTGGTGGGGGCCGATCATCAATGAGTATTACGCCGGCTCGGAAGGCATCGGCATGACGCTTATCAAGGCCGAGGACTGGCTGACTCACCCGGGCAGCGTCGGCAAGGCGATCCACGGCACGTTGCATGTCTGCGATGCCGAAGGGGAAGAGCTTCCGGCCGGCCAGGACGGGCTGCTGTTCTTCGAAAACGACCAGATCCCGACCTATCACAACGACCCCGAGAAGACCCGCGAGGCGATGCACCCCAAGGGCTGGATGACGCTGGGCGACATCGGGCATGTCGACGAGGATGGCTTTCTTTTTCTCACCGACCGCAAGAGCCACATGATCATCTCGGGCGGGGTCAATATCTACCCGCAGGAGATCGAGAACCTGCTGGTGACGCATGACAAGGTGATGGACGCTGCAGTGATCGGCGCGCCCTGTCCCGATTTCGGCGAGAAGGTGGTCGCGGTGGTGCAGCCGATGGACATGGCCGAGGCGGGCGATGCGCTCGAGGCCGAGCTGCGCGATTTCCTCGCTCCCAGTCTGGCCAAGATCAAGATGCCCAAGCTGTTCGACTTCCGCCCGCAGCTCCCGCGCGAGGCCAATGGCAAGCTGTACAAGCGCGAACTGCGCGACGAATACCAGCAGGCGGCCGAGCAGCAGACGGAACAGGCATGATGCCGGCGCTGGACCGGCCCCGCCTCGATCCTGCCACCGCCCGGGCAGTAATCGATCCGCAGAGCTATGCCGAATGGGACGGGTTGCTCGACACCTTCGACCATATTCGCACGACCACGCCGGTCGCCTGGGTCGAACCGACCGAAGCGGCGGGCGAAGGTCCGGTGCACCCGCCCTTCTGGCTGGTCACGCGCTATGACGACGTGATGCGCATGTCGAAGGACAATGCGACCTTCCTCAACAACCCGCACAGCGTCGTTTTCAGCCTCACCGAAGGGATCGAGTTCGCCAAGGCGCTAACCGGCGGCAGCGAACACATGGTCGCCAGCCTCGTCACCTTCGATGCCCCCATCCACATGAAGTATCGCAAGCTGACGCAGGAATGGTTCATGCCCAAGAACCTGCGCGGTGTGGAGGACGAGATCCGCGGCATCGCGCATTCCGCGGTCGACCGGCTGCTGGCGGGCGGCGGCGAGGCGGATTTCGTGAAGACCGTCTCGGCGCCCTATCCGCTGCATGTGGTGATGCAGATCCTCGGTGTGCCCGAGGAAGACGAGCCGCGCATGCTGACGCTTACGCAGCAGATGTTCGGCGGCAGCGACGAAGACCTCAACCAGTCGGGGATGAAGGACCTTCCGGTCGAGGCGATCACCCAGCTGGTGGCGGGCGCGGTCAAGGACTTCGAAGCCTATTTCGCCAAGCTTACTGCCGAGCGCCGCGCGAATCCCACCGCCGATGTCGCCAGCACCATCGCCAATGCGGTGGTCGACGGCGAGCCGCTCAACGACCGCGACATGATGGGCTATTACATCATTCTCGCCGCGGCGGGGCATGACACAACCAGCGCCAGTACCGCGGGCGCGATGCTCGCCCTGGCGCAGGATAGCGATCAATGGGCCCGCGTGCGCGCCGATCGCAGCCTGCTGCCCGGCATCGTCGAGGAAGCGATCCGCTGGACCACGCCGGTGCAGCATTTCATGCGCACTGCGGCGGAAGACACCGAGGTCGGCGGGCAGGCCATCGCCAAGGGCGACTGGCTGATGATGAACTATGTCGCCGCCAATCACGATCCGGCGCATTTCGACGACCCGCGTCGCTTCGACGCCGCGCGCAGCCCCAACCGCCACCTCGCCTTCGGCGCGGGCGCGCACCAGTGTCTCGGCCTGCATCTCGCCCGGCTCGAGATGCGCATTCTGTTCGAAGTGCTGCTCGACCGGATCGAGACCGTCGAACTCGCGGGCGAGCCCGCGCGCAGCAAGTCGACCTTCGTCGGCGGGCTCAAGACGCTGCCGCTGCGGTTTACTGCCGCCTGATTCGCTCCCGGAGCGTTCAGGATCGGGCGCCTGCGCCTGAACAAGTTGGGCAAAGTTGCGCGTGTTACCAGTGAAAGTTCGGTAAATTAGGCATGGCGCCAGTCCGCATCGGCGCTGGTGGAGATATCGACAGTATGAAAGAGCCGATGCGAAGCTAGCAGCGGCGCGCGATGTAGGAAAATCGGCGCTGTGCGATGCGATTCGGCTGCGCTAGAACGCAGCACGACGAGAGGATGCGCAGTGAGCCGCCAGCTTATCAACGAATACCGCAGCGAACTGGACCGCATCATCAAGGTCGGCGGCACGGTGAACGAGGGCACGGTGCGCGATGCCTTTCAGACCCTGCTAAAGAGCTGGGGTCGCTCGCACGACCTGACCTATCTCTCCGAGCACAAGATCGTCACGCCTAAGGGCAACACGATCTGGGTCGACGGTGCGCTGGTCTACGATATCCGCGTTCCTTTCGGATACTGGGAGGCGAAGGACAGCAAGGACGATCTCGAAGAGGAGATCCGCAAGAAGGAAGCCAAGGGCTATCCGCGCTCGAACATCATCTACGAGGATACCAAGCGCGCAATCCTGATCCAGGATCGCAACCGCGTGGCTGAGGCCGATATGGCCGACACCGATCAGCTATACGATCTGCTGACCAAGTTCTTCGCTTACGAACAGCAGGCGATCCGCGATTTTCGCAAGGCGATTGCCAAATTCGCCGAGGACCTGCCCGCGATCCTCGACGCGCTGCGCAGCCGCATCCGCGAAAAGCGCGAGGCAAGCACTGACTTTGCCAAGGCGGAGGAGGCCTTCCTCAAACAGGTCAAGGAGACCATCAATCCCGCGCTGGAGCGGGCCGATGTCACCGAAATGCTGATCCAGCACATTCTGACGGCGGACATCTTCAACCGCGTATTCGACATGCGCGATTATCACCACGACAACAACATCGCTAAGCAGCTCGACACGCTCGACAGGAAGCTGTTCGAATATGGCGACCGGCGTTCGCTGCTCCAGGCGCTGCGGCCCTATTACACGGGGATCGAGGAAACCGCGCACCTGATCCAGAGCCATTCGGAAAAGCAGAACTTCCTCAAATCGCTCTACGAGAACTTCTACAAGGTCTATAATCCCAAGGCCGCCGACCGGTTGGGCGTGGTCTACACGCCGGGCGAGATCGTGCGCTTCATGATCCGCAGTGCGGACTGGCTGTGCGAAAAGCATTTCGGCAAGAACCTCGTCGATCCGGGCGTCGAAATCCTCGACCCGGCAACGGGCACGGGCACCTATATCGTCGAGCTGCTCGAATATTTCCGGGGCCAGCCGGACAAACTGCGGCATAAGTACAAGGAGGAACTGCACGCCAACGAGGTGGCGATCCTACCCTACTACGTCGCCAACCTGAATATCGAGGCGACCTATCAGGCGATCACCGGGCAGTTCGCCGAATTCGAGGGGCTATGTCTGGTCGATACGCTGGACAATGTGGATGGCCTGGGCATCCATTCGGGCCACCAGTTCGACATGCTCGGCGCATTGAGTGACGAGAATATCGAGCGTGTGAAGCGGCAGAACCGGCGCAAGATCAGCGTGATTATTGGCAATCCGCCTTATAATGCGAACCAGCAGAACGAGCGGGAAAATAACAAAAATCGAACTTATCCGCATATCGATAAGCGGATAAAGCAAACCTATATCAAAGAAAGTACTGCGCAAAAAACCAAGCTCTACGACATGTATTCTCGTTTCTATCGGTGGGCGAGCGACAGGTTGGGTGATGACGGAGTTATCGCCTTCATTACCAATCGGAGCTTTATCGAGAGTCGAACCTTCGATGGCTTTCGAAAAGTAGTGGCAAGCAATTTTGATGATATCTGGGTTGTCGATCTAGGTGCCGACATCCGGGCAAATCCGAAGCTGTCGGGCACGACGCACAACGTGTTTGGAATCCAAACCGGCGTGGCAATCGCCTTTCTTGTCCGGAATGGTCGCAAAAAGGCGACGAAAATCAATTATGTTCGTAGGCCTGAAGATGAGACAGCTGAAGACAAATTGAGCTGGCTTGGGAATGCCGCACTTGAGAGGCTTGAGACGAAACAGATTAAGCCAAATGACCGTGGCACTTGGTTGAACCAGCTTGAAGAGAATGAATGGTCCGGCTTTCTGGAGACTGCAAACAAGAAGACGAAATTAGCTAAAGACCCAAGAGCGGAACGAGCCATCTTCAAGATTTCGTCGCTTGGTGTAATCACGGCGCGCGACGAATGGGTATACGCTCGATCACGGAGTGAACTTGATGAGCGTCTGCCTTGGTTTCTTGAACGCTACGAAACGGAGCGTTCAAGATTGGCTTCTATCGACAAGCGAAAGCGACGAGATTCTATCTCTGAGACGGAAATCAAGCTCACTCGCTCGCTCAAGAACAGCTTAGTTTCAGGGGTTGAAATAAACTACCACGCGCAGAGAGCGAGATCAGCGCAGTATCGACCATTCATCGAAAAGACGCTCTACTTTGACGACAAGTTGAATGAGATGCAGTACTTGCTCAGTCGAATTTTTCCGACTAAGGCCGCGAACCCAACGATTTCTTTCCGGTGTGTATTCTCCGATGACCTCTTAGCAACCTTGGCTGTCGAGCAGGTTTATGATTACGGTTTTCTAAAAACCGGAAATGGAGGCACTGACTCGCTTCCCCGCTACCGCCATACCAAATCCGGCGAGCGTATCGACAATATCACCGACTGGGCGCTCAACAAGTTCGTCAAGCATTACGGCAAGAAGGTAGGCGTCACCAAGGACGCGATCTTCGCTTATTGCTACGCTGTCCTCCACGACCCGGTCTATCGCGAGAAATACGCGCTGAACCTCAAGCGCGAGTTTCCGCGCATCCCCTTCTATCCCGATTTCGCGCAGTGGGCGCAGTGGGGCGAGGCGCTGCTCCACCTGCATATCGATTACGAGGACGTGGATCCGTACCCGCTGGAGCGGATCGATACGCCCAACCCCAGGCGCGCCGAAGGCTCTCATCCCAAGCCCAAGCTCAAATCCGTCCTCGTCGAAGGGGCGGAGACGGGCAGCGTTGTGGTGGACGAGGATACGCAAATCACCGGCATTCCGGCGGGCGCATGGGGCTATCGCTTGGGCAATCGCAGCGCGGTCGATTGGGTGCTCGACCAGCACAAGGAGAAGAAACCGCGCGACCCGACCATCCGCGAGAAGTTCAACACCTATCGCTTCGCCGATTACAAGGAGAGCATGATCGAACTGCTCGCCAAAGTCGTGCGGGTCAGCGTGGAAACCAATGCCATCACCGACGCGATGGCTGCGCTGGACCGATCCGAATGGGACGCAGAATAAAAAGCCGACCCCGGATCAAGTCCGGGGTGACGAAGTCGGTCACCCCGCCAGCAACCGTTCCGCCATCGCGCGGACTTCGGCGCCCATGTCTTCGCGTTCGAGTGCCAGGGCCAGCGTCGCCTCGACGAAGCCGGTCTTGCTGCCGCAGTCGAAGCGGCGGCCGGCGAAGGTGGCGGCGTGGAAGGGCTGGTTGCCGATCATTTTCGCCATGGCGTCGGTCAGCTGGATTTCACCGCCTGCGCCCTTTTCCTGATCCTCGAGTACGCGCATGACTTCGGGCTGGAGGATGTAGCGGCCCGAAATGATCTTGTTGCTGGGTGCTTCCGCGACGGGGGGCTTCTCGACCAGCCCGGTGACCTCGGTGAGCGTGTCCGACAGCTCGGCGCCGGGTGCGATGACGCCATAGCTCGACACTTCGTCCTGCGGCACTTCGAGCACCGAGATCAGATTGCCGCCGACCTTGTCATAGGCTTCGACCATCTGCTTCATGCACCCGGTCCCGCCGCCCTTGGCCGCCACCATCAATTCGTCGGGCAGGAGAATCGCGAAGGGTTCGTCCCCCACGATTGCCCGCGCGCACCAAATCGCATGGCCCAGCCCCAGCGGGACCTGCTGGCGTACGGTGATGATGTCGCCCGGCGTCGCGCGGGTGGGATCGAGCACGGATAGGTCCTTGCCGCGCTCGTCCATCGTGGTTTCGAGTTCGAACGCCATGTCGAAATGTTCGACGATCGCGGTCTTGCCGCGGCCGGTGACGAAGATGATCTGCTCGATACCCGCCTCGCGCGCTTCGTCCACCGCATACTGGATCAGCGGGCGGTCGACGATCGGCAGCAATTCCTTGGGAATGGCCTTGGTCGCGGGAAGGAAACGGGTACCCAGTCCGGCGACGGGAAACACGGCTTTCTTGATCGGTTTATGAGCTGACATGCTGCCTCACGTGCAAGGTTGTGCGCTGGGCGCATAGGAATGAAACGACAAACCACCGCTGGCGCGCGGGTGCGACACTCTCGTGACGCTTGCCAGCTAGACGCGTAAGGGTAAAGCACGGTTCCATGGACAAACTGATCATTCGCGGCGGCAAGCGCCTGTCGGGCACCATTCCCATTTCGGGCGCCAAGAACGCCGCGCTCACGCTGATACCCTGCGCGCTGCTGACCGAAGAGGCGGTGACGCTGCGCAATCTCCCGCGGCTGGCCGATATCGACGGCTTCCAGCACCTGATGACGCAGTTCGGCGTCAGCCATACCATCCCCGGCAAGCGGCCCGAGGATTTCGGCCGCAACGTCACGCTCGAAGCGATGCGGATCACCAGTTCGGTCGCGCCCTATGATCTGGTGCGCAAGATGCGTGCCTCGATCCTCGTGCTCGGCCCGCTGCTGGCGCGGACGGGCGAGGCGACCGTGTCGCTGCCCGGCGGCTGTGCGATCGGCAACCGCCCGATCGACCTCCATCTCAAGGCGCTCGAAGCCTTCGGCGCGCAGATCGAACTGGCGCAGGGCTATGTGAAGGCGATCGCGCCCGATGGCGGGCTGCCCGGCGGCGACTTCGATTTTCCCGTGGTCTCGGTTGGCGCAACCGAGAACGCGCTGATGGCGGCGGTGCTGTGCAACGGCACCAGCCGGTTGATCAACGCCGCGCGCGAACCCGAGATCGTCGATCTGTGCAATCTGCTGGGCGCAATGGGTGCCGAGATCGAAGGCATCGGCACGTCCGAATTGACGATCCACGGCGTCAAAAAGCTGCATGGCGCGACCTATCGCGTTATGCCCGACCGGATCGAGGCGGGTTCCTACGCCTGCGCGGCGGCGATCACCGGGGGCGAGGTGCGGCTCGAGGGCGCCGATGCGGGCGACATGGGGTCCACGCTGCACGCGCTGCGCAACATCGGGGTCGAGGTGGAAACCGACAAGCACGGTGTGAACGTCGCCGCGCGCGGCCCGCTCAAGGCGCACAACCTCACCACAGCGCCTTTCCCGGGGCTGGCCACCGACATGCAGGCGCAGCTGATGAGCCTGCTGACCCGCGCCGAGGGCACCAGCGTGCTCAAGGAAACGATCTTCGAGAACCGCTTCATGCATGTGCCCGAACTGGCGCGGATGGGTGCGGATATCGAGACCGAGGGCCGCACGGCGATCGTCCGTGGACCGGTCGAGCTGACCGGGGCCGAGGTAATGGCGACCGATCTGCGCGCCTCGATGAGCTTGGTGATCGCCGGACTGGCGGCCGAGGGCGAGACCACCGTACGGCGGCTTTACCACTTGGACCGCGGTTACGAGCGGCTCGAGGAGAAGCTTCAGCTGGTGGGCGCGGATATCGAACGGGTCGGCGACGACTGAGCCAAACTGCGCGGACCTTTCCGGCGATCCGCACGTTGGATCGCCAAGAAAGGAGTTCGCATATGTTACTCAAATTGCTTGCACTCGGCGGCCTCGGCTATGCCGGATATCGCTATTACGAGAAGAACCGTGTCGACCGCAACGGCGTCGCCTTTGCCGATGGCCAGCCCGAGGGGCAGTTCCGCGACGCGGGCGCCGCGGCAACGGGCACCAAGGGCGACACGATGAGCAAGACCGACGAAGCGCTCGACGAGACCTATCCCGCGAGCGACGCGACCGCCAAATACTGACGCGACGGGCTAGTGCCCGTCGCCAACCGAAGAAGGGGCGGCTGGAGCGATCCAGCCGCCCTTTTCATGCGTAACCAGCCAGATGCGGATCGCGCCCGCGAGACCCGGCGGGGTCTCGGCGCGAATCCGCTCGGCGTCGATCTCGGCGACCAGCGCATTGATCGACTGGTTGCGCATCCGTGCGGCGGTGGTGAGCTTTTCCCAGAACAGCGGTTCGAGGCTGATCGAGGTGCGGTGTCCATCGATGCGGACCGAGTACTTCTTGGGGGGATGGTAGGGGGGCATTTGCATTGCGCGCGCTCCTAGACAGGCGCGCTCCGGCCGGAAAGCCCCCAAACGATCAATACATGTGCTGTCCACCGTTGATGCTCATCGTCGATCCGGTGACGAATTCGGCGTGTTCGGAACACAGGAAGCTGACCCCGCGCGCAATCTCACCGGCTTTGCCCAATCGGCCGACGGGGATCTTGGCGACGATCTTCTCGAGCACAGGTTCGGGCACGGCGGCGACCATGTCGGTATCGATATAGCCCGGTGCGATCGCGTTGACCGTGATTCCGAAGCGCGCACCCTCCTGCGCCAGTGCCTTGGTGAAGCCGTGGATCCCGCTCTTGGCGGCGGCGTAATTGACCTGGCCGTATTGCCCGGCCTGGCCATTGATCGAGCCGATGTTGACGATGCGGCCCCAGCCGCGTTCCTTCATCCCGGCGAAGGTGGCCTTGGCGGTGTTGAAACAGCCGCCCAGATTGGTGCGCATGACCGCGTCCCAGTCTTCATAGCTCATCTTGAGGAGGGTCCCGTCGCGCGTGATCCCGGCGTTGTTCACCACCACGTCGATCGCGCCATGTTCGGCCTCGATCGCCTTGCAGGCGCCGACCACCGCGTCGTGATCGCCGACATCGAAGCGCGCCGTGGCAATGCCGGTTTCCTCGGTGAACCGCCGGGCTGCGTCGTCATTGCCCGCGTAATTGGCGATGATGGTGAAGCCGCGCTCGTCGCGCAGCCTTTCGCAGATCGCGCGTCCGATCCCGCGCGTGCCCCCGGTTACGATGGCTACCCGTGACATAGCAAAGCCTCCCATTCCCTAGCGTTAGCCGAGGAGTAAGCGAGCGGCGGGGAGGCGCCAAACACTTTCGCGCGCGAAGCGCCGCCGTGCAGACGTATTTACGCTGAGGGGATGGTTAGGCGAAAGCGGTCAGAAGCTGACGCGCGTGCCGACGTAAACGGCCTGGTCGTCTTCGACCCCATCGGTCAGCGGGGCGAGGCGGTTGCTGTCTTTCGACAGCCGCACGCCTGCGGTCACGTTGACATTGCCGACCACGCGGTAGGAGGTGCTCAAATCGACGCTCTGATTGCCCGTGCCGTCGAAGGTGCGCGGCGAGGCGCCGGCGGTTTCCTGCTTTTCAAGCGCGAGCCGCGAAGCGAACCGGCCGGGCTTTTCTGCTCGGTCGTTCTTGTCGGGCGCGAAGCTGGCGAGATCGGGCATCCCCATGTCGCGCAGCCCGACCGAGACATTGGCGGGCTTGGTTGCCTGCGCGAAGCTCTGGTAGCCGCGAGCGACGCCGAGATTGTAGCTGGTCGGGCTGACCGCGAGCACGCGTTCGCGATCCTCGCCCGTGCCGACCGAATTGATTGCACTGCGTACCGAAATGGCGCGTGCAGTGGCATCGTCTACCCGGACCGCAACGGTGACGGTGCGGTCCGACGCCAGCCCCGGCTTGCTGGCCGGCGTGAAGCGCAGCCCGTCCTCACCCATCACCGCCGCAACGCGCGCGACAAGCTGGGGATCGACCTTGGCAGGGGTGAAGGGAAGATAGGATACCGCGTCGGGAAGCGGTGCGTCCGTATCGCCCTGAACGACGGCGAGACCGGCA
>JACLAD010003303.1_pt1 | contig 66227 bp, 83 predicted proteins | sample 8027901 | NCBI WGS metagenome assembly JACLAD01 (sample SAMN15725071, study PRJNA655200) | protist metagenome | isolation source: fluorescence activated cell sorting (FACS) single amplified genomes of... | place: Spain: Blaines Bay Microbial Observatory, Mediterranean Sea | collected 2016-07-05 | reverse complement strand
GCTTTTGCGGTGCAAGATGGAATATCGCGGCATTTGGCAACGAAATGTAATATCTTGATGGTGGTCATGATCCGCTATTGGTTCTTCGCCGCTTTTGTCATCTCCATTGCCAATCGCAAGACCGGGGGGTTGCGCAAACAGGCCTATACCCGCCAGCCGGCATTGCAAATCTTCCGCGGCGCGCCGTTGGCGGTGTAAATCTGCGTCATGGTCAGCGCCTTTGAACTGCTGGAGCTGATCGAAGGTCATGCCGTTTTCGCCTGCTCTCCTTTATTGATCGCCGCTTTGTCTGGACCGATCTTGAGCGAGCAAGTGGGCTGGCGGCACTGGATTGCGATATGTATCGGATTTATCGGCATTGTTATCATTCTCAATCCAGGCTCGGATGTTTTTTAAACTATTGCGGCGATACTGCTTTTATCCGCCATCTTATTCGCGCTTTACGGCCTGTTGACGCGCTATGCAGCCCGTCAAGACGCCGCGGAAACCAGCTTTTTTGGACCGGAACAATCGGCGCCATCGTAATGAGCGCGATAGGTATCTGGTTTTGGCAACCAATGACGCAAACTGATTGGCTGTGGATGGCAACGCTTTGTATCACCGGGGTGTTAGAGAATTGGTTGTTGATCAAATGTTACGAAGTGGCCGAAGCCAACACGGTGCAACCTTTTGCCTATTTGCAAATGGTCTTTGCCTCTGTAATCGGTCTAAATGTGTCCGGCGAAACTATAGAGCAGAATATGCTGATCGGCTCAAGCTTGGTGATTGCAGCCGGTCTTTTGCAGCTAAAAGCCAGCCCCTGAAAGCTGCGCCAGAAACGCTTGTGGCAAAGGCGTTTTTCCAAGCCGCGCGCGGTAGACAGGTAGGCTTTCGGTAACCCGCATCACATAATTCCGAGTTTCTTGAAATGGTATCATCTCAATCCAATGTACGATATCCTGCCGTGGATCGCGCGGATCGCCTGATGCTCGGATCCACGCATCCACACGGCCAGGCCCAGCATTATACGCCGCCGCTACCAACACGATATTACCATCATATTTTTTATTCAACTCTGCCAAATATGCTGAGCCGAGGCGGACATTATACGGCCAATCATCACGCGCCCGCGCGGTGCGGTAGCGCAACCCAAGCTTTCGGGACATTTCGCGCCCGGTGAGCGGCATCACTTGCATCATACCCAACGCCCCCACGGGCGAGACCACGCCGGTCCGAAATTCGGTTTCTTGGCGGGCGATCGCCAGCGCCAGCTCGCCTGAAGTGCCCACAACCACAAGCTCGCTCAGCGGATGCAGTGCAAATGTGAGACGCGGAAAATAACGACCTTGGCTGGCGGCGCGCTTGCCAAGCATCACCAGAATCCGTGGTTTTTCGAGCTCTTCCAAAAAATCCGCCAAATACAGAATCTGCGGATCCGGCAGGGTTTCCGCCATATGCGTTAGAAAACGTTCGGCCAGTAGATCCTGATGAGCGGCAAATAAAACGATAGACGCTTGAAAGACTGAGCTGCCTTGAAACGAAGCACCGCGCCAATCAGGCAAAGAGGTGCGCGCAAAATCCGGCCCGTTTAACGCACGACCCGCCAATTCAGCACTAAGCAATCCATAAAATGTTGTTGGGTAGCTGGCACCGCGCTTGATGCTTGCAGCCATTACCTGATTGCGCCCCATTTGCGACTGTGCCAATGCCAGCCAGTAATGCCCGCGCGCCAAGGAAATTGGCGTTTCCACTGAGGTGAGGAAATCTTTGAAATGCTTTTCTGCAGCAGCGGGCTTTGCCAAGAACTTCAGCGCGGTATAACCAGCAAGCCAATCAAGCTCGGCCTTTCTACTGCCCGCGCTTAAATGGTGCTGCGCTGCGATTTTATAAGCGGTTGCATAGGCGCCTTTGCGCAATAAGTCATGCGCCAAACGCCGGCGCCTTTCGGCCCAAGCGGGCGGATAACCAAGCGTTTTGGCCGAGCTGGTTTGCTCTAAAATCAGCGCCAAAGCCGAATCGGCGTGCCCCTTACGCGCGCGCCAAACAAAGCGCGCATGCACCAATAGGGGATCCGATTGCAGCGATTTTGGAACCCGGGCAATCAATCCGTTAACGCCAGGCTGCTGTTGCACCAAAGCCAGCCGAGCCCGCGCCAAAGCGGCCTCAGGCTTGGGCACCAAGGCGAGCATATTGCGCGCCTGCGAGTTATGATTATGCCAAAGTAACCAGCGCAATCGTGAGACATGCAAGCCAGATAGATCCGCTTTGTAACGGGACAAAAACCGCGCCTGAACAGCTTTTGACATCGACAGCCCCAGCCAAGCTTCTTGCACCACCAGTTTTGCCGTCTCTGGGCGGTTCATCGCCTCTAAAGCGCGGGCGTGTATCAAGGCACCCTGGGCGGTTTGCGCGGCGGTCTGTTGAAAAAACGCCAGCACTTGCTCGGGGCTGGCGTCGGCAAAACTTGCTTCGGCATTTTTGTACAAATAGGTTAGGCCCGGCCAATCCGAGCGACGTTTCAAAAACGATAAAACCGCAGGCGCCGCCCCCTTGCCAGCGCGGTGCAAATGCCATTCAATCACATCCCGCGCAACCGGTCCTTCTTTTGCCGCAAACCGCAGAGCCAGATCCCATTTTTCAGCCGCCATCGCGGTGAAGGCTTGGGAAAAAGGGCGCGGCACGTCGATCAGCGCAAAGGACGCGGCTGGTAAGAGCAAAAAAAACAGGAAGACACGCAACATCGCTTGCAACTTTTGCTCCAAAAAGACTAGACAATATAAGTGTAGCGAAGCCATCGCCCGAAACCAATTGCTTCTTTTGCATCGGCGAAGCGTTGCCTAATATCAATCTGGGATCAAAGAGCCGATGTGCTGCCCGACCCAACCAGCTAATCAAGGACGCCCGTCATGTTACAAGGATCTATGCCAGCTTTAATCACGCCCTTCAAAAATGGTGCCGTGGATCTTGAGAGTTTAAAAGCGTTGGTTGCGTGGCATATTGCTGAAGGAAGCCATGGTTTAGTGCCGATGGGCACAACCGGAGAAAGCCCCACCTTAAGCCATGAAGAACACAAAGCAGTGGTCAGCACGGTTGTCGAGGCCGCGGCTGGGCGCATTCCGATTGTGGCCGGCGCGGGCTCAAACAATACCGCTGAATCGTTGCGATTTATGCATCACGCCAAGGACGTGGGCGCAAGCGCCGCTTTAGTTGTTACGCCCTATTATAACAAGCCCACGCAAGAGGGGCTCATCGCACATTTCAAAACATTGCATGATGCCTGTGATCTACCGATTGTGATTTATAATATTCCGGACCGCTCGATGGTGGATATGTTACCAGAAACAATGGGTGAATTGGCCAAGTTGCCGCGTATTATAGGCGTCAAAGACGCAACGGGGGGATTGGCACGCGTCTGCGAACAGCGCATCACATGCGGGCCGGATTTTCTGCAGATCTCGGGCGAGGATGCAACGGCGCATGGGTTCAATGCGCAGGGTGGTATTGGGTGTATTTCAGTTACAGCCAATGTTGCACCCGCGCTGTGCGCGCAGTTGCAAGAGGCCTGTTTGGCAGGGGATTATTCCGCTGCATTAACCATCCAAGACAGGTTGATGCCGCTGCATCATGCGATTTTCACCGAACCCGGTTTGGTCGGGGCAAAATACGGCTTGTCGCTTCTAGGCCGCTGCGAAGATAGCGTGCGTTTGCCGCTTACCCCACTGAGCGCCTCGACAAAAACGCTGATCAAGCAAACAATGAATCATGCGAAGCTGCTGAGCTAACTTTCCCATCGCTCTCAGATGCAGCTTTAACCGCCGCTAAATGTGAAACTACTATCTATTTCTAGTTTGCTTGCTACATTGCGCTTACTGCAGCGCAACACGCAACGGCATGTGCTCGGTGGCGTTTCGAAACCAGCGCCGAATTTGTGCACGTTCGCCCTCTTCCATCCATGTGACATTCGCCGGGGGCATCGCGTGACTGGCCGCCGATTGCAAAAACACGGCCCTGGCCTCTGCTGTGATGTCAAATTCGGTTTCCAGATATACATTTTTGGGTGCGCGGCGGATTCCTTCATAAACCGGTTCGCGCGCATGGCACATCGAGCAACGCCCCACCACGATATCATGAACCGCCGCATACCCCTCAGCATTGGCAAACAGCGTTTGCTGTTCAGACATCACGCGGCTGTCCAAATCTTCGTCCTTCCAAAGCGGCAGCCCTGACAGCCAAATCACGCAAATAAACAAAATAACAGTGGCCGGCCATGTCCAAGTTGGGTTCCCTGCGCACGCATGACGCGTATTGAAATAATGGCGAGTAGTTACTCCCATCAAAAACACCAAACCCGCTATCAACCAATTATACTGGCTGGCAAAAGCCAAAGGATAATGATTGCTCAACATCAAAAAGATCACCGGCAAAGTTAGATAATTATTATGGGTCGATCGCAGCTTAGCAATTTTACCATATTTCGCATCAGGGCTGCGCCCCGCCTGCAAATCTGCCACCACAATGCGTTGATTTGGCATAATTATAAAAAACACATTGGCCGACATGATGGTTGCAGTGAAGGCGCCCAAATGCAGCAAAGCGGCGCGGCCCGTAAAGATTTTATCATAGCCCCAAGCCATCGCCACCAAAAGAATGAACAGTAAAACCATTAAAACTGTTGGGGTATTTCCAAGCCGCGATTTGCACAAAGCATCGTAAATAACCCAACCCACAGCCAAGGATCCAGCAGAGATTAAAATAGACTGAAAAACGCTGAGTTCAGCTTTTGCCAAATCAATCAGATACAGCTCAGCACCCGCCCAATAAACCACCATCAGCAACGCCGCGCCCGATAACCAAGTCGCGTAGCTTTCCCATTTAAACCAGGTTAAATGCGCGGGCATATCGCTGGGGGCCACTAAATATTTGCGCACATGATAAAAGCCGCCGCCATGCACTTGCCATTCTTCGCCATGCGCGCCTGCGGGCAAATCAGGTGCTTTGCGCAGCCCTAAATCAAGTGCAATAAAGTAAAACGAAGAGCCAATCCATGCAATCGCCGTGATCACATGTAGCCAGCGCAGGGCAAATTCAAACCAATCCCAGATTAAAAACAGCTCATACATTCTTATTCTCCACAGACCTTGCTAGCTGCCGCGATAGGTTGAATACCCGTAAGGAGACAGCAATAACGGCACGTGATGATGATCGGCGCTGCGCATTTCGAATCGGATTGGAATCATATCCAGAAAAACCGCTGCCTCCTCAACCAGCCCCTGCGCGCGCAGATAAGCGCCGGCGTGAAAAATTAGTTCATAACTGCCCAATTCAAAGGCATCTTGCGGTAAAATTGGCCGATCGGTGCGACCATCTGCATTTGTTATTGTGGTTTGTAATGCGATCGGGCCAGTCTCAGGCAGATGGCGAATTAGCTCTATTTTCAATGCCGCAGCGGGGCAACCCCGCGCGGTATCCAAAACATGGGTTGTCAAATAGCCTTGCATAAGTACCCTTTTCACAAATAAAATTCCATTTATATTGACTAAATTTTCAAAAGACACAAGCCTATATGGCAACTGGTTCTAAGCTGAAAAAGAAACTAACATCTATTACACCAGTCAGGCCATGATTGACGGCAGTAAGGAGAGCAGAAAATGAACCACAAATGAGTCGAGCATAAAGACATGCTGCGTTCAGAAGAACGCGCGCAAATCGCCGAAGCCGTGCGGCTGCATACTGAATGGGCGAGCAGCCGCGTATCTGATATGCGGGGCGCTGCTCAATGAACAAAGTAGACCTTGTGGCTGCGGAAGGCGAATTTGATTATATTTCGGATGAATATGTGGATGATCTGCCTTGTCAGCGCAAGATTAACGGGCACGACCAGCTGATTATTCCCTACACGTTAGATGCTAATGATATGCGCTTTGCCGCCCCCCAAGACTTCAATTCAGGTGAGCAGTTTTACAGCTATTTGAAAGACAGTTTTGATGCGCTTTATACCGAAGGGAGCGCGGGCGCTCCCAAAATAATGTCAATCGGGCTACGTTGCCGGCTGATCGGACGCCCGTGGCGCATTATGGCGCTGCGCCGCTTCATGAATTGTGCAAAAAGCCATGAAGATGTTTAGTTTGCCCGCCGCATTGAGATCACCGAGCACTGAGCACTGAGCCAAGCATCACCCCTCACAGTCGTTTAAGCGGCCCTCATCCATGCAAAAAAATCAATTTATAGCGCAATATGGCGGGGTATTTGAGCATTCGGCTTGGATTGCCGAGGGCGCGTTTGATCTGGAATTGGGGCCTGCGCATGACAGCACGATCGGGCTGCATAACGCGCTGTCGCGGATCTTCCGGTCCGCCTCGGTGAGGCCAGACTGAGTGTTTTGCGCGCACATCCGGATCTGGCGGGAAAACTAGCGCAGGCAGAGCATGCAAAATTTATCCAATTAAAAGAATATCTTATCAACCTTTCAAACGCGGCTGGCGCATGCCGGCGAGTCGAGCGGATTGCCAAGCTGCGTTTGCAGCAGCTGTTGCCATGAGCCAAGAAATCATCGCCCAGCCCCTAGCGGCCATCGCGTTTGCTCCATTTGGCGATATTTTGGAGACAAAGGGTACAGCCGATAAAATCATCAATCAGGGGCTTTGCGAGCGATTTTATAGTTTGACGCGTTTGGATTTTTCTGATGGCAGAGCCGGCATAAGCATCTTTAACATCGCGCCACGCAATCTGCCCTATCAATTAACGATAATGAAACGCCACCCGAAAGACTCACAAGCTTTTATTCCAATGAGCATGAGCTACTTTCTAATTATTGTGGCTCCAGATAAAAGCAACTGATCCGGCAGGCCCTCTACCTTCCTCTCAGATCCCGGTCAAGCGACCAATTTTCATCGTAATATTTAGCATGGGGTATTGACCCCGCTGGAGGCTCCTGGGCTTTTTGCATTGGTAGATCGAGTCGGAGCAGAAGAAAATCCAGAAGAGATTTCCTTTGACATGCCATATATAGTTGTACCATAAGATTTCTAACCGTGCAAAAAGAAGCGGTATTCTAACTATTTAGTCAATAGGAGGACATGATGACTTCAACATCGAATAACAGCTATGGCGATCCGAATATAAGGCCGCCGCTGGGGCAGGCACTCTGCCGCTCGGCTTGCAGCATGTATTGGTAATGTTTGCCTCATCACCCCAGCGATTATTATTGCCGGTGCCGCAGAGCTTAGTTTTGGCAGTCCAGAGCAAATCTATCTAATCCAAATGGCGATGCTTTTTGCAGGTATTGCAGCACTATTTCAAACGATTGGCATTGGCCCAGTTGGGGCACGCCTGCCAATCACAGAGTACAAGCTTTGCCTTTGTCGGCGTGCTTGCTGGACTGGCTGCCACACAAGGGTTAAGCATCGCGCTTACCTCGTACATAATCACAGGCCTAATCCATTTTACGCTTGGCTCGGTGATCAGCAGTATTCGCGGTTAGTTCCCACCTTTGGTAACCGGTTTGGTGATTTTGGCAATTGGGCTTTATCTTATCTCTGTTGGGATGAAATACGCCGCTAGCGGCGTCGCAGAATTCTAGATGACAGCAGAAAGCTTTGGTTCGCTGAAACATTGGTCGGTCGCCCTGAATGTTATAATCGTGGTACTTTTGGTCAAATTCCGTACCTCGGGCGCATTATCCAATACAGCTATCTTGATTGGCTTGATGGCAGGCTATGCGCTGGCCTATATGCTTGGCATGGTTTCCTTTGGCGGGGTGGCCAAAGCCAGCATGATCACCAGCTTGCAGGTCATGCCTTACGGGTTTGAATTTAATCTCGGCGCGGTGATCTTGATCTCGATTGTCTCGGCAGCCGAAACCGTTGACGATGCATCGGCCACAACCAAAGCGGGCGCTGGGCGCACGGCAACCGATAAAAAATTTCCAGCGCAACCCATGCGGATGGTCTGGGAACAGCGGTTGCCGGGGTTTTTGGTGACTTGCCAAACACCTCTTTTAGCCAGAATATTGAAATTGTTGGCATGACCGGCGTGATGAGCCAAACACGTGGTCACGATTGCCAGGATTATTTTGGTCTTGGCCGGCTTGCTGCCGAAAATCGGAGCCATAATCGCCTCAATGCCAATGCCGGTTTTGGGTGGCGGTGTGATAGTGATGTTCGGGATGGTAGCTGCTGCGAGCATGAAAGTGTTGCCTGAGGTGAAAATGACTCGCTGCAACATGATCATCATCGTAATTTCACTGACGGCTGGTTTGGAGCTGAATTTGGTTCCAAGCGCAGTTCAGTATTTACCGGGCGTTTGGAAAACACTGGCCACCTCTGCCGTTGCACCAACCGCTTTCTTGGCGATTGTGCTGAACCTGCTGATACCAGAAGAGGATTAAACGCCCTTGGGGTAAAAACCTTCCTATGCCCGCCACCTTTATGGCGGGCATAGATCTTAAAACTCTGTCTTGATATGAACTATTTTTCAATTCAACTCCAAAGCGCTTGATTTCATGCCCAAAGGCAGCAAGATTTAAACTATGAACAGTATCATCGCCTTCCCGCAGGAGCGATCCAGCCAAACAGTATCCTTTCGACGTTTAGAGCTAAACATCATCTTATCGCTTTATGGGCGTATGGTAGCGGCTGGCGAATGGCGTGACTATGGCATTTCCGCGCTGCGTGATGTGGCGATTTTCTCGGTGTTTCGCAGAACCGCGGAACATCCGCTCTACCGGATTGAAAAACACCCAAAGCTGCGCCAGCGGCAAGGCCAATATGCGGTGATCGGCATGGATGGTCAGATTTTGAAACGTGGCCATGATCTGGCTACGGTTTTGCGCGTACTCGAACGCAAATTAATCCGGGCCGTGGATTAACCTGAATGTGTGAAATGCGCCTCGATGTATAAAAAGGGAATCACGCTGCTGGGCGGGGGTTTAATAGTAGCCAGCTGGGCAGCGCTTTTCCTAAGCAAAAGCGCCCGCGTTACGGTTTATGATCCCAGAGCATCTGCCGAAAAAGAGATCACCGCATATATAAAAACTGCCTGGACAGATTTGGCGGAACTCAGCCCGCTTTGCGCTGCAGTGCCTTAGGCGCAACTGTCAATAACCACAAACTTAAAAACAGCATGTCAAAACACCGATTAGGTTCAAGAAAACGCACCAGACCAGCTTGATCTGAAGCGACAGCTGTTGAAATAGGTTGAAACCTACCTTCCCGCGGATACCCCGATTTCCTCGTCAACAATAGCGCTTCTGCCCAGCGCTCTTCAAGAAAAAATGCGATATCCAGAGCGGCTTTTGGTTGGCCACCCATTCAACCCGCCACATTTGATCCCCTTGGTTGAAGTGGCTGGCGGTGCGCGAATCGATCCGGCGCTTCTGCAGCAGGCTCAACAGTTTTATGAGCATTTCGATCGCGAAGTCATTATGCTTAAAAAAGAAACCATCGGACATGTTGCCAACCGCCTTAACGTGGCGCTTTGTCGCGAAGTGGTGAATATCGTAGCCAATGATATCGCCAGCGTTAAAGATGTTAGCCGGGTGATGGTGCACGGGCCGGCTTACGCTGGGCATTTTTAGGACCCAATCTGGTCTATCATCTGGGAGGTGGCGCGGATGACTATGCTCAATATCTGCAACATCTAGGGCCCACCCAAGAAGCCCACTAGCGCGATCTTGGAACGCCAGAGCTGTCCAGCGACATTAAAGAGAAACTGGCGAACGGGCCTTGAAAGCAGCCTAAACGAAGCCTCTCCTGCACAATTAAGAGCCCAGCGCGATGGCGCTGTGGTGGCGCTGCTGCAACTTAAGAAACAGCTTCATTCCCCTTCTGAAAACGCATAATGCTCAAAAGAAGTAAACCTATCCAAATGTACCCTAGAATTGGAATAAATAGTGAACATATAAGCGTATGTTCACGGAATTCTCGATAACATCCAATTTCACCTTTCTCACCGGAGCCTCGCATCCCGAAGAATATATGGAGCGGGCGGCTTTGCTCGGCTATCCGGCGATCGCCATTGCCGATATCAATTCGGTTGCGGGCATCGTGCGCGCACATAGCAAAGCGCAAGAAATTGCACGCCAAGTCAAACTCAAGCAAGCGGCGGATATTTATGGGCCAACGACACAGGATCAGGATCAATTTCGCGCTTCGGCAGCCATTTTAAATATACCGAGCTTTGCCAAACCCACCTTGGCTGAGCAAATTTACGCCAGATATTATCAAAGGACCGATTGCGGGCAAAAAATAGCGCCTGTGTTTTGAATTCAAACGATCTGCCAGAATATAGCGCAGATCTCCATCTGCTTATGCATCCGCCACAAGCGCTTCATCAGCAAGGCGGCGGGCAAGACTGGCAAGAACAAGCATAGCAGCTGACCCGCCGCTTTGAAACAAGAAGGCATATGGTCATAGCGCCGGCCTATGACGAGCAAGATACGAATCGTTTTGCCGCCATCGTCGGTCTCGCTCACCAGTTGGGCCTACCGCTTTTGGCCAGTGTCCGCCCGATTTTGCATCATGCAAGCCGGCGCCGCGGATAGCGGATGTTTTAACCGCTATTCGCAGCGGTAAAACAGTCAAGCAGCTGGGGCGCTCGGGCCCTCGTTAGTGCCGAGCAGCGGCTACGCTCCGAGGCTGAAATGCAACGGATATTCCACGCTTATCCAAAGACACTTTCCACCTTGCCTGCGCTCTTGAAAACCCTAAAATTTTCTCTTTCAGAGTTGCACTATGGTTACCCTCCAGAGCGCGATGGCCATGAAGCCCCCGATCAACGCTTGCGTCGTTTGGCCTATAATGGCCTGGCACTATCCAGATGACGCCTCGCAGAAAGTAAAAACACTGCTTGAGCATGAGCTTAGCTTGATCGCAAAATTGGCCCATGCGTCGTATTTTCTCACCGTGCATGATATTGTAAAATTTGCCCGCGAGCAAAATATCCTCTGCCAAAGGCGCGGTTCTGCGGCCAATTCCGTGGTATGCTATTGTTTGGGCGTTACCTCGATCAGCCCAGAAATTGGCACGATGGTGTTTGAGCGTTTTGTCTCAGAAGCCTGGAACGAGCCCCTCTATATTGATGTTGATTTCGAACATTAGCAGTGCGAAGAGATGATCCAATATATTTACCATCGCTATAGCCGCCATCGCGCCGGGCTTTGCGCCATGGTGGTGCATTACCGCGGTAAGCGCGACATTCGCGAAGTCGGCAGCACGATGGGGCGAATCCAAGATACGCTGGCTCTGATCGCCTCCCAGCTATGGGTTTTTCAGCAGCGAAGGGCCAAGCGCGGAGCGGTTGCGCGACATCAGGCTAGATCCCAACGACCGCCGATTGCGCCAAACTTTGACCTTGATCGAAGAGATTATCAGGTTCCCACACCATCTCAGCCAGCATGTGGGCGGGTTTGTGATCGCCGAAGGGTGGCTGGATGAATTGGTACCAATTGAAAATGCCAGCATGGAGAATCGCACCGTCATTTGTTGGGATAAATACGATATTGATGCGTTGGGAATTTTAAAAGTGGATGTGCTGAGCCTGGGCATGCTCATCTGTCTGCGCCAATCATTTGAGTTGCTCCGGCAGCATTTGAGCAAAGACTGTACGCTGACCAGCCTGCCGCCCGAGGATTCCAAAAACTACCAAATGCTCTATAAAGCTGATAGTATTGGCGTGTTCCAAGTGAAAAGCCGCGCGCAGATGAACTTTTTGCCACGGATGCAACCCCACTGTTTTTATGATTTGGTGATCGAAGTGGCGATTGTGCGGCCAGGCTCCATTCAGGGGGATATGGTGCATCCTTATCTGCGCCGGCGTAACAAAGAGGAAACCGTTGAATTTCCCTCCAATGTATTGGGGGATGTGCTTGACAAAACGCTTGGCGTACCACTTTTTCAAGAGCAGGCGATACGAATCGCGACTATCGGGGCAGGGTTTAACACCGATAGTCGCCAATCAACTGCGCCGCGCATTGGCCACCTTTAAAAAATACGGCAATGTCGGCGCGTTAAAAAGCCGGTTTTTAAATGGTATATGCCAAAACGGCTATGAAACCGAATTTGCCAAGCGCTGCTTTTCTCAAATCGAAGGCTTTGGAAGTTATGGCTTTCTCGAAAGCCATGCCGCCAGATTTGCGCTACTGGTCTATGCGAGCGCTTGGATAAAATGCCACCATCCGGGGGTTTTTGCCTGCGCGCTTTTGAACTCGCAACCCATGGGTTTTTATGCACCAGCTCAAATCATTCATGATACCCAAAATCATGATGTGGCCATCCGGCACATCTGTATCAATACCAACCATTGGGAAAATAAGCTGGAGCCGGATGGGCGTGGCTGTCTGGCTTTGCGGCTTGGCTTTCGCCAAATCAAAGGGCCACGCGAAGAAGAAGCCGGCTGGACCGCCGCTGCGCGTGGCAATGGCTATCAATCTATCGAAGACATCTGGCGCCGCGCCGGCACCCCCCGCACATCTTGACGCGCTTGACCGAAGCCAATGTTTTTGCATCTTTAGACCTCTCACGCCGCACAGCGCTTTAGCAGGCAAAAGCCATAACAGCCCTCGATCAATTGCCAGTTTAATAGCACACCATCTGACGCGGCCGGTTGGGCCAGTCCACGATTAAGTGCAAATCCACAATACTCATTTCATCATACACCTGCCCAGCAACAAGTGCAATGTAAGTTTTTGGGTTTTACGCTGCTCAAATTGCAACGATATATGCCGCTGCGCATGCGCGCTCAGCACAAAGACCATCACGCCGGATGTATCCCGATCAAGCCGATGCACCAATAACGGGCTGGGGAACACCGCTTGAAGCCGGGTGATCAGAGAATTAGCCAAATGTGACCCGCGCCCCAACAGCGATAAAAGGCCAGCCGGTTTATCCACCACAACGATCTAATGGTCATCGTAAAGGATATTCAACGAGTCATCAGTGGGAGAATAGTCACTGCTCATATCAAGGACATAGCGCGCTCAAAACCCTGTCTGTCCCCAAAGCTTTGCAGCGCCATTAGGAAGGAATTTGTCCATTAATATCAAAAAATATCGCAAAAATGAGATCACAGCTGCCTATGAAGGTTTCAAAACTCTAATTGATAGATCACCTGTTGCTGTCTGATCAGAGCTTCACAGGACCCGATAAAATGACAAACCAAGTCATCACAATGAACAGGGGTGCCGCTATCCCCTTCACAGATGCGATGTTATTTATGATCCAAATAGAATTGACGCTTGCCACACCGACCAAACTGAGTTTTTGAATAATTTTTAATATCCAAAACCTTTGTATGCACCTTTTGAGTTTCTAGGTAGATTAAGCCTAAAATAAAGAACCAGTACGGCGCTGAATTTCCGCATTCAGACCGCCATGATTGCGCACCCAATCAAGGCTAGGACAGTTTTTGTAAAACAAACCCTATTTGGAATTTGTCCCCAGACTTCAATCAAACAGATCTTCGGCTGCGAAAAAATACTGACTTTTTTCACGGAACACCTACAGCCGCGGCTGCCGCATCATCATTTAAATCCTTAGGGGCGGATCTGCGCTCGCTGCGCAAGGCGCGCAGCCAAACTTTAGTATATTTGGCAGAGCAAGTTGATAAATCAGTCGGGTGGCTGAGTCAGTTCGAACGCAATATTTCGCAACCCTCTGTCGATGATTTGCGCGCCCTGGCAGCGACGCTTGATGTATCAATCTCAGTGTTTTTTAGCCAAAGCGCCCCCCGCCGATGAAGCAGGTTTTGTGGTACGCCATGGTGCACACCGACCTTTGGACTCGGGCGAAGCCGGCTTGGTAGAAGAGCTGTTATCGCCCGATTTGACGGATGATTTTAAAATGCTCCATTCCAGGTTTGAACCTGGCGCCTCGCTAAGCGCCCCCATCAGCCACCCCACACAAGAAGTGAGATATTTGATATCAGGGAAACTGGATATAGTAATTGCGGGCAAATCCTTCATCATCCACCCCGGAGACAGCTTTCGTATCCGCGGAGAAGCCTTTCAATATGCCAACCCCTATACAATAGCGGCCGTTGCGATCTGGGTGATCGCGCTGCCCGTCTATTGAGGTGCTGATGAGCCTTGAAGCATGGATCATATTTGTCAGTTTTTGAGCGCTCTTTGTCACCACGCCGGGGCCTAACGCCTTGAACTCTATCACCGTGGCCCTGCATCACGGCTTTAACACTGCGCTTTATTTGCGTGCTGACGATACAACGCAAGCGTCGTGGTTAACCCTCTCAGCCTTTGGTATCAATGCGCTCATCGCCGCCTTCCCTTTGGCATTTGACCTTTTCAAATAGCTGGGCGCAGGGTTTTTGATCTATTTGGGCCTGCGGGGGTGGGTCAGCGCGGCGCAACCCGTTACCGCGCAAACACCCTATCACCGGAAAATCTATGTCAAAGCCTTTATGATCGCCACGATCAATCCCAAATCAATCGCCGGATATCTGGCTGCTTTCAGCCAATTTGTTCAGCCGGACATTCCGATATGGGCGCAAATGGGCACCATTTTCCCCACCGCGCTTTGTCTGACCACATTCTCTTACCTCTGCTATTGCGCCATCGGGGCAAAGCTAGGCCAAGCAGCAATAAATGCCGTTTTCAACACAAATTTGCGCCGCATTATGGCACTCTTCTTTGTGTTCTATAGGGTTTTATTAGGCAGCAGCCAAATGAAAAAAGGGGTTTCAGCATGAGCGTGCGCACCAAAGGAGCCTGCGGGTGCGGGGCAATCAAAGTTGAAATTCCCAAACCCTTGCGCGATGTCATCGCCTGTCATTGCAGCCAATGCCGCAAGTTGACCGGCCGTTACTGAGCCGCAACGGCGGGGGTTTTGCAACGTCTGTGGCTCAAATTTATTTTATGAACATAAACAACGCGCTGGAAGACCTATATTAGCTGTCTTTAGCCACACATATTTTTACCGCGCCTAAAAGCACCTATTATTATGAGACTTGCGATCAATTGCCTCAGTATTGCCAGTCAAGCAAAAAATATTTAAACCAACTCAAAATGCTGCAAATGGAAACAATCAAAGAGACACAAAACCGCGCCTTTCGAAAAATAGTCCAGCGGGTTTGCGCCCTCACCAGTCACACATCATAGAGCCTAATATTTGGCCTTGAGGAGTAAGGAGACCATGTCAGAATTTCCATCAACAGCACGCGTTGTAATCATCGGAAGAGGCGCCGTGGGCGCCTCTTGCCTTTATCATTTGGCCAAAGTCGGTTGGCGCGATTGTGGTTTGTTGGAAAAAAAGAATTGACAGCGGACAGCACCTGGCATGCGGCGGGCAATGTGCCCACCTTTTCGACCTCTTGGTCGGTGATGAATATGCCGCGCTATTCCACCGAACTTTACCGTGAGCTTGGCAAGGCTGTAGAGCATCCGGTGAATTACAATGTCATCGGCTCGATCCGGCTGGCACATTCGGATGTGCACATGCAAGAATTCCAGCGCGCCAAAGGTATGGGTAAATCCCAAAGGATGGAGCTGAAAATTTTGGGGTTGGATAAGATCGAATCTCGTTATCCCTTTCTAAAAACGCATGACCTGAAAGGCGCGCTATACGATCCCAATGATGATGATGATATTGATCCAGCGCAGCTAACCCAAGCCTTGGCCAAAGGCGCGCACGATCTGGAGGCACAAATTTTACGATTCACCCCCGCCACTAGGGTGGCGCGCGAAAATAACGAATGGATTGTAAAAACCGAAAAAGGCGATATTCGCTGTGAATATGTGGTGAATACAGCGGGCTATTACGCCCAGCGCGTTGGCGAATGGTTTAAACCTTATGGCGGACGTACGCTGCCAATAATGGTGATGAGCCACCAATATATGATCACCGACAAAATCCCCGAGCTTGAGGCCTGGAGCGCTCAATCAGGCCATAAGCTGCCGCTGCTGCGAGATGTCGATAGCAACTATTATCTGCGTCAAGAAAAACACGGTCTGAATTTGAGGTCTTATGAGCGCAATTACAAAGCACATCGGGTAAACCCCGAAGATCCGATGCCCGAGGATTTCAGCTTCCAGCTGTATCCGGATGATTTAGAACGTCTAGAATGATACGTTGAAGATGCGATGGCGCGGGTGCCTTTGATGGGCTCTGCCGGTGTGTCAAAAGTGATCAACGGGCTCATCCCTACGCGCCAGCTGGACTGCCTCTGATTAGACCAATGCCCGGGGCATGCCTTGAGGCCTACGTCTTTACCTTTGGTATCGCGCAGGGCGGCGGCGCGGGTAAAGTGCTGGCTGAATGGGATATGTGGTCTTGCGACCCGCGGCGCTACACCGATCAGATCCAAATTATTGCGTGCAAAAAGGTATGGAAATCTATGGCCATGAATTATGGCATGAATGACCCGCCGGGCGCGATAAAAAGCTTCCTCCCAATCACCAGAAAATTCGAGAGCTGGGCGGTATCATGGGAGGCGCGTATCCGCGAAGAATGCGAAGCCGTGCGCGATCATTGCGGCGTACTTGACCTACCCGGATTTTCGCGCTTTTGGATTCAAGGCACGAGAGCCGATGCTTAGCTACGCGGGTTTTGCAAGGGTGCCATTCCAAAAATCGGGCGGATGAATTTGATCTATGTGGCGGATCACCGTAGGCGGATCCTCACCGAATTATCCTGCATTTGGCTAGGCGTGGATAATTTTGTGTTGATCACGACCGCCACAGCGCAATGGCATGACGGGGAATTGATCAAGAACAGCCTGCCGGCCGAGATTTCATTGCGCGAAACCACAACCGAACGCTATACGCTGATCGTCACTAACCCCAAATCGCGCGATCTCTTATCCACCATCAGCGATGCGGATCTATCGCGCGGTTGGCTGACTAATCAATGGGCAAATGTAGCGGGAGAAAAAGCCTTTCTGATCCGCGTGTCTTTCGCCGGCGAGCTGAGATGGTAAATCCATGCCGAAAACGCTGCGATGCCGGCAATTTATGCCGTCTTGCTGGAGGCCGGCGCCAAACCGTTTGGAATGTACGCGCTAAACTCACTGCGCACCGAAAAAGGCTATCGGGCCTGGAAGGGTGATTTATCCACCGATTATTCGATGCTGGAAGGCTAGCTTGGGCGGTTTGTGAAATTTGACAAGCCCGAAGCGTTCACCGGCAAAACCGCACTTCTCAGCAAAAAACGCTTTGTTACTCTGCACGTTGATGCGGGCGCCTGCGATGCACAGTATATATCAACGCTATGGCACAATGGTCAAATCGTTGGAGAAACTACCTCTGGGGCTTGGGATTATCAGGTGAATGCCTCGCTGGCCTTGGGGATGCTGCGCAGCGATCTAAGCGCGGCCGGAACCGAAGTTGAGGTTGAAATTTACGGTGAACGGCGTAGAGTAATCGTGCAAACGGATGAGCCAAGTTGGGATCCGCAAAACGAAAGGGCTGCGTGCATGAAAGATATCACCCTATTAGACGGATCCATTGGCCAAGAACTAGTGAAACGCGCCGGTAAAAAACCCACAACTATGTGGTCAACCGCAGTACTGATCGATCGACCTAATCTGGTAAGGGAGGTTCATAACGACTATTTTTCAGCCGGGGCGAGCGTGGCCACGACCAATACATATCCGGTTCTAAAAGACCGGCTCGAACGCGAGGGATTGGCCGATCAGATTGAAACCCTTTGGGCGCGCGCGGTGCAAACCGCCTGTGCGGCGCGCAAAGCCCATGGCACGGGCCGCGTCGCGGGTGCGATTGGCCCTCTGGTTGCCTCCTATCGCCCTGAGCTATGCCCGCCCGCAGCAGAAGCAGAAACGCTTTATGAAGATATCGTGGCCGCGCTGGCGCCAAAAGTGGATGTTTTTCTATTGGAAACAATGTGCTCGGCCGATCAAGCCGAGGGGCTGCTCAGGGCCACGGGTAAAACCGATACGCCCAGCTGGCTGGCGGTCTCCGTAGATGATTTCAATGGCAAAACCTTGCGATCGGGCGAGCCGCTCGAGGTTTTAAAACCGGTGCTCGAACGTCATAAGCCTGACGCCGTTTTGATCAATTGCGCCCGCCCCGAAGCGATCAATGAGGGCCTCGAAATTCTAAAAGATTTTGGGCTGCCTTTTGGCGCTTATGCCAATGGATTCACCAAAATAACGGATGCGTTCTTGACCGAAGCACCGACTGTGGATGCGCTGCAAGAGCGGCAAGATTTAGACCCCACAGCCTATGCGGCCTATGCGATGGGCTGGGTTGCTCAGGGCGCCAGCATCATTGGCGGCTGCTGCGAAGTTGGCCCTGCGCATATCGCAGAAATTGCAAGGCAACTTTCGCAAAAGGGCTCTCGAATTATCTAAAACGCTGACTGCACGCGCCTGGGCGCGCCCAAAAACGAGGTACCCGCATGACAAACCTTCCTGCTCACGCGCGTGTCGTCATCATCGTTGGCGGCCTTATCGGCTGTTCTGTGGCCTACCACTTGGCCAAACTGGGATGGAAAGATGTGGTGCTACTCGAATGCAAACAGCTGACCTCAGGCACCACATGGCATGCTGCCGGATTGATCGCGCAATTGCGCACCAGCTCGAATATGACCAAACTGGCAAAATACACGCAAGAGCTCTATGAAGCATTGGAAGCTGAAACCGGCGTCTCTACCGGTTTTAAACGGGTTGAATCGATCACGGTTCCCTGACTGAAGAACGCAAAGAGGAAACTTTTCGCTCGGCCGCAATGGCGCGGACCTTTAGCGAAGCTGGCGGTTAGGAGAGAGGCCCAGCTGGTTTGCCACTCCAACGCAAGAGCGCGCCTATGACTATAGCTGGAAACGCCAGAATTGATTTGGCAATGCCGCCAGGAGCTGGCCACCTTAAGAACCAGCGTGGGCATGTATGATATGTAATCATTTGGAAAATTGCGCGTCGAAGGCCCCGATACAGAAGCGTTTTTAAACTATATCTGCGACAATGATTTATCAGTTCCAATTGGCAAAATTGTATACACGCAGTTTCTCAATCACGCAGGAGGTATTGAAGCGGATGTCATAGTCACCCGACTCAGCGAAACCGCATTTATGGTGATAACGCCCGCCGTAACACGCTTGGCCGATGAAACATGGATGCGCCGCCATTTAGACGACCGCGACGTGGTCATCACCGATGTGACCGCAGGCGAGGTGGTGATGGCAGCGGTGAGGCCACAGGCACGCCAGCTGTTGCAAACCGTATCTCCCAATGCTTTTAGCAATAAAGCCAACCCCTTTGGCACGATGCAAGAGATGGAGATCGTCCTAGCTTTGGCGCACGCACATCGAGTCAGCAGCGCAGCGGGCAAAGCCTTTGATCTAAAACCTTGTGGCATGCATGCAATGAATTGCGGGCGTATTGAGAAAGGCTTTCGCCATTTCGGCTATTATATCACCCAAGAAGATAATGTCTTAGAAGTCGGCTTGAGGTTTGCCGTTAAAACCAGAAAACCCGAATTTATCGGCCGTGATGCGGTGCTGCACAAGGAAGAAGCGGGGCTGAACACCCGCCCGCTGCAATTTCAACTGCAAGATCCAGATCCAATGTTCTATCATAATGAATCCGTGCTGCGCGATAGCGAAACTGTAGGCTGTCTCAGCTCGGGTGCTTATGGCAATCGCCTCTAGGCTGCGATTGAGATGGGTTATGTGCCATGCAAGGGCGAAAACGGAAAGAATCTTTTGGCCTCAGCGTATGAAATTGACGTTGCTGGTACGCGCGTAAAAGCCACAATCTCACTACAGCCGCTCTATGATCCAAGCTCCGCGCGGGTGAAAGCTTAAGTATCCTATTACGAATTAAACCTTTCACTAATGCGGGCTTTTACATGCCCAGCGCCGTTAAAATACGAATCATATCTGCCTGGCTGATAATGCGCCGTACAAAACCAAGCTTAACATCGAGGTATATATGCAAACAGTAGATCACGTAAAATGGATGGCCACAGCCGTTCAATTGGTGGGATATGGTTTAACCGGAATGGGCATCACACCTTGGAATATATATTTATTTTTTGCTGGTATTCTGCTTTGGTTCGCAGTGGGTGTGATGTAGAAAAAATCGAGCCAACATGGTGGTACATATTGGCGCGTTTATATCGCTTCTAGGCGGGTATCTAAGCGCCATGTAAACCTTCTGCTTTTGTTGAGTTTCTATGCTACTCTTTGGCGCCTCTTACAAATTTAACCGCATAATATTTGACGCTTTAAGAGCCGAGAACGGTTAAATTACACCAGCCAAAAATACCAAATCCATAGAGGCAAAAAACACAATATTGATCCATTTCAACTGCGGTTCACTGCGCAGCCACGCACAATAAATCCAAATCGTGCAAAAGGGCAGTGAAAAAACATTGTATAGGGATAAGAATCAAAAACCACTACGGCGGCGCTTAACAGACCAAATATCAAGGCAATATCTTTTAACCTCTGTTCAGCAGTTTGTGACACCTCAAAAGCCCCATGACGCACATGTTGCATAAGCGGCTCCTTCTTCTTTGCTGCCTTGCTTCATAAGCAAGGCCTAGATTTTGTCCATGAAGGCGCATCGCGGCGTCAATGCGGCCCGCATCCAGTTTCAAGGTTTGGCACGCATTAATGCATGCTCTTTGGCCGCCCCGTATTGCTTAAGACATATGCATAGACCCGATTATAATGTCCGAAACGCCAGCTTCAAACCGCCGTGGCCTGGCGTTATATCTCGCAAACGGGCGGTGATTGCGCCCTCTTGCATGCCAAGGCAATACCAATAATAATATAGCCGGACTCACATGTCTTGTGCTCTGAAAAAGCCCCACGCAAAATCAGCGCGCACGGGCTGTTTAAGTTTGCACAACGCGAGCGGCGGCTTTATGAAACCTGAAGCACAATCTCACCGAATATGGGCGCTGCTTTCCATCCGCTCATGCGCGGCTGCAGCCTCTTCCAAAAGCGGCCATACATTTTGCAACAAGCTTTGAGCAATACGCGCTTTTGCCAAATCAGATTGCGAGCGCAAAGTGTTGCCGATTAAGGTTAAGCGCCGCGTCATCATCTGCATAAAATTCAACTCTACTTTGGGACCTGCCAAGAATGCAATTTGTACCAACCGCCCATCATAGGCCAAAGCTTTGAGATTGCGCGGAATATAATCGCCTCCAACCGTATCCAAAATCAGATGGGCGCCACCCTCTGCACGCAGCGCTGCCCGAAGTCTTGAAAACCCGCGCTCCAAACGCATGGGCCAATTGAATCGCTGTGGTGTCAATACCGGAAGATCCACCATGCACCAGAAACCGCTCACCGGCCTGCAATACCCCGCGCATAAACACATTTGAACACACGGTGAAAAAGGTTCCAGGCAAGCAGGCCGCCTGCTTTAGATCCATACCGTTCGGGATCGGCAAGCAATGCAAAGCAGAGGTTACTGCATATTCTGAATAGCTCCCACATGGCAGTAAGGCGCATACCTGATCACCTAGCTGCAGATTATGCACCCCAGCCCCCAATGCGCAGATCGTGCCCGAGGCTTCCAACCCCGGCAAATCACTGGCTCCTGCCGGTGGATCATATAGGCCGACGCGCTGTAAAGAAGCGGTACGATTGACCCCGGCATAGGCCAGTTTGATCACCACATCGCCATAATTGAGTTGCGGCACAGGCTGGTTGCAGAGCCACAGCATAGACGGACCACCCGGTTTCTCAATTTCAACGGCGCGCATTCTTGAAAGCTCCGCGAATGCCGACTCCTAAACCGCGCTCATAATCAGCCCCGCCATTGACCAGGCAAAGAGCTCACTTCAGAAGGAGAGAGCGCTTTGATTTTGCTGAAAACCTTGCTTGGGCCGGGGCTTAAACGACTAAACACAGGGTTTTCCCGCATCTCATGTTTGAAGCTTTCAAACTGCATGACATTGGCGATACGCCGCTCTAAAAAATCCCATGTTGCTTGATAATTGATGCTGTCATCGCCCAACCAATATAAAACGCAGGAGATATAAACCGCGCTTAACGTTGTGCGTTTGCTATACCAATTGAGATCGCGCGAGCCATCCCCAATCGCCTGCCATATGGAATCGCTTGTCTCCCAAATTAATTTGGCGCCTTCAAGCGTGTTTTGCGGCAAAACAAATAAGGTCGACTCACGTCTAACCGCCTCTTTATCCGGCACCACCTGCAATCGAGTTCGCACAGCGAAAATGATTTTCTCGCGAACTTTCAATTCTGACAGATCCGCAGCCTGCATCGCCTCCAGCATCGCCTGATCGCCTGCACGGTGGAAGGCAACCGCCAGATCCAACGCCCCGCGTGGAAAATGCAAACGCGCCACAGGCTCGGATATCTGGGCATCAGCACAAGCCGCCCGGAAGCTGGTTTCAGACCAACCGTCAAAAGGCACATACATCAATATTGCCGCGAGAAACGCTTGTGTTGTGTCATTTTGGGGATCATTCATACTCTTTACCACCTTTTTCTAAATGCCAACTCTAAACAAAATAGCCGCGCCTTACTAGAGAACTAATTCCTGCGATTTTATACAACTTTAATCTAGAAAGGTAGTGACAACCAAATGCAGGTAAGTGTCCGCGAAAATAATGTTGATCAAGCGCTACGGGTTCTGAAAAAGAAGCTGCAACGCGAGGGTGTTATTCGAGAAATGAAGCTGAAGCAACGTTTCGAAAAACCGTCTAAGAAACAGGCGCACGAGAAAGCTGAGACAATCCGTCGTGCCCGTAAACTGACCCGTAAGAAGACCGAACGCGAAAATATGGTGTAAAAAAGCGGGATGAAAGAGCCCACTGCCCCCAAGCTTGTGACCCCGAGGTTGTAGCGCACATCAACTTTGAGTAGGTTTGCCCAGCTTAAACAATCAAGGATTTCATAATGGATTGGCCCCATCTTATAAAGCAAGCGAGCGAGCGCATGACGCCCTATGTTCGACAAACGCCAGTTATGACATTTGGAATCCGCACCCTGACGCAGCCTGTGGCGCTTAAATTAGAGCACTTGCAACATGCTGGCAGCTTTCAAAACGCGCGGCTCTTTTAACACTTTGCTTGGCACAGCACCGTCCGCGGCCGGGCTCGTGGCGGCCTCGGGAGCAACCATGGCGCTACGGTGGCTTACGCGGCGCAAAGGTTGGGCTTTCCAGCCCGCGTGTATGTGCCAAAAATTGCCGGCCCAGCGAAGATTTCCCTTATCCGCGCCTGCGGCGCCGATTTCGAGGTGGTTCCAGAGGCCTATTCAAACGCTTTAGAGCAAGCAAAAGCCCGGGAGGAAAAACCGGCGCGATACAAATTCATGCTTATGATGCTGAGACCACCGTTGCAGGCCAAGGCAGCTGTTTCGTCGAATGGGAAGAGCAGGGGCTGAATGCCGATACAATGCTTATCGCGGTGGGCGGCGGCGGACTTATAGCCGACGCTTTAGGATGGTTTCAGGGGCAGTATAAAATTGTTGCCGTTGAACCAGAACGCTGCGCGACGTTACACGCGGCACTGGATGCAAGCGCCCCCATGAATGTTGAGGTCTCAAGCGTTGCAGAAAATGCTTTAGGCGCGCAAAAAATTGGCACTATCTGATTTGATCTGGCGCAATCTACCGGCATAGAATCTGTGCTTGTTTCTGACGCTGCCATCACGCAGGCCCAGCGCAGGCTTTGGCAAGATCTTAGGCAAGTGGTTGAACCCGCAGGCGCGGCCGCTTTGGCTGCTGTGCTCAGTGGCGCCTATACACCTGAGCCATACTAGCACTTGGCAGTTTTGGTCTGCGGAAGCAATATTGCCTCAGATCCACTTGCATAACGCCGCTCAATAGATCTTTGGTACGTATAATTTATCTGGCAGCACGCGACGTTCATAATCAGGGTTAAACACCCGTTCTGGCAAAGTAATCTTTTCAGACGGCATATCCTGATAGGGAATCTTGCCCAGAATATGTTCGATACAATTCAGCCGTTCGCGCTTTTTATCGTTGCCTTCCACGATATACCAAGGCGCTTCTGGAATATTGGTACGGGCAAACATATCTTCTTTGGCTGTTGTATATTGCTCCCAACGAATGCGGCTCTCCAAGTCAATCGGCGAAAGCTTCCATTGTTTCATCGGATCATGGATGCGCATCAAAAACCGCATCTGCTGCTCTTCATCTGAAATAGAGAACCAATATTTCAAAACAAGAATACCCGAACGCACCAACATACGTTCAAATTCAGGTACATCGCGAAAAAACTGTTCGACCTGATCTTCTTCAGCAAAACCCATCACCCGCTCAACACCGGCGCGATTATACCAGGAGCGATCGAACAAAACAATTTCTCCGCCCGCTGGCAAATGCGGGACGTAACGCTGAAAATACCATTGCGTCTGCTCGCGCTCTGAGGGTTTTGGTAACGCCACAACCCGGGCAACCCGTGGGTTCAAGCGTTGCGTAATGCGCTTTATCACCCCGCCCTTGCCGGCGCTGTCGCGCCCCTCGCAGATGATTAGGATTTTGGCACCGGTGGCTTCAACCCAATGCTGCAACTTGATCAGCTCCATCTGCAAGCGCAACAAATTGCGATAATATACCCGCCGATCCAGCATATCCGGATGCTTATCCTTGTAAATCTTGCGGATCTCTTCGGTCAGCATCGGTTCGCTGAACTCGTTTTCATAGAGCTCATCCAGCGTATCTTCTAATTCGGCTTCCAGCCAATCGCGCGGGATTGAGGAGGTTTCGTTCATTCTTACTCCTTTGTAATGCGCACTATAGTAAACGCTGCAATGGCAGATGTCACTGAGGTTACAATTCTTGGCACTACAAGCGCGATTGGCGCGGTTATTCTTGCTCTCCTGCGATCGTCAAAGCGTTGACAGCCTGCAATACAGCCCAAATACGCCACAAAAGGCCACTCACAGAAACCCTCTGCCTAATGTGCAACGGACTGGATTTAGCTTGCACAAGCTTTAGAAAAGAAATGCACTTTAAAAGTGTTTTTTGTGTGTCGATTTACCCCTTGGGTTTTGAAATGCATTGTTTTAAATTTCTAAAATCCGCGATAATCTCCGTAGCAGTCGCGGGCTCAACCCAAGCCGTGTCGGAAAGCGCCGCGGATCTCGTTTCCACGATACAGCATCCGAATTTTCAACATATCTATCTCATCACCGATCGCGACGCAGGGTCTTTTGAGGCCGGATTGATTTTCCAAACCGATGAATTGGACAACCCCTACGCTGAAGGGCTTGCGCATTATGTCGAACATTTGGCTTGGCTCAACGTGACGCAAAGCAAAAATTTTGAGGCCCTTCGCCATTCTAATGCATGAACCAATTTAACCAGCACAACCTATGTCACGCATAGTTCAGAGACGTGGTTAACCAAAGAGCTGCAGCGCCTGATCGAGGTTAGCGCGCCCTTCACCTTGGCTGAACGCTTTATGTTGGAAGAGCGGGACATCATCCTGCGCGAATATTAGGCAGGCGTCGCAGAAAATCCTTATTTCGAAATTGAACAGAATATAAATAAAGCACTTTACCCAAGCTCACCATGGGCCAGATCGTTGCTTGGATCGCCGGCTGGAATAGGAGGTTTCAGCTTAAGCAACGCTAAAAAATTACACCGTAAAAGCCATGAGTTGGGAAATTCCATTTTAATCGTCACTGAGAATATTTCAAAGACCACGTTACAAAAAGCATTAAGAAACTTAAATTTCCAAAATCTGCCGCTGCACTTGCGCCGACGCCTCTGCCCACTCCTGAGGTCGGAAACAAACTTGTCACGGCGGATATACAAGTTGCAAGGCTTGGCGGCCCGACTTTATTCTGTCGAAAACTAATAAAACGCCCCCTCTGCTTGGATGCGGCCTTTTACGATCAAACAGTTCGAGTTTTGCGCGCAGCGCTCGACTCATCTTTACCCGGCGGGATAGCCGACCCTTTACGGTTTGATAATTTTTTCGCGCGCAGCTTCTGGTTTGATTTACGCGCTATAGGGTCAAAGCATCTATTGATAGAATTCACAGCAGAACCCGATTTGAATAGTTCTTTAAGCAAACTCGAAACCGAATTTACCACGGTTTTCAATGAAATCATCCAGCAAGGTATATCCGAAAAAACAATCAAACAGATCAAAAACGATTTCAGTGTCACCTTGACGATGTTTTGAAACGCAAAAATTACAGAAAAAACCTTCTTATTGATCGGGTGTCCAACCGTCAGCCTTATTACGGGTTAACAGCTGAACGGCGCGCGCTGAGAAGAGTCACCACGCAAAAGATCAACGATTTGTTAACCGCCCTCGGCCAATCCGGTCGCACGGTTATCTACCGAGCAAATGAATTATGAAAAAGGAAAGTCTAAGTGATAAGATATTTTCTAATTTTTGCGACAATCTTGCTTTTGAGTTGCCAAGAGGGTGGTCCAAATGCAGACCCCAGTGACAAACTAAGTCCAGCGGAATTCAACGTATTACCAGAAGAAAACCGCAGCGTTATTCTGGCCACGACCCCGCAGGGGCACGCATTTCACTTTATGCCGATCTATGAACCCGGCGTTACCGATATAACGATCACGATCGCTTGGCCTTCCAACTGGGCCCATGAGGCATCGCTCAATCCAGCCGTTCCTTATATTGGTACAGAAACTCTGTTAAGCGGCGGTACTGAAGCGATCTCGCCAAAGGAATTAAACGAATTTCTATCTGACAGAAATTCAGGCTGATCGCTCATTCCCACTGCGGACCACGTGTATGGCGAAATCAACTTTCCAAAAGGATACCGCGAAGACGTTATTAAACTTGCTGCAGATGCGCTGCGCAGGCCAAAATTCGATCCACGTTGGGTTCACAGGATTAAGGGTAATAAGCCAAAACATGCAGTCTGCGCATTTAAAAATAGAAACAAAAATGTGGAACTTAGCTCGAAAAGCGAATTGGGGCGATAGCCCGCTATATCACTTTCTGACGCTGCCCGATCTTGCCGTGATTGATGATGTATCTGTGGATATGTTACGCCAATGGCACGAGCGAACCTTTACGCAATCAGGCTTAACAATCGTGGTCACTGGCGCGATTTCCCGGCAAGATGCTGGCAGCTCAGTGGATACCTTGCTTTTTGATCTGCTAAAAGGGCGCGTATCTCCGCCGCATGACGTAAACGCAACGATAAAACCGCAAACCGTTTTTCTGCATGTGCCAGAGGCTAAGAAAACAACAATCGGGATATTAGGTCGCCTACCCCCCACCTCTCAGGGCAATGACTTAACCGACTGGCCTTATCGCATTTTTCGCAAAACGGGTCAGGCCCGTTATTTTAGGCTCTGCGCACCGAGTTGCGCGTGAGTTACGGCTTGAAGGCTGGATTTTTCGACTATAATCGCAAAAATAGGCTCCTGATTATAACCGGCGTCGTTGCCGCAGACCAAGCTGCAGACGTGGCAGCAGGTATCCCCGAAATATATGAAGAATACCGCTTAAATCCCAATTCTGAAACCTTGCCAAATCTGCAAAATGGCATGATTAATCAAACGCAGAAAAATGTTGGCTATGTGAATATTGCCGCACGAACGATTTTGCAATTGGCCCTCGATAAACGCGATCCAAAAATTGTACCAAAGCTCCACAAAGAACTGGCAAAACTACATACGCAAGATCTGAAATCAAGAATGAAAACCATATTCCCACCCAAAAGTGAATTGGCAATTTTCGCAGCAGAGCCAAGCAAAAAGGGCTGGTCGGATGCCTGCGTGATTTCAAAAATCGAAGCGCTTGATGAGTGCTGAAACTGAAAGAAATCTAGCAGATATTTTTCATCTCTCGTAGCACAAATATTCCATAAACCCGCGCGGTCAGCGCGCGCAAATTTACAAAGGCAAGGCCGTGGTTTTAAAAACAGTGCGCAGCGCAAATAACGATTGCATCTGCGCCACGCCAGGCAGCCGGGCCAAAGATTGACGATGGATGCGGGCATAATCCTCTGTGCTATCAGCCACCACTTTCAGCAAATAATCAGCGCTGCCCGCCATCAGATGGCACTCTAAAACATCGGGCACCCGCGCAACGGCTTTTTCAAAGCTGTCCAAAATTTCATCCGCTTGACCCGATAAGGTGATTTCCACAAAAACCGTGGTCGGCTTTTGCAATTTGCGCGGATCCAGCAAGGCCACATAATCTTTTATATAGCCCTCTGCCTCCAGCCGCTGGATCCGCCGATGACAGGCTGAAGCAGACAGGTTTACCCGTTCAGCCACATCCGCATTTGACATTCGCCCCTGCCGCTGCAGGATAACCAAGATTCGACGATCCGTTGAGTTAATCTGCATATGTTGCAATAATCTTCTAATATTCTATCTATTATTCATAATATATTTGAAAAATAGTGTAATTCAATCACAATCTTTTCAAGAAAATTGCATGTGATACCTGTCATGATTTGCTCAAAGCAAAAAGGAGCTCAACATGCAAATAGGATGTCCTACAGAAATTAAGCCACAAGAATTCCGCGTTGGAATGACACCAAATGCGTTAAGCGAAGCCACCCGGCACGGGCATAATGTGATGGTTCAGGCAGGTGCAGGGGCTGGATCAGGCTTTTCGGATGCTGAATATCAAAGCGCCGGGGCGCAAATTGTTGAGACAGCAGAAGAAGTCTTCGCCAGTTGCGACATGATCGTAAAAGTCAAAGAGCCTCAGGCCGTTGAGCACGCTCAATTGCGCGAAAATCAACTGTTATTCACCTATTTGCATTTGGCACCGGACGCTGCGCAAACGCAGGATCTTTTGGCCTCTGGTTGCACCGCAATTGCCTATGAAACAGTAACCGACCAGGCGGGCGGCTTGCCTCTATTGGCGCCCATGTCTGAAGTTGCGGGGCGCTTGGCACCGCAAGTTGGCGCATGGACCTTGCAAGAAACCAATGGCGGGCGCGGCGTACTCATGGGCGGCGTGCCAGGTGTTTTACCGGCCAATATCTTGGTCATTGGAGGCGGCGTTGTCGGTACACATGCCGCTAAAATTGCTGCGGGTATGGGCGCGGATGTCACCGTGCTTGACCGCTCTTTGCCGCGCCTGCGATTTTTGGATGATGTCTTTGGTGGGCAATTTAAAACGGGGTATGCCAATAGCGCACTAACCGCAGAGCTGGCCAGCGCGGCCGATATGATCATCGGTGCCGTATTGGTACCCGGCGCCACAGCGCCAAAATTGATCACAAAAAATCAATTGAGCAGCTTAAAACCCGGCGCCGCGCTGGTAGATGTGGCGATCGACCAGGGCGGCTGCTTTGAGACATCGCGCGCCACAACGCATCAAGATCCGATCTATCAAGTGGATGGGATTCAACATTATTGCGTGGCCAATATGCCCGGCGCGGTTGCGCGCAGTTCTACGCAAGCTTTGGGCAATGCCACATTGCCGTTCTTATTGGCACTAGCCGATAAAGGCTGGCAGGCCGCTTGCGCTGACGATCCCCACCTTTTGAACGGCTTGAATATTCACGCCGGAACGGTGACCCATGCCGCTGTGGCAGACGCATTGGGCTATGCGCTTAGCCAGCCCAATCTAACGCTTAAAACCGCAGCCTAAAACTTAGACCTCCCGCTGGAGGGCCGTGCGAATATCGATTAATATATCCAACTCGTTCGGCCCTGAAGGCCCGGCATCAGGCGCAACCTCTTCCGATTGGCTCTGCGCCTCTTTAAGCTTATTGACGTAACGTACCAGCAAAAACACCACCCAAGCGATAATCAAGAAATTGATCACGGACATGATAAACGCTCCGTAGGCAAACACCGCAACCCCCGCCTCGCTCGCCGCTGCAAGAAACACGAATAAGTTACCAAAGTCGATCCCGTCCAAAAATGGCCCAATCAACGGATTGGTCAAATCCCCGACCATTGATTTGACGGTCGCCGTAAACGCCGCACCGATAATGATGCCAACGGCTATATCCATCACATTGTCTTTGTCAATAAAACCTTGAAACTCTTTCAATATAACGTGCCTTTCAAAAAATGAATTTAAATAATAAAATAAAAAATCAGCTCTGAGACTGCGCGTCTTTTAAGGCATATTTAGCGTGTCTTGTATATTTTTAATTGCTTTTGAGGCCGCAAAAAAGGGCCCAAAGGCCCTTGATCACTCTGCTTAAAATCCAGCTCGGCGCTTTTAAGGCGGTAAATCGCCCGAAAGAATATAGGTTAGTATCGCAACGACTTGGCTGGGATCTTGCGCAACGGCCAAAGCTGCTGCGTCGACTTCTTTCAACGCATGCTGATGCTCTGCCCCATGCAGTACGATTAAAGATTTTCCCAAGGCGGCCGCATAGCCTGCATCAAAGGCCGCGTTCCATTGCTTATATTTCTCGCCAAAGCGAACCACCACAATATCAGCCTCTTCGATGCCTTTACGGGTGTGCATCGCGTTCAACTTTGCGCCTTTGTGGTCGTGCCAAAATTTGTTGGATTCTGCGCCCAAAATGGCAACGCCGCAATCATCACTGGCGGCATGATCCGTGACTGGGCCGGTAAACACCACATTAAGATCCCGCGCACCATGCGCGATTTGATCGCGCCAATCCGTGTGAATCTCACCAGATAAATAAACTGTTAGCATCATGACCGTTTCCTCATCCAAAGGTTTTACTTACGCGAATTTGCAATTTACACCCGTAAGGCGCCGCCTGTTGCAGAGGCCACTTTGGCCACAATTTTGGCACCCACGGCTTCAATCTCAACATCTGTCAGCGTCACCTCTATGGGCTGCAAGCGCACCCGAATAGCGATTGATTTTCGATCAACCCCCAAGCTGCCACCGATAAATTCATCGAACACGCGCACATCGGTAATCAGCGTTTTATCCGCGCCTTGCGCCGCGTTCACCAAATCCATCGCCTCGGTTTTATGATCCACGACGAAGGCAAAATCACGCTCGACGGCTTGCAAATCTTTTAACTTCAGCGCAGGCTGCATGGCCGAGCTGTTGCGCGGCAAGGGCACCTCATTGGGCCAAATGGTGAAGCCAACGGCCGGCCCTTTGATGTCAAAAGCAGCCAATATTTTGGGATGCAACTCACCAAACACCGCCAATGTTTTTTTCGGACCCAAACGAATCTGACCATGCCGGCCCGGATGCCACCAAGGCGCCGCGCCGCGCCGTATATGCGTTTTCGCAGGCGCTCCAATTGCGCCAAGGATCGACAGAGCATCGGCTTTGGCATCAAAAAGATCTACATCGCGGTCAGAGGCATGCACGTCTTTCGGAGCGCTGCGCCCAATCAAAAGACCAGCAATTTGCAAACCTTGTTCCTCGGGCTCACCGCCGCTAAAGACGGGGCCAATTTCAAACAAGGCAAGATCTGCAAACCCCCGCGCTTGGTTGCGCTGCGCGGCAGCCAATAGCCCGGGCAACAGATCAGGGCGCATATGGCTCATATCCGCGCTGATCGGATTTTCAAGCCGGGTTGCATCACTACCAGCGCCAAAAAGCGCGGCCGCGGCTTGATCGATAAATGAATAGCTTACGCATTCGTGAAAACCCAAAGCCGCGCCTGCGCGCCGAGCAGCTTGCTCGCGTTTTTGCACGGGCGATAAAATCGGTTTGGGCACGCCGGGTAAGATCCGGAGCAAGGGCTTGCCCTGCAATTTTGTTAAGGAGGCGATCCGCGCAACCTCTTCCACCAAATCCGCCTCGCCCAGAACATCCGGGCGCCAACTGGGCACATGCGCCGTTTTGCCATCCAGCATAAAGCCAAGCGCGGTCAGGCTTTGGCGCTGCATAGCCTCGGGGATTTCCATACCAACCAAAGATTGAATACGATCCGTATCCAACCGATAGGCGCGCGCATGATCTGGCACCGCTCCCGCCATCACCACCTCAGAGGCTTCACCGCCGCATAAATCTAGGATCATCGCCGTGGCAGCTTCAACGCCTACGGGTGTCCAAGCCGGATCGATACCGCGTTCAAACCGATAACGCGCATCAGAGTTAATTTTCAGCGCGCGCCCCGTATAAGCAGTGCGCACCGTCTCAAAAAACGCCGCTTCCAGAAACACAGAAGTTGTGCCCTCAGAGCAGCCACTGTGCAATCCCCCCATAATTCCGCCCAGGCTTTCTACCCCGGCGGCATCGGAAATCACCGTCATACCTTCGCTCAAAGTATATTCTTTATCATCCAAGGCGGCGAAAACTTCGCCGCCCGTCGCGCGGTGTACCCGCAAGGCTGAACCCTCAACCTTATCCGCATCAAAAACGTGCAAGGGGCGGTTGTTATCATAGGTGAAAAAATTCGTGATATCGACCAGCGCCGAGATCGGACGCAGGCCGATCGCTTTCAGCCGATCTTGCAACCAGGCAGGGCTGGGGCCATTTTTGACGCCGCGAATAACCCGGCCAAAGAACACCGGACATTGCGCTTGCGTATCCTCATCAATCATAACCGAGATTGGGCAGGGAAACTGGCCCATAACCGGTTCGACCGGATAGGGTTTCAACGCGCCCAGCCCACGGGCGGCCAAATCGCGAGCAATCCCGCGCACGCCCAGCGCATCTGGGCGATTGGGCGTGATCGCAATATCAATTACCGTATCCACTTTCGATGGATCATTTTCAGCCAAATAATCGACAAAACTTTGCCCGACTTCGCCAGATGGCAATTCAATAATCCCATCATGCTCGTCGCTTAATTCCATTTCGCGCTCGGAACACATCATGCCAAAGCTTTCGACACCGCGAATTTTGCCGACCCCGATCGTGGTATCAATGCCTGGCACATAGGTGCCCGGCGTGGCAACCACCACGGTGATGCCCGCGCGCGCATTCGACGCGCCACAAATAATCTGCAACTCACCCTGATCAGTGTTTACTTGGCAGACGCGCAGTTTATCCGCATCCGGGTGTTGCTCGGCCGCAATCACCTTGCCAATCCGGAAATCACTCAACCGATCCGCCGGGTTTGACACCTCTTCCACTTCAAGCCCGAGATCGGTCAGGGCGTATAAAATATCGTCTAATGCGGCATCAGTTTCCAGATGCTCTTTCAGCCAAGAGAACGTAAACTTCATGACAAGCCTCCGTGTAAATTAGGCTGATCCAGGCTGGAAAACCCGTAATGACGCAGCCATCGTAAATCACTGTCGAAGAAGGCGCGTAAATCCGGAATTCCATATTTCAGCATGGCGATGCGATCGATGCCCATACCAAAGGCGAACCCCTGCCACTGCTCCGGATCGATGCCACCAGCTTGCAGTACTTTGGGATGTACCATGCCAGAGCCCAGAATTTCCAACCAGTCATCCCCCTCGCCAACTTTCAACTGACCGCCGGCCCAACTGCAACGGATATCCACCTCAGCAGAAGGTTCCGTAAACGGGAAATGCGAAGCGCGAAACCGCAACTCAACATCATCAACCTCAAAATAGGCTTTTACGAATTCTTCCAAAACCCATTTGAGATTGGCCATGGAAATATCTTTATCAATTGCCAAACCTTCTACCTGATGAAACATCGGCGTATGCGTCTGGTCATAATCTGCGCGATACACGCCGCCGGGGCAAATCACCCGCACTGGCGCGCCAGTTTTTTCCATCGTGCGAATTTGTACCGGACTGGTATGCGTGCGCAGCACGTGGGGGGGGCGATCATCACCCTCTGCGCGATGCATGTAAAACGTATCCATTTCCGCGCGCGCCGAGTGATGCCCGGGGATATTTAACGCGTCAAAATTATACCAATCTGTATCAATCCGCGGGCCTTCAGCCACGCCAAAACCCATATCGGCAAAAATCGCCGTGACTTCTTCGGTTACCTGCGAAATCGGATGGATCGTACCGCGGCGTTGATCGCGCGCTGGCAATGTAACATCCAACCATTCAGTGCGCAAACGCTCGTCCAACGCGGCATCGGCCAGCGCGGCTTTACGCGCCATCAGCGCCGAATTCAGCTCTTCTCTTAGCGCGTTCAGCGCCGGGCCCGCCACTTGCCGCTCTTCGGGTGTCATCTTACCCAATTCGCGCAGCTTCAGGCTGACCTCGCCTTTTTTTCCAACCGCTGCGAGGCGGGTTTCTTCCAAGGCGCTTTCATCCTGCGCAGCCGCAATCGCAGCTATATACTTTTCGCGTAGACCATCCATAGATCTTCTCCAAATCCAGACGCCCTCTGCTATCATATTTGGAACCGGGTGCAACCCGCTTAGCAGGGCAGGCCCAAGCCCGACAGGCTTTATAAACTAAGAAAGCCTCCGATCAAATTGGCGGCCTTTGCCAAAATAAAAAAGCACCGCAAACGCTGTTTGCAGTGCTTTAAAACTCGATTTTTAACCGCTGGTTTAGGCCAAGGCCGCCTTAGCCTGCAAGACAATCGCCTCAAACGCTGCCGGCTCATGCACGGCCAGATCGGCCAGAACCTTCCGGTCAACTTCAATACCCGCCAAGCCAAGCCCATTAATAAAGCGCGAATAGGTCATCGCCTTATCATGACTACGCACGGCTGCGTTGATCCGTTGGATCCACAAGGCCCGAAAGTTGCGCTTCCGGTTGTGCCGGTCGCGGGTTGCATATTGATTGGCTTTGTCAACCGCCTGCGCCGCGACTTTAAACGTGTTTTTACGACGTCCATAATAGCCTTTTGCAGCTTTTACGATTTTCTTGTGACGGGCGTGGGTTACGGTACCACCTTTAACGCGTGACATATCTTATCCTCCTCAGCGCGAATAGGGCATCATCGACTTGACGATTCTTTCGTCAGGCGTTGACATCACTATTGTGCCGCGTGCGTTGCGGATGAATTTACGGGTGCGTTTGATCATTCCGTGGCGTTTGCCGGCTTGTCCGGTTTTCACACGGCCATTCGCAGTTACTTTGAACCGCTTTTTGCAGCTTGATTTGGTCTTCATCTTAGGCATTTCCGTCTCCTGTCTTAACAAAGGTCGGTTTATACGCGACTCGGCATGCCCTTCTCGGCCGGCCACGTTTAAGAGATAGTGATGTAGGGCGCTCTTTCTATAAGCGCAAGTGCAAATCGCGCTATTCTGGATCGGTGGAATAAATCATCCGTTCATTGCACGGCGCCACGCGCAAAATATTCGTGGTGCCCGGAATATTGAACGGCACACCGGCTGTTACAACCACCTGATCATTTTCTTCGGCAAACCCTTGTGACAACGCAGCCCGCACGGCGCTGACCACCGCTTCCTTGAAGCGCTCTTTGGGGCCTGAGCGCACACAATTGGTACCCCAGCTTAGCGCCAAACGCCGCGACGTTCCGATTTCTGACATCATCGCGATAATGGGCACACGCGGACGCTCGCGCGCGGTTAACAGCGCGGTTGTGCCCGATTGCGTATAACAGCATATAGCCTTCACATCCGTGGTTTCGGCAATTTCCCGCGCCGCAGCGACAATCGCATCTGCCACCGTATGGCGTTTGGCTTTGCGCGAAGATTCCAAAATTTCAGTATAAGTCGGATCGCTTTCCACCTCGACCGCGACATTGTTCATTGTGGTCACGGCCTCGATCGGATAGCCACCGGCCGCCGATTCAGCCGAAAGCATAATCGCATCCGAGCCTTCGTAAATCGCTGTGGCCACATCAGACACCTCGGCCCGCGTGGGCATTGGGCTCTCAATCATCGATTCCAGCATTTGCGTGGCCACAATCACCGGTTTCGCCGCTGCGCGACATTTGCGCACCAAACGCTTCTGGATCGGCGGCACATTCTGCACCGGCAATTCCACTCCAAGATCTCCGCGCGCCACCATTATGCCATCAGAAACTTTCAAAATCGCGTCAAATTGTTCAACCGCTGAAGGTTTTTCAATTTTTGAAAGCAAGGCCGCGCGACCCCGCACCAATTCACGCGCCTCGGTTAAATCTTCCGAGCGCTGCACAAAAGACAAGGCCAACCAATCCACGCCCAAATCGCAGACGAAATCTAAATCGGCGCGATCTTTTTCTGACAAAGCTGCCAAAGGCAAAACCACATCTGGTACATTCACGCCCTTGCGGTTTGAAATCGTCCCACCGTTCAACACCAAACAATCGGCAAAATCGGCGCCGCATTCTTCGACTTTTAATTTGATTTTTCCATCATTCACCAGCAGATGAGCCTCAGGCTTCAGCGCTGAAAAAATCTCTTCATGGGGCAATTGTACTCGGATTTTATCCCCAGCTGCCGGATCAAGATCCACCCGGAACCGATCGCCTTCGACCAAATCTTCAGCGCCTGAGGCAAATTCTCCGACCCGCAATTTTGGGCCTTGTAAATCAGCCAAAATGGCGATCGGGCTTGAAAGATCATCTTCAACCTTTCGGATGATTTTATGACGCTCGGCGATCTCGGCATGCGTGCCATGACTCATGTTCAACCGAAAGACATCTGCTCCTGCTTCATGTAAAGCGCGGATCATGTCATAACTTTGCGAGGCAGGCCCCAGCGTAGCTACAATTTTTACATTGCGCAAGCGTCTCATGATGTATTCCCTTCAATCCCTTTGGCGTCTCTTATAACGTTTCGAGCCGCCAAGCCGCCAGCAAGAAATTAAAATCAGATACCTAGTTTGAGGCGAGCTGTTAACCTTAACATTTCTGCTGCGCTTATGGCGAATAATTTCAACAATCACAACCGTTATCCTTGCTGCAACCTGCGGCCAACGCCGTATTCAAAAGACGGATCGCTTTAAAGCGCTTGCGAGCCAAGCGGGAACTAAGTTAGGAGATTAGCAACGAAATAATAGAAATCGCGCGTATTACGCCGCGTCTTTCACAAAGGAAATGACCATGGATGATCAAACGCAGCTTGAATTAAACGCCGCCGCCTTTCGGGCCCTGCGCGCGCACTTAGTGGAAAAGCGCCCTGATGTTCAAAATATTGACCTGATGAACTTGGCCGGGTTTTGTAGAAACTGCCTGTCTCGCTGGTATCAAGAGGCGGCCCAAGACCTTGGCATTGAGATGTCAAAAGAACAAGCGCGTGAGGCGTTTTACGGCATGCCAATGGAGGTTTGGAAAGCCCAGCATCAAACCGAGGCCAGCGCTGAAAAACAAAAGGCCTTCACCCAAGCTTTTGCGGAAAACGTCAAGGCCCCGAAATAACCCGGAACGCCAGGCCTCTTAGATTCACGCTTTTAGGGCTTGGCGTTGATAACTTGCAGCAAAGGCAGCACGGCCGACATATCTGGCCCGTGGCTTTGACCCGTTAAGGCCAAACGCAGCGGCATAAATAAACCTTTGCCCTTGCGCCCTGTTGCTGTCTTTACTTCTGCAGTCCAAGCAGACCATGCATGCGCGTCATAGGGGCCATCAGGCAGAAGAGCCATCGCCTGCGCCACGAAAGCTTGATCCTCGGGATGGATCACCGGCGTTGCACCGTTTGAAAACAGCTCCCACCAACCAGGTAGATCATGCAAGGTGGTGATGTTATCGCGCGTCACCTGCCAGAATTGCGCAGCCAGTTCAACGGGAACACCCAAGCGTTCGATATGATTAGCCACCTCTGCCAGCGGCAGCGTTTGCAGATAGCGCGCCGTCAACGGACGTAAATCCTGCACATCCAATTTGGTCGGCGCAGACCCAAAATGCGCCAGTTCAAACCCGGCAGCCACAGCGGCCAAATCCGTTTGCAGCTCGACCGGTTGGCTGGATCCCAGCCGCGCCATCAAGCTGATCAAAGCGGCAGGGGCGATGCCCTCGGATCGCAAATCGCGCAAAGCCAAGGTTCCAAGCCGTTTTGATAAAGCTTCCCCAAGCGGGCCTGTCAGCAACGAGTGATGGCCAAATTTTGGAATATCCCCGCCAAGCACCTGAATCATCTGAATTTGCGTGGCCGTATTAGTCACATGGTCAAATCCGCGCACCACGTTAGTGATCTCCATTTCGATATCATCTACAACTGAGGCCAAGGTATAAAGATATTGACCATCGCTGCGGATCAAAACCGGATCAGACACACTGGCCGCGTCAATTGAAATATCCCCTAAAATTGCATCGGTCCATTCAATCCGCTGGTGCTCTAGCTTAAAGCGCCAATGCCCTTGCCCCCGTTTTGCGCGCAGCGCCGCTTTTTCAGCCGCGCTTAAACCAAGCGCCGCGCGATCATAGACAGGCGGCTTACCCATATTCAACTGTTTCTTACGCTTCAAATCCAGCTCGACCGGAGTTTCAAAACATTCATAAAGGCGCCCGCTATCTTTGAGGCGCTGCGCTGCTACATCATAGGCGACCAAACGCTCCGATTGACGCTCGATACGATCCCATTGCAAGCTCAACCACGTTAGATCTTCTTTGATCGCCTCAACAAAGCTTTCCTTTGAGCGTTCAGGATCCGTATCGTCAATGCGTAAAATAAACTGTCCATCATCTTTGCGCGCAATCAGGTAATTCATCAAAGCAGCGCGCATATTGCCAACGTGCAAATATCCGGTCGGGGAGGGGGCAAAGCGTGTGATAGTCATTTTGATCTCCTGTTGAGGGTCATTTTTCATAGTGACAAGAATTTGTCCAGCAAAGGCCAATTTCTTATAGGAGGGCGAAAAACCATTGCACCCTGTAGAGAAATCCGAATTGGTCGGGGCAAAGATAAAGGGAAATGGCAATGGGGCTTCCAAGTTGTGGTAATCAGCGCGGGCATTTGCGGTGTATCCAGCGCGCTTTGGTTACAACGCAGCGGCCATAAAGTGATTTTAATCGATAAAACAGCGCCCGGAATGGGAGCTTCATTTGGCAATGCTGGGTTGCTGGCACAATGGGCGGTAACGCCCGTCACCACGCCGGATCTTTGGCAGGCGCTACCAAAATACGCGCTTAATCCAGCCAGCCCTTTATTCATCAAATGGCAATATCTGCCCAAATTGGCGCCTTGGCTTTGGAAATTTCTGCAACAGGCCAATGACAGAAGCGCCAAAGCTGCCAGCGCGGCTTTGGGCCCACTTTTATTGGATGCTGTCGACCAACATAAGGAGCTGTCGCAAGGCAGCTCGGCCGAAAGCTGGATCGCCGACAGCCAATTCAGCTACGCGTATCGCGATCACAAAGCCTTTCAAAGGGATCGCTATGCATGGGATTTAAAACAAGCGGCCGGTCTGGTGCCCGATGTTCTGGGCGGCCCCGATGTGCAAGATGCAGAACCGGCTTTGGGCCCCGCCACCCAATGTTTGGCGATCTTAAAAGACCAGAGGCATATTCTCGACCATTTGGGATATATCACCGCTTTGGCCAAAGCCTTTGACGCGCAAGGGGGCGTGTTTCGTCAAACACGTATCACGGGTTTTGAAAAACAAAACGGGCGCATACGATAGATTTTAACCGAAGAGGGCCCGATTGACTGTGACAAAACCGTAATCACTGCCGGCATTTGCTCAAAGGAATTGATGAGAAAATTGGAGCTGAATATCCCCTTGGAAACCAAGCGCGGATATCACGTGATGTTTAAAAACGCCTCACAGATGCAACGCAAACCGATAATGATAACAACTGGAAAGTTTGCGGTGACGCCGATGTAAGACGGGTTGCGCTGCCCCGGTATGGTCGAGTTTGGCGGAATTAAACTGTGGCCCAGCAAAGCGCCAATTCAATTGCTGCGCCGCCGTATGACCGAGGCTTTTAAACAGATGACCTAATGACAGCAGCGAAGAGTGGATAGGCTTTCGCCCGTCAACCTCAGACAGCCTGCCGCTGATTGGAGAGCTGGCTAGCAGCGGGATTTACACCGCCTTTGGACACCAACATGTTGGGTTAACCGCAAGGCCTAAAACCGGGCGCATGATCGCAGATTTGATCACTGGGCGTTTGCCAAATATCGATATACGTCTCTATGATCAGGCGCGCTAATGCATGCAGGCGCGCGCGCCGACATCGCTACTCGTATACGCGTTGATCTTCGATGACCAAACCGTCAAAATAAGAGGCCGCAGATAGGGTAGTTTCCAGCTGAACGATCATTTCATCCATAGCACCGTTTCACCGGGCAATGATGCGCGCGCGATCTAAAGCATCATGCGAGGCAACCAATGCCTCCACTTGTTCAGGGCGCACGAACATACCTTTTATTTTAATGGTCTGATCAGCGCGTCCCATCCAGCCTTTTATCCGCAGATTTCTGCGCCCGCAGGATGATTTACCAGGCGAAACAGCGCTAAGATCACCCATTGCAAAACGAATAAAATTGTAAAACACCTGACTTGATCTGACATTTATGCTCTTATGAAGCGCAACAAGGAGTGTCGATCAATGAAAAGCATTGGGGATAACGCTCCGCCACCCACAACCGCTTTGCGGATAGATAAGCTTTCCCCCATCTCATCGGCTTTATCCAAAATAATCTTTAAATAATCCGGAGTGCCCGCATAGGCGGTTGTACCAACATCGACCGCAGCGCGCACCTACAGATCGGTTTGCTCGACGCCCGCCGGTAAAACCGCAGCCCCGACCGCCCATGCGCCATTTTCAAAAATCATTCCAGCGGGAGTTAAATGATAGCCAAAACAATTCTAAACGATATCCCCCGCCCAATGCCTGCCGCGTGCAAAAACCAGCCCATGCGCCACCAATCATGCCCGGTGCCGCCAGGTTCATAAAGGGGCTCCGGAGATTGGAATATATGGCTGAATTCGAAGAGGGGTCTTTGGACAAATCTGCCTAAAATATTTTCCAGCTTTTGCGCTGTGCTTAATTCTGATTTTCGCAAAACTGGTAGGGTTGCCAATGCGTTTAGATCCGTAATCTCACTGGCCGTCACCCGATCAAACCGATCCGCATAACCTGGCAATTGCTTTGCATGGGAGATTTGTGCAGGCAAAGCCTCCGCAATATAAGCGGCATGTTGTTCTGATGTTTGGGTTTCAAGGCCGTCGAAATAGCGCATATTTACGCTCCGGATCCTGGCCCTCATTTTTCAGCAGGCACAATCATGGTAAATTTTACCAAACCGCACATTGGTTGGCAGCCCTACAGTTACCCCTGAAAATTGGGGTTAGTTTAGCCAGCGCTTGCGCCGCCGATAGCTGCGCACATTGCGGAAGGATTTGCGGCCCTCATCCGACATGCCCAGATAAAATTCTTTCACATCAGGGTTTTCGCGCAATTCCGCGGCGGATCCATCCATGACCACGCGGCCAGATTCTAAAATATATCCATAATGCGCATAGCGCAGTGCGACAGTGGTATTCTGCTCAGCCAGCAGGAAGGTCACCCCTTCCTTTTCATTTAAATTGCGCACAATTCGAAAAGTCTCTTCCACCAATTACGGCGCCAACCCCATAGACAGCTCATCCAGCAACACAGTTTCAAGTTGCGACATCAAAGCACGACCAGTCGCGCACATCTGTTGTTCGCCGCCAGACGTATGGCTGGCTTGCGATTCGCTGCGCTCTTTCAAACGCGGGAAATACGTATAGACCATATCCAAAGTGGCTTAGATATCGCTGCGCGTATAAGCGCCGGTCAATAGGTTTTATTTGACGGTCAAATGCTCAAAACAATGCCGCCCTTCCATCACTTGAATCACCCCGCGCTCCACCATATCAGCCATATCTGCGCCATGAATTTCAGCCCCGCGATAGCTGCTGACAAAGTCTTTTGTCACTTCGCCGCGCTCGGAATTTAAAAAATTTGAAATCGCTTTCAAAGTGGTGGTTTTGCCGGCTCCATTTCCGCCAAGCAACGCTACGATGCCACCTTTTGGAACGGAAAGCAACACACTTTTCAAAACCAAAATCACGTGATTATAGATCACCCCTATACTGTTCACATCCAAAAGCACTTCGGACTTTTCAGTTTCAACGACCATTATGTCACCTTTGTAAAGCATAAACGGCTGCAAAACCTGCAGCCGTTCAACTGATTTAGTTACATCTTTGGGCAATGTTATTTTCTTTGGCGAACGCTTGTGAATCCGCTTGGATCAGCAGGTTGTTCAAATCCATATCCGCTTCAAGATAGCCAGAGATCAGCTTCCATTTCCCGGCGCTTGCATCCCATTGTGACACGGCGCCAAAGCCGGGCCAACATTGGCCAATCCATGTTCCGCCATCAGCGCATCAGTGATGTCCAAAGCTTCCATGCCTTTGAGCATATCAGCCTAAGAAATATCTGCGGTTCCAGTGATTTTCTGCGCTTCCACAATCGCCATATGAGTCAAAAACGCCACGTAAAGCGACCGGTTACACATCACAGTACCCAGATTATCGCCTGCTCCTGCATCTTTTCTGGCATCAACAACGTATTTTGAATATCCGCATAGATGTCAAAATCGCTGCCTGTGTCATTTATCACCAGTGACTTTGACATCTGCAACATCTCCCGCTGGGATCACACCATGTTCAGCGCCAGCCCACCAGTTTCCGATAAAGTTTTCCATCGGGAAGCGTACATTTGCAGCTTCTTGAATGGCAGCTTGGTTCATCACGCCAAAGCCCCACATGATCACATAACCAAGGCGTTCACGGCAAATTTGCAGTCATTGTGATTTTTGCTCTTGGCGAGGGTAATCAATGGGGATTAATGTCAACTCAAAGCTGTGCTCTTTAAAAAGCTCTTCCAGCTTACGAATAGGCTCTTTGCCATAGACTAATCTAGAATATAGCAACTCAATATGTTTGCCGTCAAAGTTGCCAGAATTTTCATTCGGTAGATAGTTCACCCCAGCTGACACAGCTGTCCAGTAATTTGCTGAATAGTTAAAAATATTTGAAAATATTTTCCCGTTCACGGCATATGTACGCCCATATTCCATGCCATGCAGCGCGATGCCATCCGCTGTTACTTTAGGGAAATGCCAACGTCTAGTTTTTTGATCTCCCCCCACATCAGGTCGTCAAAACCTTCCATTAAATAGGCCAAACCAATCGTTGCCATGAACAAGATAATCAGTTCCTAATTGACCAAATGTTCGAAAATAACTTTTTGAACCAGCCAGGCGAGCAAGACCATAATAGCCATGGTTAGCAGAATCCCAATAAGCTCAGGTAAATGCCAACCGAAGTGATAGATATCGGTACCAAATACGGCGTTGATCAAATGGCTGAAGGGCACCTGCTCGTTCATCATACCCACTAAGGTCACGGCTGAAAACAGCGCCATAACGCTCTGTGCATAGTTAAAAATGCCCGATGCTTTATAAATCAACACAAACCCCAGCGCCACCAAAGCATAGAGAACGCCCGCCACCAGGCCATTCAAAAACACTTCCATTCCAAAAGTCAGCTGTTCTGGCATCAGATTGTACTTTCAGACTTTGCAGATTTACACATCGGTTTCATGGCATCCAATCGCGCGTAGGTCTCAATCATAGCTCACCCCTAAATACGCATCAATCACGTCTTGATTGTTGCGCACCTAATCCGGTGTGCCATCGCCAATTTTGCGCCCATCAGCCGTGGTTTGCGTTACCTGATTATCCAACACCTCTGCCCGCCCTATTCTGCCGCGATGCTGTCCGAGACCGCCACAGTTTTGACATCTCGAATTTCCAGAGTGGCCGAAATTTTACCTTTTCGTCCATCTTCACAGGTGACCTCTGTCTCTGTAAACACATCAGCAGCGCCGCTATAAAGCGCCTCAACCAGATCCGAGAATTTTTCTAAAATCACCTTGCGGCGCACTTTGCGCGTGCGAGTCATTTCACCATCATCCACATCCAGCTCTTTATGAAGCACCAAAAACCGGTGTGCTTGGCAGCCCGACAACATCGCATCCTGCGCAACTTTTACATTCACTTCTTCAATATGGCCCTCGATAACGCGCAGCACCTCTGGGTAGCCCGCCAATTCCTGATAGCTTGAATAGGCAATATTATTGCGCTCTGCCTAATTGCCAACGGCAGCCAGATCAATATTCACAAAGGCCATGCACCGATCTCAGCCCACACCAAACACCACGCATTCCAAAATATTTGGGTAAAATTTCAGTTTATTTTCCACATATTTCGGCGCGAACATTGACTAATCAGCCATTTCAGCAACGTCTTTTGCGCGATCAATAATTCTAAGATGGCCATTGTCAGGATCAAAGAAGCCCGCATCACCCGTGGCCATCCAACCTTCAGGATCTTTCGTTTCGGCCGTGCTTTCAGGGCTTTTGTAATATTTGACAAAGGCTCTAGGCGAGCGATATGATATCTCTTCATTTTCCGCGATTTTCACTTCAACATCCGACGCTGGCACCCCAACCGTATCCGGATAGACTTGCCCATCAGGTTGGACAGTTACAAAAATCGACGCTTCCGTTTGCTCATAAAGCTGCTTCAGGTTGATCCCCATAGAACGGAATAAATCAAATATTTCGGACTTGATAGCCTCACTTGCCGTATATCCAACGCGTACCCGACTAAGCCCAAACGCGTTTTTAAGCGGACTGTAAATGACCGCATCACCAACCAGATAGGTCAAACGACCCAAAGCTGAAACCGCGTTGCCATCCAGAATATCCTAATCAACCCTTCTGGAATGCGCTACGAAATATCGGTAAATGCCTTGCTTGATCCGGCTTGCGCCACGCATCTGCAACACCAACGACGTTAGCATGCTTTTGAAAACCCGTGGCGGTGAAAAATAATATCTTAACATAACCCAACAAACATCATGTAGAACCGTTTCCTAGCTTTCAAGACAATTTATGCACAAAGCTGCATAATAAGATTGCCCGACCGAGAAAATGAAATCGTCCACCCATGCGATCAGCAAATAAGACAGCAAGCTATCGGTTTCCTTCAGCCCATCAAATTCGCAGGCATTCTTTACCGAAATGATGATATTTCGGTTGCTCAGCACAATCCCTTTGGGCTTGCCCATGGTGCCTGATGTATAAAGCATCACGCATGTTGTCTCAAAGGTTTGCGCCTCAACACGGGCATCGAGTTCTTTTTGCAAACTGTCCGTCGCGGCCAGACCGCTTTGCTACAGCGCCCTTAAATCATGCAATCTGCTGTGAGCAGATTTGCGCATGCCCCGCGCATCGAGATAAATGAGATGCTCGAAATCTTTTAAATCATCTTGAATCTCAAAAACTTTATCAACCTGCTCTTGGTCGCCTGCAATCACAAACCGAGCGCCACAATGTTCTAGAATATACGACATTTCCTCGACCACAGCGTCTTGATATAACGGCATGGGCACCGCGCCCGCCATTTAAACGGCCACTAGCGATCCATAAATATAGGGGCGATCGCGCACGATCACCGCAACATAATCGCCCTCTTTGACGCCAAGCTCGATCAAGCCCAATGCCATATTCGTGATCTCGCGCTCGGCCTGCGCCCATGTCCACATCTACCAAATACCCAATTCCTTCTCTCGCAAAGCAGGGCGATCAGGAAAACGGCTAACATTTCTGCGTAGCAAATGCGGGAAAGAGCGTAGATCATCAAGTGCATGCGACATCTGTATCAAAATATTTATCCCCTCTTGCGAACAGAGCTGCGGCTGTTACCGTCTTTTCTGATCAGCCATTAAATTGCGCAACAATCGTTTCTTGATAATTTCTGAAATCTTACAAATTGTTTCAATCTTAGGTTTTTTAGGCAACCACTTGTTTTTTGGCATGTTTCACGTTTCCCTTTGGGGCAACCAAAGTACATCGCCATGGAGCACCGCTTTACCGATCCCAATGCCATAGCGCAGGCGGGGCTGAATTTGATTTAACAAGCGCTGTCGATCTATAACAAAGATCTTGAGCTTACGTTGTGCAATAAGCACCACAGAGAAATATTTAACCTTCCTAAATCCTCAATAACGCCGGGCGCGAAATTTCAAGACACAATTCGCTATTTGGTTGAAAGCGGGGAATGGGGAATATGGTGATGTTGAAAATGCGGAAGCCTTTATTCAGAAAAAAGTTGATATCGCAAAAGCCTTCGAGCCGCATTACGTAGAACGTATCCGCCTCAATGGGCAAGTCATCAGCATTGGAGCCGCAAGGCGGTTGGGTCACCGTCCACACGGATATAACGCAAACAAAAAAGCAGGAAAACTTATTGCGATTGCGCTCTGAAGAGCTTTTAGAACAGCTTTTATCCTATTCAGAAGAACTGGTGGCGAAAAACCGCTAATTAGAAGCCAGTATCGCAGCGCCCAAAGAAGCCAAGCGCGAACTGGCAGAAATCGAATCGCGCATCCGCTTGACAAGCGAAATGATTCCAGCCAATATTTTGTATTTAGATCAATAGAAGGTCTACCGATATTCTAATCAGCGTTCGTCTATGATGTTGCCCGACAGACCGAATGACGTTATTAGCAGGCATGTTTCTAAGATGCTCGGCGCGCCCATCTGTAACCAAATTTCGCCAAAATTACGCGAAGCATTTTTGGGGAATCCAAGCGTGCTGGAATTCACCGATGATCTCAGCACTCGGCGCATTCGCGTGGCCTTCACGCCAGATATAAAAGAAACGGGCATCGAAGGCGCCTATATTCTGTCAATGGATATCACCGAGGAAACGCAAGCGCGCAACGCCTTGCAACAGGTCGCTAAGCGTGAACTTGTCGCCTAGCTGACCAGCGGTTTAGCGCATAATTTTGCAAATCTCCTTACCATTATTCTGGGCGCACAAAATCGGCTCACGGGCCGCGTGCATGATGCAGAATCGCTGGCCTTGATCGAAGCCACCAAAACCGCGGCAGCCTGCTGAAAACGATTGGGGATATGACGGGAACTCGCAATTTAAACCCGACGCAAACGCATATTAAGACGCTTCTTGAAAAACTGTTTCCATTGGCCGAAGCTGCGCTGCCCAAAAGCATCATTTTGAAAATCCACAACACGATGCCGAATAAAGCGTATTTTCTTGATTCTGGGATACTTCAGGATGCGCTGCTCAATCTGATTTTAAATAACAAAAACACTTGAGGCGCGGGAGGGGAGATATCTGGCTCGATTTTATCGTCACGGATTCAGGATCTGGATTTAGCTCAAAAGCCTTAAAACACGCCTTAGACCCGTTTTATACGACCAAAGGCCCCGATGGGAACAGGCTTAGTCTGACCGTGGTTTATGATGCCGCCAAGCTTGCCGGGGGTGATTTACGGCTCAGCAACAGCTTTTCTGGAGCCCGTGCGCAATTGCGCCTGCCGCTGCGAAAAGTGTCCACAATGCCGCATAAAGCGATGGCCTTGATCGTTGAAGATGATCCCAGTTTGCGAAAAGACATACGCGTCATGCTGACAGATCTTGAGCATTTGGCAATTGAGGCCAGCTCGGTCTGCGAAGACTTAGACCTGTGCCAAGACCTACCCGATATTGCGCTAATTTTATGCGATTTAAACCTTGAAGGTGATGAAAACGGCACCGCGCTTGCCAAAGCGCGCCCGCACCCATCGGCTAAATTGATTTTTATGACATCGCTGCCGATTGCAGATCCATTGCATCAAGGTGCTTTGACTTTGGCGCCTGCTTTGTCCAAACCTTTGTCACAACGCACCCTTGAAACGATTTTATCCGGTGAGATCCCCTTATGACTTTTACTTTGGCGTCTGTTCTCGATGATGAACCTGAAATCAGAGCCATGTTGGTCAAAGCCTTAGGAGATGCCGGGTTTCGCACCATTAGTTTTTCGCGCGCCACCGAATTTGAAGCCGCGCTGAAAATGGCCACACCCGATGTCTGCTTGGTAGATCTCAGCCTGCCCGACCGCGATGGATTAACGCTTGTGCATCGCTTGGCGCTTGAGCAAGGGGCGATGGTGATCATTATTTCAGGTTGCGCGCAAATTCAAAATCGGGTTGCAGGTTTAGAGTTAGGCGCGGATGATTACATCATCAAGCCGTTCGATCCAGCCGAAGTGGTGGCGTACATACGGGCACCAGCGCCTTTTTTCAAATTGGGTGGCGCATTTCGATCGCTATAGTCTGGAAGATGAAAATGGACTTGAAACCCCTTTCTCACATGCTGAATCTGAAGTTTTGCGGATGTTTTTGTAAAGTCCCAAGCGCTTGATAAGCCGCGCCTAAATGCAGGAAACGCTGGGCGGCGGGGCCAGTGAAAGCTTCGATCGGGCGATGGATGTTCGAATCTCGAGATTGCACACAAAATTGCGTGAAGACTCCAAAAACCCGCTGCTAATCAAAACCATTTACAGGACCGGATATATTTTTCTAAGCGATGTCAAATAGGTGATGCAGAGCCCCAAGCCTGCTTAACGCAAAATCGGCGGTTCGGCGGGGTCGCGGCCCGACGCCGGTGGATTTTGTACCACCGCTGGCTCTAGTTGCGGTAAATCAAACCCAAGCCCATGCGCCGATAAGGTTTTGTACACTTTATCTTCTGAAGTGAAAAACCCCACATCGATGCTGCCCGCCTCGACACCAGAAAAGGTCAGCGCCTCTTGCGCCGCCGTTGTCAGCGCCGGCTCGGACCCAGGAACCGCGTCAATAAACGCCAAAAGATGGCCCCTTTGATCCCCCGCATAGGTAACAGAGCTCAGCCAAACCTCTTTCACCAAACCTACCGCAGACACCAATTTGCTATCCAAACTTTCCAGGACCGTTTGCGGAATATCCGATGGCCTATAAAACGCCATGGGCTGCAGCGAGACTTCCTCAGCTGTTTGCGCCAATCTCTGCGACAACCAGCCAATCGCCTCAGGCGGCAAGAGCATTTGCGAGGAGGCTACGTCTAAATTCACTCCTAGGCCAAGCTTTTGATCCACCAGCATCGCGATAACCGCGCGCCCGGAAAGCGCCACATAGGACGAAATTTGGCCAGTAAATTCTGACAGCCGGTCTTCACGGTCAAAGACCAAAACATAAGAATGCTGTTGCAGGTCGAAAACTTCTGGCTCTACATCTTCTCCAACCGGCGGCTGCGCCAACAGCAAAAACAATTCGGCATCCGCCAGCCGTTCATAAAAGCCCAACCGCGCCGCATCTTGATCAGATGCAGATTGCATTTTGGCATACGCCCGATCAAGCAGCGTCTCAACACTCATCACAGCAGCTCCTTCCCTTCACGCGCTGCTGCAACTCGGGCAGCAGATCGGCTTCAAACTAAGGGGTTTTCTTGAGCCATGCATTATTGCGCCAAGACGGGTGCGGCAAGGGTAAAATTGCCGGCAGGTTGCGACGCCACTCCGCCATCACCTACCCCAAACTGGCCTTGGTGTTCAAATGCCATTTCTACGCATAGCCCCCATGAAAAGCTGCAATTTGAGGTTTGGATAACGAGCAAACATCTGCGCGCGCCACGTGGCCGCGCAGATTTTAGGCGGCGGTAAATCGGCACCTTGTGCCGAATACCCCGGAAAGCAAAACGCCATTGGCAAAATCGCAATTCGCTCTGGATTATAAAATTGGTCGGGCGCAAGCCCCATCCACGCCCGCAAGCGATCACCCGAGGGGTCGCTAAACGAAACGCCCGAGCGATGCGCCCGCGTGCCCGGCGCCTGCCCTGCGATTAAAATTTGCGCGCGCGGGTTGCACTGAAAAACCGGCCTTGGCTGATGCGCGCTCTGTTTATCAGCAAAGCGGTCCGCACAGAGGCGGCAGCCAAGCAGTGGATCAATCTGAAAATTCGTCGGGTCTTCCACCATGGCCTTAAGTATTCTACGATAGATAAGAGGATCTATTTAATATCGCTAATTTCAGTATTTGCAACCGGTGGGCTGGTGGGCAGCGGCGCGCAAGCGCTGAGCAGGCTGAAATGCCGAAGTGGAAACGCGCTCCAGCGCCGATGGCTAAGGCTTGGATGTGACTATTTTGGATGTTGTGAAAGGCAGGATAATGGCGAGGCAACTGGAACGCCCGATACGGCAGCATTTCGGCGCCACTCCAAAACCACAGGGCGGTTAAACCGGCTGACACCCAATTTCATACAAATAATAGGCTTGCGCATTATTATTGGAATAAGGCGTGTTATAATCATGACGCCGGGTCTGCCACCCCTGGTATTTGCAGCTGCATCCATTCGAGCACTTGCATAGGCGTATCGGCGGCGCGTTTGATCAGATTAAATTAAATATATACATGGATATCGTTGGAATGGCCCGTACTCACAAATGCGTGCCCCCAACTTTTCACGCCTTCGAAAATGTCTTTATCGCATTTCACGCGGGTTTCGGATTCTTCAACAACACTTAGCGCCCATTTTAGCCCAAACAACAGCAAAGGTTTTCATACAGTGATTTTCGGCTTTTGTTTTTAAAAATAGCCTCGGGTCAACCGGAAGGCGTAACGGCAAAAGGTTCGATCACTTCTTTTTCCTCACAACCCATTAATGCGCAAAGCGCCAAGATAAAAATATACCGCATCATTCAACACTCATTAGAAACGCTGTGGTTAAAGTAAAAAATAATGGCCAATTTAGGGCAGGATGAGGCGCGGTTTTGGTATTAGCGCCCCTGAACACCGCGCAATGGGCCATGAGTTTGCATATTGGTGATCGGTAAAACCACGCTAAATCGCCTCAAACATCAAAGCTATAAACACAGTAAATCAGCCACATTTGGAATAGCCGCAACTGGCGCAGGTCATGCAACCTTCCACCATGCGCAAATCTGCCCACAACTGGAACAGGCTTTGCCCTTAATCCAGGCACCACATCATTCACTGTCAAATAAATCGCATGCTCGCTATCGGGCCATTTCAGCTTATAGGTCTGCCCTTCTAAGGCCTGCGGGCGGTCAAGCGGCTCGGACATACAGATCACCTCGGCGCCCTAATCGGTTTCGGGCGTGACTTCGCTGCTTTCGGACACATTAAGCACCGAGCCGATCACCGTATTGAGACAATAGGTTTTGCAGCCTTTACAGCCGCTTTCATAGGCAGCGCTATAGACTTCTTTAAACGCCTCAAAACTGATACTTTTAGGGCAACCAATAGTTTTCGAAATTGAGCTATCCACCCATTTTTGCGCCGCGGCCTGCATTTTCGCGTGGTCTTTTGGGGCCAGGGTTCGAGCGTTTACAAAATAATCGGGCAGATCGGCATCACCAAATTTATGGCGCCATATTTGCACGGAGTAATCCACAACTTCTTCTTCGCTGCGCAATCCGTCTTTTTGTAGCACTTTGCGTGTATAGGCATCGGCAAAAACCGGCTCGATCCCCAAACTGACATTGTCAGCATAAAGGCTAATCGTACCGGTGGGGGCGATGGATCTGAGCAAAGCGTTTCTTATACCGTGGGTTGCAATTTCGGCGCGTACATCCTCATCCATTACCTGCATCGCGCCTGAGGCCAGATAGGCGGCGCGCGCGATCGCATGCAACCAGTTTTCGGTTTGCCGCGCCGCTGCCTCTGAGCCATAGCGCAAATCAAGCATCAACAACGCGTCGGCCAAGCCGGTCATCCCAAGGCCGATGCGGCGCTTGTTGCGCGCCTCCAACGCCTGCGCCTCAAGCAGAAAATTTGAGACATCTACCACATTGTCCATCATCCTCACAGCGGTTGCCACCAGGTCCTGAAGCGCGGCCGCGCTCAAATGGCGCCTCTACTAGGCGCGCCAGATTGATCGAGCCTAGCAAACAGGTCCCATAGGGTGGCAGAGGTTATTACCCGCAGGGATTTGTGGCTGCGATGGTTTCGCAATAGCTCAAATTATTGGCCGGATTGATCCGATCGATGAAAATCACCCCCGGCTCGGCAAACTCGTAAGTCGATTGCATAATTTGATCCCAGAGCTTGCGAGCCGGGAGCGTTTTGTAAATTTGCCCCTCAAACACCAGATTCCAATCGACATCCGCTTTCACCGCCGCCATAAACGGGTCCGTCACCAGCACCGAGACATTGAACATGCGCAGCCGCGCCGGATCCGATTTCGCAGCAATAAAATCTTCAATATCTGGGTGATCACAGCGCAATGTAGCCATCATCGCGCCGCGACGCGATCCCGCACTCATAATGGTGCAGCACATACTGTCCTAGACATCCATGAACGAGAGCGGCCCCGATGCATCCGCAGCGACGCCCTCGACCAAAGCGCCTTTGGGACGGATCGTGCTGAAATCATACCCGATCCCTCCGCCCTGCTGCATGGTCAGCACGACTTCCTTAAGCATATCAAAATACCGCCGATATCACCGGACACCGTGCCCATCACAAAGTAATTAAACAGCGTGACTTTGCGCTGTGTCCCAGCGCGAGCGCTAATCCGCCCGACAGGCAAAAATTTAAAATCCTCCAAAGCGGCTTAGAATTTTTCTTCCTACATGCCGGGCTCCGCCTCAACGCGGGCCAGATACTTCGCAACGCGCCGCCAGCTCTCTTCGACGCAACCATCGATCGGTTCATCATCCGCCGTTTCCAACTGATATTTCATATCCCAAATCTGTTCAGCAATCGGCACAGAAAATCGGCTCATATCAGATCCTTTAGCTTATATGCCGCCGCGCCTTCCAAAAGGGCAACGAAGCGGATAACGATCATTCACGGGGCCTCTCCTAAAGCGGCATCTGCGTCAGGTCAACTTGCCAAATCATCTGAAAAAGTTAACTTACAATAAAAGTATTTTTGGGAAATAAAATGGCAGATTTAATCCATCTTGTAAAATTGAGCGTTGGCACCGAAGGCGTTGAGGATCTACGCGCCTGGCAGACCACGAATCGCGTGCAGACCAAAGATGGGTCACCTCGCCATGTCACACGGATGTGGCCCAAACGCGAGGCAGATTTGCTCAAAGGGGGCTCGATCTACTGGGTCATCAAAGGGCAGCTGCAATGCCGACAAAAAATTCTTCGCCTAGATGAAATATATCGCGAAGACGGCATCAGGCGCTGCGCCATCGTGCTTGACCCCGAAATTATCCGCACCCGTTTGGCGCAAAAGCGTCCCTTCCAAGGATGGCGCTATTTGGAACCCGAGCAGGCCCCAGCTGATTTACCTGGCAACTGTCAAGACGAGGAGAACTTACCCGCCGAATTGGCGGGGGCTTTGGCCGATATCGGGGTATTTTAAAGCTGCAAGCTGACTTTCAATGCCGCTAACACCTCGGCCATCTGCGCGTTCAATACCGCGCCGCGGGCGTGAAACAGCGTGGCCTGCGATTTAAGCACCAACCCGTCCTGTAGAATGCGCAGGTGATTAGCCCGCAGCGTTTCCCCACTCGAGGTTATATCGGCAATGACCTCCGCCGTTTGATGCTTTATCGTGCCTTCTGTGGCGCCTTGACTGTCTACCAAGCGATAATCAGCCACGCCAGCACCGAGCAAGAATTCTCGCACCAAACGATGATATTTTGTGGCGATCCGCAACCGAGATCCGTGGGTTTGGCGAAAAACCGCAGCCGCGCCATCAAGATCATCCACCGTTTCCACATCCACCCAGCAATCCGGTACCGCGATGATCAAATCCGCATGCCCAAAGCCCAATTCAACCAGCGGCTCGACCCGCTGCTCCCAATTGACCAGCTTTTCGCGAATAAAATCGGTACCGGTTACACCCAGATGGATACGCCCGGCTTGTAACTCACGTGGTATTTCACCTGCGGATAACAAAACCAATTCCAACCCATCAATACCGTGCACCTCGGCGGCATATTCGCGTTCGGACCCACTGCGCGAGAGGACAATGCCATGTGCCCCGAACCAGGCGAAGGTTTTCTCCATAAGCCGCCCCTTGGAGGGGACCCCCAATCGCAAACTCATGCTGCACCTCGCAAGGCAACCACCAAATCTGGTCGAATAACCCCGCCAACTGCTGGCATTGTAACGCCTTTACCAAGCTGCTTGGTTAAAGCGTCATATCGCCCGCCGCTGGCGATAACAGAAAGACCATTCTGCACATTTTGAGCATAAAACCCGAAGACAAACCCGTCATAATATTCCATCGAGCTTCGTCCATAGCTAGTCTCAAACGCCAATAACGATACATCCACACCCTTCGCATCAAGCGCGTTCAAGCGCCGCGAAAAACCTTCAACCGCGGTTGAAATCGCCGGCATATCAAACACCAAATCGCGCAACTGTGCCAGCGCATAGGGACAGCTTTCTTTAATTTTCAACAAAGCTTCCAGCAAATCCACTTCATTTTGAGACAAAGCGGGGGTCTCAACCTCGTAACGCAACGCCTGTATTCTCTGTTCAATCTCCACTTTGCTGCGCAGGCCAATTTGAGGGCCGCATTGCGCAAACGGATCCGAAGTGAACAGCTTTTGTTTTTTCGCTTTGCGATCAGCAGACGCCGAGGCAAAGCATTTCAAAAGCGCCCGAAACCGTTGCGGACGCCATAAATGGCGCATCAAAGCAGCTTTGCGCACAGCTGTTGTATTCAAGCCCCGCACAGCCGCGCTGAGCAGACTGATATCGCCCGTGGCAATCCGAAGCGGTAAATCAGACAGCGCTTTTGCAATCGCTAAAAATACTTCGACTTCAGCGACTGCAGGATCCCCCTGTTCGAAGAGCTCATAGCCTACCTGAATATATTCATTCGGCTGCAAGGCATCGCTTTCCTTCATACGAAACACTTTGCCAGAATAGGTGTAACGCGCCGGCAACAAATCATTCGCCATATGTTGCTGCACCACTGGCACGGTGAAATCAGGCCGCAACACCATTTCGCCGCGCAAAGGATCGGGCGTCACGTAAGCACGGCTTCGAATGTCTTCCCCGTATAAATCCAGCAGTATTTCCGCTGGTTGCAATACCTGCACTTGCGCATCTTGTGCGCCCAGCGCCTGAAAATACTGATGGAGCCTTTGCGCTTCTTGCAAACTGTCTTGCGCGCTATGCATCACCCTTGCCCAGATAGAATTTCGCGGATCTTCGCCAGCATATCGCCGCGCGCAACCTCATATTGGCTGGGGCGGTCTTTCCATTCATCCAACGTGGCGTTTTTGGCGATCTGCGCACCCAGCAACAGGTCTTTGATCTGCACAACTTCGCGCTCCCGCTCATCCTGACCTTCAATAATCGCAATCGGGGAGTCACGTTGATCGGCATATTTCAATTGATTGCCAAAGTTTTTGAGATTGCCCAAATAGATTTCGGCGCGCAACCCCGCGCCGCGCAACTCTGCCGCCAAAGCCTGATAGGTAGACATTTTATCCCGATCCATCACCGTCACCACGATCGGCCCCCGCCCAGCGTTGGAAAGCCGCCCTTTCGCGCGCAGGGCGGCCAGCAAACGGTCAACCCCGATCGATACACCCGTGGCCGGCACCAATTGGCCGGTGAAGCGTTTGACCAAATTGTCATAACGCCCGCCGCCAGACACGGATCCAAATTGCCGCTTACAGCCCTTTTCATCCAGTATTCCAAAAGTCAATTCGGCTTCAAAAACTGGGCCGGTATAATAGCCTAAACCACGCACCACTGAAGGATCAATTTCGATTTGATCGGATCCATAACCAGAGGCTGCAAACAGATCTGCCATGGTTTCCAGCTCGGCAATCCCCTCTAAGCCAATCTCTGACGCGCCGATTGCATCGCGCAAATTACGCAAAGTTGCCGCCCCATCTGCGCCTTTTGACGTTAAGAAGGCCACCACCGGTGCCACTTGGTCAGCGCTTAATCCAATCCCGTCAATATAAGCCCCTGACGCGTCTAATCGGCCTTTTCCAAGCAGCTCTTGCACGCCGGCAACACCGATCTTGTCAAATTTGTCGATTGTGCGCAGAATGGTATCCTGATCTGAATCTTCGCTCAGCCCTACCGTTTCTAGAACCCCATTTAAAACCTTACGATTATTCACCCGCACAAGGTAATCCCCGCGCGGAACCCCAACCGTTTCCAGCGTATCTGCCAGCAGGCTACAAATTTCGGCATCCGCTGCCACGTTTGCTGAGCCCACTGTATCAGCGTCGCATTGGTAGAATTGCCGAAACCGCCCCGGGCCTGGCTTTTCATTGCGCCAAACCGGGCCCATCGCATAGCGCCGAAACGGACTTGGCAACTCGTTGCGAAACTGGGCATAGTAGCGTGCCAAAGATGCCGTCAAATCATACCGCAGGGCCAGCCAATCCCCGTCTTCTTCCTGCCAGGCAAAAACCCCCACATTCGGGCGCTCTGTATCTGGTAAAAATTTTCCCAAAGCCTCAACTGTTTCTACCGCGCTGGTTTCGAGCACTTCAAAACCGTAGCGGTGATAAACCTCTGCGATTTGCCCCAGCATTGCATCGCGTTGCGCTACTTCGGCGCCCGCATAATCTCGAAACCCTTTAGGGGTTTGCGCTTTGGGGCGCGGGGTTTTCTTCACTTTGGCCATACCGTCCATCCTGATCTGGGCGTTTGAGACGCGGTGTAGCCCAACCTCTAAGAATGAGCAAGCCAAAGGCCGCGCTATGCCTGCCCTTGAACTGCCCGTTCACTCTTCTAGTTCATGTCTATGAAATCGATACTTTTAATTGGGAATAGCGGCGGCATAGGCCATGCGCTGCAAGAGACGCTGGAAGCGAGCGGAGCCAGCGTTAAGGGCTTATCACGGCGAGATACCGGCTTAGATTTGAACGATGAGGCAAGCATAGAGGGGCAGTTATCCGCCCTAAGCGAGCCCTTTGACGCTATTCTCGTGGCCAGCGGTGCTTTAGAAATAAACGGCGCGCGCCCCGAAAAAGCCTTGTCTCAGCTGGCCCAATCCGCGCTTCTCGACCAATTTATCGTGAACGCCGCTGGCCCTGCATTGATTTTGAAACACGCACCGCGCCTGTTGCCAAAAGACCGCCCAAGCCTGTTTGCGGCATTATCCGCGAGGGTTGGGTCGATCGGGGATAATAAAGTCGGCGGATGGTATTCCTATCGCGCGGCCAAAGCGGCGTTAAACCAAATTATCCACACGGGCGCCATCGAGTTGGCCCGAACCCATAAACAAGCGGTTTGTGTCGCCCTGCATCCGGGCACGGTGCAAACACCTTTTACAACCAAATATCTGGGCCGCCACCCTTCGGTTCCTGCATCCAAAGCCGCTCTTAACCTTTTATCCGTGCTTGAGGGCCTTGGCCCCGATAAGACAGGCCAGTTCTTTGACTGGGCAGGAAAACCCGTGCCATGGTGAAACAGCTCGTTGTTATTCTGGGCGATCAGCTTTCGCATAATCTTGCGGCCCTAAAGCAAGCGGATAAAGCCAACGATTTAATCGTGATGGCCGAAGTCAGTGATGAAACCGGTTACGTGCCGCATCATCCTAAAAAGATTGTGCTGATCCTAACCGCAATGCGCAAATTTGCGGCGCAACTCAGGCAGGAGGGCTGGCAAGTAGCGTATACGCAACTTGAGGATGCCCAAAATAGCGACAGTCTGAGTGACGAGATTTTGCGCCAAGCCGCTTTGGCTGGCATGGATCAAATGGTGGTGACCGAACCCGCTGAATGGCGAGTTATCCAGGCCTTTGAAGCGCTGCCCTTGCACGTCACCCTGCTTCAAGATGATCGCTTTATCGCCAGTCATGCTGAATTTAATCGCTGGGCAGAGGGGCGTAAAGCTCTGCGGATGGAATATTTCTACCGCGATATGCGCCGCAAAACCGGGTTCTTAATGGAAGAGGGGCTGCCAGCGGGCGGCAAATGGAATTTCGACCATGACAACCGTAAAGCCGCGCCGACAGACATCACCTATGCCGGGCCCAAAAAATTCGAACCCGATGCGCTTACGCAACAGGTAATCGATCTGGTAGACCGGCGCTTTTCAGGCCATTTCGGAACCACAGAGGGATTTTGGCTTGCCACAGATCGCAGCCAGGCCTTACAGGCATTGCATCGCTTTATTCACGATGCTTTGGCAAGTTTTGGCGATTATCAGGACGCAATGCTGAATGACAATAAATTCTTATATCACGCGTTTTTATCGCCTTATTTGAATATTGGATTGCTTAGCCCGATAGAGGTGTGCCAAGCGGCTGAAGCGGCCTGGCGGGCGGGTTTAGCGCCGTTAAACGCCGTTGAAGGGTTCATTCGCCAGATCATAGGTTGGCGCGAATATATGCGTGGGATCTATTTCCATGAAGGGCCCGATTACACGGCCCGCAATGCCTTGAACCATTCTAACCCATTACCCAAATTTTACTGGACTGGCGAAACAAAAATGAATTGCCTTTCAAAATCAATTGCTCAAACGCAAAGCGAAGGCTACGCGCATCATATTCAACGCCTGATGGTGACCGGCAATTTTGCGCTTTTGGCTGGCATTGATCCGCACGCAGTTCATGAATGGTACCTTGCAGTTTATGTAGATGCGTTTGAATGGGTCGAAGCGCCCAATACGATCGGAATGAGTCAGTTTGCCGATGCTGGCATTATCGCTTCAAAACCCTATGTCAGTTCAGGCGCCTATATCAATCGCATGTCAGATTATTGCAAAACCTGCACATATAAGGTTACGCAAAAAACCGGTGAATCAGCCTGTCCATTTAACTTTTTATATTGGGACTTTCTTCTGCGGAACGAAGAAAAATTTGCCAAGAACCCTCGGATGGCACAAATGTACCGTACATGGGCGCGCATGGACGAGACGCGAAAGGAAACTGTGCTTAGCGATGCCGCAGGTTTTTTAACGCGCCTGCGCAAAGGGGATCTTGTTTAACGCGAATATGGTGTGGCAGATCCGGGCCTGCGCCACCATTTCTCAGAGCTGGGCACGCGCTGCGTGCTTGATGATAAAGCGCGCCACAGCCTTATGGTGAAGATTTAACTTCTTCTTCGATCACGCCGTCTTTATCCGTGGCAACCAAAGCGCCATTTTCCCATTCGCCCGTTTGTTCTTGTCCAGTTGCAAAGGTAATTGTGCCTTCGCCTTGCCGTTTGCCCTTCACAAAATTACCTTCATAGATATCCCCATTGGCATAGGTTGCAACACCGTTTCCGGTGATCTCGTCATTCTGCCAATCGCCTTCATAGATAAAACCATCGGCAAGCGTTATTTTGCCTTTGCCATTGCGCTTATCATCAACATAATCACCCTCATAAACCATACCATCAGCAAATGTGGCCTTGCCGAACCCGTGACGCATACCCTCTTTCCACATGCCATCATAAGTATAACCATCTGTATAGGTCATCACACCCCTGCCATGATTTTTTGCATTCTGGAACCCGCCTTTATAGGTGACGCCATTGGCGTAGATGGCCATCCCCTCGCCTTCAATCACACCTTGACTCCATTCGCCCTGATAGCTTGAGCCATCCGGGTAATCGATTTTACCAAGACCGTTTGCCAAGCCTGCTTCAAACGCACCGGCATAAACCGATCCGTCGGGATAAATCACTTTGCCATCGCCTTTGATTTGGCCATTTTCCCAATTGCCATTATATTCATAGCCATCTGTGCCGATAAATTGCCCCAGCCCTTGAAGCTGGTCTGCTTCAAAATTGCCATCATAGATATCGCCATTGGCATATGTTAGACGGCCCGGGCCCTGACGGCGCCCAGCAACCAGCATACCTTCATAAACATCGCTATTCGGCTGAACAAGTTTGCCAAAGCCTGTTATTTCGCCATCTTTCCAAATGCCATCAAAGATCAATCCTTCCGACATTTCCAATACGCCGCGCCCCTCGCGCGCGCCGCGCGCGATCGCACCTTTGTAAATGGCGCCATCCGGGTACACAATTTCTGCGGTACCTTCCTTTACACCATCTAGCCAATCCCCTTCATAACGATACCCATCCGGGTTCGTCATCACACCTCGGCCATGATGCATGGCGTTTCGAAACTCCCCTTCATAAATCGACCTATTGGCATAGGTTGCAATGCCGAACCCGGTTATTTTACCGTCAACCCAACTACCAGAATAGGTGCCGCCATCGACAAAAGTGATCTTACCTTGCCCCTCGGGCTTTCCCTTGGCAAAGCTGCCTTCATAGACCGAACCATTGGGAAAATTTGCCACGCCTTCGCCCAAAATTTCGCCATTTGTCCAAGTCCCGATATATTCATAGCCATTGGGCAGGCGATAGGTTCCGATACCATGTTGCAAGCCATTCTTAAAGGTTCCCTCATAAACGCCGCCATCATCATATTGTTTGGTCACCACGCTGGCGTTCTGCGCCAAAACAGGGCTTAACAAAGCTAATTGCACGCCAATCAGTGAAACCAATAGGAACCGATATTTCATAACAAATACTGCCTTTTACCCCTTGTGGACATGTGGAACCTAAAGGACCAATAAAAATCTGACAAATAAAATTTGCATTTAATAATGCGGAGGCGGCGCATCCGCGATCACTTCTGCGCCTTGCGCCTCACGCTCTGCTTCACGCACCGCAAGCATTTCGACCATACGGATCAGGCGCACCAAATCTTTTTGATGCTGCGCCACCATATCCGACAGATCCTCATTGGCTTTGCTGATATGGGCTAGATGCACTTCTAACCCCTCCAAACGCGCCGCGAAGGCGGCAGCTTCCTGTTCCATCATATTCCTTTTCGCATCACCCGTTTCAATATTTTAGCCGCGCATCACTACTAACAAAAGGCCCTTCGGCCCTCGGGCGACGTATTTTCGCAGCTTGCCGGCATCATGGCGGGCCTAAAAACGTAAATATCTCTTGCAATCTATGCCATGTTGACTAATCGCAAGCGGCCAGCAAATACCCGTCTTTACGAGCCGTAGAATATTCCCGACCATCAAGCATTTTCACATAACCACCGGCTTTCCGGTATATCAAAACCCCTGCGGCATGATCCCAGGACTTCACGACTCCGGCCAGACAAAAATCAAAACTCCCCTGCGCTACAAGGCGGTATTCATGGCAGGAACAGCGCAAATTTAACATATTCCCAAAATGTGGCAAGCAAACAGTAAGCCGCGCCTGTTTCAGAACAGGCACTTGATATAGATGGATAAAACCATTTAGCTGGTTAAGCGCGCCGCCGGCTGAGGTTTTGAATGATTTTTTGGCACCGCTAGAGGCCACAAACCTCGCGCCCTCCACGCCCTGCTCGGCGAACATGTAATCATCTTGCAACGGATCATAGAGCACAACGAAAATAGGCTGCGCAAACCGTGTTGCGGCAACTATTACGCCAAAAAGGTTGCCAATCCATTAGCATAATTCCACGTGCCCTCGATGGAGTCTATAATGAAGCATAATGGAGCAGCTTCGGTATCATCCAGCAGCCCGGGGCTGAGCGCAACGGCCTCTTCTCCGATGATGAGTGCATCAGGAAACAAAGCTAACAAAGCTTTTGATATCAAAGCTTCAAAGGCTAAATCAGTCGCTGTTACCAAATCCAACGTATCTGATTTCTGCGCAATCTGCCCCAGCTGCAAAGCGCGGAAATGAGGCAGGATTTCCTGCCGCGCCGCAAGCCGTATTGCTTGAATAATCTTGCCCATGATGTGCCGCGAAAAAGCCACGCTATCGCTGGGATCCAATTTTCAGACATTAACTAGCTCTTCCATATTCAAAATGCAAATATTACGACAGCTACCTTCAACGGTAACATATGATGGGCTGGTGCCAAACCTCAAACAGACGGGTCATTCAAAAACTCTGTTCGTCAAGATCGCGAGTGCGATAAAACGATCGCATCACTGCAACTCGTACCTTTACAGCAAGTTTTTCTGGGCTGTATGTTTCTATGCGGCGCTGCGTTGAAACGCAGCGAGAAAATCTAAAATAAAACGTTCTACGCTTGCAGCAAACAATCCCGAAGCCGAGGCATTTAATGATAAAACAGAGGTTGTAAACGCTGAAGGTGCCGCCATACCTAACGCCACTGGAAAAGCACAGTTTTCACCTTTCAAAACGTGCACGAGCGCCCTGACGGGCGCTCGAAATTCTCATCACTCTTACGCTTATGCGACAGAGATATTCACCGCTGCCTCACGGCCATCACGGCCGGGTTCGATGTCAAAGGTCACTTTCTGATTGTCGGCCAAGCCAGTCAACCCTGACCGTTCTACCGCAGAAATATGCACGAAAACATCTTTGCTGCCACCATCGGGGGCGATAAAGCCGTAGCCTTTAGTATTGTTGAACCACTTTACTGTCCCAGTTGCCATTGGGTCATCTCCTAAATTATCTGCCCACATCATGCGGCAGCTCGGCTCAGTCAGAACAAGATCGAAAGACTAGCCGTTTAGAGCAGTAGGTCGATAGAAATAACGTCGCAAAGCATGTATGCTGGGTTTTTTGTAATAAATCAAGGGCTTTTCCATATAGCGCGGCAAAGCACCTAATACAAAGGCGACGGTTTAAGAGAACGCCGATAAATCCTCTTCCACCCGCAAAATAGGCCCAAATACGATGCGCTTGGGCAACATATCTACGGCAGATGCGATTGAAGGCTTGAATTAAAGGCAAAATAGTTTCATTGGAATGCGGCGCTTATTGCTAGAGCATCACAGATTAAAAGGAGAGAACATGGCCAAGGAAGATACGCTCGAATTTCCAGGTGTCGTTAAGGAACTCTTGCCTAATGCGACGTTTCGGGTCGAGCTTGAAAACGGCCATGAGATCATCGCACATACGGCAGGAAAAATGCGTAAGAACCGTATTCGGGTTTTGGCAGGTGATAAGGTTCAAGTTGAAATGACACCTTATGATCTGACCAAAGGGCGCATAAATTACCGGTTCAAATGACAACCTCGCGGCTTATTCTCGGATCTGCAAGCCCGCGCCGCAAAGAGTTGTTGGCCCAGATCGGTGTGAACGCGGATGCGATTATGTCGCCGGATGTGGATGAAACGCCGCTGAAAGCCGAGCTGCCGCGGGCCTATTGCCGCCGCATCAGTTTGCTTAAAGTCCAAGCGATTTCGGCCGATCCAAGCGATATTATTTTATGCGGCGATACAACCGTGGCGCTGGGGCGGCGGATCATAGGAAAGCCCACAGACCGCACCGAAGCAGACTTGTTTTTATCCGCACTTTCGGGGCGACGCCACCGCGTGATCACCGCAATCACCCTGCGCAAAGGTGAAAAGATTTGGCAAAAAGATGTGCAAAGCGCAGTCAAAATGAAGCCCTTGTCGCAGTTGGAAAAACAAGCCTATTTAGACAGTGATGATTGGCAAGGCAAAGCTGGCGGCTATAGCATTCAAGGACCGGCAGCGGCCTTTATCCCTTGGATCAGCGGATCATTCAGCGCCATAGTGGGCCTGCCACTGGCCGAAACCGCAACGTTGCTGCGCAGCGCCGGTTACCCGGTATATCAAGGCATATCATGATCAGGCGTTTGATTTTACTTGATCATTTAGGAGGTCAGCCCAAGGCAGCAAAACTGCTGGATGGGCGCTTAGAAGACCTGCTATTTGAGGGCACCGGCCCCGCCCCTGGCACGGTCTATCGCGCAATTGCGGACCGCTCAGTGAAAGGCCAAGGCGGTATATTCTTGCGCACCCCCGATGGGTCTGCATTTTTACGCCAAATTAAAGGCTTAGCCCTAGGCCAAGCGATGAATGTACAAGTGACCGGCTATGCCGAGCCAGGAAAAGCTATTCCGGTGACCACCAAGCTCTTGTTCAAAGGCCGCTACGTTATTGTCACGCCAAAGGCGCCTGGATTGAACGTTTCGCGCAGCATTCACGATAAGGATCGGCGCGAAGCTTTGCAAGCCCTGATATATGGCGCATTGGGCCCTTTGGAGATGGGAATGATTTTGCGATCAACCTGCGCCGAGGGTAACGATTCAGATATTTTAGACGATGCCGAAACCATGCTGGCGCGCGCTCAAGAGGTTTCGGCGCAGACATCAAATACCCCGCTATGCTTGGCGGCCGCAGATGGCGTGCACCTGCAAGCCTGGCGGGATTGGTCAGAGCCAGCCGAAATTATCACCCATGATGGCTGTTTTGCCGATTACGGCGTGCTGGATCAGCTTAGCGAATTAACTAAAGCCGACACCCCCATCGCGCAGGGGCGTTATTATATCGAGCAAACCCATGCTTTTACCGCCGTGGATGTGGATACAGGCAGCAATGGATCACCCGCAACCGGGTTAAAAACAAATCTCGCAATGGCGCGTGATTTACCGCGCCAGCTTCGGCTGCGCGGCGTTGGCGGACAAATCGTGATAGATCCGGCGCCCATGGCGAAAAAAGACCGCCGGCAAGTTGAAACGGCGCTGAAAGCCGCTTTGCGCGCCGAGCCTATTGAAACCAATTTCGTAGGCTGGACCACGCTTGGTTTAATCGAATTGCAGCGCGCGCGGGTCCGCGCCTCGCTCAAGCCTTCGCAGCTGAACGCGTGGCTCATCTGAAGCGCCCCGCCCCCTGACGCCGCCTCAAAACAGCGCGATTCACGATGCTTTACCCTAGAACAGGCGCGCGCGCATTCTTAAACACAAACCCGTTTTATGCGCCCGGCAAAACGGCTTTACGGTTTCGCCTGCCCTTTGTGCCGGGCCGAAAAAAAAGCAGGAAAATCACACTGATCAAAACTAAGCTGCCACCCATCAACATAAAGGGCGTAATTTTTTCTCTAAAAATTTCAAACCCAGAAACGCCACCCAAAATGGTGCCAAAAATGTATGGGCGGTCAACTGGCAGCCCGACAAATAGGCAGAGGTGTATTTCAAACAACTGAAACTGCAAATACTTGCGAAAATAGCCAGATGTATCAAGGACCAATAAATTAGCGCCTCCAATTGTGTCAAGTCAAGCGCCAAAATCGAGCGCGGCGCCGCGATAAAAACCAACAGGGTTGCCGCTACCATCACGCCAAAACTGAACACCGGCTTCGATTCTCTATGGCGCCGCTTTGGCACCGGCACTGCATAAAATGCATACGCCGCTGTGCCGAGAAAGACAGCGTTTCGCCGCGCTCAAGACTAAGCGTCAGCAAGTTGGAAAGCTCTCCTTTGAACACAACAATCAAGGCGCACCACGCGCCAAGCAGCAAAGACAGCAGCAGCGGCCACCCTACAAGCTTGGCAAAAAATGCGCGGTCCAAGCAGATTGCGATGAAGGGCATCAAAGTGAAAATGCTTAAAGTCGACACAGGTGTTGCGGTTTCCAGAGCCTCAAACATGAAAATAAAATAAAAGGAAAAGCTGCCCCCAATATTAAGACAGCGCCACAAAAAACGAAAATCAGCGCGTCGAAACGGGCCGCGCCACACTAAAAACGCGCCCAGTAAAACAGAAGCCAGCAAAAACCGTAGAAAGTCAGCGCGATTGGATCGATCTAATAGGCGATCACTTGCCCGATCGGAAACGACCCGACAACCAAAAGCGAAAACAAAACGCATGCTCACATGCGCGTATAAAGTGGTTTTGTGCAAATTTAACCTTCATTCCGTTTTCGCTACAACTGAGAGCAGCATAGCCCAGAAAAGCTTTGATTTTTCAATTTTTTACCAATTGATAAAATTTTTATTATGTGCCACCATTTACGTTTAGTTAGAATTAAGGAAAGGGTAGCATGTCACATTCGCATTCTGAATCCAGCATTGCAACACATCGCCTCAGCGCAGAGGCCTATCACCAAAACTTTTCTGATCTACATCCAGCTTTGGATGGGCACGAGGCGCTGGTGGCCGCAAATCGCTGTTATTTTTGCTATGACGCGCCCTGCATAACGGCTTGCCCCACAGATATTGATATTCCCCTATTCATTCGCCAAATCGCCACTGGCACGGCGGATGCAGCGGCAAGAACCATATTTACGCAAAATATCCTTGGGGGCATGTGCGCCCGAGTCTGTCCAACAGAAACGCTGTGCGAAGAGGCTTGCGTGCGTGAAGCCGCAGAGGGCAAACCGGTTGAAATCGGGCGCTTACAACGCTACGCGACAGACAGTCTGATGAACACAGGCACCCATCCGTTTAAGCGGGCCGCAGAAACTGGCAAAACAATCGCAGTAATCGGCGCTGGACCCGCCGGCTTGGCCTGCGCGCACCGTTTGGCGATGCATGGCCATAACGTTAGCCTGTTTGACGCCCAGCAAAAAGCCGGTGGCTTGAACGAATTCGGAATTGCCGCCTATAAATCAACCAATGATTTTGCAGCCGCCGAAGTGGATTGGTTGCTTCAAATCGGAGGCATTCAGCTGCATCTGGGCCAGAGGCTTGGCCAAGAGCTTCAATTACCGCAGCTTTTAAAAGATCATGACGCTGTCTTTTTGGGCATGGGGCTTGGCGGCGTTAACGCGCTTGGACTGCCCTCAGAGCATATTGGTAACGTCGAAAATGCGGTCGAATTCATCCGTGAATTACGCCAATCCGAGAATCTGGCCGCGCTTAAAATAGGCCGCAATATCGTGGTGATCGGTGGCGGAATGACCGCAGTGGATGCTTCGGTGCAGGCAAAACTACTTGGGGCAGAGCATGTCCATCTGGTGTATCGACGGGGGCGCGCACAAATGAATGCCTCACTGTATGAACAGGATTTGGCGGCAACCAAAGGCGTGAATATTATCGCCAATGCAGAGCCCATCGCGGTGCATGGCAATGGGACCGTACGCGAAGTTGAATTTGCTTACACGCAAAGCTCAGAAAAAGGCCTTGAACGGACAGGAGAAACCTTCCGGC
>JACLAD010002669.1_pt1 | contig 66290 bp, 59 predicted proteins | sample 8027901 | NCBI WGS metagenome assembly JACLAD01 (sample SAMN15725071, study PRJNA655200) | protist metagenome | isolation source: fluorescence activated cell sorting (FACS) single amplified genomes of... | place: Spain: Blaines Bay Microbial Observatory, Mediterranean Sea | collected 2016-07-05 | reverse complement strand
AGAGCGGAGGACAATTTCAGAGATCGCTTCAGCGTTCTCAGTGTCCTCGTGGTCTGAGAGCAATTTATTGAAGCGATGCGTCTGCGTTTTCTCACCTATTGGCCACTTTACATCCATAGTTTTTAGAAAGTCTGCGAGCGCTGCAATCTTGGCGTCAGATGGCGAGTCATGGATACGATAGAGCAGGTTAGTGTTTTGTTTTTCAAGCTCTTCTGCCGCAGCGACATTGGCCTGAATCATCATCTCTTCGATGAGTTTGTGTGCGTCGAATCGTTCTTTGGTCCTGATTCCAGACACCGTTCCATCCTCAGCGAATTCGATCTTTCGTTCTGGTAGGTCTAACTCTAGCGGCCCACGCTGATTTCGTGCCGATTGAAGTGCGGAATAAGCCGACCAGAGGGGGATCAGCACCTGATCCAGCACGGATTGAGGTGGGATTGTTACCCTAGCATTCGGATTAAGCGTGCCGGTATCGATCGCTTGTTGCGCTTCCTCATAAGAGAGGCTGGCAACCGAGTTCATTTTGGCGCGCATGAATTTATGACCGCGCTTTTTGCCCGATTTGTCGAACGTCATCTCGACGGCCATGCACATACGCTCGACGCCATGTTTTAGAGAGCAAGCGTCAGCTGACAGCTCAAACGGCAACATGGGGACAACGCGGTCTGGGAAGTAGGTTGAATTCCCGCGCTTCAGCGCTTCAATATCCAGAGGTGAGCCAGACGTGACATATGCGGCGACATCAGCAATGGCGACGATAACGCGGAAGCCATCCGGGAGTTCTTCGGCAAAGACGGCGTCGTCATGATCGCGGGCATCTGCTGGATCAATCGTGATCAGAGGCGTCTTGGTCAGGTCTGTTCGTTTCACATCCGCCGGAACGGCGTCTCGCGCTTGCTTAATGACGGTGGGCGGAAATTCTGTTGGAATATCGTGGGCCGCAATGGCGAGCAAAGAGGCGGCGCGAGGGTCTTCGAGGCGACCTATCAGTAGTGTGACCCGGCCGCGCATCGGGCCGTGCCCTTTGCTTGGGATTGGCATCGCTTGGACAAGGTCACCGTCCTCTGCGCCCATACGGTCAGCTTCATGGATCAGGAGCGTGCGTTTATCTTTACGGCTGGCTGGTGTGACGCGGCCGCCGCGCGGTGTGCGCTCAAAAACGCCTGTGACGGGTTGATCTTCGTCGCTCTTCTCAAACAGCTTCATAAGGCGCGCGGACCAGTGCCCGTCCTCATGCTCTTTGAGGCGGGCTAAACCGCGATCACCGATGCCGGGGGCAGGGCCGCGCATTTTACCGTTATAGCCATCATAAATTATGTCAGGGCCGAAGGGACCTTCTTTGCCGACTGCGCGTGCAATCAGTTCGCCATCATTATCGGTCTTTAGGAAAGCGATCACGCTGGTTGGCGGCGGTGTATCTGTCTTGGCCCATGCGCGCTTGCCAGTCTTTTTCAGCGTGCCGTCTGTCTCAAGCTCTTTCAGAATTTGCCGCAGCGTCTGACGCTCGCGGCCTTTCACTTGCAGGCCTTTGGCAATGTCTTGTTTTGTGGTGGCGTTTGGATTTGCTTTTAGAAAATCGAGAACGGTTTGTTTATCTGGAAAACTCATGGCGCGGGCTATAGCAGTGTTCTTTGATCTCACATACCGCTCATTCATCAAGGTGGAGGCGCATTTCCGTTATGTAAGGTCTAAAGCCAGCTTTCTCATAGGCTTTGATCGCGGGCTCATTACCAGGATAGACAGTCAAATGCACCTCTGGCAGGTTCATTTCGCGCGACCAGTTCAGCAGGTCCTTGAGAATAACCTGATTGACGCCTTTGCCGCGATGCTGTGGCGACACATACATGAAGCCCAAGAAAGCGTGGAATTCTGACTGAACATAATCAAGGGAGCGCTTCTTTGTGGCATAGGCTGAGCCAATCAGTTCACCGTCAAGCTCAGCCACAATAACAAGCGCATTGGGGCTCTCTATGAGCTCGCTAATATCATAATAGGAAATCGGATCCGGCTTTAGCGTGTGATCATAAGGTCTTTCAACGGCTATTATGCCTTGCTCAAACTGGAGTAGGGTAGTGAGATCAGATTGCGTTGCTGGGCGGGTTGTTAGAGGCATGTTTATACTCTAGTTTTTTGCCTTTGCTGTCGCTTTCTTTTTCGCTGCGGGCTTTTTCTTCACGGCGGGTTTCTTTTTCACCGGCTTCTTGGCGCGCGCATTGATTAGCTCAATCGCCTGCTCGAGCGTGACATCCTCTGGCTTGATCTCTTTCGGGATCGTTGCGTTGGTTTTGCCATGCTTCACATACGGACCATAGCGGCCTTCAAAGACATTGATGGGTTCACCGTCCGTATGGTTGCCAAGCTCGCGTAGCGGTTTCGCCGCTGTGCCGCGACGGCCTGGATTGGCGCGTTTATCCGCGATGAGTGAGACAGCGCGGTTGAGACCGACCTCCAGCATTTCCTCTACCGTGGCGACATTCGCATATGTCTTCAGGTGCTGCACGTAAGGACCATAGCGGCCAAGATTTGCGAGGATTGGCTCGCCATCCTCTGGGTGCATCCCTACGGTACGCGGCAGGTTGATCAGCATCAGCGCTTTTTCTTCGGTCAGGCTTTGCGGATCCCAGCCTTTAGGCAGGCTAGAACGCTTTGGCTTGGCGTCTTCGCCGTCTTGTTCCATCTCAAGGTAAGGTCCGAAACGACCCGACTTTAGCATGATCGGTTTACCCGTATCGGGATGCACGCCCATTTCCTCGCCGTCTGGATTGACGCCAGCATCATCGCTGCCATCAGTTGAGAATTGGCGTGTGAATTTACACTCAGGGTGGCGCGAACAGCCGACAAAAGCGCCGAAACGGCCAAGTTTCATCGAGAGCTCGCCCTCTTTACAGAGCGGACAGAGGCGTGGGTTTTCTTTTGGATTTCCGTCAGCGTCCGTATCCGGGAAGACGTAAGGGCCAAGCGCGACATTCAACGCATCTAGCACATGCGTGACGCGCAGGTCTTTCGTCTCGTCGATGCTGGCGTGGAATTCTTTCCAGAAGGCATGGAGGAAGGCTTTCCAATCCAGCTTGCCATCGGAAATAACGTCGAGCTTTTCTTCGAGGTTCGCAGTGTAGTCATATTCTACATACTTGGCGAAGAAGTTCTCTAGGAATGCCGTTACGAGGCGGCCTTTATCCTCTGGGATAAGCTGTTTCTTCTCGATGCGGACATAGTCGCGGTCTTCAAGCGTAGACATGGTTGATGCGTAAGTAGACGGGCGGCCGATGCCGAGTTCTTCAAGTTTCTTGACGAGGCTCGCCTCAGTGAAACGCGGAGGAGGGGCCGTGAAATGCTGCTCTGACTTCGCGTCAAGGAGGTCTGCGTGCTCCCCTTCGTTCAGTTTAGGCAGGCGTGCTTCGGCGTCATCATCGGCGTCAGTGTCATCGCGGCCTTCAGTATAGAGCTTGATGAAACCATCAAAGACTAAGACTTGGCCGGAGGCGCGGAGGGTCGCGGACTTGTCCTTGTTGAGGAGATCAATAGTCGTGCGCTCAAACTGCGCCGCCGTCATTTGGCTTGCGACTGCTCGGCGCCAGATTAGGGCATAGAGTTTCCACTGATCTTGATCGGTCGATTTAAAATCGTCTGGGCGCACAGAGAAGACAGTTGGGCGGATCGCCTCGTGTGCTTCTTGGGCATTCTTTTGCTTGGACGAATAGCGACGCGGCTTTTCCGGCAGGTATTGCGCGCCATAGTCGCCTTTAATGTGCTCGCGCGCGTGGAAGTAGGCTTCCTCGGCCATGTTCACGCCGTCAGTACGCATATAGGTGATGCGGCCCTGCTCGTAGAGTTTCTGGGCGGCCTGCATTGTGCGTTTCGCAGAGAAGCCCAGCTTGCGGGATGCATCTTGCTGCAGCGTAGACGTGATGAAAGGCGGCGGCGGGTTGCGTTTGACCGGCTTGGCCTCGACGCTCGCGACAGAGTAGCCGCCTTTTTGAACTTGGGTGAGGGCGTCTGCCGCCATCTCAGCGTTAGGCAGGCTGAATTTCTTGAGCGCTTTGCCGTGCAGCGCTTGGAGGCGTGCATCGAAGTCTGTGCCATCTGGTGCGCGGAGTTTTGCGCCTATGGTCCAGTATTCCTCTGGTTGGAAGGTTTCGATCTCTAGCTCGCGCTGGCAGACGATACGTAGTGCCACAGATTGCACGCGGCCAGCTGAACGACTGCCGGGGAGTTTACGCCACAGGACGGGTGAGAGATTGAAGCCGACGAGATAGTCGAGCGCGCGGCGGGCGAGATAGGCGTCAACGAGTTCTTGATCGACTTGGCGCGGGTTTTCCATCGCTGAGGTAACAGCGTTTTTGGTGATTGCGTTGAAAACAACTCGCTCGACTGGATAGTCTTTCTTGAGCGCGCGGCGTTTCTTGAGTGCTTCGAGGATGTGCCAGCTAATCGCTTCACCTTCACGATCAGGGTCGGTCGCGAGGATCAGTTTATCGCCAGCTTTCACGGCGTCTGCAATCTCGCGGATACGGGCCTGTGACTTGCTGTCGGCTTGCCACACCATTTCAAAATCATTGTCTGGATCAACCGAGCCATTCTTCGACGGAAGGTCGCGAATATGCCCGTAGGAGGCGAGCACCTTATAGTCTTTGCCGAGGTATTTATTGATGGTCTTGGCTTTCGCCGGGGACTCGACAATGACAACTTTCATGGGAGGTGCTCCTTTAAGGCGGCGGAAAGTGGTTGGCGTGCCGCCCTCTGTCAAGGCGCGCTATGTCAGCCATCTTCCTGATAGGCAAGTATGCTTAAAGAGATGAACAGAGCGCAAAGAGCCGGCCCCCATGCTGCTATAATAGCTGGGATTGAGCCGGAAGATCCAAAACTGCTTGCGACCTGAGTAAAGAAGAAGAGCCCTGTTGCGGCGGCTGCACCCGTTGCGACAAGCCGACTTGTGCCACCTAACCTTGAGAGACGCAGGCACACAATCGCCCCAATCAGCGCCATAGCTGTATAAAGGATCGGGAGTGCTGTCAGACCAAACCAACGCATTGTGAACCGAGACGTGTCTAGGCCCGCTTTGCTGGTTTGAGAGATAAAATCAGGCAAATCCCAAAAGCCAATTGTATCTGGGGATGTGAAACGCGAGAGCAGCTGATTGGGATCAAGATCAGTCTCAATCGCGAGATTGTCCATACGCTCAGCTGGTTGATTAGGGACGTTCTCAATGATCCCCTTGAGCTGCCAAAAGCCGCCGACGATTGTCGCTTCATCTGCATCTAAACGTCGCGCAAACTTAAAGGTCTCAGTTGGACGTGCGCCGTCAAACTCCCGGGTTTCTTCAATGAACTTAACGTTCTGAAATATCTGTCCTGTCGCATCGACGGTTTGAGCATGAATAACGATTTGGCTGTCATCATTACCTTGCCTTAGCCAAATCTCTGATCGTGCTCGCTCGACGCGTTGCCCGCCTTGCTGAAGCAGATCTGCACGCGTTGACTCAAAGCGCTCTGATAAAGTTGCCCCAACAGGGTTAAGAACCATCATTGAAAACAGACCCAACCCGATTGCGAGAACAATTACAGGGGCCAAGAATTGCCAAACGGATTGGCCTGTGGCCCGGATGACCGAAAGTTCAGAGCTTTTGTTGAGTTGGTTATAAGCGATCATCGCTGCGACTAGGATGGCGAAAGGAAAGGTTTGCTCAATCAGGCCGGGAAGCTTCATCGCGGCAAGCTGAACCGCTTGAACAACGGAAAGATCAATGTCACCGCCAACTGTGCGTAATTGCTCTACGACATCGACGAGTAAGATGGTGAGGACAAATATGCCCAGCACCATGACAAGCGCCATGAGGCATTTCAGGAAGATGTATCGTTGAATACGAGAGCCAATCATCACGAGGCTCCCTTAATGCGTTTTCCGCGCCAGAAGATCATATAGATGAGAACGGCTATAGTCATTATAGGAACTAAGAATTGCACATAGTTCATGGCTTTATCGCCGCCGCTAGCCGACTGCACACCAAGTTGTATCATGATCAATGAAAGAGCTGCAGCTGAGGTGAATACAATCCTCTTGGAATATCCACGACGACTGAAATTTCCGCCTAGCACGGCCAGCACGGCCAGTAGCGCCATCGCTATGCTGATAAGCGGGGTGGTTAGGCGTGATGTTGCCTCCGCGAGGAATTCTTCTTCGTCCTGTAACTCTTGGTAATTGCTGCGATCGATATTTAAAAGCTCATGTAGATAACGGTCTGATGCCTTCAAAATTAAGCGACCCTCTTCGCGAATGAAGGGTGATAGTTCAAATGTCAGTTGTTCAGAATTCAGGATGTTTAGTTCGCCATTCTGATCTACCGCCAAGATTTGCACGTTGAACATAACGAGTGCTGGTTCGCCATCGACCTCAATGAAACGACCACGCTCAGCCAAATAATCCCGCGCATCAGGTTTCCCCGGACGTTCAGCGATCTGAAGGCCGATCAGGTCTGGACCGTCTTGATCTCTTGCAAAGACAGTTAGGTTTTCATCAGGTGAAGTGAACTGACCAGGTCGCACAAGGGAAGAAGCCAAATCAGCGCGAGCTTCACTTACGGTGGCCCGCATTTCACGTTGGGCAGTAGGCTGAACCCACATGTTCACGCCAAGGTGCACGAGTGCGGCGAGAACAGCCAAACGAACGACGGGTGATGCGATTTGCCACCGAGTCATGCCAGCTGCTTCGGCGATAACAATCTCACTATCGCGATGCAGGCGGTTGAGGGCCCAAATGCCCGCGACAAATATCGCCATAGGGGTCAAAAGGGCCATGATTTGAGGCGCGCCTAAAGCAATAATCTTGAAATAGGTCAGCGCACCCTGGCGATTCTCGACAATAATATCGGTCCGTGAGAGCCCCTGCGCTAGAATAGCGAGTAGCGCCAAGCCCCCAACAATGATGAGGACTGACCGTAAAACACGGTAGAAGATATACTTCTGCACATGATTCATAAGACAAATTGCCCCTTTCACTAGGATTCAGTCTCTAACGAGTTGCACGTCGCGCGTCGATGCTTACTTTGCCGTCCAAACGGAGTTCAAACATGAAAATTTCATTCACAGACGTCGCCAAGGCCCCTGTTACCTCATTCCTAGTCGATCAAGGCGGGGAATTGCCTGCTTCTGCGAAGGCTTTAGACGAAAAAGTAGGGGGTTTGCTGTCTGCCGCGATGGAAAACAGTCGCTTTAAGGGTAAGGCGGGCCAGCAAGCGTTCGTTGTTTTGCCCGCAGATGCTGATGCCAAACGTGCTGTTCTTGTTGGCGCTGGACCCGCCAAATCGCGCGATGACCGTGCATTGGAAACCATTGGTGCCAACCTGTATAAGGCGCAGTCTAGCAACGGGTATAAGGGGCTCGACCTCTATGTTGAGAATGCTACTGATGCTGCGCGTATTGCTCTTGGCGCAAAGCTCGCTGCTTACCGTTTTGACACATACAAAACAAAACTAACCGCGGATCAAAAACCAACGCTTCAGCGCATTAATATCGTTGTTGATGATCTGAAGACTGCGCGCGCTGCATTCCGTCCATTGGACGCGGCTGGCGATGGCACCTATCTCGCGCGCGACTTGGTTAATATGCCGCCTAATGATCTGCACCCAGAATCTTACGCTGAGAAGCTCAAAGAACTAGAAGAATTTGGCGTTGAAGTCGAAATCTTGGGCGAAGCTGAACTTGCAAAACTTGGTATGAACTCGATGCTCGGTGTCGGGCAGGGGAGCGTTAAAGAATCCAAGCTTGGCATCATGAAATGGAATGGCGGTAAAGAAGGCGCTGATCCTGCGATCCTCGTGGGTAAGGGCGTGTGCTTTGATACTGGCGGCATTTCGCTCAAACCTGGTGCTGGCATGGAAGCGATGCGCGGCGATATGGGCGGCTCTGCTGCCGTCGTTGGCGCAATGCTGTCAATTGCTAAACGTAAGGCCAAAGCGAACGTCGTTGGCCTTGTTGGTCTCGTGGAAAATATGCCTGACGGTGACGCGATCCGCCCAGGCGACATTCTCACATCGGCTTCTGGGCAGACAATCGAGGTTCAGAACACCGATGCAGAAGGGCGTCTCGTTTTGTGTGACGTGCTTTGGTATGCTCAAGAGCATTTCAAGCCAGCCGCGATTGTTGATCTGGCGACGCTAACCGGTGCAATCGTCATCGGTCTTGGCCACCATCATGCGGGACTCTTCACCAATGATGACAAGCTGGCGGACCAATTAACCTCGGCTGGTCAGACTGAAGGCGAGCGCGTTTGGCGTCTGCCGCTAGGTGATGAATATGATAGCCTGCTCAAGTCTCAGTTTGCTGATATGCGTAACATCGGTGGGCGGGCAGCTGGCTCGATTACGGCAGCCCAATTCTTGAAGCGCTTTGTTAATGACGGTGTGAAGTGGGCTCATTTGGATATTGCTGGCGTGGCATGGGTTGAGGGACAAAAGTCACCGATTGATCCAAGTTGGGCGAGCGGTTTTGGTCCGCGCCTACTCGATCGCTGGATTGCTGATAATTTCGAGGGCTAAAAATTGAGTGATACCCCACAGACCGAATGGTGGTTTTATCACCTACAGCGTACAACGTTGGAGCGGGCTGTGGGGCCATTACTTGAGAAGTGTCTTGAGCGCGGCTGGCGGGTGCTCGCGGTAAGTTCGGATGTAACGCGGCGCGCGACGCTGGATGAAGCGCTTTGGACCTACAATGATGAGAGTTTCCTACCTCATGGTCAGGCGGAAGCCGCTGGTTTAGAGCCTGACCAGCAGCCGATTTTGATCTCAGACAAAGCTGAAAATTTGAACGCGGCTAGCGTTGCCTTGTTGATGGATGGTACTGACATGGCGGTCGCGGCCGCTTTCGAACGCTGCATGGTGATGTTTGACGATGGCGACGGTCCCACACGCCAGAAAGCAAGAGAACAATTCAAAGCTGCGAAAGATGCGGGGCATGTCGCGCGCTATTTCCAGCAGACCGCGCAGGGATGGTCAGAGGCAGGTAAATGACGCCAAAACTGTTACTCGGGAATCTTAATTATTCTTCTTGGTCGCTACGCGCACTGCTCGTGTTGCAAATGTCGGGTATCGCATTTGAGCATGAAGTGTTGCCGCTTGGCGTAGATGGGACAAAGGCACGCATTATTCGCGAAACGGGCCAGCACCGCGTACCGGTTCTTATTCTCGACGATGCCACCGTCCACGATAGTATGGCGATTACTGAATGGGCCGCGGAACAAGGTACAGAAGGTCTCGTATGGCCAGCGGATGCTACTGCGCGTGCGATTGCGCGCAGCTTATGCGCTGAAATGCATGGCGGTTTTATCGAACTCCGCACCCATATGGGCGTCGATATCAGATCGCGAAAACCAGCCCCAGAGATAACGCCTGTTTTACAAGGTGAAATAGAACGTGTGTTCGAAATACTCTCCAAAACGCTAGATCGATTTGCAGGTGCTAGAACATTTTTGTTTGAGAAATGGAGTGCCGCCGATGCGTTCTATATGCCCGTCATTACGCGGTTTAGAACTTATGGTGTCGCGCTTCCTGAACGGCTCAAAGTCTATGCGAAAGCAGTCTTGGAGCATCCTGACGTCGTGGCGATTGAAGAGGCGGCGAAGCTAGAACCGTGGGTAATCGACACAACAAGGTTCGCCCCAGGGATGGTGGTTGAATAGCGCGTTAGTGCCTTTCACCCGCCGGTTTCGTGATCAGCGTTATGATGAGCGTTACCAACACAATAACGCCATAAGTCCCAGCGATTTGTAGCGTGTACGGCGGAAGCTCTCCGGACCAGAGATAGTAGATTCCAAAGAGGGCGGCGACCAAAACCGCAAAGGCCAACATCATTCTAAGGGTACCTGTCATTCCGCGCTCCTTGCTTGATGCTGTACATATAGGCCGCAATCAATTTCTGAACAAATGCCAATAGAATGATAGCGGTGGTTGCAGCTAGCGATGCACCCTTGTATAGGCCCGCCAAGATCAACGTTTCTCCCAGAATAATAGGAGCCTGACATGGCTGGAACTCGTACTTTTTCTATCATCAAACCTGATGCTACTGAGCGTAACCTCACCGGTGCGGTCAACAAAGTCATCGAAGACGGTGGTCTGCGTATTGTTGCGCAACGCCGCATTCATATGACGCAAGCACAAGCTGAGCGCTTTTATGGCGTGCACAGCGAGCGTCCATTCTTTGGCGAGTTGGTTGAGTTTATGACGTCTGCGCCTGTTGTTGTGCAGGTTCTGGAAGGCGAAAATGCTGTCGCACGCTACCGTGACATCATGGGCGCGACGAACCCAGCAGAAGCTGCAGATGGGACAATCCGTAAACTCTTTGCGAAGTCGATCGGCGAAAATTCAGCGCACGGTTCTGACAGTGACGAAAATGCCGAGCTTGAGATCGCTCAGTTCTTCAGCGCTGCAGATATCGTAGGTTAATCCTATCTCATTCAGTTCAAAAGCCTCTCACGATTGTGGGAGGCTTTTTTGTATTCTGAAACGCTCAGTTAAACACATTTTGTTAGGGAGCCAATCTAACAGAAAGTGCGGCATGAAACGCCTCGTTTATACAAGCAAAGCCAGACGCGTGATGTCAGAGAATGACATCACCAAAATTCTATCTGTCTCGCGGATAAATAACAGCCTATTCAATGTTAGCGGTATGCTGCTTTATCGTGACGGGACTTTCCTGCAAGTGCTGGAGGGTAATGACGTTGATTTGTCTCAAACATATGCGCGAATCCGTAAAGACCGCCGGCACTATGATTGTCGCCTCCTAATGGAGGAAGCGATCATTCAACGTGCCTTTAGGGGCTGGGAGATGGCGTATCGCGAACATAGTGAACTTTTAAAACGCCAACAGTTGCAGCTGCTAGACATTGCTCAAATCACAGCAAGAACGAACGAGAGCGACTTACGTGATAATCCCGCGCTGTATGTCTTCCTTAAGGCGTTTCTATCTAGTTTTGAGCGCCATCGCGTTGCATGAGTTCGTTAGCAGCTTTAGCGAGTGCAAGTGGATAAAGATCGTGTTCCAGAGGCAGAATTTTATCTGCGAGTGACTGAGCTGTTTCTTGAGCAGAAATAGTTACAGATGATTGAGCAATAACTTGGCCCTCATCCACGCCTTCTGTCACCCAATGTACACTGCACCCCGCCTCAACGTCTCGAGCATCAATCGCGCGTTGATGCGTGTTCAGTCCGGGGTATTTCGGCAGCAATGACGGGTGAATGTTGACCAATCGTCCAGCCCATTCGCCGACAAACCAAGGTGTTAGAATCCTCATAAATCCAGCCAGGGCAATCATATCGATATTGTGCGCTTTAAGAACGGCATCGACCGTCTTCTCAAACTTTAAACGATCAGATCCAAAATCTTTGTGGTTAACAATGCGACTTTGAACGCCAAACATCCCGGCAACTGAAAGGCCAGCAGCCTCAGGCCGATTTGAGAGAACTAATTCAGGCTTGAGTGGGTATGCCTCGTCTTTAGCGGCCTCAAGGATTGACTGCATATTAGAGCCACGACCTGAGATCAGGATTGCAAGCTTGAGCTTACTCATGACTCAGTCAGGTCACCCAGCACAACTGGTTTTTCGCCAGCGGCCTTCAGCTGCGACATAACTTCATCCAAATTCTCCGACGAGGCTGCGAAGACCAAGCCAATGCCCATGTTGAATGTGCGATGCATCTCATCAAGCTCAATATTTCCTTCAGCCTGTAGCCAATCAAAGACAGGTAAGGGCGTCCATGCGCTCCGGTCGATACGTGGCGACAGGTGATCGGGGCACATTCTCGGTGTGTTCTCTGTCAATCCGCCGCCCGTGATGTGTGCGAGTCCTGATACGAGGTGCTTTCGAATGAGAGGAAGTGCGGCATCCGAATACAGCCGTGTCGCTGTCAACAACGCATCTCCCAAAGTCCCATCAGAAAAAGGAGATGCCTGATCGTACTTAAGGCCTGTGCGTTCGACAACTTTTCGAATGAGGGAATATCCATTGGAGTGCGGACCTGAGGAGTTAATGCCAACAAGCGTATCGCCCGCTTTCATCGCGCTGTGGTTGGGCAGTATTGCCGAACGCTCAACGGCGCCAACAACGAAGCCCGCCAAATCGTAGTGACCTGCTGGATACATACCCGGCATTTCAGCCGTTTCCCCACCAACAAGGGCGCAACCTGCACGTTTGCAGCCTTCCGCAATACCAGCGATGACCGCTTCTGCGATGCCGCCCTCAAGCTTTCCAGTCGCGAAATAATCTAGAAAGAAAAGCGGCTCAGCCCCTTGCGCCAAAACATCGTTCGCACACATGGCAACTAGATCGATACCGACTGTATCGTGAAGGCCCGACTCGAAGGCCAACATCAGTTTGGTGCCGACACCATCAGTGCCTGAAACCAAGACAGGATCGCTCCAACCATCGGCTTTGAGATCAAACAATGCGCCGAAACCGCCTAAACTACCCATCACTCCAGCGCGCTTGGTTGCTTTAGCAAGCGGACCAATCGCTTCAACAAGGCGTTCGCCTGCCTCAATGTCGACACCAGCGTCACGGTATGAAAGGGAATCAGTGTGCTTCTTTTCCATGCGCGGCGCGTTAGCATGTGGAAATCAGGCTGACTAGCGCTCAAGCACGGTTCACGACGCCGTTCTGGGTTGCTAAAGAAGGTACAAAAGCAAGGACCAGCTCATGATTCGAATTCTACTTATCGCCTGTATGGTTCTCGTGGGAGCACAATTTGCTGCCAATGCTCAAAGTAGAGACGTTTATACTGTGCGAGGCATAACCGTAGACGAACGAGCCTCAAGCGTTATCGAAGCCCAGCAAAAAGCCTTCGCCTCGGCGAAACTTGAAGGGGCTTATCGGCTCATCGAACGCATCACGCTCAGTGAGGATCTCGAAGGCGCACAAAATTTAGTTATAGATCAGGCGCTCGCCGAGACTTTAGCCGCAGCAGTTGATGTCGAAGAAGAAACCGCAGGGGCAGGGCGTTATCGCGGCAGCCTAGCAGTGGTATTTAACCCATCGAATGTTCGCCAAGCGCTAAATTCTGCTGGAATTCCTTTCACGGACCGCCAAGGACCAAAAGCCGTTCTTATACCCGTTAGTTCATCAGGCAGCAGCTTGGCATGGAACATCGCTTGGGAAGATAGCTCCACGGGCAGACTTGTGCCGACTGTTACAAGTCGTTCCGCTGGGTTTTCTGGCGCGAGCGATTGGGAAGCGGTGCAGGGCGATGTTGCCATGTATTCAGCGCAGCGTGCTGTTCTAGCGGATTTAAGCGGCTCAGCTGGGCGATACAGCGTAACCGTATATTCGGTGACACCATCAGGATCGCGAGAAGTTGGAAGTAAATCCTTTTTGCCTAGCTTAGAGTCGGCTGTGGATGCAGCTGGACTTATCTTGGACGAAGATTGGAAGCGCGCCTCAATTGTTCGAGAAACAGGCCGCACGCTCGTGGAAGCCACGGTCCTTTATACATCACTTGCCGAATGGAATACGCTTCGACGCGCTTTGGCGAGATCTCCTCTGGTATCGAACTTTCAAACTCGGGCTGTCTCGACGGATGGGGCTGTTGTTGCGTTTGCTTTTGCAGGCAATGGCGAACGTCTGACCAATGACCTACGAGAACGCGGCGTTTTAATTCAGAATGAGGATATTGGTCCCGTTATGACATCAGCAATTAGCGCTGGTCGTTAGAACGAAGCGATAGGGTTCTATGTCCATACCGCGGCAACTTCCCATTCGGTTTCCGGAAGCCGATTTAGACTTTTCAACTTTAGCTATCACTGACGCCAATCGCAGCATTATCAACGCGATAAAGCGAAGCCAGCATTGGCCATATCATGTCTTTTGTTTGGTCGGGTCTGCTAAGAGTGGTTTAACCACCTTGGCTAAAGCTTGGGCGAAAGAATGTGGTGGGAATTATGTGGCTGGGGCTGACTTTGAAAATTTGTCCAGCGACGATATCTCAAAGCTTATGGCCACAGACGTTGCGATTGATCGACCTGACTTAATTCGTGATACGTCAAATCTTTTGTTCGGTTTAAGCGCTGCCAATCGCCAAGGCACTAAAGTCTTGTTGGCAGCCACAGCATCACCAAGTCGATGGGCGCATCAGTCTAAGGACTTGGAATCAAGGCTTAAATCAGCGCCGATTGCAGAGTTACCGGCGCCAGATGAAGATCTTATGCGCGCGCGTTTGCGGCGTGCCTGCGCTCGCGCGTATCTGACCCTTTCAAATCCTGTTGAGGATTATCTTGTCACACGCCTTGGGCTTGAGTACAGCGCCATTGAAGACACTATAGAAGCGCTCGCAGGACTTGCTGTGGACAGACCCATAACAGTTCCGCTTGTGCGTGAGGTGCTGGGTCAGGACACAGAGACGCCTGATCTATTCGATGGGGATTGAGGTCAATGACAAAAACGACACCCACCGCCGCTGGTGATCGATATCTGAACCGCGAATTATCATGGCTCAAATTCAATGAACGCGTCTTGGAGGAAGCCAGAAATGAGGCTCATCCACTTTTGGAACGCCTTAGATTTCTCTCTATCTCCGCTAACAATCTCGATGAATTTTTTATGGTCCGATATGCAGGCCTTCGAGAACAAGAGCGTGCCGGCATACAAAAGCTAAGCCTTGAAGGTCGCACGCCAGCTCAGCAGGTTACAGAGATTGAACAAGATGTTTCAGACCTCATGGATGATCAGCAAGCCTGCTGGAAAGAGCTTCGTCATGAGATGGCAGAACATCAAATCGAAATTTTGGCAATTTCTGATCTTAAGAAAACCGATCTTGCGTGGCTAAAGTCTCACTTCGAAACCCATATTTTCCCTATACTTACGCCGCAAGCTGTCGATCCAGCACATCCGTTTCCGTTTATTCCCAATCTTGGCTTTGCAGTCGCTTTCTCGCTAATTCCGAACCAGAAATCCGCAGAAGGTATGGTTGGTCTTGTTCCGATGCCGGCGTTTTCATCACGCTTCATTCGCTTGCCCGATCGAAAATCAGGTTTGTTGAGGTTTGTACGCCTTGAAAGCGTCATCGCGCATTTTCAATCCATGCTCTTCCCTGGATTTAAACTCTCAGGACACTGTGTCTTTCGCATTGTTCGCGACAGCGATATCGAGATCGAAGAAGAAGCTGAGGATCTGATTGCAGAGTTTGAGATTCTCCTCAAACAGCGCCGCCGCGGTCGTATTGTTCGGATACACTTAGACAAAGACAGCCCTGATGACCTGCGAGAGTTTATTGTGCGTGAGATCGGCGCTGAGTCACGGGACGTGATGCGTCTTGAAGGCCTCCTCGGCATGAAGGACCTGTCGGGACTGATTATGGGGGATCGACCAGAACTGCTGTTCAAACCCTTTGAAGCAAGGTTTCCAGAACGCATTCGTGAGATGGGCGGCGATTGTTTCGAGGCCATCCGGGCAAAGGATATTCTTGTCCATCACCCGTATGAGTCATTTGACGTTGTCGTGCAATTCATTCGTCAGGCGGCGCGTGACCCTGATGTGATTGCGATTAAGCAAACACTCTATCGCACAACACTAAACTCGCCGATTGTGTCAGCGCTGGTTGAAGCGGCGGAAGAGGGTAAAAACGTTACCGCGCTGGTTGAGATAAAGGCGCGCTTTGACGAGGAAACGAACTTACGTCTCGCACGTGATTTAGAACGTGCTGGTGTCCAAGTTGTCTATGGTTTTATCGACTACAAAACTCACGCGAAAGTTTCCTTAGTTGTGCGGCGTGAAGCTGAAGGCTTGAAGACGTACACTCACTTTGGAACAGGGAATTATCACCCCGTCACCGCCAAGATATATACAGACCTCGCGCTTTTCACGGCTGACCCCGCTATGGGACGTGATGCGGGCAGACTGTTCAACTACATAACCGCGTACCGTGATCCGCCTGAGGAAGGGCCTGATCTGGAGAAGATCATCATGTCGCCATTTGCGATGGAGAAGTTTCTGATCGAGCGGATCAATCAAGAAGCGAGCGCGGCAAAAGCAGGAAAGCCGTCAGGCATCTGGGCGAAAATGAACTCGCTGGTAGATAAGGATGTGATCGATGCCTTGTATAATGCCAGCCAAGCGGGCGCTCCCATTCGACTAGTAATTCGCGGTATCTGTTGTTTAAGACCCGGCGTCGCGGGTCTGTCAGAAACGATCCAAGTCAAAAGTCTCGTGGGCCGCTACTTGGAACACTCTAGGATTGTTTGCTTCGGCAACGGGGCATCGCTGCCGTCTGATAAGGCCAAGGTGTATATGTCTTCGGCAGATTGGATGGACCGCAACTTAAAACGGCGCGTCGAAGCGCTTGTACCAATCGAAGTACCAACCGTACATCGTCAGGTCCTAAATCAGATTATGGTCGCGAACTTAAACGATGATGCACAAAGCTGGGAAATGGATGCTGCTGGCGAATACCTTCGGATCGGTAAAAAGGGATCTGAAAGCAGTTTTTGCGCACACACTTACTTCATGGATAATCCAAGCCTCTCGGGGCGGGGGAGTGCGCTCGTTGTAAGCGAACCGCCTAAACTCGCACCGCGCAAACGCGAGCGCAAATCTAGATGAAGCCGGTTGAAAAAGTCGCCGTCATTGATGTCGGCTCAAACTCATGTCGATTGGTCATCTATGAGCGCTCAGGTGACGCGCTGTTGCCTTATTTTAATGAGAAATCAATGGCGGGCTTGGGGCGCGGGCTGCCCGAAACCGGGCACCTTTCACCCGAAGGGCGTGAGAACGCTATCGCAACTTTTCATCGGTTTAGATCAATCTTGGATGGTCTTGGCATTGAGCGCGTTTATGCAGCAGCAACCTCCGCTGTGCGCGAAGCAAGCGATGGAGCTGATTTCCGTCTACGCGCCGAAGAGGCCTTAGGCGTTGCGCTATCCGTGCTGTCTGGCGCGGACGAAGGCCGTTTATCAGCCTTAGGCGTCAACTTAGGTTTTGATAGACCCAAGGGCATCGTAGCCGATCTGGGTGGTTCCAGCATGGAGCTCTATCCTGTTGGAAAACATATTGGAGAAGGTGAGACATACTTACTTGGCCCACTCGCACGTCAGGCAGATGAGGCCCTTTCAGTTAAACAGCGTGGGAAAATCGCCAAATCCTTTTTGCGCGAATCAAAACTGCTTGAAAAGCAAAGCAAACATCTTTTCGCGGTTGGAGGCGCATGGCGTAATCTCGCCGCAGTCGACATGATGCTTAAGGGATATCCGTTACGTGTGGTACATTCGTATCAGTTAAACCAAAAATCTATTCACGGCGTCATTGAGGCCGCTTCGGGTGCAGAACATCATAAAGACATTCGAGAGCGATTGCTCAAAGTCTCAAAGAAGCGCTTTGATACACTCTTACACTCTGCGGTCATCCTCAATGCACTTTTAGAGGTGTCGAAAGCCGATAAAATTACTATCTCCGCTTATGGTCTGCGTGATGGTGTGGTTGCGGAGAAACTCGGTTTTGGGGCGCAGGACGGTTTATTAGATAGTATCCCGCTATTTTTGCGCTCACCTCAAACTTCGACTGATTTTGGGCGTGAGCTCTTTTCATTTGTCGCCCCTATTCGCGATAAATTCTCGCAACCTAATAGCGTTCTGGAGGCGACCTGCTTAATGGCTGACGCTGGTGCACGTATGCACCCTGATCACCGCGCTAATCTTGTGCATAGTCAAATTTTGCGCGCTCCAGTTCCAACTTTCGATCATGAAGCACGTCTATTTTCAGCTTATGCAGCCGCTTCAAGGTACACCTATAAGCTAAACGCGCCGCCGGAAATAACCGCGGTTATGAGTGATGCATTAATTAACGATGCCCGCGCGTTCGGCACAGCGATGCGCTTAGCAGGTGTATATTCAGGCCGATCGGGAAAAATTCTTAGAACGGCGAAACTAATACCGAGCCTAAACTCACTTAAGTTGCAAGTGGCTAGGCCGTATTCAGATCTTGTCTCGGACACTGTAAAACGCAGGCACGCTCAGCTCTCAAACCTGCTAGGCCTCGAACCTGAATTTGAGCTTGCTTAAAGTTCGAATAAGCGAACCTGACCGCCCTCAAATGACAAAGCGAGTTTACCGGACAGAAGAGCCTGAGCTTTACGACCAAAAAGATCGAAGCGCCAACCTGTTAGCGCGGCAATCTCTGAACCAGTTTCACCGCGTGCGAGTTTTTCAATATCAGCAGCATTAGCGATAAGACGAGGTACGACATTTGCCTCATCACTCACCGCTTTCAGAAGTACCTTAAGCATTTCAGGCGCACCCGCCGGCGTTTCCGCATTATGCTTGCGGCGTGGCAGATCTGGCGCATAGGCGGCCGGGTCATCAACAGCACGGCTTACAGCTTCAATTAGGCCATCTGCATATTTTGAACGAATAAAGCCTTTGGGAATAGAGCGCATACGCTCGAACCCTTGCTCTTTGGTGGGTTTTTGATCTGCAATTTCTTGAATGGCGTCATCCTTTATGATGCGTCGACGCGGTTTGTTCATGTCTTGAGCTTTTTGCTCTCGCCACGCTGCGACTGAGGCAAAGACTGCAGCATATTCTTTTTGCGGCTTGCGCATCTTAAGGCGCTGCCAAGCATTTTCCGGCGAAACATCGTAGAGCGCAGGATCTTCGAGTTCTGCCATCTCTGCGCGCACCCATTCGAGACGGTTTTGCTTGTCCAGACGTTCGAGCATAATTTCATAGGCGTCGCGTAAGTGAGTAACATCACCCATAGCATAGGTCAGTTGCTTGTCCGTTAGTGGGCGGCGTTTCCAATCCGTCAGCTGGCTCGACTTATCAACCTGACGCTTAAGTACCCGCTGGATTAAATTATCGTACGAGACTGAGTCGCCAATTCCTAGCGCCATTGCGGCAATTTGCGTATCAAACACAGGCCCCGGCGGATGCCCGATCAGACGGTTAAAGATTTCTAGGTCCTGACGCGCGGCATGAAAAACCTTTGTTCGGCTTTCCTCAGCAATCAAGGACAGGAATGGACCGATATCCAAATCCTCAGCCATCGGGTCGATCATGATCTCAAACCCGGGGCACGACGCCTGAATAAGGCAGAGCTCAGGCCAGTAAGTGCTCTCGCGATGGAACTCGGTGTCAACGCAGATAAAACTACCTTCTGAAAGGCGACCGCAAACATCTTCTAAGTGGGCCTGCTCAGTCACAGGCTTAAGGTTCAAACTCGTCATACTTAGCGACTAGAGCATGATACTTGAAATGACGAGAGGTGTTCTGTGAAAGGCTTATTCTGGCGTTTTTCGGCGCAACAGCCCCCGGCGCTTCAAAACAGACTCGGTCTCATCGGCGATGATATTGTCAGGAAGTTGCGGGGTAGGGTCTTCGTTAACAATCCAATCGCCGCCTTCGTCTTCCACTAATTCTACAGATTCGCCGCGCCCTCGGAGAGCAGAAACGATGTCACCGATATTCGTCGTTGCGACTGATTCACCAAGATCATCATCCGAAACATGCTGGCTCGCGGGACGCGCCGCTTGCGCAAGATTGCGAAACCGCATCCGCATTGGTGTTGAGACGGCGCTTCCAAACGCGATGCATTCACGGTCGGCTAAAGACGACAGGAAAGCGAGTGTTGAACGTGAGCCATTTGATATCGCTTTGCGCATAACCTCTTGGTCGGCATCGTTACCGAGGCGCAGCGCCAAAATAGTGTTGCACTGTGAGAGAATGGTGGGGTCGAGTTCGTTCGGGCGCTGTGTAATGATTGCAAGAGAGACGCCATATTTGCGTCCTTCCTTAGCGATCCTAGCAATGGCACCGCGGGTTGGCGCGAAGCCTGACGAAGTGTCCGCTGGAATATAACGGTGGGCCTCTTCACAAACGACAAGCGTTTTTATCTTGGACTCACTGGCAAGTGCCATATCGAACGCCAAACGACAAAGAACAGAGGCAACTGAATTCACGACTTCAGACGGAATCCCTGACATTTGAAAGACCGTGATAGGCTTTCCATCGATCGGAATTCTGTAAATGTTACCAAGGATTGCGTCTATGCGATCTGTTGCGTCTTTCGATCCAAATAGGAAAGCAAACCGCGGATCGTTAATTGCTGCTTCCATGCGCGCCTTGAGACGGCGAAGCGTGAGGCGACGGAGTGCTCCATCAAGCGACCCAATTTCTTCCTCAAAGAGGGCGAGCAGGTCAGCCAGGCGATAAGGAATAGGTGTATCCGCGGTAACGCCGCCACCAGTACTGGACTGCCGACGAATCCCTTTTGTTTTACCATCGCGATAGAGAAGCTTCGCCTTCGGAATAAACTCCCGTAGGGCGTCGACTTCCTCAGGGATTTCATCGCGCCCCCGGAAGACAACCTGTGTGAATTCTTCGAGGTTCAGGAGCCAGAAAGGAAGATCGAGTGACTCAGCGGTGATCGTGTTCGCCTTCGCGCCAAAGGCGCTTGTATATTCGTTGTGTGGATCAAGGATAAGGATGCGCTGATTTTTCTTGTTCTGTGCGATCAAGTGTAAGATCAGCGTCACGGCAGTAGATTTACCTGTACCTGTCGTGCCTACGACTGAGAAATGTCGTGACAAGAGAGCGTCTACAGAGATAACCGCGGGGATGTCTTTGGCTTGGCTGAGTGAGCCGATTGTCACAGCGCTTGGATCGCTGGATTTATAAATCGTGATCAAATCGTCTTTGCGTATCCGGTGAGCGACAGCCCCAAGGTGGGGATACATTGAAATGCCGCTGGAAAAGACAAAGCCCTTGCGGTCGTCCGGTCGCACTTCACCTGACAGCTCAACACAAAGCGTAATGCGGTTGGGTTTATCGCGTCGCCAGTTGGCTTCGTCGGCCTCAACTTTATAGAGCAACCCTACGACGCGGTTATCACCAACTTGGATCGAAATCAGCTGGCCTACAGCCCAATAGTCTTCTGACTCTGAATGTGCCCCAGCCACCGTCGCAATTCGCGCTTGGGTTCCGTCACAATCCACGACATAGCCCATCGAACGGTTGCGCTTTACGGGTGCGCCAGTTGCGCTTGGAGGAGTTTGAGGTGAATCAGCAGCCATTGTCTCTACATTACGAAGTCAGACCTGAAGAACATGTTAATCTAACCATCTGGCAACACCTGATGCTGGGCCTTGACATTCTGGCCTGTCAGACGCCTAAAGCCGCCTTTGATTTACGCGTATCTTAGGGAGCGTCTCATGCACGCCTATCGCACCCATAATTGCGGCGAACTTCGCCAGTCAGACGTCGGCAAGACGGTCAAACTTTCAGGCTGGCTACACCGCCGCCGGGACCATGGCGGCGTCATGTTTATCGACCTGCGCGACCATTACGGCCTGACGCAGTGCGTGTTTGATCCTGACTTCCCAGCCTTCGCAGTTGTTGAGCGCCTTCGCACCGAAAGCGTTATTACGGTTGAAGGTGAAGTTCTGGCACGTGATACGTCGCTGGTGAATGAGAACCTTGAGACAGGTCATATTGAGGTCCGCATTAAGGAAGCGTCTGTGCAATCAGAGGCAGCTGAGTTGCCTCTGCCTGTCTTTGGTGAGCCGGATTATCCTGAAGATATCCGCCTGAAGCACCGCTATCTTGATCTGCGCCGTGAGACGCTGCACGCGAACATGATCTTGCGTAGCCAGGTCATCGCTTCCATCCGCAAGCGCATGGTGGAGCAGGGCTTCACCGAATATCAAACGCCAATTCTGACCGCTTCTTCACCAGAGGGCGCGCGGGACTTCCTTGTGCCATCTCGTTTGCACCCAGGTGAGTTTTACGCTCTGCCGCAGGCGCCGCAGCAGTTCAAGCAATTGCTTATGGTCTCCGGCTTTGATCGCTATTTCCAAATTGCGGCCTGTTTCCGTGATGAAGACGCGCGGGCTGATCGTTCGCCGGGGGAGTTCTATCAGCTCGATATTGAGATGAGCTTCGTGACGCAGGAAGACGTCTTCCAAGCGATTGAGCCTGTCATGCACGGCGTGTTTGAAGAATTCGCTGACTGGAAAGGCAAGGGCCGCACAATTCCGGAAGGGCCGTTCCCACGTATTCCTTATGCTGAAGCGATGGCGAAGTATGGCTCAGATAAGCCTGATCTCCGCAATCCGATTGAACTTGTCGATGTGACCGAGTTCTTCGCAGATGATAGCAAAACAGGCTTCGGTATCTTTGCCAAAATCATCAAAGGTGGCGGCAAGGTAATTGCCATCCCTGCGCCGAAAGCGACAGAAACTCAGAGCCGCAAATTCTTCGACGAGCTTGATAAGTGGGCCAAGAAAGAGATGCAAGCGCCGGGCCTTGGTTTTGCGCGTCTTCGCAAGGATGATGACGGCAATACGGTCAGCCAAGATCCGACACTCAAGAATTTTGACGCTGATCATTTGAAAGCGTTCCTTGATCATGTGGGTCTCAGTGAAGGTGACGGTGTGTTCTTCTCTGCCGGCAAGAAAGGCGACGCTTACAAGCTCGCTGGTGCGGCGCGGACGAAAGTTGGTGAAGACCTTGGTATTATCGAGCAGGGCGTTTTCCGCTTCTGCTGGATCGTTGATTTCCCAATGTATGAGTATGACGAAGAGAATAAGAAAGTTGATTTCTCGCATAACCCATTCTCTATGCCGCAAGGCGGTTTGGAAGTGCTTGAAGCGGCGAAGACAGACGAAGACCTGCTCGCGATCAACGCGTTTCAGTATGATATCGTTTGTAACGGGATTGAGCTGTCATCCGGCGCAATCAGAAACCATCGACCTGAAATCATGCTGAAGGCGTTTGCAAATGCGGGTTATGGCCCGGAAGTTGTCGAGGAAGAATTTGGCGGCATGTTGAATGCGTTCCGTTATGGCGCGCCGCCACATGGCGGGATTGCGCCGGGTGTTGATCGTATGGTCATGCTGCTGGCGGATGCTGACAATATTCGCGACGTGACGCTGTTCCCGATGAACCAACAGGCGCGTGACCTGATGATGCAGGCGCCGAGCCCGGTGGATGACAAGCAGCTCAAGGAATTGAGCATTCGTTTGGCACCGCAGCTGAAGGAATAGATTTCGAGTAGGGGTAATTGTTCGGTAAAGAGCAAGTCTCCGCCGATACCCGCGTAGGCGGGTATCCAGCTCTGATATTCAAAGTTTGGATGATTGGTTTTAGTTGGGAAGGTTCGTGCATCTAAGATCGTCTGATCTTGAGGCTATATCGGGTAATGGATACCAGCTTTCGCTGGTATTTTCGGCTAACTTGAGTCTTGAATTGGGGGTATGATCCGCAGCACAAGCCGCATCCAGACCCAGCGGACGAGATGTCCGATGCGCTCCAGCGCTTTGCCCATTGCATAGACGAAATAGTTGAGATCGAGATCGCCAGCGGCGTTGTCACAGTAATCTAGATGCTTGGGGCGAGACTCATTCTGTGCCCATATCCAGGCGCGTAAATCTTTTTTGTCATCGGACAGAAAAGTGATGTGAATTTTTCCATTTGCTGCGATTTCGAAGAGAATTTCTCGGTCAATCGCGCGTACCCAACCACGCAGCCAGAATAGCTGCCACCACACATAGGGCCAGTAATACACGGGTACGTGCTGGTAATGCGAAGGGTTAAACGTCAGGTCCATACAGGGAGTATAACCCAATGGCATAGTAGCGAGGATTAAACGCGGGGATTTTGTTTGTTTGCTAGGTGTATGGTGTGGCGCTTCACCATGACAAACAGCCTTTAGAGTGGACCTTATCCGCGCATCGGATTAGGAGCGGAACGAGACAAAATTCAGGGTATTTTCCATGTTTGACCTACGCGCTATCCGTGACAATCCAGAGGCTTTTCGTACAGCTTGGGAACGCAAAGCGTCGGGACTTGGGTCGAATGTTGATGCCATTCTGGCCGCCGATGAAAAAGTGCGTGTGGCGACGACGGCGAAGCAGGAAGCTGAAACGGTTCGCAACAGTAATTCAAAACTGATCGGTAAAGCCAAGGGCCAAGGCGACGAGGCCGAGGCGCAGCGCCTGATGGCACTGGTGACTGAAGCAAAGGCGACGATTGAAAGCTCGGGCGCGGATGAAGCCGCGGCGCAGACGGAATTGGACGCGCTTTTGATGGGGCTGCCGAACTTACCTTTGGCAGAGGTGCCAGAGGGCGCTGATGAAGAGGCGAATGTTCAGCAGGGTAATGGCTGGGGCGATCCGAAAGCGTTTACCTTTGGACCGAAGGATCACGCTGACCTTGGCGCCGCGTTGAAGACGAAGCTCGGTCAGCCGATGATGGATTTTGAAGCGGCCGCCGCGATGAGCGGTGCGCGGTTTGTGGCGTTGCGCGGCGGGCTGGCGAAACTGGAACGGGCGCTGGCGGCGTTTATGCTCGACACGCAGACGGATCAGAATGGGTATGAGGAGGTGTCGCCGCCGCTGCTAGTGCGGGATAATGCGCTGGAGGGGACAGGGCAGCTGCCGAAATTTGAGGAGGATTTGTTTAAGACCGACGTTAGCGCCTCTCAGCAGGATTACTATCAAGAGCAAATGCTCGGTGCTTATCAATCAATGATCAAGGCTCTAAAGAATGAAGCTGATGATGAATTATCACATCAGATGACTGACTTAATTAACGCAGCACCTGAAGATCGCCCAGACTGGCGCAACGACCGGATAGCGGAATTGGAGAGCGCACTGACGCGACCCGATCGAAGCGCTCCGAAAGAAAATGCTATAAATTTTTACCGTCGTTACCTCATCCCCACCGCCGAAGTCCCGCTCACAAACCTCGTGCGAGAGACGATCCTCACCAATGACCAACTCCCGCTGCGGATGACAGCGCATACGCCTTGCTTCCGGTCTGAGGCGGGGAGTGCGGGGCGCGACACCAAAGGCATGATCCGGCTTCATCAGTTTAACAAGGTTGAGATGGTGTCTATCGTTCGTGATGAGGCCGAGGGACTAGACGAGTTGGAGCGGATGACGACGTGCGCTGAGGGTATTCTTGAGGCGCTGAACCTGCCGTATCGGCGTATGTTGCTGTGCACTGGCGATATGGGCTTTGGCGCGCGCAAGACCTATGACCTTGAGGTCTGGTTGCCGAGCCAGAACACCTATCGCGAGATTAGTTCTTGTTCGTATTGCGGGGACTTCCAAGCCCGCCGGATGGCGGCGCGCTGGCGCCCTGCACCGAGCGAGGAGACGCCGAAGCCGAAGCCGCAATTTGTGCATACGCTGAATGGGTCTGGCTTGGCCGTTGGACGCACGCTGGTGGCTGTGTTGGAGAACTATCAGAATGAGGATGGCAGCATCACTATGCCTGACGTCCTGCGCCCCTATATGGGCGGGCTAGAGGTGATTGCGTAATGCGTATCCTGCTGACTAATGATGACGGCATAAACGCACCAGGTCTTGAAGTGCTGGAGCATATTGCGCGCGAGTTAAGCGATGATATTTGGATTGTTGCGCCGGAGTTGGAGCAATCCGGCAAAGGGCGCGCAATCTCGCTGACGGAGTTTGTTCGTGTACGTGAGCTGTCGCCGCAGCGGTTTGCGGTGAACGGAACGCCGAGTGATTGCGTCCTGATCGCGCTTGATGAACTAATGTCGGACAAGCCGGATTTGATTCTGTCGGGTGTGAATGCCGGGCAGAATATTGCCGAGGATACGACATTCTCCGGCACGATTGCGGCCGCCTTGTTTGGGATGCAGCATGGCATTCCGTCGATTGCGCTGAGCCAATCTAAAGGGTTTCAGAACCCGCATTCTTGCCCGTGGGAAACGCCGCGCGCTTGGGGGGCGAAAGTGCTGCGCCCGCTGATCGAGAAGGGCTGGCCGGACGACCTGATCCTCAACGTCAACTTTCCTGATCGCGCGCCTGATGATGTGGCTGGCGTGCAGATGACGCGGCAAGGCTTTCGCGATGAACGAATCATTCGGACAGAAGGACGAGAAGACCTGCGCGGCAATGCCTATTATTGGATTGGCTATCGCGGCAAGCTGTCTAACCCGGACGAGGGTACAGATTTGCGGGCGATTTATGAGGGTTATGTTTCCGTGTCGCCATTGCAAGTGGACCTAACACATGACGCGTTTTTGAATGAGATGCGCCAAACTTTCGCCTCGGACACATGGCCGACCTGATCGCTGATCCATTCCGGGCCGCGCGGCTCGTTCTGTCGCTTCGGCGGCAGGGAATTACCGATGATGCGGTTTTGACGGCGCTGGAGACGGTTGATCGGGGGGCGTTTGTGGCGCCGGACTTGGCCAATATGTCGACAGAGGATTGCGCGCTGCCAATTGCATGCGGACAAAGCATTGCGCGGCCCATGGTGACGGCGAAGCTGCTGCGGGCCTTGGCGATTTCGCCCGGTAAGCAGGAACGCGTTTTGCTGGTCGGTTCAGGCAGCGGGTATATCGCAGCTTTATTGGCTCAGATTTCCAGGCATGTTTATGGCGTCGAACGCTATGCTCAGCTTGCAGAAACTTCACGTGCGCGTCTTGGAGACCTGAAAGTAGAGAACGTGACGATCAAGCATGGCGACGGCCTCGCCGGTTTGCCAGAGCAGGGGCCATTTGATCGTATACTTTTGACCGGAGCGGTAAAAACGATACCAGCTGCACTCGTCGAGCAATTGAATAAGAACGGAATCCTCGTCACGGCGCTCATCCAAAGCGACGGCACACAAGTTTTGCGTACAGTTTCGGCAGATAAGTCAGTCTCTGATGAGCCTCTTACTGAAGCCCTAGCACCATTAACGAAGGGCGTTTCGCAAGCGCTTTAAGTTACTCAGTATCAGGGGTCGCGCACTCGCCTTCAATCGCAACACTTACACCGGCTGCAGCCGCCGTGCACGCATTGCCGTACGTTTGACCATCACAGCCGCATACGGGGCGATACTCTCGCGTACAGATTTCAGGCTGAGGTTGGCATGTGCCAGCGCCGTCCATGATTTCAAGGCATTGGCCATCATCCTGTTTGCAATAGAACCCTGATGGGCATTGCAGGGCTGCGATACCGCCGCAGACTTCGCCAGTTGGGTCTACAACCAGTTCAGGCTCTGGCAGAGCAGGTGCTTCAATCTCAGTCGGCACAGGCACTTCTGGTTCAGGTGTTATCTCGCTAGAGCCGCAAGCCACCAAACCTAACGTTGCGATCGCTAATGCAAAAAGTCTCATGGTACTCCCCTTCAGTCCCATTCAGCTTCTTTATCATAGTTAAATTAAAACGGCGACGCCAGAGGACGCCGCCGTTTTCATCAGTAAGTGTCTATTATGGTAAGGTTTTACGCCTTTGCTGCTGCTTCTTGCAGCCGGGCGAAGATGTTTCCGCCGTGACCTGAACCCGAATCAAAGTGCGTTTGAGTCGAAGTATCGGTGATTTCATCCCATTTCGCGGCAACAGCTTCGGCTGTCAGAGCTTCGCCTTGACCGACAAACGCACCGTTCGTCTCGACGATTTGCGCCATAGAGAACGCGCCGGCACCCGCCGAGAGGATCATACCTGTAGGCGCATCTTCTTTCACGAGGTTCATCACGCCTGGTGTGACGTATTCTGGCTTCAGATTATCCAGCATCGCTTGTGGCATCAGGCCCTCTGTCATGCGGGTCGCTGCGATTGGGCAAACGGCGTTGATCTTGATATTGTTCTTTGCACCTTCAATCTTCAGCGTATTCATCATGCCGACAACGCCGAGCTTACCTGCGCCGTAATTGGCTTGGCCAAAGTTGCCATAGAGACCCGTTGAAGAGGTGGTTACGACAATACGGCCGTAATTCTGTTCCTTCATGATATTCCAAGCCGCGTGGACCGGTAGGAATGTGCCGCGCAGGTGAACGTCGAGAACGAGATCAATGTCTTGGACCGTCATCTTTGAGAATGACTTATCGCGCAGGATTCCTGCATTCGCGATGATGACGTCAATACGGCCAAATTCCTGCATCGTATCAGCGATCATTTTCTCAACGCCAGCCTCATCAGCCACGGATGACCCATTGGCAATGGCCTGACCGCCCATGGCCTTAATCTCTTCCACAACAGAAAGGGCAGCGTCTGAATTGTCGCCGGTGCCGTCCATAGAGCCGCCGAGATCATTGATCACGACCTTCGCGCCGCGGCGTGCGAGTTCCAAAGCGTGTTGGCGTCCAAGGCCTCCGCCTGAGCCAGTTACAATAGCGACGCGATCATCAAAACGAATGGCTGACATAGGTTGTATCTCCTGAAGATTACTAAACTTGTGCAAGTGCGAAGGCGTTGCAACAGACGTTCACGTAAACGTCAAGCGCTTGCGCTGCGGCATATCTTGCTAATAGCAGTTACGCATGGTCCTCTTGTGTGGATGATAATTACAGGAGATCGTCATGCTCGCTTATGTAACCCTTGGGTCCAACAATATCGAAAAATCACTCGCATTTTATGATGGCGTTATGGCTGAACTTGGCGCGAAACGCCTGTTTGATAACCAACGCCTCTATTTCTACGGGACAGGTCCGGGCACGCCGATGCTGGCGGTTGGCGGCACATATGACGAAAAAGAAGCGACGTGCGGAAATGGCGTTATGCCAGCGCTGGCCTGCGCTGACCGTGAAACTGTCGATCGCGTCTACAAGAAAGCCATTGAAATGGGCGCAACCGACGATGGTGAACCAGGTGAGCGCGTGCCGAATGTATTCTATGGCGCATACTTCCGAGACCCAGATGGACATAAGATTTGTGTCTGTAAGATGGGCGCATAAGTGCTTCATTTCATTTTAGTGACAACAGGGCTGGCCCGTTCTCTTTGAGCGGGCTAGGTCTTTTAGACGAAACGGTTGCGGAGGAATGCCGATGGAATGGGGATGGGATAATGCGCGGGCCTTTATTGGCATAGCGATGATCTTCGCGATTGCTTGGGGATTGTCTGAAAATAAGCGAGCCTTCCCGTGGAAATTGGTGCTTGGCGCAGTTGGGATTCAGTTCGCCTTTGCGCTGATCTTGTTTGGTATTCCGATCATTCGAGAGGCTTTGTTTGCGGCAAATATCGTCGTTGATAGTTTGATTGCCGCGACAGCCTACGGAACAGAATTCGTTTTCGGTCCGGCATTTGGCACGCAAGCCGGTTGGGAAAAGATGACCGGGCAACCTGGACCAATTTTCGCTGTGCACCTTTTGCCTCTGATTATTGTTGTGGCGGCTCTCTCAGCCATACTGTGGCACTGGCACATTCTGCGTTGGGTGACAAAAAGCTTTGCGAGTATTTTCCGCAGGTTCATGGGGCTTGGCGGGGCGACATCACTAGCCGTCTCAGCCAACGTTTTCATGGGCATGACTGAAGCGCCAGTCCTGATCAAACCTTATATTAAAGGCATGACCCGGTCAGAGATATTCATTCTGATGACGGCTGGTTTTGCGACAGTGGCTGGCTCAGTTCTCGTACTATATGGGGTTTTCTTACAAGATGTATTGCCGAACGCGCTTGGGCAGCTCTTGGCAGCGTCGCTCATCGCTGCGCCTGCTGCGGTTGCCTTGGCTTTGGTTATGATCCCTGAAACCGTGGACGAGAAACAACGCGCGCATGAACCGGACTTTGAATATGAGTCGACAATGGATGCGTTTGCGACGGGGGCCTCTGATGGCCTTAAGATTCTCGCGAATATTGTAACCATGCTGATCGCAGCGTTCGCGCTTTTGTTTCTGGTCAATGCGGGGCTCGGCGCACTGCCGGAAGTCGCGGGTGCCAAGCTTTCAATTGAGCGGATCCTCGGCTGGATATTCTCTCCGATCATGTACATGATCGGCGTGCCGATGGGTGAAGCAGCGCAATCTGGTTCTCTGATGGGAATTAAGACCGTGCTGACAGAGTTTGTGGCGTTCTTACAGCTGTCTGGTGAGGCTGGTGAGGGCCTATCTGAGCGCAGCTCTATGATCACAGCGCACGCAATTTGTGGGTTTGCCAATTTTGGATCTATCGGGATTTTGATTGGTGGCTTGTCAATTATAGAACCTGAGCGCCGCACGACATTCCTCGAATTGGCCTGGAAGACATTGATCGCTGGGACGCTGGCGACATGTTTGTCAGGTGCTGTTGTTGGCGCACTGCCAGCTAATTTGTTCTTTGGGGGCTGAGTTGAGGCAAGCTAAGACAATATGCGCTTTCATTACGGCGGGCGCCATGTTGCCTTTCGCTGATGCGCAACTCGCAATTGTGAAAGAACAGCGAGGCGCTGAGAAGCAGAACAAGGAGTGTCTTGAGAATAGAACATCGCGAGGAGCCGTGATTTGCCGTGCGGTAAAATCAAAGACACTCTCTGTTGTTCAGGTTTACGGTGATAGATTACCCTACCAGCCGGGGTCAGTATCATTTTTGAATGAGGACGAAATAGCAGCTGTCTCCGCTGATCATCCGGCTGAAATTCTCAACACGCTACCCGGCGTGAATATACACACTAATTCTGGCCAAGAGCATTTGATTGCGATCCGCTCACCCGTCCTGACGGGTGGCGCGGGGCAGGGGAGTTTCTTGATCCTTGAGAATGGTGTGCCGACGCGTTCGCCCGGGTTTGGGAATGTGAATAGCCTGCTTGAGCCACATCATGAGGTGGCTGAGGCCATTGAAGTTGTGCGTGGGCCTGGGTCTGCGAAATATGGCTCTAATGCTGTGCATGGTTTGGTGAATATTATTCTCGCTGACCCAAGCGGTGAAGCGCTTAAAGAGGCACGGGCATCTTATGGCAGCCTTGGGCGCTATAAAGCTGACCTGATTTACGATCAGGGCTATTTGGGTCGGACGTCGCTCTCGGTTCAAAAGGATAATGGTTGGCGCGACAATACTGGCGGCTTGCAGATTAAAGGCTCTGGCGTTTCCGAGTTCGTTTTCAAAGGTTGGAATGTCACGGCGTTTGGATCGGCCTCGCATCTGGAGCAGGAAACTGGTGATTTCGTTCAGGGCGTTGACGCCTATGAAGATGATGATCTGATCCGTCAGAATGATGATCCGCTGGCCTACCGCGATGCGTGGTCTGCGCGCGGAGCGCTGCGGCTGGAGCGCGAGGTTTTTGATGGCGAGCTTACGCTGACGCCGTTTTTGCGTGTGCAGCAAATGGATTTTCGCCAGCATTTTCTGCCGAATAAGAGCTTTGAGAAGAATGGCCATACAGGCCTAGGTCTGATGGCGAAATATTCTCAGGATGCATTTGAGAACGGGACCTGGTCTGTCGGCGCCGATATAGATTTAGCGTCCGGATATTTGCGTGAGACACAAAAAGATCCATTTGGCTTTTTTCCGGGAGACAGCCGATTCCCCGTAGGGGTTCACTACGACTACACGGTGGACACTACAGCGTTGGCTGTTTGGTCAGAATTAGAGTTGCAGCCGACCGAGAAGCTGCGGATACTTGCCGGACTGCGTGGGGAAGCGCACAATTATGACTATACGACAGAGGCTGCGCCGGGCGTAAATGGGCGGTTCAATGTGCCCGCCGATCGCAGTGACGATTTTAGCTTTGTCACGCCAAAGCTTGGCGCGATCTATGAGCTGTCTGAGCGGGTCGATGTCTACGCGAATTATGCCCGGGGAAGCCGGGCGCCGCAGACCAGCGACTTGTATCGCATTCAATCACTACAAGGCGCTGCCGAAGCCGAAGTTGAAACGCTTGATAGTTTTGAGGTCGGATTTCGCGGCGCAGCTTTGGAGTCAGATCTCGTTTTTGATGTGGCGGTTTACTGGCTCGAGAAGGATAATTTCTTCTTTCGAGATGCGAACGGTTTGAACGTTACGGACGGATCGACCCAGCATCGCGGCGTTGAGGCGGCGGCCAGTTGGCAGATCAACGATCTGTTTGAGGTGACCGGTACAGCGGCTTGGTCGGATCAGACTTACACGTTTGATCGGACCGTGAATAATGGTTCTGAGGTTATCACTGATGGCAATAAGATAGACACTGCCCCTGAATGGTTAGCGGATTTGGCTATCCATTGGACACCGGGCGATCGTTTCAAGACAAGCCTGTCAGCAGAATATATCGGAGAGTATTTTACCAACCCAGCCAATACGCAGACCTATCCGGGACATACGGTTTTTAATCTGCGCGGCGCTTATGATATGAGTGAGACACTCGAGAGCTATGTGATTGTACGCAATCTTTTTGATAAGCGCTATGCTGACCGTGCTGACTTTGCCTTTGGAAATGAGCGCTACTTCCCGGGAGAGCCACTGAACGTCACGCTCGGCATTCGAAAACAGTTTAAATAAACGGAGGACGCCATGAAACTGTATCACGCGCCTAAAGCGGTAAACCCTGAACGCACGTTTCAATTCTTGAAAGCCAAGGGCAAGCTAGATGCTGTAGAGATCGTTGAAATCTCCATCATGAAAGGTGAGCATAAAACGTCTGAATACAAAGCACTATCGCCATTTTCTCAAGTGCCCGTTTTGGTTTTAGACGACGGCACGTCGATCACTGAGAGCCGGGCCATTTGTACTTATTTTGAAGCGTTATTTCCCGAACCAAACCTGATGGGAACTGACGCGAAAGAAAAAGCGATGATTGAGATGTGGGATCGCCGCATTGAGATGCAGATGATGGCTCCGTTTGCGCAATGGTTCCGTAATGCGCATCCAATGATGGCACCGCTCGAGAACCCGCAACTGCCTGACGCAGCAACGAAATCAGAAACCATCGTGAAGAAGTTTGCGAAACGTCTGGATGCTCATCTTGAGGGCCGTTCGTGGCTCGCGGTTGATCGCTTTACCATTGCCGACATCACTATGTTTCTAACCTGCGGTTTCTGTAACGTCATGCAGTGGCGACCACATCGTGAGTATGAGAATATCGGACGCGTCTATGACGCCGTAAAAGCCAAATTGGCTTAGCGGTGGCAAAGTTATTTTACTGCTTGGCGTCAATTGCGACCGTTCTCATAACCGCCGCACATGTGTTCGGTGGAGGCCCTATCGCGATAGATCCTCTATTGGCACAACAGGATATTCCTGAAGTTGCCAAATGGCTGCTCTATTTTTGTTGGCATGATGGCACTGTTGTTTTGCTCGTATGTGCTGGCGCGTTTGCCTACGCAGGGATTCGAGCAGGACAGCGCGCAGTTGGTGTTATGGCTGCGCTAATTGTTTCTGTCATAGGTGGACTTGGTTTGGGCGTTACCTTGTTAGGGAGCGCCTCCCTATGGTCGACGCCTGCGCCTTACGCATTCGGTGTAATTGCCGCTCTAGGCTGGATCGCCGTTGCGCGAGATAAAACTGTTTAGGCTTACTCTGCCGCGACCATGAGATCTTGTTGGCCAACCCATTCATCCAGATGCTGAAGCGCAAGCTTGGCCTGAACCCGTTTCTTGGCACGACCCTTATCTTTACCACGCAGGCGTTTGCCGTCTTCGGTTTTGGTCGGCACTGTACCCTCAGGCGGGGCGGGGAAGAGGCCAAAATTGATGTTCATTGGCTGGAACGTGGCTTTGCCTTCGAGATGACCACCCGTTATGTGCTTCACAAGCGCACCAAGTGCGGTTGTTGGTGGGGGAACGGCAATGTCTTGGCCAAGGCGCTCAGCCGCTGCAAAGCGTCCAGCAAGCAAGCCCATAGCAGCACTTTCGACATAACCCTCAACCCCCGTAATCTGACCTGCGAACCGAATGCGCGGCATTGATTTGAGCCTAAGTCGATCATCTAGAAGCTTGGGTGAATTTAGGAAAGTATTCCTATGTATGCCACCAAGACGGGCAAATTGTGCATTCTCTAGGCCCGGTATCATTCTGAAAATATCGGCTTGCGCCCCATATTTAAGCTTCGTTTGGAAACCCACCATGTTCCACAGTGTGCCAAGTGCATTGTCTTGACGCAATTGAACAATGGCGTGGCTCTTTACATCGGGGTCATGCGGATTGGTCAGACCGACAGGCTTCATAGGTCCCCAGCGCAGTGTCTCACTCCCGCGCTCAGCCATGACCTCAACAGGTAGGCATCCCTCAAAGTAAGGTGTGTCCTTTTCCCACTCTTTGAATTCAGTTTTCTCACCCGCGATCATGGCATCGATGAAGGCATTATATTGGTCTTCATTGAGGGGGCAGTTGATGTAAGCGTCGATTTCGCCATGTGGCCCCGGCTTATCATAGCGCGACTGACGCCATGCTTTATCCATGTCGATGCTGTCGAGATAAACGATAGGCGCGATGGCATCGAAGAAAGCGAGATCATCTTCACCCGTATGCTCGCGAATGGCTTCAGCAAGTGGGATAGAGGTTAGCGGGCCTGTTGCGATGATCACGCTGTCCCAGTCTTCTGCAGGGAGACCTGTCACTTCTTCCCGGATGATTGTAATTAAGGGATGCGCTTCAAGCTTAGCTGTCACCGCTTCGGCAAAGCCTTCTCTGTCGACCGCGAGCGCGCTTCCTGCTGGAACCTGATGCTTATCCGCTGTCGGGATGATAATGCCATTCGCCCGGCGCATTTCTTCGTGCAGTACACCAACTGCGTTCAACGTGTGATCATCTGAGCGAAACGAGTTTGAGCAAACCAGTTCGGCGAGTTGATCAGTCTGATGCGCCTCGGTTGGCTTCACGCCGCGCATTTCGTGGAGAATTACGGGCACACCCATATTTGCCGCTTGCCAAGCAGCTTCAGAACCGGCCATGCCGCCGCCGATAATGTGAATAGGCTTTATATCTGTCATAGGGCCGATTTGCGACCGCATGGCATGAAGGTCAAGCACTCGCCGCATTCACCACTATGCATTGCGACACAACGGCCCTAAATGGCTGGCATGACTGATAATCGTTTTTCTCCCGAATCCGCACTCCAGAACCTTATTGAAACTTGCCTAAAGGCAGGCGCTACGGACGCTGACGCCTCATTTGGCAAATCTGATGGCGTCAGCGTCGAAGTCAGAGAGGGTAAACTTGAAGGCATCGAACGATCTGAGTCGCAAGGGGTCGCTCTGCGGTGCTTTTTCGGACAGCAGCAAGCCGTCGTATCCGGATCAGACATATCGAAGGACGGCTTGAAAACGCTGGCAGAACGTTGCGTTGCGATGGCTAAAGCAGTGCCAGAGGATCCGTATTGCGGCCTGGCACCGACCCAAGACCTTGCCAACCCCATTCCAGATCTGGACATGTCAGGCGATGGTGAAATAGATGCGGCGATCTTGGAACGCGAAGCTATTGAAGCCGAAGCTGCAGCTTTAGCTGTTGAGGGTGTAAAACAGGTTTCAAGCTGCGGTAATGGCTGGAGCCAAAGTGAGCGCTGGCTCGCAGCGAGCAATGGATTTTCCAGCTATCGTAAAAGTGGCTCGACGGGACTCGGCCTCGCGGCTGTTGCCGAGAGAGACGGAGCGATGGAACGTGACTATGAGAGCCGCTCAGTACGACGTCTCGAGGATCGCCCCAACCCAGCAGAAATTGGTCGCATCGCGGGTGAGCGAACGGTTGCAAGGTTAGGGCCTCGACAATTGAAGACGCAAACTGCTGCGGTTATATATGATCGCCGCGTGGCCTCCAGCCTGCTTGGCGCATTCTTATCAGCTATAAGCGGACCAAGTGTTGCCCGCGGCGTTTCGTTTTTGAAAGATAAAATGGGTGAGCAGGTCTTCGCGAAGGGCATCAACTTGATCGATGACCCATTTCGCCTGCGCGGTATGGGCAGCAAAGCCCATGATGGCGAAGGGCGCGCTGTTGCGAAAACGGCTTTAATCGAAGATGGCATGCTGACACGCTGGCTTTTGAATGGCGCTTCGGCAAAGCAACTTGGATTAGTGCCTAATGGCTATGCCAGCGGCGGATTTGGGAACACACCGGGTGTTGGGGTGTCTAATGCTTACTTTGAAGCAGGTGACCAAACACCAGAAGTCTTGCGCCATTCAGTTGGAAAAGGCCTGCTCGTGACAGATATGTTTGGACCGTCAATCAATCCAAATACTGGTGATTACTCTGTTGGTGTCGCTGGCTTCTGGTTTGAAAATGGCGAGGTTCAATATCCCGTCTCTGAGGTGACGATTGCTGGCGATCTGCCATCGATGTTCGCAAGAATGGTTCCTGCTTCTGACCTCGAATTTCGTGGGTCGCGCGATGCGCCATCTATCTTAATCGAGGACATGTCGATTGCAGGTGAATAGGCACGACATTGAAGACCTTGTAACACTAAGAGCCGTCGCGCTTGAAGCAGGGCGATTGGCGCAGGCTTACTTTGCGCGCAGCAATGTGAAGACGTGGGACAAGTCGAAGAACCACCCGGTCACAGAGGCTGACATCGCCGTGAACGACCTGATTCGCGCGCGTCTGATGGCAGCGCGGCCAGACTATGGCTGGCTGTCAGAAGAGACAGCGCTGGATAATGATACGCGCACGGCAGAGCGTGTTTGGGTGGTTGACCCAATCGATGGCACGCGAGCATTCATGCGCGGCGAACCGTACTGGTGCATCGGTATAGGCGTTTTAGAACGCGGGAAATCTCGTGTCGGCGTCGTTCATGCGCCAATTCTGGGCGAAACATACGAAGCACGTTCCGGTGCTGGAGCGTATCTGAATGGGGATCGCATCAAAGTCAGTTCATGCCGCGCTGAAGAAGGCTGCCGAATCATTACTAATGAGGGGATGCTGACCCATCCTGCCTGGCCGGTGCCATGGCCGAAGATGGAGCTTGCCAAGCCTAAGCCTAACGCGACACTCTTAAGAATGTGCTGGGTTGCCTCAGGAAAGTGGGACGCGGCGCTCACGCTTTGGCGTAAATCGGACTGGGACTTAGTGCCCGCATCCCTGATTGTTACCGAGGCGGGAGGGCTGGCGACAACGCATCTTGGCGAGGCCTACACATTCAATCGCGGTGAACCTGCACAAAGAAGCATGTTGGCGGCTGGAAAAGCCCTGCATTCCCTGTTATCTGCGCGAGTCAAAGGCGTGCGGTTGCCGGATCCAAACTGGACCGTTCGTCCCTATGAACGCACACAAGCCACGGAGCGCCAAAACATGGGCGATACTACTGGAACCAAACAACTACTTCACATCGTCATTGGTGGTGAATTGAAGAAAGTGACTGAAGTCGAATTCGAAGATCTCTCCGCGATTGATTTCGTTGGGGCATTCCCAAGCTACAAAGAAGCTTACGATGCATGGAAAGGCGCGGCGCAGCGCACTGTCGATAGCGCAGAAACACGCTATTTCATCCTACACGCACACAAGTTGCTAGACCCAGAGACAGGCGACCACCATCAAGTCTAAGACTGACCAAACGCCTAAAAAACGCTCGTTGGCGCGGTTACTCGGAACGCATTTCTGGCCGCACAAGTACTGGTTTATTGCTGGGACAGTTTTTGCTGTCATTACAGCGATCAGCGCTGTCGGATATGGTGGCATTCTCGCTTATGTTGGGAATGCGCTACAATGCCAGATACAAGGCGGGGAAGGTGACGCCTGCGCGACAGTTCAATCCGTAGCGCAAAGTGTTGGACTGAATAACTCTAATGGCTGGATATGGTTTGGGATTATCGGGATTATTATCCTGACGACGATGCGTGCCATTTCGATGTACGCGATGACCTTACTGAACAATACAGGGGTTCAGCGCGGCTTGGTCTCCATCCAAAGCGTACAGTTCGATGCGCTCACCGAAGGCGATTATGCACGCATTTCAGGAGATAGCTCTGGCAGCTTCGTTTCGCGCTTTATCAACGATGTGAATGCCATCAGAGATGCTGCACTTAGATTTGCCAACAATTTTACGAAAAGTCTCGTGACAGTGATTGGTGTTCTGATCTGGCTCTTCTATCTGGATTGGCAATTGGCGCTCATCATACTTGTTGTCTATCCGCTCGCGCTTGGCCCCGTGATTGCGATGGGCAATGCTGTCCGCGCGCGGTCCAAGAAAGCTCAAAAGCAGATCGGCGAAGTGACGGCACTCGTATCAGAGGGCATACAGTCAGCGCGCGTTGTGAAGGCATATGGCCTTGAAGACTATCAGAAATCACGCGCAAAACGCGGCTTTGCTGAACGCTCCAGACTGTTCTTGCGTGTGTTAAGCCAACGCGCCGGTGTTGACCCTGTCTTGGAAGTCGTCGGGGGAATCGCGATTGCGGCCTTGCTCGGTTTTGTATCTCTGCGGATCGCGCAAGGCACGAATACCCTAGGCGATTTGCTTGGGGTCATTGGTCTGATTGGCGTTGCGGCGCCTGAAGTGCGTGCCTTGGGATCCATTACCGCTGTCGCTCAAGAAGGCGCTGCTGCAGCTGATCGCGTCTATGAGATTGTCGACGCTGAGCCGACAATCAAAGATCAGGTTGATGCAAAAGCGGTTGATCGCGCGACTGGGCAGATTTCCTTTTCTGACGTCATGTTCAGCTATCCTGATGGGACGCAAGCCTTAAAGGGCATGAGTTTTTCGGTAGAGCCGGGCGAAACAGTCGCCATTGTTGGGCCGAGCGGAGCGGGCAAGTCAACGATCTTCAATTTGATCATGCGCCTCTATGACCCTAGCGATGGCGTGGTTCAGCTTGACGGCGCTGACATTCGGTCGATTGTTGGAACAGCGTTACGTCAACAAACAGCGCTTGTATCGCAAGACACAGCTTTGTTTGACGACACGATTGGCATGAATATCCAACTTGGCCGCATCGGAGCTACACCAGAACACGTCCAAGCTGCGGCGCAGGCTGCAAATGCAGATACCTTTATTTCTGCATTACCTGAGGTTTATGACGCGCCCGCGGGTGAAATGGGACGAAATCTCTCTGGTGGCCAGAGGCAGCGCATCGCGTTAGCGCGCGCGATTCTGCGCAATGCGCCGATCCTATTGCTGGATGAGGCCACTTCAGCTCTCGACGCTGAAAGCGAAGCTAAAGTCCAAACGGCCTTGGCCGAGTTTTCCAAAGATAGGACAACGCTTATTATTGCTCACAGGCTCTCGACCGTTCGCTCCGCTGACAGGATTATAGTTGTCGAAGATGGCCGCGTCGTAGAGCAGGGCGCTCATACTGCACTCATGTCGGCTAATGGTGCATACAAACGGTTGGTCGAGCTACAGCTCAGCTAAGATGTCGCGAGTGGGCGCTCCTGAGGTATCTGCGCCGCAGCAGTCTTGAGGAAACGTGCAAGTTTTTCGGAACTCTCCGCACCTTGGACGGCCACTTGCCGATGCGCAATATAAGTTGGCACGCCAGAGACACCCATTTGACGGAAAAGCTCTGCCTCTTGGCGCGTTGAATCGACGTCGGCCTCGCTCACCAATAAATCGCCAATGATATTTGGATCGAGGCCCACCTTTGCAGCAATCGTCACTAGCGTTTCATGATCACCGATATCAAGCCCTTTTGAGAAGTACGCTTCGAATAGCGCTTCTTTCATTTCCAATTCCAAATCCTGACCTTGCGCCCAGCGCACTAAGCGATGCGCATTAAAGCTATTGGGACGACGTGTTATTCGGTCAAAATTGAATGGTATATTCTCGTCATGCCCATACTCTATCAAAGCATCCTTCATTGCGTTTGAGCGTGACTTGCTCTGATCGGAACCAAATCGGGCTTTCATATAAGCTTTGTAATCTGTGCCGCCTGAAGGGATCGTAGGATCCAATTCAAAGGGTCTGAACAGGATAACGACGTTTAACTCTGGCACGAGTTCAATGGCCCCTTTAAGGCGACGCAAACCAACCCAGCACCAAGGGCAGACAAGGTCTGAAACCATCTCAATTGTCAGCGTCATTTTATTCTATCCTATCAGTGCTATGGGATTTTAAATGGGCCAAATCAACAATGGCGAGTGTCTTGCGATGCGTGGCATCAAGGAATACAGGCGGCGCGACGCCCATCTGCCGCGCTTCTTCCCAACGGCTGGCGCAAAGGCACCATTTGTCACCAGGCTTAAGGCCCGGAAAAGCGAACTCAGGTCGCGGCGTTATGAGGTCGTTTCCGCGACTAAAGCTGTATTGCAGAAACTCGGCAGTAACGGCTACGCAGACAGTATGCGTTCCGTGGTCCATTGAGCCTGTATTGCAGCAGCCATCGCGGAAAAACCCTGTCATTGGGTCTGTACTGCATACGCCTAAGGGGCCGCCTACAACATTTTTGGCTTCAACCTTAGCTGTCATGCCCGCACCATCTCCGGCTTTCCGGCAGCACGTTTAAGCACGCCCCAATAGCCATCTTGTACTTCCATACGATCTGTGTGGCCCTTCTTGCATAATATTCTGTGCGCTTCAGCAAGGCGATAGAAAGGTAGGTGCATAAACATGTGATGCTCACAGTGATAATTCACATAATATGGTGCGATAAAAATACGCTCTAGAATAGACGCCCGCGTTGTCCTCGCGTGCTTCATTGGATCATTGTGATCTGGGACGACTGCATGCTCCGCAATGTTACGAAGACGCGTAATCATCTGGTTCCATGTCGCCAGAGGCAGTAGCCATAAGACAAAGAATGCCCACCAATGACCCGCACTCGCCAGAACCGCGAATATGATCCCATTCACAATTAAAAACGGAATCACCGCTTCTCTGGCTGATTGTGAACGATTTTCCGCGCCCTTAGAATTGCGGATGCCAAGCCCCAAAGCATTAGAGAATTGGTTTAGGCGCTGTTTGAAAAAGGTTTGCCCGGTTAAATCGCGAATGATTTTGCGACGCAGCGAGGTCTTTGTAATCGGAAACGGTGCCGATAAGACGAGGTCTGGGTCTTCTGGCTGTTGCGCATATTTGTGGTGTTTGAGATGATAATCCCGGTAAGACTTCAAGCTACCGCCAATCGGCGCGCCTGAAAGCCAATGTCCGAAGAACGAATTCAGCGCAGGGCGTCTGCTCAGTCCGCCGTGCGCGGCCTCATGCATCAGAACGGCCAAACCCAGCTGCCGCGTACCAATGATCGGCACGGCGAGAATAATCAAGATGGGCTGCCATATGGCAAGTGCCATCGCAGCGGCGATAACGACCCAAGCATGAAGTACTGCGCCGAGGCCTAAAAGGTCGGAACGGCGGCTGACATGTTGCCATTCGTCTGGAGTAAAAAGGTCTAGCGGGCGGATGCGTTTTGCTGCAGGCATAAAGGGTATCTAAACTAATGCCGTAACGGCACTCAAGCCCTAATCAATCAGTGGCGTAGCAGGCAAGTATTTGTACGGTCGGCCGAGATCAATTTTGCTTTGCCACCCCATCACGCTCTGTATACGATCTGCATTATCGTTGCGCACTTGGGCGACTTCATCGGCGCGAATGCCCGCATCGAAGCTTTCGCCTTCATATTTTGAGTGCCTCGCGAAGAGTGGGCCGTTGGCGTTTGCTTCGATCTCCGCATTCGACAGGTTCAAGTTCAAGAAATCACTCGCCGCCCGCATGACGGTTTGACGATTCTCTGGAAACTCTAGGCCATGGACCGCGCGAATGTTGGCACCATGCGCATTTGATGCGACGGTCATATCTTCATGCTGGTGCTGCCAGACCAATGCAGCGATCTGCAGGTCTGTCAGCTTCAGTGCGTCTCGTTCAGATATCTTTGAAAGTCCGGTCTGATCGAGGTGGAAAATGTTGAAAAGGATGCGCACAAAGCTCAGGCATTCTTCGCCCTTGCGAATGACTGAAATCAGGAACGCCTCTAGCGAAGAGGTCATGAAAATTGATCTTGCACCACTGCTCAGGACATGAGGCAGTATGTAATTGGCCGCGTTGCTTGGCTTGATAAGAATTTTTTCATTTTTGGCAAAGCGTCGACCTAAGAGTGCCATAATCAAATCATGCAAACGCCTGATCTGCTCCGGTGTATGGCCGCTCGTTGACGCCATGCGTTGGGCATTTGATAGCTGCATAAGGATATTCGGCTCTTTAAGCGCGAGCACTTTCCCAGGCACGTCGAGTGCCCGCGCAATAAGCGTTGAGCAACAAAAAGCGGTGTGGAAAATCCACTCAATGTCTTTTCCATCTGCGCCTTTGACAATTTGCAGCGCATCCGAAAGCCGCACAGCCTGAAATATATCTTCTTGGCGATAGAAACGCTGATCCAAAAACGAACCAGCAGACAGTTGATCGCGGTCCGTTTTTAAGAAAGTGATTGTATCAGCGTTGATATCGAAATGGACCGGAAACCAATGCGGATCGAACAGGATGTCTTGTGGAGTCATTTTAGAGAATAACCGCCAAACTCAATCCAATCACAATCAACGCACCGGCCCATACGTTTGATTTAAACACCGCCAACGCATTACCTTCCTTATCGGCCGAGAGTTTTGTGATCTGCCACAATCCATGCGCCATAAAGAGAATGCCAATTGCAGCGCCAATACGGCCAGCACCAGCAACCCACGCGCCTAGTGCGATTAGCGCCGTTGCCAGAAGGTGGAATACGAAAATACCAGTCAGAACTTTGTCGTCGAATAAGCGCGCCGTTGACCGCACGCCAATCAAAGCATCGTCTTCGCGGTCTTGAAGCGCGTACGTCGTGTCATAAGCAATCGTCCAGCAAATAAGTCCGAGATAAACAAGTAGGGTGCTTAACTGAATAAAATTGACCAGCGAGCCGCCAACGATCGTTGCAGCAGCAACCAAGATGCCCCAGTTAAAAGTAAAGCCAAGCCACGCCTGCGGCCACCATGTTATGCGCTTCATGAACGGATAGGCGACAACAAGCGGGATTGCTGCGAGGGCCCAAAGCTTTGCCGTAAAGGGCAGGCATAACCATACTAGAAACCCGATAGCCAATTGCGCCGCCAAGAATAGAGAAGCATTGCGCACCGCGATTTGTCCTGATGGAAGTGGCCGGGCGGCGGTTCGCGCAACTTGGGCGTCCGCTTCACGGTCCGTGATGTCGTTCCATGTACATCCAGCACCGCGCATCGTGACTGCACCGACTGTAAATAAAATGGCCCACCAGATATCTATCCATTCAAAACCAGTTTGAATTCGCATCAGCGCGATACCCATGAAGCAAGGCAGCAGCAGCAACCAAATCCCAACAGGTCGGTCCAGCCGCGCCAACGCCACATAGGGGCGCGAAGTTCCTGGCAATTGCTTCAGCCATTCAGGTAAAGCACTGTCTACCGGAATAGCAGCAGTTTCAGGCGCTTCACTTGGCTTGGTTTGGTCTGGTGAGTCAGTCATAATATGCGTATAGCGGTTTTTTTCTGTCCTGCCATGGGCTTATCGCGGCCTTGGCTCCAACTCGCGGACTTCAAATGGCACATATTCCACGTTTATTTGTTGAAGCCGATTTGGTTGAGAGCAGCGACATCGCGTTGGATCAGAATCAGAGCGGCTATCTTATCCGCGTTATGCGCTTGAATTCTGGCTCCATTGTTCGCGCCTTTAATGGGCGCGATGGCGAATGGCAGTGCAAGCTAACCGCCGCAGGAAAACGCGCCTCTATAACGCCTCTAAAACAGCTTCGGCCACAAACCTCTGTCCCAGAACTAACCCTTGCATTTGCACCGATAAAAAAAGATCGAACGCAGTTTATCGTCGAAAAAGCCACCGAGCTCGGCGTGCGAAGCATTATCCCGGTGGTCACGCAATATACTCAGCACGCGCGCATAAAAATCGACAAGCTTAAACTGACTGCGATTGAAGCGGCCGAGCAAACCGAGCGAATGGATATTCCGAAAATATCTGAACCCGTTGCGCTCACAAAAGCGCTTTCTCAGCTTAGAAGTGACCGCGATATCTACTTCTGCGACGAAAGCGGAGACGCTTTGCCTATGCAAAAAGCATGTGAGCGACGTGAAATTCGCCCAGTGACTATACTGATCGGTCCAGAGGGCGGATTTTCGCCTGAAGAGCGTGAATTAATCAGGTCTCGCGACAATGTGATCCCTGTTACGCTGGGGCCGCGTATCCTGCGGGCGGAAACTGCGGTTGTATCAGCACTGACACTTTGGCAATCGCAGGTTGGAGATTGGCAGAAACAACCCTATCTGGCCAAAAGCGAGTAAGTTTGCCGGGAGAGCAGGGCACATGACGACACCAACCAAGGACATAGATGAGTCCGCCCCACGAATCGAAGGCAAGACTGAGCTCGTAGAATGGTTTGAAGCAGGTTCAAAACCAAAAGCCGATTGGCGCATTGGTACAGAGCATGAAAAATTTGGCTTCATAAAAGATGGTCTTCGCCCGCTTCCTTATGAAGGTGAAGCTTCCGTCAAAGCAATGCTTGAAGGATTGCGCGACAAGTTTAAGTGGGAACCGATCGAAGAAAACGGCTATCTCATCGGCCTGAAAAAGAATGGGGCGAGTGTTAGCCTTGAGCCTGGCGGTCAATTTGAATTATCCGGAGCGCCGCTCGAACATATACACGAAACCTGCAATGAAGTTGGCGAGCATCTCGAAGAGGTGCGCCAAATCGCTGACCCTCTCGGCATCGGCTTTTTGGGGCAGGGGTCAAGCCCGCTCTGGTCGATGGATGAAACACCGATCATGCCCAAGGGGCGCTATAAAATTATGCGTGCCTATATGGAGAAAGTCGGTCGCCTTGGCCGCCAGATGATGTTCAGAACTTGCACCGTTCAAAGCAATCTAGATTTTGGTTCTGAAGCTGACATGGTAAAAAAGTTTCGCGTATCGCTGGCTTTGCAACCACTTGGCACAGCTCTATTTGCGAACTCTCCGTTCTTAGAGGGGCGTCCCAACGGGTTTTTATCGTATCGTTCACAGATATGGACCGACACAGATCCGGACCGTACCGGGATGTTACCGTTCGTGTTTGATGAAGGCTTCGGTTTTGAGCAATATGTTGACTACGCGCTTGATGTCCCGATGTATTTTGTCCGCCGCAATGGCGTCTATCATGATGCCGCCGGCCTAAGCTTCCGAGATTTCATGGCTGGTAAGCTGCCTATTATGCCGGGTGAATTACCAGCTATTGATGATTTCGAAGATCACCTTTCAACGATTTTTCCAGAAGTTCGACTGAAGCGCTTCTTGGAAATGCGCGGCAGTGATTCTGGTCCTTGGGGGCTGCTCTGCGCGTTCTCGGCTTTCTGGACTGGCATCCTCTATGATGATGCCGCACTAGAGGCGGCCTGGCAGAAAGTTCGCCATTGGACTGCACCTGAGCGTGAAGCTTTGCGCCAGTCCGTGCGGACACTCGGTCTAAAGGCTCCAATTCCCGGTGGTGGCTCATTGCAGGACTTTGCGAAAGATATCCTTGCGATATCACGCCAAGGCCTCAACGCACGGGCCAAACTGTCTGTCGCCGGCGACAATGAAAGTGGCTTCCTCGGTGAGCTCGATCAAATTGCGGCTTCAGGCATTACGCCGGCCGAAACACTGCTGGAGAAGTATCACAATGAATGGGGGCGTGATGTGCGGCCAATTTTTATTGAGCGAGCTTACTAAGCGCTATAAACCCTCTAAAAACCGAGAGACCTCACGCTCAAAAGCTTCAGGTTGATCGTACATGATAAAGTGTAGGGCGCCATCCACGGGTATAATCTCAACTGAGTTTAAGTCCGCGTAATCAGAATAATAGAAAGCCCTGATAGCTTCCATATTCTGAATGGCTGGATCGTTTGCGAACAGGACCGTCGTGCGAATTGGAATATCCTTAACCTCACCCCGGAGGTCAGTAAGGAGCACCTCAGACATTGCCTGAGCCATGACTGTGCGATCGCTAGCAACGGACCAGTCAAGTGCTATTTGGCGGTCTTCTGGACTTTTCACAAGCGCAGCAAGCGCTTCATCTTGGCGCGCTGAAAAAACCTCATCAGATTGCCCGAGCAGGGTTGCCTTCATAAAAGCAGCGACCGGGGCAATTTTTTCAGGCGTTGCCGTCTCATCCATCAGGACTGAAAAGTATGGCAACACATCTATAATCATAATCCGATCAATTGCGGATCCATCTCTCAAAGCCGTTTTGAGTGTGACCAAGCCGCCAAGCGAGTGACCGATCATGGCCGTTTCACCATCAAGTCTCGCCGTATATCGGCTAAGATCGTTAGCTAGATCGTCAAGGATGTCTGTGTTCTCTGCGTTCCCCCGCGCCGGGGTTCCAGCAAATCCAGACACCTGAATGGTATGAACCATATGGCTCTCTGAGAGAGCATCTACGGTTTCATTCCAGACCTCAACGCTTGAGGCCAAGCCCGGCACCAAGATCACATTCGACCCTTGCCCAGTGATCGTAACCTCAAAGAAATTGCTCTCGAAGACATCTGCGGCTGTTTCCACAGGCGGCGCTGTTGCTTGCTCTTTTCCGCAGGATACAAGACTTAGCGCCCCCAACAGAATCGCTGCTGTCACTTTGTTTATCATCACACAGTCTCCGCGGCGCGCGCCGCATCTGTCGTATATGTGCGCGCTGACATAATCAGTGCGAATACACTTAAAGCATTCAGGACGAGCATCCATTCCAGCGCTGATTTTAATGGGGATGTATCACCTTGCGAAGCCATCCAGTCACTAAGCAAGCCCACAATCGTTGGGCCGCCGCCAATGCCGATTAACGTCAAACAGAATAGCATGAATGCAGAAGCAAACGAACGCATGCGCAGACCAACGAGTTCTTGTGAAGCCGTATAAGCAATGCTGGCATAGATGAGGCCGATAAAACTCGGCACTAAGTTCCAAGCATAGGCGCCATTGATCGTTTTAGCTTGCAAAAACATCCATGCGAATGGCAACGCCAAGGCCGCACAAATCGCAATGATTAAAGGACGCCACGACAGGCTTTTCGCAGACAGCCGATCACAAACCCGTCCAAGAACAATAGCTCCTATACTCCCGACGCCGCCAATCAGTAGGCCTAAAGGAACAGCTATGTCCGATGGGCCAACATCATAGCTTCTTTGCAAGTGGCTCGGAGTCCATGCGAGAAAAGCATTTGCCGAGATACAGATTAAGCTACACCCAAACAGCAACCAGAGGAACGAGGTTTGCTTCATGATGAAGCCCAGAGTTTCACCTATTGAAGACGCTTGCCCATCATCTAGTCGCTGCTCCACAGCACCGCGCATCGGCTCCTTTAGCGTTAGCCAGAGAACCAATGCCAACACGATGCCGGGAATACCAGCAACAAAAAATGCAATGCGCCAGCCAAAAGCCTGATATACAAATCCGCCGATGGCAAACCCAGCGAGAATACCAAGACCGATACCTGAGGTGTAAATACCGAGCGCGAAGGCACGTTCCTTTGGGGCATACAGGTCAGAGATGATGGATGTTGCTGGTGGCGTTCCACCCGCTTCACCGATGCCAACACCCATTCTTGCCAGGAAGAGCTGCCAATAATTCTGCGCCAGGCCAGACAATGCGGTCATGCCCGACCATACGGCCAAGGCTATCGACAGAATATTTCGACGATTACCGCGATCAGCCCACATCGCGATGGGTATGCCGAAAGTTGCATAGACAAGCGCAAAGCCAAAGCCTGCCAACCAGCCAATTTGGCTATCGCTAAACCCAAGGTCTGCTTTGATCGGCTCAATCAAGATGAGTAGTATCTGGCGATCAATATGATTGAAGGTGTAAACGAGGGTCAGAATACCGAGTGCATAGGCGCGGCCGCCAAACTGACCCCCGTCACGGGAGGAAACGTGTCCTGTCATCTTGCGTCTCTACTGCCGCTTAGAAATCGACAGAGAGAGAAGCGGTGACGGTGCGCGGCGAACCATAGAAGGCAGAATAGGCACTATCGACACCGAGTTGGCTTGGCGTGACAAAGTTATAAGCGGCGACGCGGTACTCTTCGTCTGTAAGGTTGCGGCCATGTAGTCCAAGGCGGAAACGCTCACTTTCGGAAGTCCAGACGACGCTTAAATCAGCAAGCGTGTAGGACCCGGGATCAAGAGCCGGTCCACCATTCGGGAACAGCGCATTTGTGCCTGCAGCGAAACCTGAGTTTTCGACGTTAAACAGGTTATAGCCATCACGGTATGACGCCGAGCCTGTGACCGATATTTCACCCATATTAGTCCCAAGATCGTTGGTGTAATTCAGCGAGAGTTGGCCCTGCATCTCAGGTGTGTTCTGTGTCACGAATTGATTAGCGATATTCATATCCGCTGAAAGAATTTCGGTGATTTCCGCATCAATAAAACCGAGGTTTCCTGACAACGTTAATAGGTCGTTGAGATACCATGTCCCTTCGAGTTCAAGCCCTGTATATTCAGACGATCCAGCGTTGAAGACAGATGACACAAACGTATCGTTTACGCCGTCACCATCAGAGTCCGCACCGCTTTGCACGGTGATTTGTTGGTCGGTATATTCCGCGAAGAAAGCGGCGGTGCTGATAATCAATGTGTTGTCCAGGAATGAGCCTTTTAAACCAATTTCATAGCTATCAACCTGCTCAGGGCCAAAGCCCTGCTGCGATAGACCAAGCGGGTCCAAATCTGCGCGGGCGCGTGGATCATAGCCGCCAGCTTTGAAGCCTTGCGCATAGGTTGCGTAGAGGTTGAGGTTATCTGTCGGCTTGTAAGAAACAGATACACGGGGCGTGAACTCTTCATCCGAACGGCTTAAGCCCTGAAAGTCTGTTTGTGTTACAAAGAACGCTGACGTTGTGTTTGATGGATCAAACGAGCCTGACCCCGCACCAAGCCACAATTCACGAAGAACGTCGGCTGTGGTTTCATCTTTGGTATAGCGACCACCGAGCGTCACGCTCCATTGGTCAGTAAACTCGTATGTCGCGTCACCATAGATTGAGAAATTCTCTTTCTGCTGATCGCCGCCCTGGAAGACTGTCAGACCAAGTCCGCCCAGAATGACGTCGAATGCGCCGCTGGCATTGCCATCAAGATAATAGATCCCGCCAACACCGCTCAGCTTTTCATAGTCAAATAGAACCTGAAACTCTTGGCTGAACTGGTCGTCGAAATAAACGGCCGGAACATCAAAGTCGTTTTGGGGTAGAGCATCAAAATCAATCGGTGTTTGAGTTTCACCTTCACGATACGCTGTGATCGACTTCAAAGTAATATTCTCGTTGAAATCCCACTCAGCGGTGAGCGAGTAGCCTTCAGTCTCGACTGAGTTATCGTCGCCAATACCGGCGCGCGTATCGAAAACGTCGCTGGTAACTGGCAGTGAGCCATCGGCGCTCGGCAGCAGTCTATGACCGTGCTTGGCATTGGAATTGTCCTCACTACGGTCATACGCCGCACGGACAAAGAAGCTATCTGTTGGCGACCATTCTGCGCTGACACGGTATGCCAAAACATCTTTATTATAGTGTTCGGCACCAGTGTTCAGGTTCTCACCAAACCCATCTCGGTCATATTTAGCAATTGCGCCACTGATCGCAAATTGATCTGATAAGCGCATTGAGCCTGAAATGATCAAGTCGCGTTGGTTGAATGTGCCAAGATTGACCTTGGCCTTGAGATAAGGCTCATCACCAATTTTCTTTGTGACATATTTGATCGCGCCACCGATTGTGTTGCGGCCATATAGTGTGCCCTGAGGCCCGCGTAGGACTTCAATCCGTTCTATATCAAAAATATCGAGAATCGCGCCTTGGGGACGGGCCAAGTAAACATCATCAACGTATAGACCTACGCCTGGCTCAAACCCCCAAAGCGGATCTTGCTGACCGACGCCGCGAATAAAGGCGATCAGCGTTGAGTTGGAACCGCGAGCAACTTCAATCGTGGCATTAGGCGTCGAGCGCTGGATAGATGTGATATCAACCGCACCGGTCGTCTCGAGCGCCTCTGCAGAGAAAGCCGATACTGATAATGGAACATCGAGCGCGCTTTGTTCACGGCGCTGCGCGGTAACCGTTACAGGTCCTAAGCGACGCGCTTCAGTTTCATCACTAGCGTCCTGTGCGAATGCAGCGCTGTGACCAAGGGTCAGCGCGAGTGATGAAGCCAGTCCGAGAGCTGTCAGTGTGCGATTAGATTTTTTCATTTTATCCTCCCACGGGTTTTCCGTATGAGGCACTGTGACTCGCTTTGTCGTCTAGCTCTATGACAAGTTAGCTTACCAATAGTGAACATATTCGCTCAAGCTGTAACGGCTTGACGACATTTTTGAGCATATGCAGCAGGGGTCAGACCTTTCCATCGCTTAAAAGCGCGATTGAATGACCGAATGTCCGAGTAATCAAGTTGGTCTGTTACGTTTGAAACTGAAAAGCCCTTCTTGAGTAGATTAGATGCCTCTCGCATTCGGATGTCTTCTGCGAGTTGTCGAAAGCTTGTTTCTTCATCCTGCAAACGACGGCGTAATGTTGCAACGCTTACGCCAAGCTTTGCAGCGACCTTTCTTTGATCAGTACACCCGGATTTTATCATCTCTGAAGTTCGCACTTTATATTGGTAAAGTGCATTGTGGCCAGAGCAGGTTTCAAGGTAAGAAATAACGCGGTTGAACATGCCTTCAGAGGACAGGTCCAAAGTATCTTGCGGCTGAATCGGCATTGACGCCAATTCTATATCATAGACTAACTCGTAAGCGTTCAAATCATGCGCAATTTGAACCGACCAGAACTGAAGATGCTGTGACGCAGTTTGATCAGGTGTATGCGGCAAGCCCACTCGCGATAATGCTTTGCCAGCCTGTCCGTCGCTTAAACTATCCAGCAGGCAATGTACTGTAATTAAGACACATTCTCCCACAAACTGCACCATTTGTGGACTCTTGAGTGTGTAAGGAAAATTCGTATCGTCAATACGAAGCGCCAGCGTTTTGGTCGCCCTGTGCACTTGGTTATAGTGCTCGCCATGTAGCATATTGAAGTAACTCGCTAAATGCTCAGTCGCCTCTGCGAGTGTACGCGATTGTTGTAATTGATCGAGCACGAAGGCGCCTGACTTATAAGTCAGCTTACGTTCCGATAGTTGCGCTGTGAGATCGTCTAGCGTACGTGCGATATCGCGCTCGACGCGGAAAAACTGAGCTAAGCTAAGCTTAGCTGGATCAGTGATACCATTCTCCAATAGTATGCGGTCTGTGTTGACGCCTGCAAGTTCAGAGGCCTTTAAGAACTCTTTAAAACGTGCCTCTGGAACCATTGTCGTTCCGTTGAGCAGGGGGGTAGGGGGAGCATTTTGTGACATAGACGAATGAGCATATTCTTTTCGTACGCAGCTTAGCACTTATCCTAGCCAAGACCACCATGACATTGGTCTTATATTCACGCATGAAACTCTTGATCCATTTATTCGATAATCAGCATTATGAGCAATTTGGTATCGTATCGAAACTTATATAATGCGGGTAAAACAAAGCCCAGCGTGATGGCCGGGCTTTTGTCTTACTGAAATGATTGGTACGCCCAACAGGGTTCGAACCTGTGACCTACTGATTAAAAGTCAGTTGCTCTACCAACTGAGCTATGGGCGCATCCGAAGGGCCGACATAGTTTAGAGGTCTTGCGAGGTCAACGCTTTTTGCTGCACAATGACATTGCAATGCATCAAGTGTCGCAGACACCGAAACAAAGCGAGAGTTCTCATGAAACATATACCTTTTATCGCGGCCGCTTTCATCTGTCTGACAGCGTGCGCGTCGGGCACATCTTCGCAGCAAACAATTGATTCGGAGGCCCCTGCTCCATCGACGACACAACGCGCTATCAAACAAGCCCAATCAGGCGTGAGTGAAGCAGCGATGTCGCCATTCGAGGACATCAATCTAAAGCGCGATCGCATTCCTGAGCGACTTAAAAAGATAAAAAACCCCTATGAGGTCAATCCAGATATCTCGTGCACAGAGATCGGCTCAGAAGTAATGGCTTTAAACGACCTCCTTGGCCGCGATTGGGATGTCCCACCGCCGGAGAAAGCGGCCATTAAAGAGCGAGCGGCCGATGGGGCTTCAACTGCGTTTCTCGACACTGTCGCATCAGAAGCCTCAGGCCTCATCCCATATCGCGGTGTCGTCAGAACTGTAAGCGGCGCGAACCGTCACGCAAAGAAAGTGCGTAAGGCCTATGAGCGCGGCTCGCATCGTCGCACGTTTCTTAAGGGCCTTGGTATGGTCAAAGGTTGCGCTTATCCAGCAGCCCCCCAGCCGCTTCCAGAAGAGGATCAACCGACAGTCGTTTTCAAGTAGCGTCCGCTTTCGGTTTTGATTTTGTATGCGACCAACGCACCGCCAGTTCTTCGCGTAACACTGGAAATGTTCCGTCAGCGATGGCTGCACGCAATTTTGCCATTAGGGCTTGGAAGAACGCAGTATTATGCCAAGTTAGCACCATTGACCCAAGATATTCACCTGACTTGATAAGATGGTGCAAATAGGCACGTGAATACTCTTGACTGGCTGAACAATCGACAGCCTCATCTAGCGGCGATAAATCTTCAGCAAATTTGGCGTTCTTGATATTTATCGGCCCATCCCACGTCCAGGCCTGACCATGGCGCCCTGCCCGTGTTGGTAGAACGCAATCAAACATATCAATCCCACGCGCCACAGCTTCGACCAGATCAATGGGCTTTCCAACACCCATGACATAGCGCGGGAACTCCGCTGGCAGGTGTGGAACGGTCATATCAATCGTTCGGCACATTTGATCGTGGCCCTCGCCAACCGCCAATCCACCAAGTGCGATGCCACCAAACCCTTGTACTGCAACCCGTTTGGCTGATTGTTCTCGCAAATCAGCATAGTTAGAGCCCTGGACAATACCAAACAGCGTTTGACGGTCTCTTTGCCCGAACGCCTCAAGCGAATGCTCACCCCATGAAAGTGACAGCTCCATCGACCGCGCTGCATCCTCATGAGATGTTGGCCAGTCTGTACATTCATCAAGCTGCATGGATATATCGGCGCCAAGTAGCTCGGCTTGAATCTCAATGCTTCTAGCTGGCGTCAATCGATGTTCAGAGCCATCTATATGACTGCGGAATGTCACGCCATCGGCATCCATCTTGCGCAATTGGCTGAGCGACCAGACCTGAAAGCCGCCAGAATCGGTCAGTATTGGTCCATCCCATTTCGCGAAAGCGTGCAGCCCACCAAGCTTCGCCACGCGCTCTGCACCGGGCCGCAGCATTAAGTGATAAGTGTTTCCCAGAATAATATCTGCGCCGGTCTGCTTAACTTGATCCATATAAAGCGCTTTGACCGTGCCGGCTGTCCCGACAGGCATAAAGGCAGGTGTGCGGATATCGCCGCGCGTGGTCTTCAGGACGCCAGTCCGCGCCGCGCCAGAGGTCGCTTTAATCTCAAACGGAAAAACAGCCATTAGGTAAGGCTCTCCAAATCCAGAACTTTCAGTATTTCAGATCGCGCGCGAAAACATTCTGCCGCAAAAGCCGGATCTGCCAAATCTGAGACAGCGAGATTTTCCCGGTAAGTTGCCTTTACGACAGCCTGTAACGCATCAATCTTGGCTTCATCTAACAATACGCCCTGATGGATTGCGTCGCGCTCTTGCGGCGTCATCACGACACGCAAGCGCAGACAGGCAGGCCCACCGCCATTCTTCATGCTTTGGCGCACGTCAACATACTGAACGCGCCCAATCGGGCCATTGCCTTGGACAAGTCGTTCGCAATACTCACGCGTTGATGTGGTGTCTTGGGTTTCGGTTGGTGCCAGCAGGACCAACCGATCCTCTCCGGGCCATTGTAGAAGTTGTGAATTGAACAAGTATGACTTGATCGCATCCTCCAGAGGCACTTCAGCATCAGGCACCATAACTGGATAGAGTTCGAAAAGGCCTTCGCTGGCAGTTCGCAGATCCTTCAGCGTGCCTTTGGTGTCTTCGAATGCAAACTCATGGAAGAATAATGTTTCGAGTGTGCCCACACAGACAACGTCATTGTGGAATGCGCCTGCATTGATGACTTTGGCCGACTGCCTTGCGAAGACAGTGCGCTCAGGCTTCAGGCCATGAGACCGTGCAATAGTCTCGGACGCGAGCTTCGTCTGACGCGCTGGAAACCCTGAAACATCCTCTCCGGCCTCACGGCCATATACGAATAGTTCAACACCCGGCGCCCCATGCTGTGCACAGAGGCGCACATGATTCGCTGCACCTTCGTCGGAGAAATCGGCGTGCATCGGCAATGCGAAATGCACCTCTGGCCGCGCACCATCAGCAGCGCCCTCGGCACCATTAGCTTGTGGGGCGAATATGGTGAGCAGTGTGCCGAACGTTTCCTCATGCTCAAGGCTGCGATGAAGCATTGAGGAGAGATTTGCGGGCGTGATCTCAAGCCGCCCAGAAAAAGTATCAGCAGAGGGTGAAATCGTTGCCGCATTCGCTGTCCACATGCTGCTGGCTGAGTATGCCGCTTTGAGCAGGCTGGGTGCCTCATTGGCGGCGCGTGTTATCGCCTGATCTATGTCCAAACCAAAACCGAGATCGTGCAAGAAGCTTAAATTAGGCCGTGCTAAAGGCGGCAAAACGCCTTGCACAAGACCTGCCTTAACAAGCAAGCGCATCTTCTCCAGCCCCTGCAATGCTGCCTCACGGGGGTGGGAAACTTGGCCGAGGTTTGCCTGACTGGCGAGATTACCATCAGACATGCCCCCATAATTATGACTTGGTCCGATTAGGCCATCAAAATTGACTTCGACTGTTTGTGATTGGGACATGAAATAACGTCCTGATCTGTGCCTACTGAAGGGATTATACCCGAATAGAAAGGGTGGCTGCGCGTCTCAACAGGCTCAGGGCGCCGCCACTTTATTATATTTGCTACTTTGGAAACCCTGTCGCTGACAAGCGTTCGGCTTTATCGGAAACTTGGGTCGCTTGCGGCCACGCGCAATAGTCCGCAGCATAGTAAGCACCTGGACGGAAATTACCCGATAGACCCGGTCCGCCAAATGGCATTGAACCACTTGCCCCGGCTGTCGGTCGGTTTCGATTGAGAATACCCGCTTTCATTTGGCGGTGTGCTTGAAGCCAAAGCGCGTCATCATCACTGACAAGCCCGCCCGAGAGGCCAAAACGAGTATCGTTTGCGCGCGCTATCGCTTCATCAAAGTCGTCAACGCGAATGACCTGCATAAGCGGTCCAAACAGTTCTTCGTCGGGCACTTCACGCGCATCTGTCACGTCTATGACACCTGCGGTTACAAACCCGCCGCCCCGGTCCATTCGCTTGAGCCGGCGCAAACTTTTGCCGCCGCGCTTTGAGAGCATCATCTGGAAATCAGTCGCGTTTTGCGCAGCTTGCTCAGATACGAGCGGCCCCATGAATGCGCCCTCTTCCGATGCATCGCCGATTTTTAATGCCTTAGCGCGCGCGACAATGGCCTCGACCACCTGATCGCCCCAGCGACCTTTTGGAAGAATTACGCGCCGTGCACATGAGCACCGTTGTCCTGTCGTCAAAAATGCTGACTGAGTCGCGATGTCTGCAGCGCTTTCAACATTAGCAGGATCCCACATGATCAACGGATTATTACCGCCCATCTCCAACGCCAGAATTACCTCTGGCCGACCGGCAAAGTGCTTATGGAAAAACAAGCCTGTTGTTGCTGATCCTGTAAACAGAAGTCCATTGATATCAGCGTCTAATAGAGCAGCGCCCGTATCACGTCCCCCGTGTAGTACGTTGAGCAGCCCAGCAGGTAAGCCAGCCGCCTCAAAGGCCTCAATCATGACAGCGGCAACAGAAGGCGCAAGCTCTGAAGGTTTGAAGACGCAGGCGTTTCCGGCCAATAAAGCAGGTACGATATGTCCGTTTGGAAGATGACCGGGGAAATTGAACGGGCCAAAGACGGCCATCACACCATGAGGGCGATGCGTAAGGTGGGTTGATCCAAAGGCCGCCTCATTGAACTGCGTTCCTGCACGCTCGACCTGCGCCTTTATCGATATCGCGACCTTTCCTGCCATAGCGGCGGCTTCGCCTTTGGCCTCCCAAGCCGTTTTACCCATATCGGCGCTGATCGCGTTGGCGACTTTGTCAGAGCGCTTGATGATTTCCTCGGCATAGGTTTCAAGAATTGTCGTGCGGTCGTGCTGTGGGCGTCTTGCCCAATCCACTTGCGCTGATCGCGCATTCTCAACCGCCTCAATAACTTGATCGGGACTTGCGGCTAGCCCTTCCCAGCTAGTCTCGCCTGTTGCTGGGTTTGTTTTTTCAAACCATCCACCCGCACCATCGCTCCATTGCCCGTTAATATAGGCACCTTTTGCCATGATTAGCTCCTAAGCCAAATGCGCGCTTTATCACCGCGTTTAAGTTTCATTTTATCGAGTGTTTCCTGCGTCGTTACGAACCGATTCTCGCCCATCGCAACACCATCAAGCAATGATGCTCTAAAATCATCGAGCTCTGTATTTGCAATAATGCCGCTCTGACCAGATGCGTCGCCAACTTCAAGTTCTACCACCCGAGATTCTCGCGTCGTACGGATCATTTTGCGCGGGGCCTGCATAATTGGACCACCATCAAAGATATCGACGACCTTTTCAAATCGAAAGCCTTCCCATTCGAGTAGCTTGAAAGCCGGCACGCCGTCGACATGGCAACGCCCAATCACTTCGCGCGCCTCCGGTGGCAGGAGGTCGACGTAGATAGGGTATTTCGGCATCAAATCCAAAATAAACTGGTTATCTGTCGTTGCTGACAAGTAGTCCGCTTGCGGAAAGGACATGCGGAAAAAATGCTTGCCTAGACATTCCCAGAACGGTGTCTCACCTTCATGTGAAACCACACCGCGTAGCTCAGCGATCACCATTTCACCGAACCAGTGTGGGCGCGTCGACATGAGCATATATCGCGACTGAGCTAACAGCCGCCCCACCCCAGCCCCGCGATGCTGCTCGCGTAAAAATAGCGTGCCGACTTCTGTGAATCCGACAAATTCGTTCGTGAGGATCAGCGCATCCATATCAAAGCGTCGATCCGCTTCTTGGCTCGCCTGAGCCAGTGTAATGATACGATAGTTAAAGAATGGCGCCGAAACCCCGATCCCGGCTTTAACGGCACTGCATCCACCAATCTCCCCGGTTTCTACATTTTCAAGCATCATCAAATACTTGCCATACTCAGGCTGATCGAGGCGGCCTGCAAATGAATCTACCGATTTCAAAAGGCGCTTGCGTAAAATTTCTTCATCAACAGGTAAAGACGTAAATCCTGGGCCAGATTCGACGGCCATAGACCGCAAGGCATCAAAATCTGATAGCTGCGCAGGGCGCATAACATAGGGCGATTTCATCCCATTAAGGCCTTTATTTTCTTAGCGTCGATACGCCCATCAGCGAAGCGATTCAACAGCAACGCTGAAAGCTGAGCACGTTCGACAAAACTCGACATAACGACATATTCTTCACTCGAATGAATGCGTCCACCCATAACGCCTAAAGTGTCCACGTTCGGCACGCCAGCAGCGAAGATATTATTGCCTTCACATACGCCGCCAGTGTCAACGAATTCAAGCTCAAGTCCAATGGCTTTGCCTGTGTCTGTCACTGCATCAAAAAGCTTTTGTTGCGCGGCGTTACGTGGCTTGGGCGGACGATAGAAGCCGCCATGCATATGACCTGAAATACCATCACGATCAGTCGCGGCTTTTAGAAAGTCTTTCACCTGTTGGGTCGCCCATTCTGCGGCCTCCGCGTCAGGTGCGCGTGCGCCAAAACGTACTATCGCGAGATCAGGCACGATATTGACAGCCCCGCCCCCATCAATTGCGCCAACATTGAAAGTCACGCCTTCATATTGGCCGTTCAGCGCTTCTAGAGCTACGACCATATGCGCTGCGGCCTCAAGAGCGCTGCGGCCCTCTTCCTTCGCGCGCCCGGCATGCGCGGACCTACCACGCAAAATTACATCAAAAACGGCCGACCCTTTGCGACCACCCGACATTGCACCAGTATCCATGCAAGGCTCATATGTCATACCCACCAAGGCACCCGATTTAGCCGCAGCCGTTAAAAATGGCGCGCTTGCAAAGTTCCCAGTCTCCTCGTCAGGTGTCATAACGATTCGATAGCCAAGTTTCTCCTTAAGAGGTCCTGCCTCGAATGCCTGCAACGCACCCAGCATGACGGACAACCCACCTTTCATATCAGCCAGTCCTGGCCCATTAAGACGATCATTTCCTATATCGGTGATTTCGGTGAAAGTGTGCTGCGGAAAGACGGTATCGTAGTGCCCGCTCATAATGACTTGAACATCCGCCTCGGGCCGCGCCACAACCTCGATAATAGGTCCAGTGTCAAAGGATTCTACTTCGCCATTGTTAGCGACTTTTTCAAAGGTGTCGGGATGCGTGACGGTGGTTTTTGCATCTAGGGCTGAGAACGCTTCAACAAGCTTTGGAGCTAGCAATTCCAAGCCTTCTTTGTTCCAGCTTCCGGTATTTATCCGAGCCCATTCCAGAGTGCGCTGCTGCATGTCATTTTTGAGATCAGTGACGCGCTCACATATTTCGCGGTCATGCTCGTTTAAATCACTCAAATTCGTCATAGCTCTTGCTTTCACGCTTTCACAAAAACAACAAGGCCCCAGACGAATGTCTGAGGCCTTGCCTAATTAGAGAAGAATGTGCGCTTTAAGCGTCTTCGCCGCGGAGTTTTGCAAGCGCTGCTTCTGCTTTCGCCAAACGCTCATCAACAGTTACGCATTCACCAGTAGCTTCGCCAGTGACAACGATGATCTCTTTACAACGAAGCTTCTCTTTCTGAACATCACGCACCGCGTTATCGGCGTCAAACAAGATTAAAGCACGCGCTGTGTTATCTTCAGCTTGCATAAAGTCCAACCAACCACGGCCGCCGCGATTGTTTGCTGTACGGAAAGCCTCACGTGCACCAGAGCGGTCATCACGCTCATAGCGAGATTGCCCGATCATAACCCAAGCTGCGCCTGTATCTTTAAGGCCGCCTTTGTTGATGGCCTTCGTCATGGCGTCTTCTGCTTTCGCCCACTCACGAAGCTCGCTGTAAGATCGACCAAGACGCTCATACATCTCACCATTTGGCGCGATACGTGCTGCTTCTTCAATCACAGGGACAGCTTTTTTGAACTCACGCGCAACCTGATACAAGTTCGCAAGCAGCTCAAGACGCGTATAATTCTTGCTAATGCGTTTAGCGTTCATCTCTTTTTCGAGGATTTTCGCTGCTTGGTAAGGGGCATCAAGCTGATTGTAGAAGTTCACAATCCGCATCAACTCATCTTCGGTTGATAGAATGCCGCCGAGATACATGGCTTTTTGAACTTCAAAAGCTTTTGCTTCATCATCACCTTGGAAATACTCACTCGCGATCGCGTCCCAGAGACGACGCTCTGTCGGGTTCTTCGCCAAGAGCTGCTCAAGAAGCTGTGCTTTCTTAACCTTGTTACCTGTCTTATCGTAAAGATAGATCAAAAAGTCATAAACTTCGCGCTTTGCGTTAGGTCCGTCAGTCGCAAAGACTTGCTCTGCCCAACGCAGTGCTTCTCTGTTGCGATCCATTTGCTGGTTCAAAACAGCGAGCGTCCACTTCTGACTTCGGTCAGGCGAGCCGCCAGCCTTCATCCATTTATCGAAATACTCAAGTGACTTCACTTTATTATCGGTGCTCAGATAAATCTGAGAGATATTGTAGTAAGTCTGCTTTGCTTCAGAGGCAGGAATATAGCCTTTGTTAAGCGCAGTCTCGAGATCACGTACAGCCCCAGTATAATCGTTAGACTCGATCTTAATCGCCGCACCCAAGCGCAAAGCAGCGCCTTCTTCGTAGCAATTCAATTCTTTGCCACGAAGCTGGTTCAAAGCCGTTAGCGCAGCTGCAGGGTTTTGATTCTGAAGCAGCTCTGTCTCAGCTTTCAGATAAAGCTCAGCATTTTTCGAGCCAAATTCTGTTACGGTACAACCACCCGCTTGCGCGTTCGCTGCCCCCATGGACAGGGCCATGAAAGATACGGCAATGGCGGTTCCTTTAAGGATACTCTTTATCATGGTGTTTCACTCCTCTCCGCCCCTTAAGACGGTTTCTTCCTTTGAACCGGAAGTTCCAATCATTTTCAAGCGCTTCAAGCTGTTTCCTTCATGATTTTCATAAAGTTACGGCAAATTGAAGGCTTATCACCCGATATTATACTCAATTGGATAGATAACACCGCGCAATTCCATGCGTTGTCCATCTTTAACACGTGGTGAAAATAATACTTTGCGAACCGCACGCTCAGCTGAAGCCTTGAAAACTGAATTCGTACAAGTCGCAACGACATTGTAGGGCTTTCCAGTCACAGAAACATCCATAGACACGTCGCAGCTTCCTTCGATCCCCTTCTCAGCGGCGCGCACTGGATAAACGGGTGTGGGCGGAGTCAGCGGCCGAGCCGTCTTATCTATTGTGAAAGCTAAGCTGACAGGTTTCACAGACGCAACACTTGGTTCTTCATAAACCGCTGGCACGACACCAGTATAGCCACCCTCAAGCTCTACGGACGCCTTATCAATTTTAATTGTCTCCATCGGAGGTGGGGGCGTTACCGTGCTTGGTGGAATGGGCTTAACCCAGTTCACTTTAGGCTCCTCCGTTTCTGGCGGAACCATAAACGGATCTAGTATCACGGTTTTAACTTCAGGGGGCGTGAAGTCATTCACCTGGATCATGGCCCTCATGCCAAGGAATAGTGATGCAGTGATGAGTGCGGCAGGTATCGCAACTATGATCACGCGTCCCCCGAATGACCTTCCTAACCCTGACTTAGCTGCTTGTTGATCGTTTATTTCAATAGCTGACATTATCTGACTCCCTATGTAATTATATTTCATTATGTAATTTAATTACAAATAGTCAAGCGCATAAAAAAAGGGAGGCGCGAGCCTCCCTTTTCGACAAAATGTCAGATGCCTAGTCAGCGAGAGTAAACTCGAGTGGATAAACCACGTTACGACGCTCTGCTGGTTGTCCGCGCACAATTTTTGGCGCGAATTCTACACGACTAACAGCTTTGACCGCTTCACGGCGGAAAATGTTGTCCGTGCATGTCGCTTCAACGTTGTAAGGGCGACCGCGTGTATCCACGTCAAAGCGAACCTCACAAGATCCCTCAGTTCCACGCTCAGCCGCCCGAGACGGATAAGTTGGGACAGGCGGGCGAATTGGCTGTGCATCACGGTCGGAAATCGCAATTGGATCAATCGCAAGCGAGTTCAAACGTGTTGGCGGCAATTCACTTGGCGGTGCACCTGTAATGTTTGGTGCGGGTAGATCAATATCAGACTTGCTTGCCGTTAGCTTTGGAGGTGGAGGCGGCTTATCAGCAGAATTGATCCGACGCGGTTTCGCCCGAGATGAACGCTGAACACTATTGTCCTCTTCGGACGGTGTAATCGAAACTAGTACACGACCTTCTTCGATCGGCGGTTTCTCATAATCGCCGCTAATCGTCCACAGCATGAACTGAAACAGGCCATATGTGATGATCGCCGCAAGCGGAATACCAATTACAATACGGATTAAAGGATTACTTAGCATAAAAAATACCTCACTTCTCAAGTGCTGAGATGTTGACGATGTTTCTGCCCTCAACGTCATTAACGACTTCCATCAAATCGATAAAGACACCCGCTTTAGAATTCGCATCAGCTTGAATGATCAAACGCCCTTGTGGGTTATCCTCACGCAATTCACGAATGCGGAAGGCCACTTCAGAAAGAGGTACAATCTTCTTACCAACGTGAATCTCATCATTCTCATCAACCGCAATGATAATACCGAGCGGATTGATGCGGCTCAATGTTTCAACGCTTACACGCTCAGGCTCCACATCAGGCTCCTGAATAAATTGCGCCGTCACGATGAAGAAGATAAGAAGGATAAAGACAACATCCAGCATTGGTGTCAGATTTACATCATCTTCACCGGTGGCTTCTGGTGCGCGTGATTTACGAGCCATGTCTTACCTCCTACCCTTCTGACCGGACGATATTTACCCGATCCATTTCAGCTTTGTACGCTTCATCGCGTATCTGAATAATCAAACCCGTGCTGGCCGCCGGATGCGCTTGAATAATCAAGGCACTATCTGGGTTCTCAGCCCGCAGACGCTCCATGCTAGGACGCACACTACTCATGTCAGTCAGTTTACGATTCACATAAATCTGATTGGTATCGCCAATGAACACCAAGATAGCTGGCGTTGAGTTTGTACTGTCCCCTCCAGAAGGTGGCGGTGGCTCTGCGCCAATCGCACGTTCCTGGATGAAGGTCGATGTAACGATGAAGAAGATAAGCAGGATGAAAACAACGTCCAACATAGGCGTTAGATCAACATTAGCTTCTTCGGCAGGTCTACTACTACGTCCACGCATCAGTCAGCTCCCATCTTATCTTCAAGAGTCTGAACCAGTCGTGAGACTTTACGGTCCATACCTGATGTAAAGAGAATGCCTGAGATAGACGCAACCATACCAGCCATTGTTGGAATCGTTGCCTGAGACACACCACGTGAAAGAGCTTTTGCATCAGCGCCGTCTGTAATCGCCATGTTATCAAAGACTGTCACCATGCCTGTCACCGTTCCCAAGAGGCCAAGCAATGGCGCAAGGGCCACCATGGCTTTCGTGAACGAAACGTTGGCTTCAGCTTTTTGGCGAACTTCAGAGACGATTTTGTCTTTTACCCAATGCGCCTTTTTTGACTTTCGATCAGAGCGCGAACGCCACTCCGAAAGAGCCTCATCGGCTACAGTCTGGTGTGCGAGACGGAAGTAAAACAGCCTCTCGATGATCAATGCCCACATCACGAATGTTGCAAGCATGATCACCAGGAGAACGGGTCCGCCCCGTGCCAGAAATTCCTGTAATCCGGTTAATCCTAACATCTAGGAGCTCCCAAAGGGGCGGCCGTTAAGCCGCGCCCCCTGTTTCGCGCTCTGCACGTAGAGCCACTAGACCAGCGGCTTGCTCATCGAGGACCTGCTGATTTCCGCGAGCCATAGACGCTGAGACAGCGTGTAGTAGCAGAAGCGGAATAGCAGCAACAAGACCAAGAACCGTCGTCATAAGCGCGGTCGAGATACCACCCGCCATAAGCTTCGGATCACCCGCACCAAAGTTCGTGATCGCGGTAAAGGTAATAATCATACCGATAACCGTACCGAGCAGACCGAGAAGCGGTGCAACAGCAGCGAGAACTTTAATGATGTCGTTAAAGCGCTCAATCTTAGGTGATTCACGAAGAATCTGCTCATCAAGCTTGAGTTCAAGCGTTTCAAGATCAGCATTCTTGTTTGTCTCATAAGTCTCAAAGATACGTGCCAATGGGTTACCATCGCCAGCCTGCTTGCTCTTTGCAGTACCGCGCATCGCGCCGCCCATAAGGAACAAAGTGATAATCTTGAAGAGTGCGAACAGTGAGCCAATCACGAGGAGTGTTAGGATCACGTATCCAACGATACCGCCTTGATTAACACGCTCACCAAGACTTGGTTTCTCGCCTTCAATTGCAAAAAGAGCACCCTTCTGCGGATCGAATGGAACCGTGACAGTTGTACCTTCATCAGCAGAGATCAAAGATCCCATTTGCGAACGGAAGCGTCCAGCTGGCTGCTTTTTGAGAACGCGGAGATATGGGACGCCATCTTCTGCGTTATTCATGAACTCAACGAAACGCGTGCCTTCATTGATTGCGATGGTGAAGACACCAATACGTGTCATCTCGACTTCCTGAGTTTCGCCATTAGGGCCCGCATTCGCGACCTCACCCACAAACGACTTAACTTCAGATTGAGCAATCATCTCTTTAATGATCGCTTTTGGAAGACGGTCTAGCTCTTCGCGTGAAGGCAGTGAGATAGACTGAGCAACTTCTGACAGACCATCCATGCGGCCTTGGTACTCAAAACTTGCAAGCGAGTTTTCGATATCCGGTAGAACATCACCAACCGCGCCGTTGAATTCACCTACGAGCTGACCGAACTCACCAGCTTCGAGTGAAAGTTGCGCACCAAGCTCTTGAATCTGGCGTTGGTTTGTATCGAACGCAGCGCTCAAACGGTTAGCTGTAGCATTAGCTGCAGACAGTTCGCGTTGCGCTGTCGCCATTTCAGCTTCCTGCTGTGAATTATCACGCCGGAACTGATCAAGACGTTGTCGATCTTCAGCGGCAAGTTCACGGCTGTTGCTTTCAACTTTGCGCAGAATTTCACTCAATGAGCTTTGCGCCAGTGCGGGCGCAGATACAGCGAAGGTAGAACCAGCTAGAACAGCCGCCATACCGAACGCTTTGAGAGATTTTGTGAACGTTTTCATAGATCTTTCCTCAAACAGTTCTGGCTAGTTAGCCGTTACAGCAAGCTTCGTCGCAGGAACGTACATGACGTCCTGAGTGCGCTTACCTTCAAGAATACGGATCGCTTTTGCGATTTCAGGTTTATACTTGCCTTCGAGATCGACCCAAGAGCGTGTCTCGCGATCATAGCGAGCTGCATAGCGCTGCGATGAGTCCATGTAGACGAGTGCGACACGGCCAAACAGAACCATTTGGACATTCACTGGCTCTTCTACGCCATCAATCTGAACTTCAGTCGCCCATGTTGAGTTTGTACGACCATACTCCATCTCACGAATGTAAGTATCCATGATTTGGCGATAACGCTCGACAACAGTGATGCGTGGATCAGTTAGGAAACCACGAAGCTCGGCAATGCGTTCCTTACGCTTTTCCAACTGGAAAGGAAGGTCGACATCGATGAAAGCCTCTAGATCATCGATAAGCTCTTCCAGCATTGGAGCCGTCTGAGATGTAATTTCATCGATGCGGCCAAGCTGCTCTTCAAGAGAAGCAAGCTCACGCTCTTGGCTCTCAACAGCAGCAGATTGCTGGCGCGCATAAAGCTCAGCAGCTGTTTTACGCTGTAGCAATGTACGGAAATCACCGACCATATCTGAGCGCTCATCATCGAGCTGATTGATTTGTGCTTGTACTTGCGCCGCACGACGTGTCGCCTGCTCGCCATTGTTAATGGCTTGGCCTAGTTGACCTTGCGCAATGGCCGGAAGCGTCAAACCGACGAAACTCGCCGCGATGATTGCTCCGCGAGCCGGTGTCAGAACTTTCTTCATGAAGTCTGCCTCTCACTCTCCAAATGGTACGCTAAATGATTCAGCGCTTAAAACTCTCTCAATCCAAGCACTTGCTTTGGACTGCCCTCAAGATACGGGAACACACATCCCGAAAAGTTATGCAGGGAAACCGGGTTAAACCCACCTCCTCCCAGTTTTGCCGAGACGTTAACCGCCTTCTCTTCCTGCGCGACCTTGAATTACCCCAAAGTCATGACCGCTTAGACACTGTAACCTCTGCAAAATGCTCGAGACCTTGTCAAACTCTCATTCATAATTGAGGCAGTTGCAAGGCATTTTTTGAAATATTATTACATTCGCACGCTGCGCACACTAGCTTGTGAAAAAGAAGAATGCACTTGAAAGTGGCTGGGGTGCCAGGATTCGAACCTGGGAATGCCGATACCAAAAACCGGTGCCTTACCACTTGGCGACACCCCAACTGAGCGGCGGACATACCCAATCACATTTCGGGTTGCAACAGCAAATTCATGGCCAAGCTGCTTACAACTGTATTTCTGCGGCAAACAGATAGGCTGGTCAGTCAGCAACAATCTCAACAATCTTTCTTTTTTGACAAACGACTCCTTAAGCACCATATCGTTATGCGATAAATCATGTTGCGGAGCCAAAACACATGAAAACCTTCTTTGCCTCACTTGGAGGCGCCATAATCGGGTCAATTCTAGGCCTAATCCTACTTATCTTTATCGGATTTGCTATCATTGGTGGAATGATTTCCAGCTTGGCACCAGCCGATGAAACCAAAGACGCGGACGGCATCGTACTCACACTAGACCTTAGAGATGGTTGGTCAGATCAAGCGCCGCTAACAGGTCCAGAAGCTATATTTGGAAATGGCGTTGGCTTCATAGACATTCTTACACGCTTAGACGCAGCATCCAGTGATGATCGAGTCCAAGGGATTTTCGTCCGTGGTAGTGAGTTTGGTATCGGCTCTAGCCGCGCTGAGGAATTACGCTCAGCATTTCTAACGTTCAAAGCAGCAGACAAATTCATCGTCGCGCACTCTCAAGGCACATATGGCGGTGGCCCGTCAGGTTATCGCGCCCTCGCCCCCGCGGATGAATTATGGGTTCAACCTGGGAGTGATTTGATCGCAAGCGGCGTCGGTTTTGAAACACTTTTCTTAAAAGGACTATTCGATAATCTATCGATTACCCCGCAATTTGAAGCGCTTTATGAGTTTAAGAATGCGCCAAATACCTATTTAGAGGATGATTACACCGAGCCTCACCGTCTTGCGATGACGCGCCTCGCAGAATCGATTTGGAACATTTCACTCACCGATATCGCTGAAGACCGAAATATTAGCGTTGATGCCGCCCGCGACGCACTCGAATCAAGCCCACTAAGCTCTAGCGATATGGTTGAAATGAAACTCGCTACGAAGGAAGGATGGCCTGAAGATGCGCGTGATGCAGCTCGCGACCGCGTTAATGGTGAGAATGCTAAGCTCATCGACATTTC